>Ga0207773_100127_pt1 | contig 63676 bp, 54 predicted proteins | sample TtaePargueraPR_2_FD_187281 | JGI IMG/M metagenome (GOLD analysis project Ga0207773, IMG submission 187281) | Aerobic enrichment media microbial communities from Bioluminiscent Bay, La Parguera, Puerto Rico - Tt and M1 (3) (SPAdes) | ecosystem: Environmental > Aquatic > Marine > Unclassified ...
CGCGATGGCGGCCGAGCAGCCGCATGGCGTGGTCCAGGTCGCCCTCGCCGATTTCCTGCGTCTCCAGCGTGCGCGCCCAGAAGGCGCGCTCCGTCTCGTCACCGTCGGCATGGGCGAGGATGATGGGCAGCGTCACCTTGCCCTCCCGGAAGTCGTCGCCCACGGTCTTGCCCAGCCGCGCCTGATTGGCGGAGTAGTCGAGCACGTCGTCGACCAGCTGGAAGGCCATGCCGAGCGCGCGGCCATAGGTATCGAGCGCGGCGAGCTGCACCGGCCCGGCGCCGGCGGTGATGCCGCCGACGCTGGCCGCGGCGGCGAAAAGGGAGGCGGTCTTGCCGTCGATCACCTTGAGATAGAGCGCCTCGTCCGTCTTCAGGTCGTTCTGGGCCGCGAGCTGCAGGACCTCGCCCTCGGCGATGACGGCGGAGGCGCGGGAGAGCGTGCGCAGCACGTCGAGCGAGCCGTCCTCGGTCATCAGCTCGAAGGCGCGGGAGAACAGGAAGTCGCCGACCAGCACGCTGGGCTTGTTCCCGAAGACCTCGTTGGCGGAGGCCTGGCCTCGACGCAGGTCGCTCTCGTCCACCACGTCGTCGTGCAGCAGGGTCGCGGTGTGGATGAACTCCACCACCGCCGCCAGGCGGGCGTGGCGATCACCCTCGTAGCCGCACAGGCGGGCCGCCGCGATGGTCAGGGCCGGCCGCACGCGCTTGCCGCCTGACGCCACGATGTAGCTGGCGAGCGTGGGGATCAGCGCCACCTCGGAGTGCATGCGGTCCAGGATCTCCTGGTTCAGCACGGCCATGTCGTCGGCCAGCAAGGCGGTGAGCCTGGTGAGCGCGTCGTCGGACTCCCGCGCGGCGGGGACGGTGGGGGCGGATGGGGTCTGTGACACGGGGAGAGGCGGCCTACCGGTGCTGGGAGTGGCGATGTTGACGGGCAGCAAGTCGCCGCGCAGCATAGGCGGCGCCCTTGTTCGGTCAAGGACATCCGGCCGGCCGCCGCGGCGCGCGGCGGGGCGGAATCGACCGGCCGCCCGCAATCTCCCACTGAGATGGATCGCCACGCCCATGAAGGAAGTCCTGCGGACGACGAATCCGGTCGAGCTGTCCTGGAGCCAGGCGATGCTGAAGGATGCCGGGATCGCCTGCTTCGTCTACGACACCCACATGTCGATCATGGAAGGCAGCCTGGGCATCCTGCCGCGCCGCCTGGCGGTGATCGACGAGGATTTCGAGCGGGCGATGGAGATCCTGAGCGTGAAGCCGTTCGACGACGACGCCGACGGACACGGCGGCGATGACGGCGACGAAGATGGGGGCGATGACGGCAATCCCTGACACCGCCCCCGGATCTGGGCCGGTCACCCGGGACACCCTGCTGGGCGGTCGCGTGGTCATCCACCAGCCGGCGCTGGGCTACCGCGTGGCGATCGACCCGGTGCTGCTGGCGGCCGCCTGCCCGGCACGCCCGGGGCAGCGGGTCGCCGACCTCGGCTGCGGCACCGCCGCCGCCCTGCTCTGCCTCGCCGCGCGGGTGCCCGATCTAGACCTGGTCGGCCTGGATCGCGACGGCGCGGCCCTGGCCCTGGCCGGCGACAGCATGGCGGCGAACAGGCTCGACGACCGCTGCCGCCTGGTCGAGGGGGACGTCGCGGCGCCGCCCGAGACGCTGCGGCTGGTCGACCAGGTGATGATGAACCCGCCCTATCTGGAAGCCGGCGAGGGCAGCCGGTCGCCGCAGGCCTGGCGCGACCGCGCCCATCACGGCGGCGACCTTGCCGACTGGATCGCCGGCGCCGAGGCGATCCTGCGGCCGAAGGGCTGGCTGACCGCCATCCACCGGGCGGACCGCTTCGACCGGCTGGTGGCGCTGCTGGCGCCGCGATTCGGCGCCATCACGCTGATCCCCCTGTTGCCACGGGCGGGTGCCGCGGCGCGGCGCGTCATCGTGCGGGCCCGCAAGGACGCGCGCTCGCCGGCCATTCTGCTGCCGCCGCTGGTGCTGCATGATGCCACGGGTCGCTACTCGGTGGCGGCGGAACGGGTATTGCAGGGTGGCGCCGCGCTCGACGACGTCCTATGAACCGGCCACGACGTGATCCGCTTCCAGATGGCGAGGACGAATGATGAGCGCCTTCACCGACAGCGTGCGCAAGCGCCTCCGGGACATCACCGAACCGCCGCCGGTGATCCCGGTCCTCCGGCTCGAGGGCGTGATCAACGCCGATGGCATGGGCCGCCGGCGGGGCATCTCCATGGCCCGGCTGGCCGAGCCGATCGAAAAGGCGTTCGCCGTCTCCAAGGCGCCGGCCGTGGCGCTGGTGGTCAACTCGCCCGGCGGGTCGCCCGTGCAGTCCTCGCTGATCGCCCGGCGCATCCGCGACTTGGCGGAGGAGAAGAACAAGCGCGTCATCGCCTTCGTCGAGGACGTGGCGGCCTCGGGCGGCTACTGGCTGGCGGCGGCTGGCGACGAGATCTACGCCGACCGCTCCTCGATCGTCGGCTCGATCGGGGTGATCGCCGCCTTCTTCGGCTTCCACGACTTCATCGGCCGCTGGGGGGTGGAGCGCCGGGTCTACACCGCCGGCGAGCGCAAGCTGATGGCCGACCCCTTCCAGCCCGAGAAGGCCGAGGACGTGGCCCGCATCAAGCTGCTTCAAGCCGACATCCACCAGGCCTTCATCAACCATGTGCGCGAGCGGCGCGGCCCCAACCTCGCGGCGGATGACGAGACCCTGTTCAACGGCGACGTGTGGACCGGCGAGCGGGCGCTCGACCTCGGTCTGGTCGACGGTATCGGCCATCTGCGCCCGGTGCTGCGCGACCGCTTCGGCGACCGGGTGCGCTTCAAGGTCTTCGGCGGACGCGGTGGGCTGCTGTCCCGGCTCGGCATGGGGCAGGGCCGCCTCGGCCACGACCTGGCGGCGGGCGCCGTCGAGGCGGTGGAGGAGCGGGCGCACTGGCAGCGATTCGGGCTCTGACCGGAGGCGGGCCGCCGCGGCCGCCGCATGCCAGGATTGTGCGCTGCGGAAGCGTCGCTTGAATTGGTCCGGTGCGCTCATTAAGGTGCCGCTCCGTCAGCGACCCGCCGCCGCCGGGACGCGCCCTTCCTGATCCGACGGCCGAGACCGAACCACCCGACCGATGTCCGCATCGCCAGCCATGTCCGCCACGACGCCGGGCCGGACCATCGCCGCCAAGCCGAAGAGCTTCCAGGAACTGATCCTGCGCCTGCAGGCCTTCTGGGCCTCGCGCGGCTGCGTCATCCTGCAGCCCTACGACATGGAGGTGGGCGCCGGCACCTTCCACCCGGCCACCACGCTGCGCTCGCTGGGGCCGGAGCGGGTGTGGAACTGCGCCTATGTGCAGCCCTCGCGCCGACCGACCGATGGGCGTTACGGCGAGAACCCCAACCGGCTGCAGCACTACTACCAGTTCCAGGTGCTGATGAAGCCGTCGCCGGAGGATTCGCAGGCCCTCTACCTGGAAAGCCTCTACGCCATCGGCATCGACCCCGACCTGCACGATCTGCGCTTCGTCGAGGATGACTGGGAAAGCCCGACGCTGGGCGCCTGGGGGCTGGGCTGGGAGGTCTGGTGCGACGGCATGGAGGTGACGCAGTTCACCTATTTTCAGCAGGTCGGCGGCATCGAGTGCGACCCCGTCCCGGTCGAGTTGACCTACGGGCTGGAGCGCATCGCCATGTACCTGCTCGACGTGGAGAACGTCTACGACCTGCCGTTCAACGATCCCGACCTGCCGGGCGCCAAGTCCTATGGCGACATCTTCCTGCGGGCGGAGAAGGAATATTCCGCCTACAATTTCGAGCATGCCGACACCGACGCCCTGCTGTCCCATTTCCGCGACGCGGAGGCGGAGTGCGGGCGGTTGATCGCGGTCCGCAAGCCGCTGCCGGCCTACGACCAGTGCATCAAGGCATCGCACCTCTTCAACCTGCTCGACGCCCGCGGCGTGATCAGCGTGGTGGAGCGCCAGTCCTACATCCTCCGGGTGCGGGAGCTGGCGCGCCAGTGCTGCCACATGTGGCTGGACGCGGCATGAGCCCTTCCCACCGGCACACGCGGCGCTGAGCGAGAGATGCCCGACTTCCTGCTCGAACTGTTCTCCGAGGAGATTCCCGCCCGCATGCAGGCGCGCGCGGCGGAGGACCTGAAGCGTCTGTTCGCCGACCATTTCGCCGCTGTCGGCCTGACTTCCGGGGCGATGGCGGCCCATGTGACGCCCCGCCGCCTGGTGCTGCATGTCGAGGATCTGCCCGCGCGCACGCCCGACACGACGGAGGAGCGCAAGGGCCCCAAGGTCGACGCGCCGCAGCAGGCGATCGACGGCTTCCTGAAGTCGACCGGCCTGACGCTGGCCGATTGCGAGCAGCGCGAGACCCCGAAGGGGCCGGTCTGGTTCGCCGTGACGCGCAAGGAAGGCCAGCCCACGGCGGACCTCCTGGTCGCCGGCATCGACAAGGTGCTGCGCGGCTTTCCCTGGCCGAAGAGCATGCGATGGCAGGAAAGCGCCTTCCGCTGGGTGCGCCCGCTGCACCACATCCTGGCATTGTTCGACGGCAAGCCGCTGGCCGGCGCTTTCGAGGCCGACCACAAGAACCGCTACATCTTCAGCGCCATGACCCACGGCCACCGTTTCCTCGGCCGGGGCTATTTCCCTGTCAGGGACTGGGCGGACTACCGGCGCGGGCTGGAGGCGGCCCATGTCGTGCTCGACCGCGAGGACCGCAAGCGGCTGATCGTCGAGGGCGCGACGGAGGAGGCCGCGCGGCACGGGCTGGTGCTGCGCGACGATCCGGGGCTGGTCGAGGAGGTGGCGGGACTGGTGGAATACCCCGTCGTGCTGTCGGGCCGCATCGACGACGCCTTCATGGACGTTCCCAAGGAGGTGCTGGTCACCTCCATGCGCAGCCATCAGCGCTATTTCGCGCTGGAAACCGGCAATGGTGACCTCGCCAACCGCTTCGTCGTGGTGGCCAACACGACGACCCGCGACGGCGGAGCGGAGGTGGTGGCCGGCAACGAGCGGGTGCTGCGCGCCCGGCTCTCGGACGCCAAGTTCTTCTGGGACCAGGACCGTCAGGCGAGCCTGGCCTCCAAGGCGCCGCGGCTGCGCCAGATCACCTTCCACGAGAAGCTGGGCACCATGGACGAGAAGGTGGACCGCATCCAGGCGCTGGCCGTCTGGCTGGCACGCCGGGTGCCGGGTGCCGATCTCGACCGCGTGCGCTCCGCCGCCAGACTGGCCAAGGCCGACCTGGTCACCGGCATGGTCGGCGAGTTCCCCGAGCTGCAGGGCATCATGGGGCGTTACTACGCGCTGAACGATGGCGAGCACGCCGATGTCGCCGAGGCGGTGGCGGAGCACTACTCCCCCCTCGGCCCCAACGACGCCTGCCCCGAGCGGCCGGTCTCGGTCGCCGTGGCGCTGGCCGACAAGCTCGACACGCTCACCGGCTTCTGGTCGATCGGCGAGAAGCCGACGGGCAGCCGCGATCCCTATGCCCTGCGCCGGGCGGCGCTGGGCGTGATCCGGCTGATCCTGGAGAACGGCATCAGGCTGTCGCTGACCGAGGCCATCGAGCAGGCGCAGTTGCAGATTGGGTCACCCGACGCGGCGGTGCGGCGCGATTTGCTCGACTTCTTCGCCGACCGGCTGAAGGTCATCCTGCGGGAGCAGGGGGTGCGCCACGACCTGATCGACGCGGTTTTCGCCGCCGGGGGCGAGGACGATCTCGTCCGGTTGCTCGCCAAGGTGGAAAGTCTGGCGGCGTTCCTGGGCTCCGACGACGGCGCCAACCTGCTCACCGCCTATGGCCGCGCGGCCAATATCGTGCGCATCGAGGCCAGGAAGGACGGCGTCGAGGGCTTCGCACCCGAGGTCGATCAGCAGGCGCTCGCTGAAGCCGAGGAGAAGGCGCTGGAGGCGGCACTGGGCAAGGCCCTGACCGCTGTCGGGACGCATCTGGCGGCGGAGGATTTCGGCGCCGCCATGGGCGATCTTGCCAGTCTGCGTCAGCCGGTGGACGCCTTCTTCGACCGGGTGACGGTGAATGCCGACGACGCGGCGCTGCGGCGCAACCGCCTGGCGCTGCTGGCCAAGATCGCGGTGACCATGAACCAGATCGCAGATTTCTCGCGCGTGGAGGCCTGACCGAGGCGCGGGGAAATCAACCCAAACATGGCATGTCGCTTGCATTATTCTCGGATGATGCAACCACAAGGGAGGATGCGCCATGGACGGGTCTATCGCGAACCGGGAGTTCACGCTGCTCGACACGCGTGACGGAAGGCCTGCGGCGGAGCCGAAGCCGCAGCGCAACGGAGGAGATGGACGGACGATGGCGCAGTGGGTGTACAGCTTCGGACCCGATGGAACCGACGGGGGCGCGGACATGCGCAACCTGCTCGGTGGCAAGGGAGCGAACCTGGCGGAGATGGCACGGCTCGGCCTGCCGGTACCGCCCGGTTTCACCATCACCACCGAGGTCTGTACCTACTACTACGATCACGGCGAGACCTATCCCGATGATCTGACCGGCCAGGTCGAGGCGGCGCTGACCCGGGTCGAGCAGGCGGTCGGCAAGCGATTCGGCGATGCCGGCAATCCGCTCCTGGTCTCGGTGCGCTCAGGCGCCCGCGCCTCGATGCCCGGCATGATGGACACGGTGCTCAATCTCGGCCTCAACGACGAGACCGTGGCGGGGATGAAGGCGGCGACCGGCGATGCGCGCTTCGCCTATGACAGCTATCGACGCTTCATCCAGATGTATTCCGACGTGGTGCTGGGCGTCGACCACGGCTTCTTCGAGGACGAGCTGGAGAGCGTCAAGCGCGACCAGGGCTACGGCCTCGACACCGAGCTCACCGCCGACGACCTGGCCGAGCTCGTCGAGCGCTACAAGCAGATCGTCGAGGACGAGACCGGCCACCCCTTCCCGCAGGACCCCAAAGAGCAGCTCTGGGGCGCCGTCGGTGCCGTCTTCGGCTCCTGGATGAACCAGCGGGCCAAGACCTACCGCCGGCTGCACGACATCCCGGCAAGCTGGGGCACCGCGGTCAATGTGCAGTCCATGGTCTTCGGCAACATGGGCGACGACTGCGCCACCGGCGTCGCCTTCACCCGCGATCCCGCGACCGGCGAGAACGCCTTCTACGGCGAGTATCTGGTGAACGCCCAGGGCGAGGACGTGGTGGCCGGCATCCGCACGCCGCAGCCCATCACCCTGCACGCCAAGGAGCGCGGCAAGGCCGACCTGCCGGCGATGGAGGAGGTGATGCCGGACGTGTTCCGGCAGCTCGACGAGGTGCGCGTCCTGCTGGAGAAGCACTATCGCGACATGCAGGACCTGGAGTTCACCGTCGAGCGCCACCAGCTCTATATCCTGCAGACGCGCAACGGCAAGCGCACCGCACCGGCCGCCCTGAAGATCGCGGTCGACATGGCGAACGAGGGGCTGATCAGCCGCGAGGAGGCGGTGCGCCGGGTGGAGCCGGCCTCGCTCGACCAGTTGCTGCACCCGATGATCGACCCGGACCATCAGCGCGAGGTCATCGCCAAGGGCCTGCCGGCCTCGCCAGGCGCGGCCTCCGGCATCATCGTCTTCACCGCCGACGAGGCGGAGGAGAAGGCGAACCAGGGCGAGCGGGTGATCCTGGTGCGCGACGAGACCAGCCCGGAGGACATCCACGGCATGCACGCCGCCGCCGGCATCCTGACCGCGCGCGGCGGCATGACCAGCCACGCCGCGGTGGTGGCGCGCGGCATGGGCCGGGCCTGCGTCTCCGGCGCCGGCGAGATCACCATCGACGTGCGCGAGGGCATGCTGACGGCACGCGGCATCACCCTCGAGGCCGGCGACGTCATCACCATCGACGGCTCGACCGGCGAGGTGATGAACGGCCGGGTGCCGACCATCGATCCGGAGCTCTCCGGCGATTTCGCCACCCTGATGGAGTGGGCGGACCAGTTCCGCCGCATGCGGGTGCGCACCAATGCTGAGACGCCGACCGATGCCCGGCAGGCCGTGAAGTTCGGCGCCGAGGGCATCGGGCTCTGCCGCACCGAGCACATGTTCTTCGACGCCGACCGCATCGTCTCGGTGCGCCGGATGATCGTGGCGGAGAGCGAGGAGCACCGCCGCGCCGCGCTCGAGGAACTGCTGCCGATGCAGCGCCAGGACTTCGTCGAGCTGTTCCGCATCATGGCCGGCCTGCCGGTGACCATCCGCCTGCTCGACCCGCCGCTGCACGAATTCCTGCCCAAGACCGACGAGGACATGGCGGAGGTCGCCAGGGCGGCCGGCGTGGAGGTGGGCCGCATCCGCACCCGCGCGCTGCAACTGCACGAATCGAACCCGATGCTGGGCCATCGCGGCTGCCGGCTGGGCATTACCTATCCAGAGATCTACGAGATGCAGGTGCGCGCCATCTTCGAGGCCGCGGCCGAGATCGCGGCGGGCAGCGGCGCGGACGTGATCCCTGAGGTGATGATCCCGCTGGCCTTCTCGAAGGCCGAGCTCGACGTGCTCAAGCGCCAGATCGACGGCGTCGCCGAGGCCGTGAAGGCGGAGAGGGGCGTTGATTTCACCTATCTCGTCGGCACCATGATCGAGCTGCCGCGTGCCGCGCTGCGGGCCGGCGAACTGGCGGAGACGGCGGAGTTCTTCTCCTTCGGCACCAACGACCTGACGCAGACCACCTTCGGCATCAGCCGTGACGATTCCGGCGGCTTCCTCGCCGCCTATGAGCGCGCCGGCATCATCGAGAAGGACCCGTTCCAGACCCTGGACCAGGATGGCGTGGGCGAGTTGGTGGAGATCGCCAGCGAACGCGGCCGCAAGACCCGCGCCGACATCAAGCTCGGCATCTGCGGCGAGCACGGCGGCGACCCCGCCTCCATCCGCTTCTGCGAGAAGGTCGGGCTCGACTATGTCTCCTGCTCGCCCTACCGGGTGCCGATCGCCCGGCTGGCGGCGGCGCAGGCGGCGCTCGGCAGGAAATAGAGTCGCTTAGCGGCCGTCGCTGACAGGCTGATTCAGGTGATGGGGCGCCGGCAAGCGGTCGCCGGCGCCTTCTCCTCGACAGGGGTCAGACGTTGCACGGTCCCATGATGACGCCGATGCCGCGGAGGATGTGCACCACGCCCAGCGCGGCGATGATCACGCCCGCCGGGATGGCCAGTTGCGAGCGACCGCCATAGGCCGGCGTCCGGAACAGGCTGAGGCCGTTGACGCCAACGACGATACCGAGACCGATCGCCGCGAAATCCATGTAGCTGCAGCTGAACTGGCCGTTGATGTTCGACGTGCTGAGCGTGCTGAAGCTGATGAAGAACGTAACGATTCCCAGGCCGATGCCCCAATAGGCGGCCCTCGGTAGTGACCCCATTTTCCCCTCTCCCCTATCGACCGTTTCAGGTCATGACGCTTCGGACAAGGCAGTCCGTGCGCATGTTTCTTGCGCGCGGCAGGATAAACGGTCTTCGCGGGGGGAGAAGCGCGCCGAGATGCCGACATATCCGTTGGCAAGTCCGCCGGACCGGCCGATCCGGCGCGACCATGGGGGCCGGATGGCGGACGGACGACCTGGATAGCGGGCGCGATGGAAGGGCCGTTCAGGCGCGGCCTTCCTCGACATCCGCCTCTCCCGCGAGGGCGGCGGGTTTCGCCGCGGTTTCCGTGGCCGGTGCCGGCCGGCTGGCGTAGAGCGTCACGGCGAGGATCGCGGTCAGCGCCAGCGGCCAGGCGATCGACAGGGCGCCGCCGTCATAGGCGAGCGCGGCGGCGAGGCTGCCGGCGAAGGCGCAGCCGATGGTGACCACGCCGATCAGCGCCGCCACCATGCCCGTCGCCGTCGGATCGGCGGAGAGCGCGCGGGTGATCAGCGGCGCCATGGCGAGGCCGATGCCGAACGCGTAGGCGGCGAAGGGGACGGCGACCGTCATCAGGTGGTCCGGGAAGATGAGCGCCGAGGCGACCATGCCAAGCCCGCCGACCGCCGTGGCGGCGAAGCCCGACGAGATCAGCAGGGTCAGCGGCACCCGGTCGCTGAGCCGCGAGGTGACGGTGAGGCCGGCGATGTAGAACAGCACGTGGACGAACTGGGTGACCGCGAAGACGCGCTCGCCCAGTCCCAGCGTGCTGACGAAGTAGAACGGTCCAACGGTGAGGTAGAGCATCAGACCGGCGAAGACGAAACCGGCGGCGAGCAGCGGCGCCATCAGGTCCCAGCGGCGCGCCAGCCGGACATAGGTGGCGAAAACACCGGCAAGACCGGCCCGGCTGCGCTTCTCCCGGGGCAGGCTCTCCGGCGCCAGGCGCAGCGCGATCAGGAGCGCCAGCGCGCCGGCGCCGAGCACGAGCCAGAAATTGGCCCGCCAGCCGAGTGCCAGCGTGATCTCCGCCCCGGCGACCGGCGCCAGGGCCGGCGACACCGCCTCCACCATGGCGATGAAGGACATCACCTTGACCACCTTGGTGTCGTCGTAGAGTTCGCGCACCATGGTCTGAACGACGACCATCACCGAGGCCACCATCACGCCCTGGGCCAGCCTGGCGCCGACGAAGGTCTCGATCGACGGTGCCAGGGCGCAGACCAGCGTGGCGGCGAGGAAGCCGATGCCGCCGAAGGCCATGATCGGCTTGCGGCCGTGACGGTCCGACAGCGGGCCGAACAGCAAATTGCCAACGGCGAAGCCGAGCAGGAACAGCGTCAGGCTGGCCTGTGTGATGGTCTCGCCGGCCGCGAACTGCTCGGCGATCAGCGGCAGGCTCGGCAGGTAGAGGTCGGTGACCACGAAGCCGGCGATCAGGTAGACGACCAGCGCGGTGGGCAGGAGACGGTGCGGAACGGGCATTGCCGGCCTCTTGGGGATCGGTAGGGCAGGGATCGCTGGAACAGAAGGCGCGCGGACCCTACCGATCCTTCCGAGATCGGAACAGTTCCCTTTTTCTCAGAGCCGCCATGCAGATGCCGCTGAGAACAGTGCGGGCGGAGATGCGTCGGGCGCCTTCCGGGCCGGCGCGCTCACGGCACGTGGCGAAGCGACAATCCCAGGTCCCTGATCGGGTCGCGCACCGACTGCATGGTGGCGATGGGCAACGGGGCCGGCGGCGCGACGGAGATCACCAGCGTGCCGCCCTGGCGCAGGAAGTTGCCGAAGTCGACCACGAAGCTGCTCATGTCCGGCTCGTCGCCGGTGCCCTTGCCGCTGCCGCGCATGTCGTCGAGAAGGCGGTCGATCAGCGCGTCGACGCTGACGCCTTCCTCCTCGGCGGCGAGGCCCAGCAGCGGGCGCAGGAATCCCCGCTCGTCGTAGCTGACCTCCACCGCGACCAGGGTCGCGCCCATCAGGCTCATCAGATTGCCACCCCGCCCCATCACCAGGCTCTCGTCGAGATTGCCCAGCGCGTAGTCGATGTGAAGCGCGCCCAGATCGCCGGCGTCGATGCCGCCGTCGATGTCGATGATGCGGGTCGACGGGTCGTAGACCAGGTCGCCCGAGGCGTCGATCTCGATGACCTCGATGCCGAGGCGCTGGATCGCCTCCTCGCGCAGCAGCTCCGGGCCGAACTCGATGGTGAAGTCGTTCATCTCGCCGGTTTGCCGGATGGTGCCGTCCAGCGCCTCGGCCGGCGCCTCAACCCGATACCGGGGCATGTGGACGGTGACCATATCGGAGGCGAAGGCCAGGTCGGTGACCTCGACATGGTCGTAGGGCGCCCAGAAGAAGCCGGGAAACTCCATCCGCTCGATGCCCTCGATGGTCTCGATGATCTCGCCCAGCCGGATGCCGGCCAAATCGAGCCGACCGATCTGGAAGCGGCCCTCGAAATCGCTTTCGTCTCCCGTCATCACCAGGCCGTCGAGCGTGAAGCGCTCCAGCACGCCGCGGGCATAGCCCGACTCGGTGAAGCTGGCGAGCGTCATGCTGAACTCATCGTCCTCGAAGCGGACACCTTCCAGGCTGAAGGCGTCGAGCGAGGCGGAGAGCAGATACTCGGCGAAGAGGGCGTCGTCCTCCGGCAGGGGCGTGTCGCCCGGATAGCGCTCGTCGAGTGCCGAGGCGAAACCGGCGATGCGCAGGCGGTCGAAGCCCATCACCGTGTCGTCCTTGTCGAAGGCCACGCCCTCGACGGTCAGTTCGTCGACATCGAGGCCGAGCAGGTAGCGGGCGAGCGTCAGTTCGCCGTCGGCCGTCATGTCGTCGGACCGGATGAGGTCGAGAAGCGGTGCCCAGGAAAGACCTGGATTGGTCAGGTCGAGAAGGGCGACCTCGAACCGGTCCTCGCGCTCGGTCATCACCAGGCCGCGCAGCGTGATGCCGTCCATGCCGGACCACCAGGCGCCGTCATAGGCGATCGCGTCGATCGCCACCTCGGCGATGTCGAGCGTGCGCGATCCTTCGGTGTAGCTCAGGTTCTCGATGACCACATCGCCGGTCGCCTCGTCGGTGCGCAGGGCCCCGTAGCTGAGTTCGCCGTCGTCGAAGATCCAGTCGAGCGAATCGGACACCCGGTCCTCGAGCGCCGTCTGCGCCACGGCCGGCGCGGCGATCAGGGCAATGGCGCTGGTGGCAAGGCAGGCGGAAAGGCAGGCGGAAAGGCGGAGCGGCTTCATTCTGGATCCCCCCATGAAGCGGTATTGCGGTTCGCCGGGACGGCGCGACAACGACCGTGTCGCCCGGCAGTATAGCGCGATTTGCGGCGGGAACGCGTCGACCTTCATCGCCCGCGCTACGGCTCGAACTGCTCCTTGAGGATGCGCTCCTCGAGGTTCGCCTCCGGATCGAACAGCAGCGAGAGGGCGGCCTGGCGGTCCTCGAAGACCTCGACGCGGGTGACGTCACGCACCTCGGTGTAATCGGCCACGGCGCTGACCGGCCGCTTGCGCGCCTCCTTGATCTCGAAGGTCACGCGCGCGGTGTGCGGGATCAGGGCGCCGCGCCAGCGCCGGGGCCGGAAGGCGGAGATCGGCGTCAGCGCCAGCACGCCCGATCCCATCGGAATGATCGGCCCGTGGGCGGACAGGTTATAGGCCGTGCTGCCGGCGGGCGTGGACACCAGCGCCCCGTCACAGATCAGTTCCGGCAGGCGCAGGATGCCGTCGATGGCGATCGACAGCTTGGCCGCCTGTCGCGTCTCGCGCAGCAGCGAGACCTCGTTGATCGCCTTCGCCCGCACCGCCTCGCCATTGCCGGTGCTGGCCAGCATGGTCAGCGGGTGCAAGGTCACCGCCTGGGCGCGGCCGAGTCGCTCCAGCAGGTCCCCCTCGCGGTAGCTGTTCAGGAGGAAGCCGACCGAGCCGCAGTTCATGCCGTAGATCGGCTGGCCGGACTCCATGAAGCGGTGCAGCGTCTCCAGCATGTGCCCGTCGCCGCCCAGGGCGACGACCAGCGACGCCGCGTCCGGATCGCACTGCCCGTAGCGGTCGGTCAGCCGCCGGCAGGCCTGGCGCGACTCCTCGGTCTCGCTGGCGGAGAAGAAGATGGTGCCGTGCTGCACCATCCTGTCCGGGCCGGTCTGGCCGGCGACGTCATCCATGATCGGCACTCGGCGGCGCGTTTCGATCCATCGGCTGCCACCCCATCTGCTGCTACCGGCCGGTGCGCGGGCGGTGGTCCAGCCTTGCTACACGAGCAGCCTGTCGCAGGCAAATCCGCCGTGCCGGGCGGCGCGGATTGCCGGTGCCGCCGGACAGCTGCTCCGGTGCCTTGCGGCGAAATGCTCCCGGGCCGCTGCAGGGAGCGGGTGAAGCATCCTCGCCGGCAAGGGAAAATCGCGCCTGGGCCCGCTCATAACCCGTTCAGGGCATTTCTCTATCAACCGCCGCCAAGCCCTTGATCTGGAATCGCATTTCGGGCGTTGTTCATGTCATCTGTCAGAACGGTTCCAGGATGGTCGTGCGGGCGCTGACTGCGAGATAGCGGATATCGTCGCCCTCGAAGCCCGGCAGGCTGTAGGCCAGCAGCACGACGAGCGACGCCGGCCCGTCGAAGCTTTCCCGGTGCATGATGACGTCGTGGATGCGGTAGCCGAGCGCGCAGCCGCGACTTTCCGGCAGGGCGGTGTCCTGCTGCAGGGTGAGGGGCGGGTTGCCGCTCGACTCCAGGATCAGCGTGAAGATCTGCGGCTGCCGGCCCATGTAGTCGCAATCGCTCTCGATCCGCTCCTGGCTGAGCCGGAGGGTGTAGTCGCGCACCGAATTCGGCGCGACGGTGAAGCGCACGGCGTCGGCGGGCGCGCTGCGGTCGAAGACGGTGCGGCGGACCAGCATGGTGCCGGTCTCCGCCCGGTCGATGCCGCTCGCCGACAGCAGGGGCTGGGCCCGCGCCAGCGCCTCGTCATAGGCCCATTGCGCCGGGTCGTCGGTCGAGTTCCACAACGCCTCGACCTCGGCCTCCGGCACGCGCAGCCGGATCGGCGAACCGGGCATCCAGCTATTGGACGGCACGTCGAGGACGAAGATGTCGGCATAGGGATCGCCGAGCCCGTCACCCACGCCCCACTGGATGAAGGCGTAGTGCTGGCCGTCGGGTGAGAAGCCAAGGGTCTGCTGCCGCGCGCGTTCCGCCGCCTGGACGGCGCCGACACAGATCGCCAGCAGCACCATCGCCAGCCCCAAAGGCCGCGAGCGGTTCATCCATCCCCGGAGTGTCATCGCCTGTCTTCCCCCGATCGTCTTAAATCCAGAAGCCTCGGGGGCGCATGCTAGCACAGGCGTGCGCGATCAGCCGCCCGTGACGTTCATGTGGCGCTGCACGGCCGGCTGCTCGGTGCCGCGGTCGATGATGAAATCGTGCCCCTTGGGCTTGCGGGCGATGGCCTCGCGGATCGCCTCGTCGAGCAGGCCGTCATCGGCGCTGGCGCGCAGCGGCGCGCGCAGATCGGCCGCATCCTCCTGGCCCAGGCACATATAGAGCGTGCCGGTGCAGGTCAGCCGTACCCGGTTGCAGCTTTCGCAGAAATTGTGCGTCATCGGCGTGATGAAGCCGAGCCGGCCGCCGGTTTCCTCGACCCGCACATAGCGCGCCGGGCCGCCGGTCTGGTAGTCGATCTGGGTCAGCGTCCAGCGCCGTTCCAGGTCGCGGCGCACCTGGGAGAGCGGCAGATACTGGTCGACCCGGTTCTCGCTGCCGATATCGCCCACCGGCATGGTCTCGATCAGTGTCAGGTCATGCCCCTGTTCGCCGCACCAGCGCAGCATGTCGTCGATCTCGTGCTCGTTGACGCCCTTCAGCGCCACGGCGTTGATCTTGACCTTCAGGCCCGCCGCCTTGGCCGCCGCGATGCCGGCCATGACCTTGTCGTACTTGCCCCAGCGCGTGATCGCGAGGAACTTCTCCGGATCCAGCGTGTCGAGGGAGACATTGATCCGCCGCACGCCCGCGGCGGCCAGGTCGTCGGCGAAACGGCCGAGCTGGCTGCCGTTCGTGGTCAGCGTCAGCTCCTCCAGCGCGCCGGATCTGAGATGCCGGGAGAGGCTCGCGATGAGGTCCATGATGCCGCGGCGGACCAGCGGCTCGCCGCCGGTCAGGCGCAGCTTGCGGGTGCCTGTGCGCACGAAGGCGCTGGCCACCCGGTCGAGCTCCTCCAGCGTCAGCAGTTCCTTCTTCGGCAGGAAGGTCATCTCCTCGGCCATGCAGTAGACGCAGCGGAAGTCGCAGCGATCCGTGACCGAGATGCGCAGATAGGTGATGGCCCGGCCGAAGGGGTCGACCAGGGGGGCGGTGCCGCCCTGTGTTCCGATGGGTGCGTGCTCAACAGTCATTGCTTGCCAAGATGGGCCATCCGGCGGCGCGATTCCAGCCCCGCGACCGGATCGGCCGAGCGGTGCCGGGGTCAGGGCGCGGTGATCATGGCGAAGAGCTCGTCCTTGAGGGCCAGGCGGCGGCGCTTCATCTCCTCGATCGCCTGATCGTCGATCGGCTGGCCGGACGTCTCCAGCCTGAGGATCGACTGGTCGAGATCGTTGTAATCGCTCATCAGCCGGCGGAAATGCGCGTTCTCCACCTTCAGAACGTGGATGCGCTGGCGGTGCTCGGGCAGTTCGCTGGCGAGGTCGTGGGCGTCGTGCGACATGGGGTCGGTCTCCGTCGGGGGCGTGGCCGGCTCGGCCGGATGCGTGTGCGGATGAGCATCCGCCGTCCCGACGACCATCGGCCCGCCTTGCGCGTCCGGCCCTGATCCAGGTCAAAAAGCCCGCGCGATGCCGTCGGTTCAGCGCCAGCTCGCCGGCTCGACCACGTCGAGGCGCACCTTGGCCGCGTTCAGCACCACCTTGCCCCGATGCTCGAAGTTCACGGTGACGGTGGTGCCGACAACGGACTGCACCTGTCCCTCGCCCCAGTCGGGTGCCTGCAGGTTGCGGACGATCGCGCCGGGCGTGAAGACGTCGAGATCCATGGCGACTCGAAACCCCTTCTTCTGTCGCGCCGGCGAGTGTACACGCCGGCCCGGTCAGGGGAACATAAAACCGACATAAACCGCCAGAATTCCAAGGATTTTGCGGGTTTTGGGAGGTGAAATCGGAATATTGTCGGCGCGACCGCTTGGCCCTATAGTCCGGCCACCCCGCGACAGGGGTGAAACACGGGTACAAGGTGTTGGGGGTTGCTGGTCGAATGAGCGCGGAGATCACCGAACCGCTCGTCTCTCCGGACTACCGTCCGTCCGAAGACGAGGCGTTCATGAACCCGATGATGAAGGCCTATTTCCGCAACAAGCTGCTGAAGTGGCGCGCGGAGCTGCTGGCCGAATCATCCGAAACGCTGGCCCATCTTCAGGAAGGGGGATTGCAGAAGCCGGATCTGGCGGACCGGGCATCCGACGAATCCGACAAGGCGCTGGAACTCCGGACGCGGGACCGGGAGCGCAAGCTGATCTCGAAGATCGACGCCGCCATTCGCCGGCTCGAGAACGGCGAGTTCGGCTATTGCGAGGAGACCGGTGAGCCGATCTCGGTGAAGCGCCTGGACGCGCGGCCGATCGCGACGATGAGCCTGGAGGCGCAGGAGCGGCACGAGCGCCGCGAGCGTACGCATCGCGACGACTGACGGCACTGCCGGGGCGGCGGGAAATCCGCCGGCCGGCAGGAGGATTTGGGCGGCGCTCCCGGTGGGCGCCGCCTTTTTTGATGCCCGGTGCCCGGAAATTGATGGCCGGCCCTTTGCCAGGATTCCCTCGTAACTCTATGATCGCGTATGACATTCGACACCGCGCCGCCCGCAAAGCGCCACCTTCGGATGTGATACGAAGGAAAGTACGCTGGCGAGGGGGCGGTAAGCGGCGGTGGTCGCCCGCGTGCGGCTCCGTTCAAAACGAGTGGGCGTGAAGGGTGGACGAAGCGAGATGATCTCCAGGTTTATCGCGCGGCGGGTGACACCGGCCGCCATCGCCGTCCTCGCCGTCCTGCTGCCGGCGGCGGCCGCGGCGCAGACCCTGCGGGCCTGGGACCACGGCAGCTACGGACGGCTGGTCTTCGACTGGAACGGACCGGCACCGGGCATGGACTGGCAGCTCGACGGCCGCACCATGGTCATCGAGGGCGAGCAGGCAATCGCCCGGGATGTCGCCTATTTCCTCGACTTCCTCGCCCGCTACATCGCCGATATCCGGCTAGAGGCCGACGGCCGCCGGGTGGTGATCGAGCTGACCGCACCGATGACGGTGGAGCAGCTTCGCCTCAACGACCGCTGGGCCTGGGACTTCCGGCTCGATCCCGATGCCGAGGTGCGGGCCCCGGACCAGTTCGCCGGCCGGGGGCCGAGCAGTACGTCCACGGGCGACACGTCCTCGGGCGATACCTCCCCGGGCGAGACCCAGCCGGACCAGGACACCGCCAGCACGCCCGAGGCTACCGATACGGGCGACACGGGCGGACCGGTTCCGGAGGCAGGCGACACGGCGTCCGCCGGGGCCACGGACACGCCCCCGGAGTCGGGGGGAGATGGCGGTGCGACGACGGCGGAGACGGCGCCGGACGACGCCGCGGTGGAAGCCGTCATCACCGTCTTCGGCGCCTCGCGGCTTGGCTACTCCCGCCTCGTGCTGGAGTTCGAGAGCGCGCCGGACTACGCGGTGCGCCGGCGCGGCGACACCATCGAACTGGCGATCGCGCGGCCCGTCGAACTCGACCTGTCGGCGGTGCAGCCCGGCAATCTGCCGGAGATCTTCGGCCTGCAGCAGAGCCTGGACGCCGGCACCACCAACCTGATGGTGGCTACCCTGCCGGGCTCGGAGGTGCGGCATTTCCTTTCCTCCGAACGCGTGGTGCTCGACATCCTGGCGCCCAACAGCGGCTACCGGGCGAGCGAGATCGAGGTCATCGAGCCGGGCACCGCCGCCACCCTGCGGGTCGAGCCGCTGCCCGGTGCCGAGGCATCGGCGGCAGGCGCGTCCGTGGGAGCCGGCGAGGGCACGCCGGGGGCGGAGGCGGCACCCGATGCGAGTTCGGCGGTGACGCCGGATCCGGACGGCGCGGCGGAGGCCGCCAATGCCGCCAGTGCCGCCGATGACGGAATCGTGGACGCGTCTGGTGAAGATGCCGCCGGTGACGACGCGGCCGAGGGGACGGCGGTGGCCGCCGACCAGGGGCCGGTGCCCGAGGCCAGTCCGCCGCCGCCGGTCGATTCCGGCGCCATCGCCAGCGAGGCGGTGTTCGATACCGGCCAGCCGATGGGCCTGGCGGTGTTCCGGCGCGGCGGCGACCTCTGGCTCGTCTTCGCCAACGCCGAAAACGATCTGAGCAGTGCGGCCCTGGCCGCGCAGGGCGAGACCGGCCTGGGTGTCGGCATACCGGCCGAGGCGCGGGGCGGCGTTGCCATCCGCTATGCCGATTTCGCGGGCGGCGACCCGGCGCTGCGCCAGGACGGCACCGCCTGGCGCGTGCTGGTGCCGGCGGGGGAGGGCACGCTCGAGGCGGCCGAGGGCGTCACCGAGATCGCGGTCACGGCGGAGCCCGACCATCCCGATGGCGGCCGCGTGCTGGTCGCTGATCTCGACAGCTTCGGCCCGGTCGCCTTCATCGATCCCTCGGTCGGCGATATCCTGGTGGCCATGGCGCCTCGCCAGCCCGCCGGTGGGCTGGCCGCCATGCAGCGCTTCATCGACTTCCGCCTGCTGCCCAGCATCCAGGGGCTGGTGGTGCGGCCGGCGGTGGAGGATCTGCGGGTGCGGCCGCTCGACGGCGGCGTGCAGATCACGGCGGAAAGCGGCCTCGACCTCTCCTGACCTGCGGCGGCGCGGGGAACCGCGCCCATGCCGGCGGCGCCACCACGCCCCGGCGCTGCTGCCGGCGGCGTGCGCAAGCGCCGGTTGTGGCGGCCGGCCGCGGAACGAAACTGAAACACCGACGGATTTTTCTATCTGAATCAGAGACTTCATCTCTCTTGCGCGAGGCGAACAAAAGCGGTACATTTGGAATCATTGAATCGCCGCTCAACCTGTGAGAGATAGGAGCCTCATCGATGTCGACCGCCCCCCTTCGCCTGGTAGAGAAGAGCCCGATGGACAAGCAGAAAGCCCTGGACGCGGCGCTCGGCCAGATCGAGCGGGCCTTCGGCAAGGGCTCGATCATGAAGCTGGGCGGCCAGGATTCCCTGGTCGAGACCGAGGTCATCTCCACCGGCTCGCTCAGCCTCGACATCGCGCTCGGCATCGGCGGTCTGCCCAAGGGGCGAATCGTCGAGATCTACGGGCCGGAGAGTTCGGGCAAGACCACGCTCGCCCTGCAGGTGGTGGCCGAGGCGCAGAAGGCCGGCGGTACCTGCGCCTTCGTCGATGCCGAGCACGCGCTCGACCCGTCCTATGCGCGCAAGCTGAACGTCGATCTGGAGGAACTGCTGATCTCCCAGCCCGACGCGGGCGAGCAGGCGTTGGAGATCGCCGACACCCTGGTACGCTCCGGCGCCATCGACGTGCTGGTGATCGATTCGGTGGCGGCGCTGGTGCCGCGGGCCGAGCTCGAGGGCGAGATGGGCGACAGCCATGTCGGTCTGCAGGCCCGGCTGATGAGCCAGGCGCTGCGCAAGCTCACCTCCTCGATCGCCAAATCGAACTGCCTGGTGATCTTCATCAACCAGATCCGCCTGAAGATCGGCGTGATGTTCGGCAGCCCGGAGACGACGACGGGCGGCAACGCGCTGAAGTTCTACGCCTCGGTACGCATCGACATCCGCCGCATCGGCTCGGTCAAGGACCGCGACACCGTCGTCGGCAACCAGACCCGGGTGAAGGTGGTGAAGAACAAGATGGCGCCGCCGTTCAAGACGGTGGAGTTCGACATCATGTACGGCGAGGGCATCTCCAAGACCGGCGAACTCATCGATCTCGGCGTCCAGGCGGGCGTGGTCGAAAAGTCCGGCTCATGGTTCTCCTATGGTAGCCAGCGCATCGGCCAGGGCCGCGAGAACGCCAAGCTGTTCCTCAAGGACAATCCGGACATCGCCGGCGAGATCGAGACCAAGATCCGCGCCAATGCCGGCCTCGTCTCCGAGAAGATGCTGCAAGGCGAGATGGGCGGCGAGGCCGAGGCTGGCGACTGACGTCGGCCGGGGCGACCTCCGGGAAAGCCTGCGCGCAGGTCCGCCGGCGGACCTTTCCCGGCGTTCCAGGCCGCGGGGTTGGTCGCGGCCGGAAGCCGGGGCGCGGTCATCTGGCGGTGCGGCTGGCAGGGCTGCGCCGGGCGTCCCATATTGTGGGTGACGGGTGGCGGTGATCCGCGCGGGCCGTTCGAGTCGATGGCCCTCGAACCGCCGCCTGTGCTATGGCGTCGCGCGGCGCCGCGGACCGGCCGGTCCGGCGGGCGCCCGAAATGCCCTTTCACCATGCCCGACCCTCTGCCACCTGTCTGACGAATGACCACCGCCAACGACATCCGCGCGACCTTTCTCGACTATTTCGGCCGCAACGGGCACGAGATCGTGCCGTCGAGCCCCCTGGTGCCGCGCAACGACCCGACGCTGCTGTTCACCAATGCCGGCATGGTGCAGTTCAAGAACGTCTTCACCGGCGCCGAGCAGCGGCCCTACGACCGCGCCACCTCCTCGCAGAAATGCGTGCGCGCCGGCGGCAAGCACAACGATCTGGAGAATGTCGGCTACACCGCACGGCACCACACCTTCTTCGAGATGCTGGGCAATTTCTCCTTCGGCGACTACTTCAAGGACGGCGCCATCGAGTTCGCCTGGAACCTGGTGACCCGGGAATACGGCCTGCCGGCCGACCGGCTGGTGGTCACGGTCTATGCCGAGGACGACGAGGCGCACGGGCTGTGGCGCCGCATCGCCGGACTGCCCGAGGAGCGCATCATCCGCATCGCCACCTCGGACAATTTCTGGGCCATGGGCGATACCGGCCCGTGCGGACCCTGTTCGGAGATCTTCTTCGACCACGGCCCCGCCGTCCCCGGCGGCCCGCCCGGCAGTCCGGACGAGGACGGCGACCGCTTCATCGAGATCTGGAATCTGGTCTTCATGCAGTTCGAGCAGGTGACGCCCGACGAGCGCGTCGACCTGCCGCGCCCCTCGATCGACACCGGCATGGGCCTGGAGCGCATCGCCGCGGTGCTGCAGGGCAAGCACGACAATTACGACACCGACGTGATGCGGGCGCTGATCGAGGCCTCCGCGCATGCCACCGACGGCGCGCCCGACGGGCCGCGCGCGGTCTCCCACCGGGTGATCGCCGACCACTTGCGCGCCACCGCCTTCCTGATCGCCGATGGCGTGCTGCCCTCCAATGAGGGGCGCGGCTACGTGCTGCGCCGCATCATGCGCCGGGCCATGCGCCACGCCCACATCCTGGGTGCCGCCGACCCGGTGATCTGGAAGCTGGTGCCCGCCCTCGTCGGCAAGATGGGCGGCCATTTCGGCGAGCTGCACCGGGCGGAGGCGCTGATCACCGAGACCCTGAAGCTGGAGGAGAGCCGCTTCAAGACCACGCTCGACCGCGGCCTGAAGCTGCTGGCCGAGGAGACAGAGCGGGTCGCCGAGGGCGGCGCCCTGCCAGGCGAGGTCGCCTTCAAGCTCTACGACACCTACGGCTTCCCGCTCGACCTGACCCAGGATGTCATGCGCGGCGAGGGCAAGACCGTCGACACCGCCGGCTTCGACGCCGCCATGGAGCGCCAGCGCGCCGAGGCCCGAAAGAGCTGGGCCGGCTCCGGCGAGGCGGCGACCGAGGCGCTGTGGTTCGACCTGCGCGACCGGGTGGGCGCCACCGATTTCCTGGGCTATGAGAGCGGCGAGGCGGAAGGCGTGGTGACGGCGATCGTCGTCGACGGCCAGCCGGTCGAGACGCTGGAGGCCGGCCGGCAGGCCACGCTGCTGCTCAACCAGTCGCCCTTCTACGCGGAATCCGGCGGGCAGGTCGGCGACACCGGCAGCATCTTCAGCCCCGAGGGCGCCTCCTTCGCGGTCGCCGACACCACCAAGAAGGCGGGCGACGTCTGGGCCCATCACGGCACGCTGGAGCATGGCAGGCTCACCGTCGGTGACGCGGTGGAGATGCGCGTCGACCTCGCCCGCCGCGGCATGATCTCGGCCAACCACTCCGCCACCCATCTGCTGCACGAGGCGCTGCGCCGACGGCTCGGCCTGCACGTCACCCAGAAGGGCTCGCTGGTGGCGCCCGACCGCCTGCGCTTCGACATCTCCCAGCCGCGCCCTTTGACCGCCGAGGACATCGCGGCGGTCGAGACGGAGGTGAACGCCCGGGTGCGCGAGAACGCGGCCGTCGAGACCAGGCTGATGACGCCGGACGACGCGATCGAGGCCGGCGCCATGGCCCTGTTCGGCGAGAAGTACGGCGACACCGTGCGCGTCGTCTCGATGGGCAGCGACGGCAACCGGACCTATTCGATGGAGCTGTGTGGCGGCATCCATGTGCGGCGCACCGGCGACATCGGCGCCTTCACCGTCATCGGCGAGGGCGCGGTGGCGGCCGGCGTCCGGCGTGTCGAGGCGCTGACCGGCGAGGCGGCGCTGTCGCATCTGGCCGAGCGGCGGCGCCTCCTCGACGAGACGGCGGCGAGCTTGAAGACCACGCCCGGCGACCTGCCGGGCCGGGTCGCGGCCCTGGTGGAGGAACGCCGGCGGCTGGAGCGCGAGCTAGCCGACCTGCGCCGCAAGCTGGCGGCCGGCGGCGCGGCCAGTTCGGGTCCCGAGACCCGGCGGGTCGCCGGTGTCGCCTTCGCCGGCCAGGTGCTGGAGGGCGTGCCGGCCAAGGAGCTCAAGCCCATGGCCGACGAACTCAAGGGCAGGCTGGGCTCGGGCGTCATCGCCCTGGCCGCGGTCAACGACGGCAAGGCCTCGCTCGTCGTCGGCGTGACCGACGACCTGACCGATCGCTTCGACGCGGTTGCGCTGGTGCGTGCCGGGGCGGCGGCGATCGGCGGCAAGGGTGGTGGCGGCCGGCCCGACATGGCCCAGGCCGGCGGACCCGACGGCGCAGGCGCCGGCAAGGCGATCGCCGCCATCGAGGACGCGCTCGCCACGGTCGACGCCTGACCGAGGCAGAAGGTTCTCGAGGAAGTTCCTGGCCGGCCCCATTTCCCCGGGGCACGGTTCCACATCGCGCCAGCGGAGAGCGACCCGACCGTGTTCCAGACGACCCCGACCTACGTGGCGACAGACGATCTGCGCATCGCCGTCAACGCGGCGGTGACGCTGCAGCGCCCGCTGCTGGTGAAGGGCGAGCCCGGCACCGGCAAGACGGTGCTGGCGCGCGAGATCGCCGAGGCGCTCTCCGCCCCGCTGATCGAGTGGCACATCAAGTCGACCACGAAGGCGCAGCAGGGGCTCTACGAGTATGACGCGGTCGCCCGGCTGCGCGACAGCCAGCTCGGCGACGCCCGGGTACACGACATCGCCAACTACATCGTGCGCGGCAAGCTGTGGGAGGCCTTCGACAGCGAGACGCGGCCGGTGCTGCTGATCGACGAGGTCGACAAGGCGGACATCGAGTTTCCGAACGACCTGCTGCTGGAACTCGACCGCATGGAGTTCCACGTCTACGAGACGAAGGAGACGGTGGCTGCGCGACACCGGCCGGTCGTCGTCATCACCTCGAACAACGAGAAGGAGTTGCCGGACGCCTTTCTGCGCCGCTGCTTCTTCCACTACATCCGCTTCCCCGATCCCGAGACCATGGCGGCGATCGTCGAGGTGCATTTCCCGGGCCTGAAGAAGCTGCTGCTGCGCGAGGCGCTGACCAGCTTCTACGAACTGCGCGAGGTGCCGGGGCTGAAGAAGCGGCCCTCGACCTCCGAGCTGCTCGACTGGATCCGCCTGCTTGTGGCCGAGGACCTGCCGCCCGAGGCGCTGAAGACGGCCCGGGCGGAGGAGAACCTGCCGCCGCTGGCCGGCGCGCTCTTGAAGAACGAGCAGGACGTCCACCTGTTCGAGCGGCTGGCCTTCCTCAACCGCCGCGGCCAGCGCTGAGCGGCCGGCGGGCATGCCGACACCCTCACCGGAACGTCACGACATCGGCGCCGGACCACTCTTCACCCGGCTGTTCCTCGGCCTGCGCGCCGCCCGGGTGCCGGTCAGCCTGAAGGAGTATCTGGCGCTGCTGGAAGGCGTCGGCGCGCGGGTCGCCGACTCCACGGTCGACGACTTCTACCTGCTGGCCCGCGCCATCCTGATCAAGGACGAGCGCCATCTCGACCGGTTCGACCGCGTCTTCGCCGAGGCCTATCGCGGCGTGGTCTCCGACACCGGTGACGTCGACCGGCTGATCGCCTCGATCCCGGAGGACTGGCTGCGCGGGCTGGCCGAGCGGCTGCTGAGCGAGGAGGAGAAGCGCGAGATCGCTGCCCTCGGCGGCTGGGAAAAGCTGATGGATATGCTGCGCCAGCGCCTGGCCGAGCAGCAGGGCCGCCACCAGGGCGGCTCGAAATGGATCGGCACGGGCGGTACCTCGCCCTTCGGCGCCTACGGCTACAACCCCGAGGGCGTGCGCATCGGCCAGGACGGGAACCGCAACAACCGGGCGGTCAAGGTCTGGGACCGGCGGGAGTTCCGCAATCTCGACGGCGAGGTCGAGATCGGCACGCGCAACATCAAGGTGGCGCTGCGACGGCTGCGCCGCTTCGCGCGAAGCGGCGCGGCCGAGGAGCTCGATCTGCCGGACACCATCCGCTCGACCGCGCGCAACGGCGGCTGGCTGGATGTCCGCATGGTGCCGGAGCGCCACAACGCCGCCAAGGTTCTGCTGTTCCTCGACGTCGGTGGCTCGATGGATCCGTTCGTGCGCACCGTGGAACAGCTGTTCTCCGCCGCCCGCTCGGAGTTCAAGCATCTCGACTATTTCTACTTCCACAACTGCCTCTACGAGACCGTGTGGCGGGACAACAGGCGGCGCGGCGCCGAGCGCATCGACACCGAGCAGGTCCTGCGCAGCTACGGCGTGGACTACCGCGTGGTGGTGGTCGGCGACGCGGCGATGAGCCCGTACGAACTGACCGTGCCCGGGGGCAGCGTGGAGCACTGGAACCCGGAGGCCGGCGAGGTCTGGCTCAAACGCCTGTTCGACACCTTCCCGCGGGCGGTGTGGCTGAACCCGCTGCCGGAGGACCGCTGGGGCTATCACGCCTCGCTTCGCCATGTGCGCGGTCTGATCGCGGGGCGCATGTTCCCGCTCACCCTCGACGGGCTCGACCGGGCGATGCGCGAACTCGGCCGATAGCCGTCTCCGGCGGGCGGCGCCGGCCCGTCCGGACGCCGATTTATCCCCAGAAAAGATTGCGCGAATCGGCCAATTGCCGGTGGCAGTCAATATCCGATATGTGGTAGCGTCCCTGGTATGCACCAACCAGATATTGGTTCGTGTCCAGATATGGATGAGCAGTACCGCGGGAAGCCATAGGAGGGTCGATATGAGCTGGACAGAGGAGCGCGTTTCCGTCCTCAGACAATTGTGGGGGAACGGCAAGAGCGCCAGCGAGATCGCCGAAATCCTGGGGGGCGTCACCCGCAACGCGGTGATCGGCAAGGCTCACCGCCTCGGCCTTTCCGGGCGGCCGTCGCCGATCCGCAAGCCCGCGCCGAAACCGCGTGCTGCCAAGGCGCAACGGCCCAAGCCGGCCGCCCGCGTGGCGCCGCGTGGCGCCGTCAAGCCCACAACCGCGCCGGCACCCCGCCCGGTCTACGCCGTGCCGCCGCCCGCGCCGGAGGTCGACGACGCCCCGCCAGGCGGCGCCACCATCCTCGACCTGAACGAGCGCATGTGCCGCTGGCCGCATGGCGATCCGCGCCAGCCGGGCTTCAAGTTCTGCGGCCGTTCCGCCGCGCCGGGCCTGCCCTACTGCGCCCATCACGCCGCGCAGGCCTATCAGGCACCGAAATCCCGCCGCGAGGAGGCCAACGAGCCGATGCCCGCGAAGCAGACCGCCTGACCGCGAGGCGCTGATCACGATCGCCTGAACCGGACCCGCGCGTCCGGAACGGCAGCCAAGGCGTTCCCCCCGAAGTCCTGTTCCGAGAGGGACGTCAACCTGCCTCACCCTTGAAGGGCCCCGTCACGCCGCGGCGGGGCCCTTTTCCTGCCATGTCGGGTGTTTCGGCTCCGGCCCGAGGCCGCTAGACTTGTCTGGTCCGACCACACGTCGCCGGGTGCGCCGCGGTGGTCGATCCCGAAACCGATGGAGAGAGCATGGCCAACGAGGGCTATCACGAGCCGGTCGAGGAGCTGAGCGACAGGACCCGCGACCTGCACCGCGCGATCACCTCGCTGATGGAGGAACTGGAGGCGGTCGACTGGTACCAGCAGCGCGTGGACGTCGCCAAGGACCCCGAACTCAAGGCGATCCTGGAGCACAACCGCGACGAGGAGATGGAACACGCCGCCATGCTTATCGAATGGCTGCGCCGCAACAACAAGACCTTCGAGAGCGAACTCAGGGACTATGTCTTCACCGACAAGTCGCTGAAGCACGACTGACCGACCGGGACCGGACAAGGAAAGGCGGGCCCCGGCCGGGACCCGCCTTTCCTGTCTCCGTCGGGCGGATGCCGGTTCAGCCCACCGCCTTGCGCAGGCCCTCGTCGATGGCGTCGAGGAACTGGTTCGTGGTCAGCCAGGGCTGGTCCGGTCCGATGAGGATGGCCAGGTCCTTGGTCATCTTGCCGGACTCGACCGTCTCGATGCAGACCTTTTCCAGGGCCTCCGCGAAAGCGCTGACGTCGGGCGTGTCGTCGAACTTGCCGCGATACTGCAGGCCGCGGGTCCAGGCGAAGATCGAGGCGATCGGGTTGGTCGACGTCTCCTTGCCCTGCTGGTGCTGGCGGAAATGGCGGGTGACCGTGCCGTGGGCGGCCTCCGCTTCCACCGTGTCGCCGTCCGGCGTCATCAGGACCGAGGTCATCAGGCCCAGCGAGCCGAAGCCCTGGGCCACCGTATCGGACTGCACGTCGCCGTCGTAGTTCTTGCAGGCCCAGACATAGCCGCCCTCCCACTTCAGGCTGGCCGCGACCATGTCGTCGATCAGGCGGTGCTCGTAGGTCAGACCCGCCTTCTCGTACTTGTCCTTGAACTCGGCGTCGTAGACCGCCTGGAAGATGTCCTTGAAGCGCCCGTCATAGGCCTTGAGGATGGTGTTCTTGGTCGAGAGATAGACCGGGTAGTTGCGCATCAGGCCGTAGTTCAGGCAGCTGCGCGCGAAACCGGTGATCGAGTCGTCGGTGTTGTACATGCCCATCAGCACGCCGCCGCCCTCGAACTCGAAGACCTCGAACTCCTTGGCGGGGCCGCCATCGGCGGGCTGGAAGGTCATGGTGAAGCGGCCCGGCCCCGGCACCTTCCAGTCTGTGGCGCGGTACTGGTCGCCGAAGGCGTGGCGGGCGACGACGATGGGCTGCGTCCAGCCCGGGACGTAGCGCGGCACGTTCCTGCAGATGATGGGCTCGCGGAAGATGGTGCCGCCGACGATGTTGCGGATGGTGCCGTTGGGCGAGCGGTACATGCGCTTCAGCCCGAACTCCTCGACCCGCGCCTCGTCGGGGGTGATGGTGGCGCACTTCACGCCGACGCCGTACTGCCGGATGGCGTTGGCCGCATCGACGGTGATCTGGTCGTCCGTCTCGTCCCGCTTCTCGATGCCGAGGTCGTAGTATTTCAGGTCGATGTCGAGATAGGGCAGGATCAGCTTGTCCTTGATGAACTGCCAGATGATGCGGGTCATCTCGTCGCCGTCGAGCTCGACGACGGGATTCTTGACCTTGATCTTCGCCATGTCCGGGAGCCTCGCTTTCGTCTCGTCTTTCGGAAATCCGGCCGGTCGGCGGCGGGATGCCTGCCGGGACGCCGTGGTCTGGGAATGAGTGCGCTGGCTTATATCAAAGGGGAGGAGGCACGCCTAGGGCCGGGGCGGTCACGCCGGCCCATGCGCTGGCGCCTTGGCCCCCGACAGCGATGAATGGGCCGGCGGCTGGCGGCTCAGATCCATTTCGTCTGTGGCGGAACCTGCGGCTCAGGCTCGACTTCGAGCGCGTCGAGCGCCGCCTCCACCGTCGCCTCGACCCGGAAAAGGCCGCGATGCTCCGGCCGGCAGAAGCCGACCTCGATCTGGTGTTCCAGGAGCGCGAGTACGGGGTCCCAATAGTTGCCGATATTCGCCAGCACGATCGGCTTGTCGTGCAGGGCGAGCTGGCGCCAGGTGATGACCTCGAACATCTCGTCGAGCGTGCCGAGCCCGCCGGGAAGCACCACGAAGCCGTCCGATTCGTCGAACATCATGCGCTTGCGGGTGTGCATGGAATCGACGATGTGCAGCTCGGTCAGGCCGTGATGCTCGACCTCCAGTTCCTGGATGTGGCCGGGAATGATGCCGATCACCTTGCCTCCGGCGGCCAGGCAGGCATCCGCGGCAAGGCCCATCAGGCCGACCCGCCCGCCACCATAGACGAGCCGCATGCCGCGCTGCGCGACGGCGCGGCCGAGCGCGGTGGCGGCATCCTTGAAGGCCTGGTCGACCCGGCTCGAGGAGCCGCAGTAGACGCACACGGAACTGATCTTGCTCATCGATGATCCAACGGAGGCGGGCTGATGGTCGGGACGCAATTCCGCCGGTTACACGGCTTGGCGGGGCGGGGCAAGCAGATCGCGGCCTGCTGGCCCGCCATCGGCCATTGCTTGAACCCAAAGGTAGTGGGAGGTACCGTCTTTGACCGCGATTTTTCCAGCATGCCAACGGGCCGGGACGTGACAGGATCGTGAACAGATCGCTTCTACTGGGCGGCGTCGCCGCTGTCGCCATCGTCGCCGGCGTGCTGGTGTTCAGCGCCGACGAGGAACCGCCCGTCCCGGTGACGCCCGAGCCGGAGACGGTGACGCTGGAACCGGCCGAGCCGGAAAGCGGCGACACCGGCCAGCCGACCGGCGAGGATGCGTCGACGGCGGCGGACACCGGGTCCGCGGATGCCGTAACGGACGCTCCTGATACCTCTTCCGCCGAGCCTACATCGGACGCCGTGACGGCGGAATCCGGGACGCCTGACGAGCCGCCAGCCACACCGGACGCGGCGTCCGCTGACACCTCTGATGCCGGGGAGATGTCCGATGCGGCGCCGGACACGCCGTCCGAGTCCGCACCGGTTGATGCGGCTGGCGCGGCGCCGGACGCCGTGGCCGAGCCCGCGCCTGCGGTCGAGACGGCCCAGGAGTCTTCGCCTGCCGAGGCGGACCAGTCGGTGCCGGAAGCGCCGGCGGACGCGGCCACCGTGATCGAGGACGCAGGTGCGCCGGACGCGGCCGAGAGCCTGGCCGCCACCGCGACGGAACAGCCGGCGGAGCCGCTGGAGTTGGAGACCGGCCTGACGGAAGTGCCGGAAACCGCATCGCCGGTGGGCGAGCAGATCTCGGCGTTGGAAGCGCCGGCCGAGCCGCTCGAGTTGGACACCGGCCTCACGGAGGTTCCGGAAAGCGCGCGGCCGGTCACCGAACAGGTCACCTCTGCGGAGGCACCTGCCGAGCCGCTCGAGCTGGACACCGGCCTCACGGAGGTTCCGGAAAGCGCGCCGCCGGTCACCGAACAGGTCGCCTCTGCGGAGGTACCAGCCGAGCCGCTCGAGCTGGACACCGGCCTTACCGAGGTTCCGGAAAGCGCGCCGCCGGTTGGCGAGCAGGTCGCCGCTGCGGAAGCGCCGTCCGAGCCGCTCGAGCTGGATACCGGCCTGACGGAAGTCCCGGAATCCGCGCCGCCTGTCGCTGAGCAGGTCGCCGCCGCTGAGGAGCCGGCCGAGCCGCTCGAACTTGATACAGGTCTGACGGAAGTGCCGGAAACCGCGCCGCCGGTCGCCGAGCAGGTCGCTGCCGCCGAGCCGCCGGCCGAGCCGCTCGAACTGGATACCGGCCTGACGGAAGTCCCGGAAACCGCGCCGCCTGTCGCCGAGCAAGTCGCCGCCGTGGAGGCAACAGCCGAGCCGCTCGAGTTGGACACCGGCCTCACCGAGGTTCCGGAAAGCGCGCCACCTGTCGCCGAGCAAGTCGCTGCCGTCGAGCAGCCGGCAGAGCCGCTTGAGCTGGACACTGGCCTGACCGAGGTCCCGGAAGCCGCGCCGCCTGTGGCCGAGCAAGTCGCCGCCGACGAGCAGCCGGCCGAGCCGCTTGAGCTGGACACCGGCCTGACCGAGGTCCCGGAAGCTGCACCGCCGGTCACCGAGCAGGTCGCCGCGCCGCCGGTGGAACCGCTGGAACTGGCCACCGGCCTCATCGCGGAACCAGCGACGGCCGCGCCTGTCGGCGCCCTGATCGACGAGCCGCCGCCGCTGGAGCTCTCGACCGGCCTGCTCACGGAGCCGGAAGGCGCCCCGTCGCTGTCCGCCAGCCTGGCGACCGCCGCCCCGCCGGAGACCACGGCGGAGCAGGCGGCCAGTGCCGACGCGGCGATGGCCGATGTGATCGTGCCGAGCTTCGATGCCCTGCGCCTGGGCGAAGGCGGTCCGATGATCATCGTCGGTCGGGCGGCGCCGGAGACCACGGTGCGCGTGCTCGACAACGGGGAGGTCATCGGCGAGACGATGACGGACGGCGCCGGCGACTTCGTCTTCATCGCGCCGGTAACGCCGGGACCGGGCGAGCACGAGATCGCGCTCGAGGCGGAGGGCGAGGACGGCAGCGTCCCGTCCGACCAGATCGTGATGATGGTGGTGCCGGAACCGGGCGAGACGATCACCGGCTCCGCCGCCGAGGCGCCGGCCGAGGGCGAGGTCCTGGCCATGCTGGTCGAGCGCGACACGCTGGCGCCGAGCCGCATCCTGCTGCAGCCCGACCTGCCGGCCGATGGTGGCCAGGCTGTCGCGGAGACGTCCGTTCCGGATGCCGCCACCCCCGAGCAAGCCACATCCGATCAAGCTCCATCCGATCAGGCCGTTTCCGATCAGACCGTTTCCGGGCCGACAGGGGCCGAGTCGGCGACAGAGGTGACGGTCGTCGCGGCGGCCGAGCAGGGTGTGGGTGGCGGCGCGGTTGCCGTGCAGCCGGTCGAGACGCCTCTCGTCGAGGTCGAGCCGCCGGAGGTCGGGTCTGAGGTCGGGCCTGAGGTCGGGACGGACCCCGTGCCGCCGGCGCCGCTGACGCTGGATACCGGGCTGGTGACGGTGCCCGCCGGCGCCGCGCCGGTCGAGCAGCAACTGGCCCTCGCCAGCGTGGAGCCGTCCGTCGATCCAGGCGGCGGCCCGCCCGCCGGCAGCGAGCCGACTGGCACCGGCACCGCGGCCGGCCCCGACACCGCGACCGGAACCGAGACCACGATCGGCACCCAGGCCGTAAGCGGTACCGAAACCGCAAGCAGCACCGAGGCCGCGAGCGGGGCGTCGTCGCAGACGGCCGCGGGCGATCAATCAGTGGCGGCCGGCGATGCCTCGACGCGCGCGACGACGGAAGGCGCGACCGACCTGCCCACCGCCGGGACGCTGGCGCAGGCGGCACCGACGGGCGCGGCCGAGGCGCCGTCCGGCGAGGTACCGGCGCCGTCGATCCCCGAGACGCGTTCCCCCGCACCGGCACCGGAACCGCCGCCGCCGCAGCCGGCGGTCAGCATCGACGTCGTCGACTATGACGACATGGGCAATGTGATCATCTCCGGCTCCGGCGTCGATTCGGGGTCCGGGGGCACGGTGCTGGCCTATCTCGACAACACTTTGATCGGCCAGGCGCCACTGGCGGATGGCGATTTCAGCCTGAGCCCACGCGACGCGGTGGTGCCCGGCGTCTACACGCTTCGGGTCGATCTGGTCGACGATGGCGGCCGGGTGCTGGCGCGGGCGGAGACGCCGTTCCAGCGCTCGGCGCCGCTAGACGGCCTGCCAGGGGAACGCCGCGTCGTCGTGCAGCCAGGGGACAACCTCTGGTACATGGCGCGGGCGCTCTATGGCGGTGGCATCCAGTACACGCTGATCTACCAGGCCAACCGGGCGCAGATCCGCGACCCCGACCTGATCTATCCGGGGCAGGTCTTCTCCGTGCCCGAGCTGCCGCAGCGCCTGCCGGTCTCGGCGCCGGGCTAGCCGGCGGCGCCGGCGGGGGCCGGATCCCGTGTTCGACCCGATCATGCGGCGGGTGGTCGACCCGGTCCTGAAGCCGATGGGCCGGTGGCTGGCGTCGCTGCGGGTGTCGGCCAATGCCGTCACGCTGGCGGGCTTCACCATCGGGGTGGCGGCGGTGCCGGCGCTGGCTTACCAGCACTACACCGTCGCGCTGGTGCTGATCCTCGCCAACCGGCTCTGCGACGGCCTGGACGGCGCGGTGGCGCGGCAGCGTGGCCTCAGCGATTTCGGCGGCTTCCTCGACATCGTGCTCGACTTCGTCTTCTACGCCCTGGTGCCCTTCGGCTTCCTGCTGGGCCAGCCGGACACCGCGCCCTACGCCGCCTTCCTGATCGTCAGCTTCTTCGGCACCGGCTCCTCCTTCCTCGCCTTCGCGGTGCTGGCCGCCAAGCGTGGCATCGACACCGACCGGCGGGGTCGCAAGAGCTTCTACTATCTGGGCGGACTGGCGGAGGGGACGGAAACGGTGATCGCCCTGGTCGCGATGTGCCTGTTTCCGTCCCAGTTCATCGTCATCGCCATGATCTTCGCGGCGATGTGCTGGATCACCACAGTCGCGCGCATCCTCGAGGCGCGCGCGCTGCTGGCACGCTGAACGGCCGCTATTCCGCCGCCTCGGGCAGGTGGATGTCGACGCCGCCGCGATCCTCGGGGCGCTCCTGCACCGCCTTCTCCTCGCGCCGACGGCGCTTCTCTTCGCGCCGGGCTTCCAGCCGCTCGCGCCGCTGGGCCTTGTGGGCGTCCCAGTTGGCCTTGAGCATCAGCGCCGAGGGCGTGACGATCAGGGTGAGGATGGTGGCGAAGCCCAGGCCGAAGGCGACGGCGGTGGCGAGCTGCACCCACCACTGGGTCGACGGCGCGCCGGTCTGCACGTTGCGGGCGATGAAGTCGATGTTCACCTGCATCACCATGGGCAACAGGCCCAGCATGGTGGTGATCGTGGTCAGCATCACCGGCCGGAGACGTTGGGCCCCGGTGCGCAGAATGGCGTCCATCGGGTCCGATTTCGACTTGCGGATGTGATCGTAGGTGTCGATCAGGACGATGTTGTTGTTCACCACGATGCCGGCCAGCGCGATGATGCCCACGCCCGTCATCACGATGCCGAAGGCCTGGCCGGTCACCAGCATGCCGATCAGCACGCCGACCGTCGACATGATCACCGCGGAGAGGATCAGGAAGGCGGAGAAGAAGCTGTTGAACTGGGTGACCAGGATGATCGCCATCAGGAACAGCGCCACCATGAAGGCCTGCGACAGGAATTCCGACGCCGCCGCCTGCTCCTCGTCCTCGCCGCGGAAGGTGGCGGAGACGGACTGGGGCAGGGGCTGTTCCTCGGCCAGCCACTGGCGGATCGCCTCGACCCGCTCGGCTGGGAACACGCCAGGCAGCACGTCGGAATAGACCGTCATCGTGCGCTCGCCCTCGGTCCGGTTGATGGTGCCGACGGAGGGCTCGGGATGGCGGGTCACGAAATTGCTGATCGGCACCGCGCCCTGGCCGGTGACCACGCGGATCTCCTCAAGCTGGTCGATGGTGCGGTACTCTTCCGGATAGCGGATGACGATGTCGACTTCCTCGTCGGTGTCGTCCGGCCGATAGGACCCGATCGTCAGGCCGCGGGTAACCAGCTTGATGCTGTCGCCGATGGCGGCGATGTCGAGCCCGAACTTGGCCGCCTGCGAGCGGTCGACGTCGAGTTCCCACTCGATCGCCGGGATGGGGCGTGAGTCCTCGATGTCGACGAGGCCGTCCATGCCCTCCATGTGCGCGCGCAGGGCGGCGACGGCGGCCTCGAGCTCGGCCGGGTTGCGCGAGGACAGCTCGATCTCGATTGGTTTGGTGATCGGCGGGCCCGCCGCCGGCTCGCGGGTCTCCACGCGAATGCCGGCGAGGCCGTCGGTCATCGAGCGGATATCGGTCATGATCGCGTCGGCCGGGCGGCGATCCTCCCAATCCGCGAGCTCGATGGTGATCTGGCCGACCACGTCCTCCGCCACGTCCTGGCCGAAGCCGCCGGCGCGGCCGCCGGAACCGGTGCGGGTGTAGACGCTGTCGAACTCGTCGGACAGCGTCAGCACCTGGTCCTCGACCTGGCGGACCAGCGCGTCCTGCTCGTAGATCGAGAGGTTGCCGCGGGCGTGCACCAGCACGGAGATCTGCTCAGGCTCGACGTCGGGGAAGAACTCGAAGCCGGTGCCGTGGGTGGTGAAGTAGTACCAGGTGCCGACCAGCGCCACCGCCGCGGCGACGACGATCTTGCCCGGATGCCGCAGCGCCCCGGCGAGGATGCGGACATAGAAGCCGGTGAAGCCGCCGACCTCCCGCAGATCGCCCTCCTCGGAGGCGGCCAGCGCCTTCATGGCCTTGGGGTCGGCGGCACCCGCCTTGCCGAAATTGGCGCCCAGCACGGGGATGAAGATCAGCGCCATGGCGAGCGAGGCCGACAGGGTGGCCAGCAGCGTGATCGGCAGGAAACTCATGAACTCGCCGACGATGCCGGGCCAGAACAGCAGCGGCATGAAGGCCGCCAGCGTGGTGGCGGTCGAGGCGATGATCGGCCAGGACATGCGCTTGGCCGCGAGCGCATAGGCCTCCTTGCGCGGCAGTCCCTCCGCCATCTTGCGGTCGGCGAACTCGGTCACCACGATGGCGCCGTCGACCAGCATGCCGACCGCCAGGATCAGCGCGAACAGCACCACGATGTTGACCGTCAGCCCCATCATCGACAGCACCAGGATGCCGGTGAGGAAGGAGCCGGGGATGGCGATGCCGACAAGGCCGGCGGTGCGCAGTCCGAGCGCACCGACGATCACCACCATCACCAGCACCACCGCCGAGATGACGTTGTTCTGCAGATCGGCCAGCATGACGCGGATCTGCTCGGACTGGTCGCCGGTATAGGAGACCTCGACCGTGGGCGGCCAGGTCGCCTGCTGCGCCGTGACGATCTCGCGCACCGCCGCGATCGTGTCGATGACGTTCTCGCCGCTGCGCTTGACCACCTCCAGCGTCACCGCCGGATTGCCGTTGACCCGGGCGAAGACTTCCGGATCGCGGTAGGTGCTGCGGATCGTGGCGATGTCCTGGAAGGTGACGGTGGCGTCGCCGTTGACGGCCACCGGCAGGGTCAGGATGTCCTCCAGATCCTCGATCAGGCCCGGCACGTTGACGTTGTAGCGGCCGGCGCCTGAGTCGAGCGTGCCGGCGGCCACCAGGCGGTTCGAGCGGCTGACGAAGTTGATGATGTCGGCGCCGTTGAGGCCATAGCTCTCGATCAGCATCGGATCGACCTCGACCTCGACGATCTCCTCGCGGTCGCCGCCGATATTGGCCTCCAGAACCGACGGCAGGCCCTGCACCTCGTCCTGCAGCTCGCGGGCCAGCTCGACCAGCGTGCGCTCCGGCACCTCGCCGGAAAGGGTGACGGTGATGACCGGGAACAGGCTGAAATTGACCTCGTTGACCGTCGGCTCGTCGGCCTCGTCCGGCAGGTCGGGCTGCACCCGGTCGACCGCCTCGCGGACATCGTCCACGGCCTGGTCGCTGTCGAAGCCGGCATCGAATTCAAGGATGACATTGGCGCCGCCGCGATAGGCGCTGGCGGTCATCTCCTGCACGCCCTCGATCGAGCGCAGTTCCGTCTCCATCGGCCGGACGAGCAGGCGTTCGGCATCCTCGGGGCTGACGCCCTGCAGCGACATGGAGACGTAGATCGTCGGGATGTTGACGTCCGGATTGGCCTCCTTGGGGATCGAGACATAGGCCACCGCGCCGGTGATCAGCAGCAGCAGAAGCAGGCTGATGACCGTCCGCGACCGGTTGATCGCCGCGTCGATAATGGCGTTCATGCGTTGTCTCCGACGGCGGTCAGCGCGTCAGGACGGTTCGGGATCTCGTCGACCTCCTGGACCTCGACCGCCGTCCCGGGCGTCACGAAGCCCTGGCCGACGACGATGATCCGCAGGGTCTCCGGCAGGCCGCCCAGCCAGATCAGCTCGCCATTCGAGCCGACGATGGAGCCGGGGTGGAACTCCACCACGTTCTCCTCGTTGACGGCATAGACGCCGACCTCCCCGCCATCGGAGAGGTTCAGCACGGCGGGGCTGAGCAGATGCGCCTCCACCTGCTGGATCGGCAGGTCGAGCCGGGCGGTCAGGCCCTCGATAATGCGGCCGTCCGGGTTGGGCACCTCGACCTCCACCCGGTAGGTGCGGGTGGCGGGGTCGGTGGTCGGGGCGATGAAGGAGACGACGCCCGGCACGGTCTGACCGTTGATGAAGGTCACCTGGGCGACCGTGCCGTATTCGATCTGGCCAAGATAGCGCTCCGCCACTTGGCCGGCGACGGTGATCGGGTCGAGGTCGAGGATCGTCGCAACTGTGTCGCCGACGCGGATGTAGTTGCCGACCTCGATCGGCCGTTCGGCGAGAACGCCGCCGAAGGGCGCGCGTATGTTGATGCGCTCCAGATTGATGCGGGCAAGTTCGAGCGCCGCCTCGGCGCTGTCCAGCAGGGCGCGCGCCTGGGCGACGTCGGTGTCCGAGCGGTAGCCCTGGTTGTTCAGCCGTTCCGCCGCCTCGAACTCGATCTGGCGCTGGGTAACCAGCGCCTCGGCCTCGCGCACGCGCGCCTGACGGTCCTGGACGGCCATGCGGGCGATCAGTTGGCCCTCCGCGACCGTGTCGCCCCGCTCGACCATGATCTCCGCCACCAGGGCATCGACCTCGGAACGCACCTCGGTCTGCCTGTTGGCGATGGTACGGCCCTGCAGCCCGAGCGCGCTGGTCATCGGCTGGGCGGAGACGGTCATCACCCGGACGGCGGGCTGATGGGCCTCCGCCGGCGGCGCCTCGACCGCCGCGGGCTCCTCGCCAGCGGCCACGGTCTCCTCGGCGGGCGGGAAGATGTAGCTCGATCCCACCCAGGCCACGGCCGCCGCGGCGATGAGGAACGCGATCAACCATGAAACGCGCATGGTGACTATCCTTCTAGCTCACGGACCGGCGCTGACGCTTCGGGGGCGCGCGGCCGGCGTGACATTGCTGCTCGGTGCGGCGGACCTGCGCCGGGCAAATGGCTTCCGCTACTCCGCGACGTCGCGCTGGAATGCGGCACCGACGATCTCGTGCTGCGAATTCTCCAGGTAGTCGATGGCGGCCTGGTGAATGGCGCGTGCGTAGTTTCTTACGAAGCGCTCCGTCGGGTTGGATGGGTCCATCCCATCGATCACCGACAGAAGACCCCTGTGGTGGTCGATCCGCTGGCCGATCAGCCTGTCGAGCTGGCCCGGCGTCAGCAGGTCGGAAAAGAACATGACGAAGAGGAAGTCCGAGCGCAGGCGATCTGGCGCCGGCGGCTGGTTGATGGCATCGAACAGCGCCTGCCGGCCCTTCGGCGTGATGTGGTAGACCTTCTTGTCCGGCCGGTTGACCTGCGTCTCCTCCCGGCAGACCACGAGGCCTTCCTCGGTGAGCTTCTTCAGCGCCGGGTAGATGGAGCCGAAACCGACATCCTGGCAGTGCAGGAACGGCCCTTCCTCGAACGCCTTGCGGATTTCGTAGCCCGAGCACGGATTGCGGCTCAGCACGCCGAGGCAGAGAATTTTCGCGTCCATCAACGTCTCCCGGTAACGGCGGCACATGTCGCGACCGCGCGCTATATTTTCAAGGCATATATCGAACTGACATATCACCGTCAAATATATTCTTCTTGGTGATATTCGTCACATCGGCTAGGGTCAAGTGACGCTAATGTGACGTCCACGGTCTGCTTCAGACCGTTAGCCTCCCTGTTCAGCCTTGCCCCGCCCTTGTGGCGGGGCTTTCTTTTTCCTGCCCTGCGAAGGGGCACGGCCGGGCGATCGGGGCGCCGGGGCTCTTGGCACGGGCGCCGTGGACGGGCACATAGGCGGCCAGCATGACCGCACGCCCGCCTCTGCCGATCGACGATGCGCTGCCTCAACTGGCGGCGGCGCTGTCGGGCCGTCCCTTCGCCGTACTCTCCGCGCCGCCCGGATCGGGCAAGACCACGCGGGTGCCGCCCTTCCTGCTCGACCAGCCCTGGGCCGCGGGGCGCAAGGTGCTGGTGCTGGAGCCGCGGCGCCTGGCGGCCCGCGCGGCGGCACGGCGGATCGCCGCTGAGCGGGGCGAACCGCTCGGCGCCAGCGTCGGCTACCGCGTGCGTTTCGACACCAGGGTCGGCCCCGAGACCCGGCTGGAGATCGTCACGGAGGGTATCCTCACCCGGATGATCCAGTCCGACCCGGCGCTGGAGGGTGTCGCCTGCGTCGTCTTCGACGAGTTTCACGAGCGCAGCCTGGACGGCGATCTCGGTCTCGCCCTGGCCCTCGACAGCACCGCGCTCAACCCGGATCTGCGTCTCGTCGTCATGTCGGCGACGCTGGACACCGAGCGCATCGCCGCATTGCTCGACGACGCGCCGCTGGTCGCGGCCGCCGGCCGGTCCTTCCCCGTGCAGACGGAATGGCTGCCCCGCTTCGCGGTCAGCCCGGCGGAGCGCCGGCGCATCGGCCCGCAGGTGGCCGGCGCGGTGCGGCACGCGCTGGCCAGCGGCGAGGGCAGCGTGCTGGCCTTTCTGCCGGGCCTGCGCGAGATCGAGGACGCGGCCGCGGCGCTCGCCGACCTGGCGGGCGAGGGGATAGAGGTCCATCCGCTGCATGGCGGCCTCTCCGCCGCCCGCCAGGATGCGGCGATCGCCCCGGCCGCGCCGGGCCGGCGCAAGGTGGTGCTCGCCACCAACATCGCCGAGACCAGCCTGACCATCGAGGGTGTGGCCCAGGTCGTCGATGCCGGCCTGGCGCGGCGCATGCGCTATGATCCCGGCGTCGGCATGGGCCGCATGGAGACGGTGCGGATCAGCCGGGCGAGCGCCGACCAGCGACGCGGCCGCGCCGGTCGCACCGGCCCGGGCCGCTGCCTCAGGCTGTGGGGCGCGCCGGAGGACCGCTCGCTGATCCCCTTCGACCCGCCCGAGATCGCCGTCGCCGACCTGGCGCCACTGGCGCTCGACCTCGCCGGCTGGGGCGCCCGGCCGGAGGCCCTGCGCTGGCTCGACCAGCCGCCGGCGGCCGCCTATCGGGAAGCGGAGGCGGTACTGAAGGATCTGGGCGCGCTCGATGCCGATGGGCGGGTCACCGCCGAGGGGCGCGCGATGGCGGCGCTGCCGCTGCACCCCCGGCTCGCCCGCATGGTCCGTGCCGGCATGGCCGAGGGGCGGGGGGCGCTGGCCCTGCTGCTGGCCATGCTGGTCGAGGAACGGCCCTCGAGTGCGGGCAATGACGATCTGGAGCGCGACCTGCTCGCCGCCCTCGACCGGCGGGGCGCATCAGGGACGGTCGTCAGGAACACGGGCGTGCTCGCCCGCCGCCTCGGCCTCGGGCGCCTGCCGAACCACGCGCCCCCCGGTCTCGCGGGAACGCTGCTCGCCGAGGCGTTCACCGACCGTATCGCCCGGCGACGGCCGGGCGGCGAGGATCGCTATCTCACGACTGCCGGCCGGGGGGTGGCGCTGGTACCGGAGAGCCGGCTCGGCGGGACGGAGTGGATCGTCGCGGCCGACCTGGCGATGCGGCCGGGTGGCGATGCGCTCGTCCGGCGCGGTGCCGCCGTCGATCGCGCCGCGGTGATGGCCGCCACCCGCCACCTGCAGCAAAGGCGGCACCGGATCGACATCGACCTCGCCGGCGCGCGGCTGCAGGCGGTGGCGGAAGACATGCTGGGGGCCATCGTGCTTGCCCGTCACGCATGGAAGGACGCCAGTGACGCGGCCTTCCGCGATGCCCTGATCGAGGCGCTGACGCGGACCGGCATCGACGCGCTGGCCTGGTCCGCGGGCGCCACCCGCCTGCGCCAACGCCTCGCCTTCCTCCACCACCTGATGCCCGGCGACTGGCCGGATGTCGGCGATGCCGCGCTGACCGGCACACTGGCCGACTGGCTGGGGCCCTATCTGGACGGGGTTCGCGGCATGCCGGCGCTGCGCCGACTGGACCTTTCTGCGGCACTGATGCACCTCGCCGGCTGGCAGCGGCGCGATGCGATCGAGGCGCTGGCCCCGGAACGCGCGACACTGCCCTCCGGACGGGCCGCCAGCATCGACTATGCCGACCCCGAACGGCCGGTGCTGGCGGCCAAGCTGCAGGAACTGTTCGGCTGGCAGGCGGCGCCGGTCCTCGCCGATGGGCGCTGCCCGCTCACCGTCGAACTGCTCTCGCCCGCCGGCCGACCGCTCGCGGTCAGTCGTGATCTCGGCCATTTCTGGTGCGCGGTCTATCCGGAGGTACGCAAGGAGATGCGCGGCCGCTACCCCAAGCATCCCTGGCCGGAGGATCCGCTGGGCGCCGCGGCGACGGCGCTGACCAAGAAGCGACTCGCCTCACGCTCCTGAGACGACGTCGTCAGGGCGTGGCGTCGTAGCGCGCGCCGCAGGTCTCGCAATTGACCGCGTTGCCGCGGCGCACCAGCGTCATGTTCTGGCACACCGGACAGGGATCGCCCTCGTAGCTGGGCGCCTCGGCGCCGGCCTGTCGGCGCCCGGCCTTGGCGGCGGTGGCCACCGCGTCGCGATAGGTGCTGCCGACCTCGCCCGCCAGGTTGCGCGCGGCGTAGCTGCCCGTGCCGGTCGCCGATTCCAGCAGCCCCTCGTCCTTCTCCGCCCGGCCGCCGTCCAGCACGCGGAGATTGCCGCGGATGAAACCCTTGGAGGCGACCTGGCGGATGGTCTCCACCGTCGGGTCGTCCGGCAGGTCGGCCTGCGCGTCGCCGGCGCCCAGCGCGTCGGGCAGCAGGTCGCCCGGCTCGGCATGGGCCAGGTCGTGGCGGCCGAGATAGGAGATCGCCAGCTCCCGGAAGATGTAGTCGAGCAGCGAGGTCGCGCGGGTGATGGTGTCGTTGCCCGAGACCGCGCCGGCCGGCTCGAAGCGGGTGAAGGTGAAGGCCTCGACGAATTCCTCCAGCGGCACGCCGTATTGCAGGCCGATCGACACCGCGATGGCGAAGTTGTTCATCAGCGAGCGGAAGGCGGCACCTTCCTTGTGCATGTCGATGAAGATCTCGCCCAGGCGGCCGTCGTCGTACTCGCCGGTGCGCAGATAGACCTTGTGGCCGCCGACGATGGCCTTTTGCGTGTAGCCCTTGCGGCGGTCGGGCAGCTTCTCGCGCGGGGCCGGCGCCTGCTCGCCGCCGCCGCGCTCGACCACGCGCTCGACGATGCGCTCGATGATCTGCGGCCTGGCGGTGACCGGCCCGGCCTCGGCGATCTCGCTGTCGTCGATGTCGAAGGCGAGCGGGGCGGGCAGCGGCAGGTCGATGCGCGCGCCCTCGCGCTCGATCGACAGGCTGCCGACGCCGAGCTGCATTGCGCTGCGGATCAGGCTCTCGATGTCGTCAACCGTCGCCGACATCGGCATGGTCACGGGCTTGCCCACGCCGCCCAGCAGGAAGCGCTCGACCGCGGCGATCATCGCCACCTGGCCCTCGGGCGTCACGCCCCGCGCCTCGCTGTCGCCGCTGCCCGAGACCACCAACACTGCCCGGTCCGCCTCGCTCAGCCCCGGTGCACGCTCGACCGACTCAGCGCCGCAGGCGTGCAGGTTGGCCGCGGCGATCTCCTCCTCGGTGAAACCGAGATGGGCGAGCAGGTCGGTGTCGTATTCCTCGCCGTCGGCCGGTGTGGTCGACAGCCGCTCGCAGAACGCCTCGCCCAGGGTCCAGCGGGTGACGATGAAGCGCAGGTCGGCCGTGCCCGGCAACAGCCGCTCGATGGTGGCGATCTGCTCCTCGCCGAAGCCGCGCTGCATCAGCGTGGTGTGGTTGATGGCCTCCGCCCCCGCCAGTGTGCCGCGACCGACCACATGATCGATAACCGCGTCGATCGTCGCGGCATCGTGTCCGAGCCGGCGCAGTGCCGCCGGCACCGTCGGATCGATGACCCGGCGGAAGCCGCCGCCATCGACGCGCTGCCAGCGCACCAGGCCGGCGCAGGCCTCGATGCCGGGCGCGTCGAGGTCGAGGATCGCCGCCGCCTCGTGCGCCGGCGCGACCATGGTGGCGACGGTGTTGCGCAGGCCATGCTCGCCGGCGAGGCCGATCACCTCGTCCCACACCGCCTGGGCGGCCCGGGCCAGCGTCGTATCGGTGTCGAGCGGCGTGGCCGGGGCGCGTCCGGCCTCGTAGCCGCTGCGCTCGTCGCGGATCGCGCGCCAGTGGTCGCGCAGCACGGCATCGGGCAGGGACATGCCGGGCCGCAGGGCGGGGCAGGGACCGAGGAGGTCCGCCAGGGCGGCGCTCGTCGCCAGCGCGCTGCCGGTCACCAGACTGGCGAGCGCGCTGGCTTCCGCCAGGGCGGCGTCGCTCTCATAGGCGAGGCCGCGGCGTCGCAGATAGCCGCCGAGATTGGCGAGCGAAACGGCGATCGGCCGTTCCTGCCAGGCCTGTTCGGCGGCGGACTGGCTGTCGTGCGCGCCCAGTACGTGGAAGAGATCGAGCGCCACGGCGACGATGCGGACCGCCCGGGCGAGCCCATCGGCGTCGCCGTTGCCTTCGGCATCGACGAAACGGCCGAGATCGATGGTGACCTTCGGGGCCGCCCGGCCGGCCGGCCCGGGCAGCAGGCCGAGGGCGTCCCGGCCGGCGTCGCCGAGGCCGCGGGCGCCGAGATTGGCCTCGATGCCGAGATCGGGCTGTCCGCTCGCCCAGATCGAGGTGGCGATCTGGCGCAGCCGGTCGAGGCTGCGGCCGTCGCCGGCCTCGACCCGGTCGGCGAAGGCGCCGTCGAGGCGGACGAGGAAGCGCGGCGGCACGACGTCGAGGTCGAGGTCGTCATCGTCCATCACCAGGTCATCCATGGCGATGCCCTGGGCCAGGCCATCGAGCACGCGGGCGATGAAGCCGTCCGGCACGCCCTGGTCCAGCACCGCCACGATCGCCCGCTTCAGCAGCGGGTTGGCGTCCGGATCGGTGCCCTGTCCCAGGCTGACCGCCTCGCCCAGCACCTCGCCGGCGACCCGCAGGACCGTGGCGCCGGTTTGGCGCAGGCCGTGATGGTCATAGGCCGCCTGGGCGCGGCGGAGGAAGCTCGCCAGCTCGCCGCTGGAGGCGGCCAGCACTCGGTCGCCCGCCATGCCGGCCGCCGCGATCGAGGTCGCTGGCATGGCGGAGCCGTCCGCCGCCACCGGCCGGCCGGTCCGCAGGTCGTTGCGCCAGCCCGCGGCCGGTGCCGTGACGCCATAGGCCCAGCCCAGCCCGCAGGGCGCCCAGAGCGTCGCGTCGGGGGCGACCTTCTGGGCCAGGACGAGCGCCTTCAGCTCGTCGGCGAAGACCTCGGCATCGGCGATCTGGTCGAAATAGCCGGCCTGCCAGCCGGCATGGGCGAGCGCGCCGGCGAGCCGGTCGAGCGCCTGGCGCAGGCTGGACTCGCCGTCGGTGAAGTCCTCGCCACCGGCCGCGAGCGCCGCCGGCTTCTCGCCACGGCGGGGACCGATGGCATCCGGCAGGCTGGCATCGACCGGTCGGGTGACGCCGGGCACCGCGCCCCGATAGAGGACGCCGCGCGCCAATGCCTCGACGGCACCGGGCGACCAGGTGGCCGGAGCCTCCACGGTCTCGCCGCCCCCATCGTCCGCGTGGGCAGACGCAGGGGCAGTCGAGGGGGCAGATGCGGGGGCGGGCAGCGCGACCTCCCGCCATTCATGCGCCTCATACGGCGACTGTCCTTCCCTGCTGAAGTGGCGCTCGATCCGCATGTCCTGACACTCCCGCCGGCCTGTCGCCTGACGTCCGGTCACGCGCTACCGGATCGCCACAGCTTGTGGCCTTACCCTTATCTCGTGGTTTGGGGAGATGTTTACACAAAATATGGAGGCCCGCAGCCCCCGATTGGGCTTCGGACGCGACAAATCTGTGGATCGATTCGCCAGTCGGCGTCGAGACGGCGTTGAGTCCGGGTCGTGTCGGGGTCGAGCGGCCAACGAAAAGGCCCGGCGGGCTTGTGCCGGCCGGGCCTTTTCGGGTGGGAGGAAGCGGCGGGCCGTTCCTCCGTCTTCTTGTCTCGACGGGCTCAGGCGACCTTGCGGTCGGCCGTCTGGGCGCGGTCGCTGTTGGCGGCGGTCGCCGGCTGCACGCCGTTCATGGTGGACAGGCCAGCCTGGGCCATCGCCGCCCGGGAAGGCATGCCCGGCAGCGTGCCGAGTCCATCGTCCTTCGGCAGGCCGGCCTGGCCCGCGTCGTAGCGGCGCTGATCGCCGGCGGCGACCAGGCCGACGATGTCCTCCCGGCGCACGCCGACATCGGCGAGCAGGCGGTCGTCGAGCTGCGACAGTTCCGCGATCGCCCGGCGCTGGCGAAGCGCGGTGGCGACGCGGCGGAGGGCGGCGCCGACAACACCGGCGGCGCCGCGCAGCAGGCCGCCGGCGTGACCGGCGCGCATCCGCATGGCATCGCGCTCGACCGACCAGACGTCGATGCGGGCGTTGGCGAAGGCGGCGGCATCCGCCGGCGACCGACGGTTCTGCGTGTTCATCTCGAAAAAATCCCCTTTACGGATCGTTTGCGGTTCTGATGGGACGAACATATGCCTGTTGTTGCGGTGCAACAGCCGAGTGTTTTGCACTGCAGCATTGACGCTATCCGATGGATGCGGATCCCCGGTTCCCGCCGCTCGCGCCGGTTGGTAGGGCGGTTGGCGGAACGGTCGGCGGTGGCCCGGACTCACTGGACGCATGACGGAGGCGATGCCATATTCGCGCCGCACGCGGCCTTGAGACGGGGCCGCATCACGGATCAAGGGACACCCGGTCGCAAACCATGGCGTTCAGTTTCAACGAATGGTCCATGCGCTCGCTGCTGATGTGGAAGACGTGGCGGCGTGGCGAGTTCGTGGGCGAGGACCATCTCGGCAACCGCTACTACCGGGACCGCAAGCTGGCGGGCACCAAGCGCGAGCGGCGCTGGATCGTCTACAAGGGCGAGTCGGAGGCCAGCGTCGTGCCGCCCGAATGGCATGGCTGGCTGCACCACCAGACCGATGAGTTCCCGGACAAGGAGAACCCTTATCGCCGGGTCTGGCAGGTCGAGCACGAGCCGAACATGACCGGCACCATGGCCGCCTACCGGCCGCCAGGAAGCGTGCTGCGGGGCGGCAACCGGGCGCCCTCGTCGGGTGACTACGAACCCTGGACGCCGGAATAGGCGGACGCCATCCGACCGGCCCGGTTTCGACATGATTGTCATCTAGCCATCGCGGCATGGCGACCGGGTCGCCGGAGGTCAACGGCGCTTGCGCGAAAGTGAGGAGCGATGAGCCGAAACGTCATCGAAACGGTGATGGGGGCGGTGGTGCTGGCCGTCGCCGGCTTTTTCTTCTTCTTCGCCTATTCGAGCACCGATGTGGGCAGCGTCAGCGGCTACCGGGTGGTCGCGAGTTTCGACCGCATCGACGGGCTGCAGCCGGGCGCGGACGTGATGATCAGCGGCGTGCGCGTCGGTCAGGTGACGAGCCAGCGTCTCGACCCGGAGACCTATCTGGCCGAGGTGACCATGACCATCGATCCGTCGGTGCAGCTGCCCACCGACACAATCGCCATCGTCGCCAGCGAAAGCCTGCTGGGCGGGCGCTTCATGTCGCTGTCACCAGGCGGGGCCGAGGAGTACATCGAGCCCGGCGGCACGATCCTCTACACGCAGTCCACCCCGGGACTGGAGCAGTTGCTGGGCCAGGTGATCTTCAGCCTCGGCAATGACGGTTCGGGCGGTGGCGGCAGCAGCGGTGGTGGCGGCGGCGGCAACAGCGGCGGCGGCGATGCCGGACTGCCCAGCCTCTCGGGAAATTGAAACGATGCGGTTGATCTTGGCAGGTGTCCTCGCGGCGGGACTGACCAGTGCGGGCGTGCTGGCCCAGCAGCAGCTGTCGCCGGGCGGCGCGCAGGGCGGCGGCTCCGGCCTCAGCCTGGAGAACGTCCTGGAAGGCATCGCCGAGGAGGATGAGACCGCGCCCCCCGCCTGGGCGGAGACCGAGCCGCGCTACCGGCCGCAGGCCACGGTCGACCGGCCCTACGCGCTGGTCATGGCGCTCGACAAGGTGACGGCCCGGGTGCGCCAGATCGGCGTCGCCGTCGGCGACACGGTCGAGTTCGGCACGCTCAGTGTCACCGTGCGGGCCTGCCGCAGCACCGGCGACGTGCGCCAGAGCGACAACGCGGTCTTCCTGGAGGTCAACGACGACCCGCCGGGCGGCGACCGCGAAGCCGTGTTCTCCGGCTGGATGTTCTCTTCCTCCCGGGCGGTCTCGACCATGGCCCATCCGGTCTACGATCTCTGGCTCGCCGGCTGTGTCGACGAGGTGCCGCGGCCGCCGGAGGACTTCGCCCGCGAGGTGGAGCACACCCTGCCTGGAAATCCGCCGCCGCCGGCGGCGCTACCGGCCTTCCGGGGTGGCTGAGACCAGCGCCTCGAGGGCGGCGGCGCGGTCGCTGGCGCCGAACGGATGGTGCCGCGCCAGGGCCTTGTTCAGCAGGGCGAGATAGCGCGATTTCGGCACCTCGATGCAGCCGAAACTGGCCAGATGCTCGGTCGAGAACTGGGTGTCGAGCAGTTCGAAGCCGTCGCTGCGCAGTTGGGCCACGAGATGGACCAGGGCGACCTTGCTGGCGTCGGTTTCCAGGCTGACCATGCTTTCCCCGAAGAAGGCGCCGCCGAGGCTGACGCCGTAGAGTCCGCCGGCGAACCGGCCGTCGCGCCAGCACTCGACCGAATGGGCATTGCCGAGGCGATGCAGCTCGCTGTAGAGCGCCTTGATCTCGTCGTTGATCCAGGTGTCGGGCCGGTCGCCTCGCGGCGCCGCGCAGGCCTCGATGGTGCGTTGGAAATCCCGGTCGAGCGTGACCGTGAAACGACCCGAACGCACCACCTTGCGCAGGCTCCGCCCGACATGGAAGCCGTCCAGCGGGATGATGCCGCGCAGCGGCGGGTCGACCCAATAGAGCTCGGCGCTGCTCGCCGTCTCGGCCATCGGGAAATAGCCTGCCGCATAGGCCTTCAGCAGCAGTTCCGGAGTGATCTTCATCCGACGGTCAACCGACCTCGTGCCCGACTTCGTGCGCTGGTGGCCGGAAACCGGCCCGGCAGCAGCCGACAGCTAGACAGGATCACGGTTCAACGGAGCCGGCCTCGGCTCCGTTGAACCGTGTGAATCCTGTCTATCATCAATCAATTAGAGCGGATTCACATACCTTGACGGAAGCGCTTCCGCGATTCCGTCAAGGTATGATCCGCTCTAGCCCGCAAGCAGGCCTTCAAGCCAGTGGATGTCGTAGTTGCCGTTGATGAAATCCTGCTCTCCGACCAGCCGGGCATGCAAGGGCAGGGTGGTCTCGATGCCGCCGATGACGCATTCCTCCAGCGCGCGGCGCAGCCGCATCAGGCATTCGTTGCGCGAGGCGCCGTGCACGATCAGCTTGGCGATCAGGCTGTCATAGTGCGGCGGCACCTGGTAGCCGTCATAGATGGCGCTGTCGACGCGCACGCCCAGCCCGCCGGGGGCATGGTAGTTGCGGATCTGCCCGGGCGACGGCATGAAGGAGTTCGGGTTCTCGGCGTTGATGCGGCACTCGATGGCGTGGCCGTTGAAGCGCACCGCCGACTGGTCGTAGCCGAGCGGCGCGCCGGTGGCGACGCGGATCTGCTCGCGCACCAGATCGATGCCGGTGATCATCTCGGTGATCGGATGCTCGACCTGAAGGCGTGTATTCATCTCGATGAAGAAGAACTCGCCGTTCTCGTAGAGGAACTCCATCGTGCCGACGCCGCGATAGCCCAGCAGCTTGGCGGTGCGGGCGGCCAGTGTGCCGATGCGCTCGCGCTCGCTGGCGTTCAGCGCCGGGGAGGGCGCCTCCTCGATGACCTTCTGGTGGCGCCGCTGGACAGAGCAGTCGCGCTCGCCGAAATGCACCACGTTGCCGTGGGTGTCGGCGAGGATCTGCACCTCGATATGCCGCGGCTTGCCGAGATAGCGCTCCATGTAGACGCTGTCGTCGCCGAAGGCGGCGCGGGCCTCGTTGCGGGCCATGGAGAAGGCGGCGCGCAGTTCGCTCTCGTCGTGGGCGACCTTCATGCCCTTGCCGCCGCCACCCGCCGTCGCCTTGATCAGCACCGGATAGCCGATATCGCGGGCCAGGCCCTGGGCGTGGTCGAAGGAGGTGACCGCCCCGTCGGAGCCCGGCACGACCGGCAGGCCGACCCCGGCCACCGCCTTCTTGGCGGTGATCTTGTCGCCCATCATGCGGATGTGGTCGGCGGTCGGGCCGATGAAGACGAAGCCGTGCTCCTCCACCATCTCCGCGAAGCGCGCGTTCTCGGCCATGAAGCCGATGCCGGGATGGATGGCGTCGGCGCCGGTGATGGTGGCGGCCGACAGGATGGCCGGAATGTTCAGATAGCTCTCGCGGCTCGACGGTGGGCCGATACACACCGACTCGTCGGCCAGCCGGACGGGCATGGAGGCGCTGTCGGCCGTGGAGTGCACGACCACCGTCTGGATGCCCATCTCGCGGCAGGCGCGGTGGATGCGCAACGCCACCTCGCCGCGATTGGCGATGAGAACCTTCTCGAACATTGCCGCCGCCATCCCCCTATTCGATGACCATGAGCGGCTCACCGAACTCCACCGGCTGGGCGTCGGAAACCAGGATCTCCTTCACCGTGCCCGACTGCGGCGCCTTGATCGGGTTCATCACCTTCATCGCCTCGACGATCAGCACGGTCTGGCCCTCGCGCACGGTGTCGCCGACCGAGACATAGGGCGCCGACCCGGGCTCCGGCGAGAGGTAGGCCGTGCCGACCATGGGCGAGTTGACCGTGTTCTTCGCCGCCGCCGGTTTGGCCGGCGCCTCGGCCGCGGCGGCCGGTGCCGGCGCGGCGGCGGGGGCGGCAACGGTCGCCACCGACGACGTGGTGATCTGCTTGGCCACCCGTATCCGCTTCTCGCCCTCGCTGTACTCGATCTCCGTCAGGCCGGTATCGTTAAGCAGGTCGGCGAGCTTGCGGATCGTCTTGTCGTCGATGGAAAAACCGGCCATCTGGCCCCAACTCCTTCTCTCGGGGGAGGTCGTGTCGGATCAGGTCGCGCCCGTGTCGTCGAGGATTCTCGCCATGGCGTCAATAGCCAGAAGATAGCCCTGGGGCCCCAGCCCACAAATGATTCCCTGCGCCGCGAAGCTGACATAGGAGTGATGGCGGAAGGCCTCGCGCCGGAAGATGTTCGACAGATGCACCTCGATCACCGGCAGGTCGGCGCTCAGCAGCGCGTCGTGGATGGCGATGGAGGTGTGGCTGTAGGCGCCGGCATTGATGATGATGCCGTCGTGGACGGAGCGGGCATCCTGCGTCCAGGTGACGAGGTCGCCCTCCCGGTTGGATTGCCGGAAATCCACGGTCAGACCCAGGCTCTCCGCCCGCTCGTGACAGGCGGCCTCGATGTCGTCCAGCGTGTCGGTGCCGTAGATCTGCGGTTCGCGCGTGCCGAGCATGTTGAGGTTGGGTCCGTTCAGGACGAGAAGACTGCCCTCACGCTGCTCCATGATCGATGATACCCGCTCGTCGCCCGCGCCATGCCGCCCTTCCTGCTTAGAACATTGTCCTTTCGGCGGCAAGCGGTCGGCCCGGTCGCTCCACGCCAGCCTGACGCTGGCGGGTCGGCCGCGCGTCCGGCGCCGTGGACGATGGCCCTGTGCGGGGCGGTCCTCGTCGATCGGTTGCGTTCACAAGGCCGCGCGCGGATGGTAGGTGCTTGGCGGTATGGTCGGTTTAAGCCGATAGCACGGGAGGTCCGAGGGAATGACGCTGCCCCTGAAACTGGCGAGCCTGAAGGCGGGAGGACGCGACGGCACCCTGGTCGTCGTCAGCGAGGATCTGACGCGTGCCCGGCCCGTGCCCGATCTCGCGGCCACGCTGCAGGCGGCCCTCGACGACTGGGCGACGGTGGAGCCGGAACTGGCCTCGGTCTACCGGCTGCTGAACCAGGGCGAGTTCGGCGATGCCATCGACTTCGGCGCCGCGCTGGACGCCGGCGCCGTCGCCTCGCCGCTGCCGCGTGCCTATCAGTGGGCCGACGGCTCGGCCTATGTGAACCACGTGGCGCTGGTCCGTCAGGCGCGGGGCGCCGAACTGCCGGAGAGCTTCTGGCACGACCCGCTTATGTACCAGGGCGGCTCCGACCGTTTCGTCGGCCCGCGCGACCCGATCGAGGCGATCGACGAGGCGCACGGCATCGACTTCGAGGCCGAGGTCGCGGTGGTGACCGACGACGTGCCCATGGGCGTCGACGCGGCCGCCGCCGCCAGGCACATCAAGCTGGTGATGCTGGTCAATGATGTCAGCCTGCGCGGCCTGATCCCGGGCGAACTGGCGAAGGGTTTCGGCTTCTTCCACGGCAAGCCGGCCAGCGCCTTCTCCCCGGTCGCCGCCTCGCCGGCGGCGCTGGGCGAGGCCTGGCGGGACGCCAAGCTGCACCTGCCGCTGCGGTCCTGGATCAATGGCGAGGCCTTCGGCGCGCCGCAGGCCGGCGAGGACATGACGTTCGACTTCGCGGGACTGATCGCGCACGCGGCGGCGACGCGCCATCTCGGCGCCGGCACAATCATCGGTTCCGGCACCGTGTCGAACCGCGACGCCGACGGTGGGCCGGGCCGGCCGATCGCCGAGGGCGGGCGCGGCTATTCCTGCATCGCCGAACTGCGCATGGTCGAGACCATCCGTCAGGGGGCGGCGGCGACCGCCTTCCTGCGTTTCGGCGATCGGGTGCGCATCGACATGACCGCGCCCGACGGCCACAGCCTGTTCGGCGCCATCGAGCAGACGGTCAACCGCTACACGCCGTAGAGGCTCGGCGTAGTGCGGGTCATACCTTGACGGAATCGCGTCAGCGCTTCCGTCAAGGTATGTGAATCCGCACTAATCGATTGATAATAGTCAGGATTGACACGGCTTTATGGAGCCGAGGCAGGCTCCGTTAAGCCGTGATCCTCTCTAGCGGCCGCTGTCGTCCTCGCTGGCGTCGTCATCGCTCTCCGCCTCAGGCTCGCCGGCCGTGTCCCCGCCATCGTCGGTCGTGGCGCCTGACTCCGGTTCGGTAGACTCCGGCTCGGCATTCTCGGGCGCCATATTCTCGGGCGGGGTCGCCTCGGGCGCACTCTCCTCCGGTGTCTCCTCGGCCGGCAGTCGGGCGGCGATCTCCTCCGGATTCCACAGCTCGTCGAGATTGCCCTCGTAGTCCTCCGCCGCATCGAGCGCCGCGCGCCAGGCGTTCTCGGCCTTGTCCATGTCGCCGGTGCCGGCATAGGCATCGCCCAGCCGGGCGTGGAAGGCCGGATAGTCGGGGTCGAGCGCCACCGCCTCCTCGAGATACTTCACCGCGGAAGCATAGCGGCCCATCAGCAGCCGGATGGTGCCCAGCGTGTCGATCGATTCCGGCTGTCCGGGCTCCAGCGCCACCGACAGCTCGGAGATGGCGAGCGCCCGCTCCAGTTCCGTCTCACCGCGCACCACGACCGACCAGGCATAGGCGTTCATCGCCGAGGCGTCGCCGTTCTGCATGGCCTGGGCATACCAGCGGTCGGCGATGTCGTAGTCGATGGAGATGCCATCGGCGCCGTAGGCGAAGAGGTTGCCGAGCGCCGTCTGCGCCGGGATGATGCCCTCGTTTGCCGCCTGCTCGTAGAGCACGACGGCGGCGATCGGGTCGGCCGGCATGCCGCGGCCGTGCTGGGTCATGAAGCCGAGCACATACTGCGCGAAGGGCACCCGGGCGTTGGCCGCCTGGTTGATCCAGAACAGCGCCTGCGCGTCGTCCTGCTCCACGCCGTTGCCATTGAGGAACAGCAGCCCGACCTCGATCATCGCCCGGGTGTCGCCCTCCTGGGCATGCGGCAGGAACTCGCGATAGGCCTCCTCATACTGCTCGGCGTCCAGCAGGTCGTAGGCCCGCTCCATGTCGGCCCAGGCGACCGGGGCGAGGCCGATCGTCGCGACGAGAGCGAGTAGGGTGACGAGCTTCTTCATCATGAACCTTTCAGCTTCGGCCCGGATTGGCGGCGCGTGCTTCTCATCCCGCCACTCTATCTTAGAATGCGGCTAGGTCAGGGCAATTCCAAGCCTCGACGACGGGATCGCCGCGGGTGAACAGGCGCGCTTGCTGGCCATGGCCGGCGGCATCGGATATGGGAGGACGGCTCCCGGCAACGTGATGGACCGCGCGATGAAGATCTTCTCCTATTTCCGCTCCTCGGCCGCCTATCGCCTGCGCATCGCGCTGGCCCTGAAGGGCATCGACTACGAGGCCGACTACGTCCACCTGCGCCGCAAGGAACACAAGACGCCCGACTACCTGGCGCTGAACCCCCAGGGGCTGGTGCCGACGCTGATCGACGACGACGGCACGGTGGTCACCCAGTCGCTGGCGCAGATCGAGTATCTCGAGGAGACGCGGCCGGAACCGCCGCTTTTGCCCGGCGACGCGGCTGGCCGGGCGCGGGTACGGTCGCTCTCCCAGGTGATCGCCTGCGAGATCCACCCGGTGAACAATCTGCGCATCCTGCTCTACTTGGTGAAAACCCTGGAGGTCGGCGAGGAGGCGAAGAACGCCTGGTACCTGCACTGGGTGAAGGAAGGCTTCGACGCGCTGGAAAGCATGCTGGCCGGCAGTGCTGCGACCGGGCGCTTCTGCCACGGCGACAGGCCCACCATGGCCGATGCCTGCCTGGTGCCCCAGGTGTTCAACGCCGAGCGCTTCGGCTTCGACATGACGCCCTATGCGACGATCGCGCGCATCAATGCCGAGATGTTGGCCCTGCCGGCACTCGCCGGCACCGCCCCGGGCGACCAGCCCGACGCGGAGGACTGACAAGGGTGTGGGACGATGCCCCGCCGATGCGCGCGGTCATCGGCGGGGTTCTGGTCGCGGCCATCTAGCGGGAGGCTGTCTCCAGCCCGTTCACGTCCTCCACGGCGCGGTGGTGCATGCCGGGCCAGTTCTCCTCGGCCAGGGCGATGGTGCCGGCCGGATCCTCCAGATACCGCTCGAAGGCGACCTCGTTGAGAAAGAGGTAGAGCTGGCCATCGACGATGTCGGCGAAGTGCGGATTGGCATCGAGCTTCAGGCCGATCGCCACGCCATAGGCGCAGAATCCGCCGAACTGCGGCAGGTAGCGGTCGGGATCCTCGGAGAACTGCGCCATGCTCTGCTCCGAGGCGAAGTAATAGGCGACGCCGTCATGCTCGACGGTGAACACCGCCCGGCCGGGGGCCACCTCGAGGCCGGTGGCGAGTGCCACGGCATCCACGCCGCGCAGCGCCACGCCGGCGCCGCTGACGGTGGTACCGGTGGAGACGTTGTACTCGTCGTCGGCCATGGCCGCCGGCGTGCTGGCGATGACACCGACCAGGGCGGCGGCGGCGATAATCGTGTTGAAGGTCTTCATCGTTTCTTCTCCTTGGGTGTGGGACCGTCGGCTGGACGGTCGGGTTGTCCGCTGGCACCGGTCGGGCCAGGGGTGATGCCGGCAGTCGCCGGCGCTATCCGGCCACGGTCGCTGGTCCGTTGCGTGGCCGCTTGTCGGACACGCGCCGGGCCGGCGCGACGGTGACGGGGAATTGCGGGATCAGGCGGCGAGCGCGGCGATGCGGTCCACGGCCTCGTCGGTGCTCCACACGGCGTTCGCCATCATGCGAAAGTTGATCAGGGCCGCGAGGTAGCCGTCGCCCTCGGGCAGCTTGGCGCCGGCGGTCGCGTCGCGAACGACCGCGACCTCGAAGCCCTGCTCGAGGAATTCCCGCATGTGGCTCTCGACGCAGAGATTGGCGGACATGCCGGCAAGCACGACCTGATCGACCCGCAGCTTGCGAAGCTGCAGTCCGGCATCGTTCTGCTCGGGGCCGTAGACCTTGTGGGGCGAGGCGATGATCGTCCGGCCGTCGAAGATGAAGTCCCTGTACTCGGCCATGAAGTCCGCGCCGGAGCCCTCAAGTCCGGTGACGTCGAGAGGCCCCGGCCGGTCGAACATGCCGATCGAGTGCATCACCCGTTCCAGGGCGCCCTCGAAGGCCCAGCGATGGTCGTGGGGGTAGTAGTAGTGCGGCGAGATGACGACCGGCATGTCGATCGCCTTCGCCGCCCGGAACAGACGGGCGATGTTCTGCACCACGTTGTGCTCCGTGACGCTCTCGCCGACCACGCCCCAGGTCACGCCCTCGGGGCTGAGGAAGTCGATCTGCGGGTCGACGACCAGGAGGGCGGAGCGGCCTGGCTCCAGCGCCATGGTCGAGGCCGACAAGGCCGGGTCCGTCGGTTCGGCATAGGCCTCGGCACCGCCCATGTCCGCGCGTCCGACGGCGATGCCCACGGTCGCGGCGGCGGTGCCGGCGGCGACACCGGCGGCACCGGCCGACAGGAAGCGTCGCCGATCCATGCCGTGACCCTGGTGGGCGTGATCGTGATTGCAGGTGGTCATCGAGCTTCTCCTCGGGTGGTGGGCGTGGCGCCCGGTGCGATGGGGCTGGCGGCCGGTCAGAGGCCGAGATCGGAAAGTCCGGGGTGGTCGGCGGGCCTGGGGCCGAGCGGCCAGTGGAACAGGCGGTCGGCGGCGTCGATCTGCAGGTCGTTGATGGAGGCCCGGCGCACGGCCATCAGGCCGTCGGCCGCGAACTCCCAGTTCTCGTTGCCATAGGCGCGAAACCAGTGGCCGTCGGGCGTGCGGGCCTCGTAGGCGAAACGCACCGCGATCCGCGACCCGGTGAAGCTCCACAGCTCCTTGATCAGCCGGTAGTCGAGTTCGACCTGCCACTTGCGATGCAGGAAGGCTTCGACGGCCTCGCGTCCCTCGATGAACGCGATCCGGTTGCGCCAGAGCGAGCCGGCCGAGTAGGCGGCGGCGACGCGGGCCGGATCGCGGCTGTTCCAGGCATCCTCCGCGGCGCGGACCTTGAGGATCGCGGAGGCCTCATCGAAGGGAGGGAATGGGGGTCGCGCCATGGCTGCTCTCCTGTAACTGAACAGATCGGTTCATATTCGTGGGCTGTATATGAACCGATCGGTGCAGTAAGGCAAGCGTAAAATTGCCCAGTTGAGCGGGCCGACGTCTTCGCCAGCTCATACCTTGTTGATAATGCTATGATTATGCGGAGATATTGAAGTTCCGTCGTCTGATGATTAATATACCAATCTGTTCAGTTATGAGGCTGCGATGCGTCCGAGCAAGCGCGATGAGGTCGTCCACAAGGCGCTGGAAATCTTCTACCGCGACGGATTCCACGCCACCGGCATGGATCAGCTGGCGGCCGAGACCGGCATCTCCAAGACGACCATGTTCAAGCACTTCCGCACCAAGGAGGAGTTGATCCTCGCGGTGCTGCGGCTGCGCGACCAGGTATTCCGCAACTGGCTGTTCCGGCGGATGGCGCAGGCGGGGCCGCCACGCGCGCAGCTCATCGCCATGTTCGACGCGCTGGCGGAATGGTTCGCCACGCCGTCCTTCCGATCCTGCATGTTCATCAAGGCGGCCTCGGAGTATCCGGATCCGCACCATCCGATCCACGCGCAGGCCGCGGAGCACAAGCGCCTGCTGTTCCTGCAGCTGCGGGAGATCGCCGCCGCCGCGGGTGCTGGCGACCCGGACGCGCGGGCCCGGGCGCTTCTGCTGCTGAAAGAGGGGGCGATCGTCACTGCCCATCTCGGCCACGAGCCGGACCCGGCGGGCGATGCCAAGGCGGTGGCACTGAAGCTGATCGAGGACCTGGCGGCCTAGGCAATCGGCCTGCCGACTTGGGTAACCGGTTGGCGACGAAGACCGACCGGCCGAGGGACGCTACAGCCGGTCGAGCACGCCGAGGCCGAAGGCGAGGCCGGTCAGGGTGATGACCGAGGCACCGGCGAGACTGACCGCGCGGCCGATGCCCCGGCGCAGGCCGCTCTCCCGGCCGCCGAGAGCCAGCATGCGTTCGCGGAAGAAGACCGCGGCGATGGCGACCGCGGAGACGGTCAGGCCGACCCCGAAGGCCATCGCCAGCACGGCGGCCGAACCGGCCAGCAGCAGGCCGTTGGCCGCGGTGAACAGCAGGATCAGGACCGCGCCGGTACAGGGTCGAAGCCCGGCCAGCATGGCCAGCGTGGTGAGCCCGCGCGCCGCTGCCGCGCCGTGGTGTTCGTGACCATGGCCGGCCTGGGCGACCTCGTGCTGGTGCCCATAGGCGTGGTCATGGCCGCAACCGGCCTCCCGGCCGCTGATGAGGCGGATCAGCAGCCACAGGCCGATCCCGGTGATGGCGGCATAGCTGAAGAGTTCGAACCACAGCGCGCCGCTGTCTATGGCGGGGCCGCTGGCGCCGAAGACGAGCGCCGCGGCGCCGACGCCGATGATGGCGACGCCGGCCTGGGTGAAGGCGAGCGTGAAGGCGCCGAGGATGGTGCGCCGATAATTGATGCGCCGGGCGGCCGCGAAGGAGGCGATGACGGCCTTGCCGTGGCCCGGGCCGACGGCGTGGATCACGCCATAGGCGAAGCCGATCAGGCAGAGCGTGGCGAAGGCGGCGGCGGAGCCGTCGACCTGCATGGCGCCCAGGGTCTGGTTCACCGTCCGGCCGAGCTCCGTCTGCCAGCCGTTCACCATGCGCGCCAGCTGGTCGAGCGGCCAGGGCAGCCAGCTTTCGCCGGCGCCGGCATCGGGTGGCCGCTCCTGGCGCGGGATCAGCTGGGCGACGGCGGAAACGGGGAGGGCGGCGAGGGCGAGCAGCGATGTCAGAGCGGCTGCGAGCGGGCGCATCTCAGCCGGCGTTCACGGCGGATGGGGCGAGACAGCGCAGGCCATCGACGTCGACCGGGCCGGCATACCAGGACTCAAGCACATAGGCCTGGCGGTCGCAGGCGAGGTCACCGCCGAACACGTCGGGCGCCACGCCCGGCACGGCATAGGCGATGAAATACTCGTCGTCGAAGGGGATCATCTCGAGCGTCTCGACATCCGACCACGGCGTCTCGGTGCGCACCACGAAGCTGGCGATCAGCCGGCCATCATGCATCATCACCTCGGCATCGGTGACGCTGAACTCCTCGAACCAGTCGTCGTTCACGGCAAGCCTGGTGAACCAGCCGTAATCCGGCAGGTCGAGGAAGAAGATGTCGGCGATCTGGCCGATCTCCGTGTCGGAGAGCACGCCGTCGCCATCCTCGTCGAAGTCCGAGCGCACGAACTCCGTATAGACCTCGTCGAAGCGCCAGGTGACGCGGATCGCGAGCGTCGGGGAGTCGGGCTCGGCCAGGCTGAAGAGCGCGTCGACGAAGACGTGGGGATGGGCCTGGGTGGCCGCCGGCAGCAGGACAAGTGCCGCCGGCAGCGCCGCCGCGACGAGGAAGGGATGCCGCAAGGACCTAGCTTCCTTCCATCTCCTGGGCGATGGCGGCTTCCAGCGCCGCCAGGCCGACCGCACCGGGGATCACCCGGTCGCCGATCACGAAGGCCGGCGTGCCGCGCACGCCGATGGTCTCGGCGAGGTCGAGATTGGCGGCGATTTCCGCGGCGATCTCCGGCGCCGCCATGTCCTGGCGCAGCTGCTCGACATCGAGGCCGACATCGCCGGCGATCTGCAGGATCACCGCTTCCGACAGCTCGCCGCGATGGCTCATCAGCGCATTGTGCATCTCGATATAGAGGCCCTGGTTGCGGGCCGCCAGGGCGGCGCGCGCGGCGACCTCGGAGGACGGCGCCAGGATGGGGATCTCCATGAAGACGATGCGGAGGTTGTCCTGGCTCTCCATCAGCGCCTGGATGTCGGGCAGGGAGCGCTTGCAGTAGCCGCAATTGTAGTCGAAGAACTCGACCAGCACGACGTCGGCATCGGCGGGGCCCCAGGACGGCGCGTCGCTGTCGAACAGCGCGGCGGACATGCGCGCCACGCTTTCCTGCTGGCGCTCCGCCTCGGCGATCTGCTGGCGCGCCTGGTATTCCTGCAGCGCCTCAACCAGCACCTCGGGATTGTCGATCAGGTATTCGCGAACGATGTCGCGGATCGCCTGTTCCTCCTCGCCGCTGAACTGCGCCTGGGCCGGCACGGCCACAGCCGCCGCCGCGAGCGCCATCGAGAGCCCGAGGGCCAACGTCATCCGTCGCATCGTCCGCTATTCTCCCTTCATGCCCGACCGGTGTTGCGGGACGTTAGATTGCCGCTCCCACAGATGGGGTCAAGTCGATAGGCCCCGGCTCAATTTCGCGTGAGACCGGCGGCCGGCAGTGCCCGGTGTCACTGCCGCTCGGCATCGCGCATCAGGTCCTGGGCCCGGATGGCGCCGGGCGTGCCGCTGGGCAGCAGGTCGATCGCCCGCTGTGCCTGCTGCATGGCGGTGGTGCGGTCGCCCTGGCGGATCGCCTCTTCCGCCAGCGCCAGGGCGGCCAGGCCCATGTCGCCGTTGCGGCCATAGGCGGTGCCCAGCAGGCGGAAGGTGAAGGGACTGGCCTCCTGGCCGGTCTGGGTCAGGCCCTCCAGCAGGCGGATGGCCTGGGCGAGGTCGCCGGCATTGTCGCTTTCCATCAACGTGCGGGCGAGCGCGATGCGGATCAGCCCGGCGCCGGGCAGCAGCGCGTGCGCCCGTTCATAGGCCTGGCGCGCCTCGGCGATCTGGCCATAATCGAAGCGGATGTCGCCCAGCAGTTCCCAGAAATAGCCGTTGTTGGGCTCGGTTGAGACCAGGCCGTCGACGAGGGAGAGCGCGGTCGACACGTCGCCGCGCCGGTAGTGCGCGATGGCCTGGGCATAGCGCGCGTAGATGCTGGTGTCGCCGCCATAGAGATTTAGAGCGAGCGCCGGGTTCTCGTAACCGATCAGCTTGGCCCGCAGGCGCTGGAACTGGTCCTCGATATAGCCCGGCAGCGGTCGCCCGGTATTGGCGGAGCTCTCGACATGGCGGCGCACCTGCTCCAGCCGGTCGTAGCTGATCGGGTGGGTGCGGACATATTCCGACTGACGGCTGGCCGGCAGCAGCTCCTCGTCGACGATGCGGCTGAGATAGGCCAGCAGGCCCTCGGCCGAGTAGCCCACGCCGTCGAGATAGTTCAGCGCCGCCTGGTCGGCGGTGCCCTCCATGTTGCGGGAATAGGCGAGCAGCGTGCGCTCGGCCATCGACTGGCCGCTGAGCATCGTGCCCGCCGCCACGTCGCCGCGGCCGGAAGCGGCGGCGGCCGCCCCGCCCGCCAGCATGGAGATGATGGCCAGCGCCTCGGTGCGCTCCATCTGGTCGATGCTCATCGCCAGGTGGCCGCCGGCGATGTGCCCGGTCTCGTGGGCCAGGACGCCGAGCAGCTCGCCCGCACTCTGCACCTGCATCAGCAGCCCGGTATGGATGAAGATGTTCTGTCCGCCGGCCACGAATGCGTTTGAGGCATTGTCCTCGACAAGGTAGATGTCGATGCTCGCCGGGCTCAGCCCGGCGGCGCGGAACAACGGCTCGCACATCGCGTGGAGATAGGATTCGATTTCCGCGTCGCGGATCAGCCGCAGGCCCTGCGCCTGCGCGGACGCGATGGCGAGGATCAGGCTCAGGACGAGGGAAACGGCGACGAGGACCGGTCGCGGGGCCGAGTGCACGGGGCTTTGTCTCCAGAGGGACCGATGGTGAGGGGGAACCTATGAAGCAATTGTGCCGGTTTGTCGGCAGCCTGGCCATGGCGGCGGCGCTCGCCGGCTGCGTCTCGCCGACCATAAACTCCGGCCGCGTCGACCGCTACGCGGCGCTCTCCGACGACGCCATCGCCGCGGCGCACGGGCTGGAGATCCTCGAGCGCGGGGGCACGGCCGCCGACGCGGTCCTGGCCATGGCGATGCTGGCGACGGTGACCACGCCGTCGCGGGCCAGCTTTGGCGGTGGCGGAGCCTGCCTGGTCATGGATCCGCCGGGCCAGGAGATCCGCGCGCTCGACTTCCCCGCCGTGGCGGCGGGCGACGCCATGGTGCCGGGCTATCTCCGGGGTTTCGCCCTGCTGCACGCCGAATATGGCCGCCTGCGCTGGCCCGACCTGCTGGCCGAGGCGGAGGACCATGCCCGGCTGGGCGACCGGTACTCCGCCCTCTTCGAGGCCGACCGCGCCTTCGGTGCCGGCGCGCCGGACCGCACCGCGTATGCCGAGACGCTGTCCCAGCTTCGCACCGGCAGCGTCGCCGCCTTCTACCAGGGCGAGCTCGGCCGCCGCTATGCCGAGGCGGTGTCGGGCGATCCCGGCTTCCGCGACCGGATCATCGGCTATCAGCCGCAATGGTCGGCGCCGGCCACGGTGGAGATCGGCTACGACACGCTGGCCTTCGGGCCCAATGCCGGTCCTACCGGCGCCGCGCTGGCCCAGGCCTGGCCGGCGGAGGCCGGCGGCGACGGCCCGCCCTCGCTGGGCTTCGCAGCCTTCTCGCCGAACGATCAGGCGGTGGTCTGCGCGGTATCGCTGGACGGCTATGGCGACGGTGGCGGCGCCGGCGACACCGGCATCGTGCCGCAGCGCCGGGACACCGTGGGCGGCTACGGCCTGGCGCTCGGCGGCAACGAGCCGCGCGGCATCACGCTCGGCATGGCCTGGGCGGCCAACGGCACGCGCGGCCTCAACCCGGCCATCGCCGTCTTCCTCGACGAGCAGGACGTGACGCCGCTGGTGCAGAGCGACTTCGCCGTCTGGCTCTCCGGCCTGCTGTGCGAATGGGATCGCGAGCGGGAACGCACCTGCCGGGTGGTGCTTGACGCCGCCGCCGGCGGTGGCGGCGCCTATCGCGAGACCGACCGGTGACCCTGAAGGCCTCACGGCGGGGCCAGGTCCCGCCCTTCATCGTCATGGACGTGATGACTGCCGCCGCGGCGCGCCAGGCAAGCCATGGCGACGTGTTGCACCTGGAGGTCGGCCAGCCGTTGACGCCCGCACCCGCCGGGGTGCGCGAGGCGGCGAAGCGGGTGATCGACGCCGACGTGCTCGGCTACTCGCTGGCACTCGGCATCACGCCGCTGCGCGAGCGCATCGCCCGCCACTACGCCGAGGCCTATGGTGCCCCGGTTCCGGTCGAGCGGGTGATGGTGACGGCGGGCTCCTCCGGCGGTTTCCTGCTCGCCTTCCTGGCCGCCTTCGAGGCCGGCGACCGGGTGGCCCTGGCCGCGCCCAGCTACCCGGCCTACCGCAACATCCTCGCCGCCCTCGGCCTGGTGCCGGTGGAACTGCCCAGCGACCGCGCCGACCGCTACCAGCCGACGCTGGCGATGCTGCGGGCGCTCGATCCGCCGGTCGACGGCCTGATCCTGGCCAGCCCCTCGAACCCGACCGGCACGATGGTCTCGCCGGAGGAATTGCGGGCGATCGCCGGCTACTGCCACGAGGCCGGCATCCGCCTGATCTCCGACGAGATCTATCACGGCATCACCTTCGGCCGCGAGCCGGCGACCGCCGCCGCCTGCTCGCCCAGCGCCGTCGTCGTCAACAGCTTCTCGAAATACTACTCGATGACCGGCTGGCGGCTCGGCTGGCTGGTGGTGCCCGACGACCTCACCCGGGCCGTGGAATGCCTGGCGCAGAACTTCTTCATCTCGCCGACGGCGATCTCGCAGCACGCGGCCCTCGCCGCCTTCGAGTGCCGGGAGGAGCTGGAGGCCAATGTGGCGCGCTACGCCGCCAACCGCGACCTGCTGCTGGAACGGCTGCCCAGGGCCGGCTTCACCGACCTGGCGCCGTCCGACGGCGCCTTCTACCTCTACGCCGACATCGGCAACCTGACCAACGACAGCACCGCCTTCTGCCGGCGCATGCTGGCCGAGACGGGCATCGCCGCCACGCCCGGTGTGGATTTCGATCCGGCCCGGGGACATCGCACCATGCGCTTCTCCTTCGCCGGATCGACGGAGGACATGGCGGAAGCCGCGGAGCGCCTGCAGCGCTGGCTCGGATGACCCGTCGCGGAAACAGTGGTCCCGGAAACGGGCGGGGCGGGCGCTGGCGGCGGATCGCCCGGCGCACCGTCACTTTGGTGCTGATCGTCGGCGTCGTGCTGCCGGCCGGCGTCACGCTCGCCTACCGCTTCCTGCCGGTGCCGGCGACGCCGCTGATGGCGATCCGCCTGCTTGAGGGCCATGGCTGGAGCCGCGACTGGGTGCCCTTCGAGGCGATCGCGCCGGCGCTGCCGGTCGCCATCCTCGCCTCGGAGGACAACCGCTTCTGCCAGCACCCGGGCTTCGACGCGCGGGCGATCGGCGTGGCGATCGAGGAATGGCAGGCGGGCGGCGGGCTGCGGGGCGCCAGCACGGTGAGCCAGCAGCTCGCCAAGAACCTGTTCCTGTGGCCGGGCAGCGACCTGCTGCGCAAGGGCCTGGAGACCTATCTGACGCTGTTCGTCGAGATGGTGCTGCCCAAGCAGCGCATCATGGAGCTCTATCTCAACACGGTGGAGTTCGGGCCCGGCATCTATGGCGCGGAGGCGGCGGCGCGGCACCATTTCGGCGTCTCGGCAGCCGATCTGACCGACTACCAGGCGGCGCTGCTCGCCGCCGTGCTGCCCAACCCGCTGGGCCGCGATGCCGGCCAGCCGGGCCCGGGGACGCGGAACCTCGCCGGCATCATCCTCAGCCGCATGGCGAATGTCCGGCCGGCCCTGACCTGCCTCGACCTCGACCGCTAATCTGCTCGCGAACTGGAAGGCTCGGCCAGACGAGCGATACCCATCCGGCCGAGCCTGTCCGGTCCGACAGCCTCAATTGTCGATGATGCGACGCCACCAGCCCTTGCGCGGGCGCTCCGGCGGGGCGTTGACCACCTCGGCCTCGGCCGCGGCCTCGTTCTCGGGCTGCTCCGCCTCGTCCGCGGGTTGCTCGCGCCGCGCCGGCACCTGGTGATCGGCCGCGCCGTTACCGCGAGACGATGGCTCGTGCCCGTTGGCGCCGGCCGGCGTCTCGGCGTCGCTCGCGGACTCCTCGGCGGCCGAAACGGCCGGTTCCTCGGCGGCGGGTGTCGGTGCCGCCTCCGCCTTCGGCTTCCTGGCGCGCGAGCGGGCCGCGCGGCGCTTCGGCGGCACCGCCTCCGTATCGGCGGCCTCCGACCC
>Ga0207773_100128_pt1 | contig 63050 bp, 60 predicted proteins | sample TtaePargueraPR_2_FD_187281 | JGI IMG/M metagenome (GOLD analysis project Ga0207773, IMG submission 187281) | Aerobic enrichment media microbial communities from Bioluminiscent Bay, La Parguera, Puerto Rico - Tt and M1 (3) (SPAdes) | ecosystem: Environmental > Aquatic > Marine > Unclassified ...
ACCCTTGTGGGCGTCGGGCCTTCAAGGCCGCCCTCCCGGGACGCCGTCTCACGTCAGTCCTCGAGGGACAAGCATCGAAAGCGTTCCCGGAAGGGGACCTCTGATGAACGAAGGTAATGCCATCAGCGTCCCGGTGCTGTCGGTCGTCCGGGCCGGGATGCGTTACCCCGGCGGTGTCGCCGCGCTGACCGACGTCGACCTCGACATCCACGCCGGTGAACTGGTCGCCATCGTCGGCCCGTCCGGCTCCGGCAAGTCCACTCTGCTCAACATCATGGGCACCCTGGACCGCCCGACCAGCGGTACGGTCCGGCTCGGCGGCCACGACGTGACCGCCCTGTCCGACCGGCAGCTGTCGGCGCTGCGCGGGCGCTGGCTCGGCTTCGTCTTCCAGCAGTTCCATCTCACCGACGGGCTGACCGCCGCTGAGAATGTCGCCACCGGCCTGCTGTACGCGGGCGTACCGCGCCGCCGCCGTCGGTCGTTGGCAGCCGAGGCGCTGGCCCGGGTCGGTCTCGCCCACCGGGTCGGGCACCTGCCCCGGCAGCTGTCCGGCGGGGAGCGCCAGCGGGTGGCGATCGCCCGCGCGCTGGTCAACGACCCGGCGCTGGTGCTGGCCGACGAGCCGACCGGCGCGTTGGACACCGCCACCGGCCGCGCCGTTCTCGACCTGCTCACCGCGCTCAACGCCGACGGCACCACGATCGCGGTGATCACCCACGACCGGGACATCGCGGCGCGGTTGCCGCGTCGGGTGGAGATTCGTGACGGCCGCCTGGTCGGCGACGTCCGCCAGCAGCCGGTGGCGGCGTCATGAGCCGGGTGGATCAGCCCTACCGGGTCGGGCGCGCCCCGGTGGAGCTGCCGCGTCCGGTACGGCTGGCCCCGCTGGACCTGCTCCGGCTCGGCCTGGTCGGCATCCGGACCCGCCGGCTGCGGGCGGCGTTGTCCGCGCTGGGCATCTCGATCGGCATCGCCACGATGATCGTGGTGACCGGCATCCCGGCGGCCAGCGAACGGGCGTTGCTGGCCGAGTTGTCCGCGCTCGGCGTGAACCTGCTGCAGGCGACGGCCCAGGCCGACGAGGACGGGGTCACCCGGCTGCCGGTCGAGTCGCCGGCGACGGTGGCGCGGATCGGGCCGGTGACGGCGACCAGCGCGGTTGCCAACACCAACACGGTGATCCGCCGTTCCGACTGGATCGACCCGCGCGAGGGTTCCGGGTTGACCGTGCTGGCGAGTGAGTCGAGCCTGCCGGCGACGCTCGACGCGCGGCTGCGTACCGGCCGTTACCTCGACGCCGGCACCGAACGCCTGCCGACGGTGGTGCTCGGCTCGGTGGCCGCGACCCGGCTGGGCATCGTCGACCTGGGGCCGGTGGACTCCCCGACACAGGTACTCGTCGGCGACGAGTGGTTCACCGTGATCGGCATCCTGGAGCCGCTGCCGCTGGCCCCGGAAATCGACCGGTCGGCGCTGGTCGGCTGGCCGGCCGCCGAGTCAGAGCTGGGCTTCGGCGGTCATCCGACGGTCATCTACCTGCGGGCGCACGAGCCTGCGATCGAAGCGGTCCGGGCGGTGCTGCCGGCGACGATCGACCCGCAGCGGCCCAGCACGGTGCGGGTGACCCGGCCGTCGGACGCGCTGACCGCGAAACGTGCCACCGAGAACAGCTTCGCGTCGCTGTTCCTGGCCCTGGCCGGGGTGGCGCTGCTGGTCGGCGGGATCGGGGTGGCGAACACGATGGTGATCTCAGTGCTGGAACGTCGGTCGGAGATCGGACTGCGCCGGGCGCTGGGCGCGAGCCGGGGCCAGATCCGGGCGCAGTTCCTCACCGAGTCGGTGGCGTTGTCGCTGCTCGGCGGCCTCGCCGGTACGGCGCTCGGCGTCGCCGTCACCGCCGGCTACGCGATCGCCAACGGCTGGCCGGTGGTGGTGCCGCCGGGGGCGACCCTCGCCGGGCTGGGTGGGGCGCTGCTGGTCGGTGTCGTCGCGGGCGGCTATCCGGCGTTGCGGGCCGCCCGGCTGCCACCGACCCGGGCCCTGGCCGCCGCCTGACCGACCCTGCGAGGTACTGGTGCGCGGACGGAATCGCCGTCGTTCCACTGGCGCTGCTTGGTCCGTGACCGGTGGTCCAACGTCTGCGGCTGACCCGACGCGGTTGTCCGGTTAGGTAGGGTGCGGGGGGAGGTGCCCGATGGCCGAGCCGGCGAGCAACACCCAGCACCCAGCGGACGCAGCGGACCCTTCGGCGCATCCCGCCGACGGGCCGGCGAACCCCGACGGGCAGCCGTACTCCGACGAGACGCAGCCCGGCGGGCAACGCCCCTGGTGGCGGTCCCGCCCACGCTGGCAGCTGATCACCGCCGGGGTGCTGGCCGGGGTGGTCGTCCTCGCCGCCGTGACGGTCATCGCCTGGCGGGTGCTGGCCCCGGCCGAGGTGGTCACCCCGGCCGGCTACCAGCCGTCCCCGCCGACCGCCGAGCCTGGCCCGGTGGCCGAGCTCTCCGCCGCGCCGCTGCTGGTCGACGGACGGTTCCGGGTGTACGCCACCACCCGTCAGGTGCGCGCCGACGGCCCGATCGACATGCGTACCCAGGTCACCCCGGCCTGGTCGTTCCGGCGCTGGCCGGAGCAGCTGACCGGCGTGGTCGCGACCGGCACCACCGTGGTCAGCCGCTGGACGGACGGCGAACTCGTGGCGATCGACGCGGACAGCGGCAAGGTGGCCTGGCGGTCCGCCGGCCCACAGCCGGCTGACTCCGGGTACGCCGGTCGGCGTACCGGGGCGCAGACCGTCTACGCGCCGTCCGGCCTGCACACTGCGGTCAGCGGCACCGACGGCCGGTCGGTGGTGGTGGCGCACGGCGAGTCCCAGCTGACCGGCTTCGACACCGCGACCGGTCGGGAACTGTGGCGGACGATGCTGCCCGGCCAGGGCGACGCCTGCCGCGACGCCGGCTTCAGCACCACTGGCGGCCGGTTCGCCCTGGTCAACAGCTGTGCTGCCCCGCCGACGGTGGAGTTCTACGACGTCGCCACCGGGCAGCTGACCGCGACCTGGCAGCCGGAGGGTGCCGGTCCGGGGCTGGCCGTGGAGCCGATCGGCTGTGCGGCCGCCCGGTCGACCTGCGGTGCGCTGCGTACCACCGGGGCGGGACAGTCCCGGGGCTGGCTGGTCGACGGCCCGGAGCCGGTGCCGGCACCGCCGCTCGACCCGGTCGACGCGATGCTGGTCGACGGGATGGCGATCCGGTTGGACACCACCGGGGACACTCCGGCGCTGGTGGCTGAGGCGGTACGGACCGGTGAGCAGGTGTGGCGGCGGCCGATTCCGTCGGCGGCGGCACCCGGTCCGGGCGGCACCGGTGACCGGTTGCTCGCGGTGCAGCCGGGTCGGGCGCACCTGCTGACCGCTACCCGAGAGTTGATCACCCTGGACGCGGCGACCGGTGCCGAGTTGTCCAGTTTCGTACTGATCCTGCTGAGTGAGTTGTCGACCGACTGGGCACCCGGCTACGTCTACGCACAGGACGGCTTCGTGGCGGTCGAGCGGCTACGGCTGCCGGTCGACCCGGACGCCGACGACGGCCGCTACTACCGGCTGCAGGAGGCGGTGATCGTCGCCCGCACCTGACCCGGCCGGTCCGGGCGGGACCACCAGCCCGGACCCGACGTCAGGTCAGCCGGTCCGGTCCCGCCGCCGGTAGGCGACCATGCCGAGCGCTCCGACTGCGAGCAGCGCGACCAGGCCGCTGAGGCCGAGTACGGTCCCCGGGCTCATGGTGACGGAGGACTCCACCAGCGCCGGGCCGAACGCGACCGTGGCAGTTGTTTCCCGATCGACCTTGCCGCTGGTCAGGGTCAGCTTCGCGGTCCATCGGCCGTCCGGGACGACCGCGTCGAGCGGCAACTCGACCACCCGGTCGTCGCCGACAGCCAGGGTGGCGATCTCCACCGGGAACGGGCCGGCGGACAGACCGCCCGGCCCGTTGGTCAACGTCAACTCGCCGCGCAGGTCGAGGGCGCGTTTCCCGGTGTTGCGCACCCGGGCGCTGACCACCGGTTGGCCGTCCTTGGTCCGTTCCGCGCCGAGATCGTCGAGCTCGAAGTCCGACGGCGGTTCGCCGCCGGCGCCGATGGACAGGTAGACCCGGATGCCGGACCGGGCGACGTTGTAGACGTTGGCGTGCGGGTCGTGTCGGTCGCCGGCCTCGGCCCAGATCACCCCGTAGTGCTCGCCACTGGTGGCGTCGTCGGGAACGGTGATCCGGGCCAGCACCCGGGTGCGGCTCTCCGCGTCGAGGCGTACCTCGGTCTCGTCGAGCGTGATCCAGCTGGTCAGCTCGTTGTCCGCCCGGCCGTCGCCGAAGAGAAAGCCTTCCTTGTCGACGACCGCCGCTCCCGGGTACAACGCGATGTCACGGGCGCTCGGCGAGTAGTTGGTGACCTCGATGCGTCGCTCGATCGTGTCACCGGGGTTGAGATGGTCGACGATGTAGATGTGCGCCCGGTAGTCGTCGCGGCGTTCCAACGGCGCGTCGACCAGCCGCACCCCGACGCTGGTCGGATCGGCGTCGTGGGGCGGCTTGGCGTACGCGGCCGCTCCGGTGCCGACCAGCAGCGACACCAGGGCGAGCGCGGCGATTCGATTACGCAACGGAGTGGGTCACCGTGCCCGTGTAGAGACCGGCGACGGCCGCCGGCGGGATGGCGACGGACAGCGTCGGGTCCCAGGTCGCCGTGTTCACGCCGGACCCGGAGGTCTTGGAAAAGGCGGTCCGGGGCAGGTTCAGCGAGACGGCCTGGGCCGAGGTCGGCTGGCCGGGGACGAAGGTGCCCTCGCCGGTGGTCGCCACCGCCGGGCCGGACCAGTACTCGACCAGGTTCGGCAGGATCGTCTCCTCGGCGGCGGCACCGCCGGTGGTGAAGGCGGTGGAGACCACCGAGGCGGTCCAGGTCGCGGTCAGTGCGGCTCGCTGGTCGCTGACCGTGACGTTCCCGATCTGCCCGGTGAGGGTCTGCCCGGGGAAGGCGGCACCAAGGTTGACCGACGGCGGCACCTGGATGATCAGGTCGGACGTCGAGACGGTGAACGTCACGACGGTGTTTCCGGACGGCTGGGCGGCAGCGGGCGATACCACGGCGATCGTCGTCACCACTGCGGTGACCAGCAGCAACATTCTTCTCATGCGGAACACGCTAATCGCCCTTTAGCCGCTTAGCCGGCAAATCGGCGAAAGCGTCCTAACGGTGCTGTCGCCGGTCGTCGGGCCGCTCACGCGACCGAGTGGGTGATCGTCCCGGTGTACGGGCCGGCGACCGCACCCGTCGGGATCGCGATCGACACCGTCGGGTTCCAGGACACAGTGTTGTTTCCGCTGCCCGACGTCTTGCTGAACGCGGTCCGGGGCACGCTGAGCACCACGGCCGCGCCACTGGTCGGCTGGCCGGGCACCAGCGTGCCGCCACCGGTGACGCTGGTCGCCGTACCGGACCAGTAGGAGATCCGGTCATTGCCGATCGTCTCGGGTGCCGTCGCCCCACCGGTGGTGTACGAGCTGGACGAAACGGTGGCCACCCAGACGTTCGGGTTGATCGACCGGAAGTCCCGGACCGTCACGGTGCCCAGTTGACCGCCGATCGTCAATCCCCGGAAGCCGGCACCATAGCTGCGGGTAGCGGGCACCGTGATGCTGAGGGTCTGCTGCCGCGCGGCCAGTGCGGGCAGCCACCTCGGCGCGGCGGCAACCGCCGGTTCCGCCGCCGTCGCGCCGACGGTCAGCGGCAGCGGCAGCATCGACCCGGCCAGCACCGCGAGCCCGACCCACACCGACAGTCTGCGCATGTTACAAACGGTAACCGACCGGGTGCCCGTTTTTGGGGTTTCTGGGCGCGAGTTCCGCTCCGTGCCCGATCAGCCCTGCAGTGCCGCCTCGGCAGCCGCCAGGAACGCGTCGTTCTCGGCCGGCGTACCGATGGTCACCCGGACCCCGTCGCCGGCGAACGGGCGCACGATCACCCCGCGTGACTCGCAGGCCGCCCCGAACGGCACCGCCCGCTCACCCAGCGGCAGCCAGACGAAGTTGGCCTGACTGTCCGGCACGTCCGGCACCAGCTTGCGCACCGCGTCGGTGACCCTGCTCCGCTCGGCGATCACCAGATCGCACCGCCGGCGCACCTCGTCGGCCTGGTCGAGCGCGGCCAGCGCCGCCGCCTGCGCCAGGGCGTTGGTGCCGAACGGGGTGGCCACCTTGCGTACCGCCGACGCCACCTCGGGATGCGCGACCAGGTAGCCGACCCGCAGCCCGGCCAGGCCCCACGCCTTGGACAACGTGCGCAGCACCACCACGTTCGGCCGGTCGCCGTAGGCGGCCAGGCCGTCGGGCACCTCGGCGTCGGTGACGAACTCCCGGTACGCCTCGTCCAGCACCACCAGCACGTCGTCCGGCACCGCGTCGAGGAACCGGTCCAGCTCGCCCCGGCGCACGCTGGTGCCGGTCGGGTTGTTCGGGTTGCAGACCAGCACCAGCCGGGTCTGCCCGGTGATCGCCGCGGCCATCGCCGGCAGGTCGTGGGCGTGGGTCGCGGTGTTCGGCACCCGCCGGCTGCTCGCCGCCGTGGTCGCCGCGATGATCGGGTACGCCTCGAACGACCGCCACGAGTAGACGACCTCGTCACCGGGCAGGCAGGTGGCCCGGACCAGATGCTCGCAGAGCGCCACCGACCCGCAGCCGGTGACCACCCGCTCCGCCGCCACCCCGAGCCGTTCGGCGAGCGCGGCCCGCAACGCCAGCACCCCCATGTCCGGGTAACGGTGCGCCGCCGCCGCCGCCTGCGCCACCGCCTCGACGACGCCGGGCAGCGGCCCGTACGGCACCTCGTTGCTGGCCAGCTTGATCGCCTCCGGCAGGCCGAGCTCCCGGGCCAGGTCCACCGGGCTGCGCCCCGGCACGTAGCTGGGCAGCGCGTCGAGGTCGGCGCGGGTCAGACCGAGCGAGGGGGGCATCGGGGGGCCTCCTGTCATGCGGAGCTTCCGGGGGTGTCGTCGCGGTCCGCGCCCGGACCGCCGGTCCGACCACCGCCGGGGCCGGCGGCGGTCGCCGGTACGCCGGGCGGCAGCTGCACCACGACGGTCTGCGCCGACTTGTCGTGCAGCGCCTGCCGCAGCGGGCGGTCGAACAGCAGGTAGACGCAGTCGATCAGCTGAAGGATGAAGCCGACGCAGCAGATCCACAACAGGGTGGGCAGGCCGAGGGTGTTCCACCGGCGGAACGACCGGGCGAAACCGAGCTGCCCGCCCGGCTCGACCGGCACCACCTTGAGCCGGGCCAGCCGCTTGCCGAGGGTCTGGCCGGTGTTGGCCACCGCCGGCACCTCGTACGCCCACCAGATCGCCGCCGCCAGCAGGATGATCACCATCTGCAGTCCGGAGGCCCGCTCGGTGACCTGCGGCAGCCCTTCGGTCGACCGGTCGTCGGCCAGCGACCGCCGCCAGATTTCGCTGAACGTCGGCCAGACCTCCACCACGTACTGCCAGACGAACCAGCCGTTGATGAAGATGTTGAGCAGCAGCACCGCGCCGATGTCGATCAGCCGGGCGGCCAGCCGCGCACCGAGCGGCGCCAACGCCATCCCCTGCGGCCGGGGTTCCGGCGGCGGCAACCGGTAGCCCGCCCAACCGGGCGGCGGCGCTGCCGGGTAGCCCGGCGGCGCAGGCGGGTAGCCCTGTGTCGGGTAGCCCGGCGGTTCCGCCTGCGGCATGGCCGACGTCGCGGCTGGAGGCCCGGCGGGTGACGTCGGCCCGGCAGGTGCCGGCGGTTCCTCGGCCGGCGGCGGCCCGTCCGGCGGGGTGGCGTCGGCCGGCAACGGCGCACCGATCCACCCGCCGCCGTCCCAGTAACGCTGGGTGGTCGGATCTGCGGGATCCTTGTACCAGCCGGGCGAGATCGACGTCACCGGGCGGACCCCGCGGTGCGGCCGGCCGGCCGGGGCGGACTGTGCATGCTCACCCTGGCACCTTAACGACCGGCCCGGCCGGCACCGCAGCCTGTCGACGGTTCACCGGCCGCCCACCCGGGTTCCGAGGCCGCCGCCCCGGGTTTAGAGATTGCCCCGGCTCTCCTGCTCCCGTTCGATCGCCTCGAACAGCGCCTTGAAGTTGCCCTTGCCGAAGCCGAGCGATCCGTGTCGCTCGATGAGTTCGAAGAAGACCGTCGGCCGGTCCTGCACCGGCTTGGTGAAGATCTGCAGCAGGTAGCCGTCCTCGTCCCGGTCGACCAGGATCCGGCGCGCCTTCAACTGCTCGATCGGGGCGCGGACCTCCCCGATGCGGGCCCGCAGTGCCGGGTCGTCGTAGTACGAGTCCGGGGTGTCCAGAAACTCCACCCCGGCGGCCCGCATCGCGTCCACCGACGCCAGGATGTCGTTGGTGGCCAACGCGATGTGCTGCACCCCCGGCCCGCCGTAGAACTCCAGGTACTCGTCGATCTGCGAGCGACGACGGGCAACCGCCGGCTCGTTGAGCGGGAACTTCACCTTGCGGCTGCCGTTGGCGACGACCTTGCTCATCAACGCCGAGTAGTCGGTGGCGATGTCGTCGCCGATGAACTCGGCCATGTTGGTGAAGCCCATCACCCGGTGGTAGAACGCCACCCACTCGTCCATCCGGCCCAGTTCGACGTTGCCGACCACATGATCGACCGCCTGGAAGAACCGCTTCGGCTGCAGGCCGGCGTCGACCAGCGGCGTACGGTCGACGATCGGTGGCCGGGCCACGAAGCCGGGCAGGAACGGGCCGTCGTAGCCGGACCGGTCGACCAGGGTGTGCCGGGTGTCGCCGTACGCGGCGATGCTGGCCATCCGTACGGTGCCGGCGCCGTCGGTGAGGTCGGCCGGGGCGGCCAGCCCGGTCGCGCCCTGCGCCAGGGCGTGCGCGTACGCGGCGTCCACGTCCGGTACGGCGAGCGCGATGTCGGCCACCCCGTCGCTGTGCCGGGCGACGTGCACGGCGGCCGACGCGTCGGCGTGCACCGCCCCACGCAGCACGAACCGGGCGGCGCCGCTGGTCAGCACGTACTCGGCGTGGTCGCGGAAACCCTGCTCCGGGCCCCGGTACGCGACGCAGGTCATGCCGAACGCGGTGGAGTAGAAGTGCGCCGCCTGCTTGGCGTTGCCGACCAGGAAGGTCAGGTGGTCGACGCCCTGAACCGGGAACGGGTCACGGACCTCGGCGGCAGTGCCGCCGGCCTCGGTGACGTCGACGTCGCGGGATTCGGTCAGATAGGCCATGATCGTCCTCCCTTCGGAGCCGGCCGATCGGATCGCCTTCGGATGGCCGAGGCCGGTAACGGCAGGATGGGCGATTCATCCCGACTGGGCAACCGCCTCGTTGACGGCTGGGCAGGCTGACCACTCGGTAGGGTCGAGGTCCATGGACACTGAACAGAATGTCCAGCTCGATCAGCTGGACGCTGAGCTGATCGCACTACTGACCACCGAGCCGCGGATCGGGGTGCTGGAATGCTCCCGGCGGCTGCGGGTGGCCCGCGGCACCGTGCAGGCCAGGCTCGACAAGCTGATCGATCGAGGGGTGATCAACGGCTTCGCCCCGCAGGTGTCACCGGCCGCGATCGGTTTCGTGGTGACGTCGTTCGTCACCCTGGAGATCGGCCAGCGGCACGGGCACGGGCCGGTCGCCGCGCATCTGCACGCCATCCCGGAGGTGCTGGAGGCGCACACCATCAGCGGCTCCGGTGATCTGATGTGTCGGATCGTGGCCAGATCCAACGCCGACCTGCAGCGGGTGCTGGACCAGATCCTGGCGTACGACGGGATTCGCCGGGCGTCGACGATCATTGCCCTGGCCGAGCAGATCCCGTACCGCGTCCTGCCGTTGGTGCAGGCGGCGGCCGACGTCACGGGTCGGCGCTGAGCGCGTCGCCGAGCGCAGTCCGCTCGTAGCGGACCTCGCGGCCGATCCGGGTCCGGTGGACCAGACCGGCGTCGCGCAGCACCGCGAGCTGCCCGCCGACGGTGCCCACCGCCGCGCCGAGCTGCACGGCCAGCTGGCTGGTGGTGGCCGGCACGGCGAGCGCCCGCAGCACGGCGGCCCGGCCCGACCCGATCAGCCGGTCCAGCCCGTCGGCGACCCGGTCGTCCTCCGGCGGGCCGAACAGGCCGGCGACGCCGCGCGCCCGGTAGCCGATCGCGTACGGCCATGGTGGATCGAGGTGCAGGCTCAGCGCGCCGAAGACCGAGGGGACGAGCAGCAGGCCGCGCCCGCCGAGCCGGTGCCGCTCTGGGCTGAACCCGTCGACGGTGATCGCGCCCGGCTCCGGATCCCAGTGCAGTCGGGCGTCGAGACCGGCCAGCGCCGAAGACCACCCGTACGTGGTCAGCCGCCCGGCCCGGTAGATCACGTCGCGTTCCAGGATGGCCCGTAGCCGTGGCCAGTCCGGGGCGATCAGCGCCCGCCAGGCGGCGTCGATGGTGTCGGCGAACCGGTCGACCACGTCGTCGGCGGCGAGGAAACGCCCGGCTGCCCCGGTCGGTGGCGGTAGGCCGTGGAGGTTGCGGCCGATCTCGTCGCGGGCCCGGTCGACCGGGGTACGCCGGACCACGGCGAGCTGGTCGGCGAAGGTCAGCCTGACCCCGTCGGGCGGCGGTTGGATGAAGTCGGCGTGATAGCCATGCTGGCGATCGAGCGCCCGGAGCGCGGCGATGCCGGGCTGCACGCGGCGCAATGCCTGGTAGCGGTCACGGTGTCGGCGCACCCAGGGCAGCAGTGGTCCGGCGGTCTGGACACCAGCGAACAGCCGCAGTGCGGCCATCGTCTCGCCCAGCGGGGAGATCGCAAACCGGCTGGCCGCGATGTCACCCGGGCTCACCTCGATCCGCATCCGGCCGCTGTCCACCTATCCTGACTTTTCGCCCTGCGCCGAAAGGTTACCGCTGGTCGGCGGGCCGGCGGCATGCTTCGACGGTGACCACCCCCACCACTAGCAGCAGTGCGCCGCCGGCCGACCGGGCCACCTTCCGGGACCTGTTCGCGGTCGGCGAGTTCCGGGCGCTCTTCGCCAGCTTCGGCATCTACATGATCGGCGAGACGGTGAAGATGCTCGCCCTGTCCGTGCTGGTCTACCAGCGGACGAACTCGCCGCTGCTGGCCGCGCTGGCCTACGTCGCCGGCTTCCTGCCCAGCGTGGTCGGTGGGATGTTCCTGCTGGCGTACGCCGACCGCTGGCGGCCCCGCGCGGTGATGGTCGGCTACGACCTGATCCGGGTGGCCACGGTGGCGGTGCTGGCGCTCGGGGTGCTGCCGCCGGTCGGTGCGCTGGCGCTGGTGTTCACCGTCGGGCTGGTGTCGCCGGTGGCGGCGGCGGCCCGTACCGCGCTGCTGCCGGATCTGCTGGCCGGCGACCGGTACGTGCTGGGCCGGGCGCTGTTCACCATCACCGCGGGGGCCACCCAGGTCCTCGGGTTCGCCGTCGGTGGCGCGCTGATCGGCCTGCTCGGGCCGTACGGCGCGCTCTGGGCCACCGCGGTGACCTGCCTGACCTCGGCGGTGCTGATCCGGTTCGGGCTGTCCGACCGGCCGGCCCGGGTGGTGGGGTCCGCCGCGACCGGTGGCGCGGTTCGCGAGACGTGGCGGGTGAACCGGCGGCTGATCGCCGACCGGCCGGTACGCGGTCTGCTGCTGGCCACCTGGCTGCCCAGCTCGCTGCTGGTCGGCGCGGAGGGGGTGGTGGTGCCGTACGCCGGTGGCGAGGGTGCCGCCGGGGTGCTGTTCATGGCTGCGGCCGGCGGGATGCTGCTCGGGGACCTGGTGGTGGGCCGTGGGGTGGCGCCGGCCCGGCGGGAGGCGTTGACCCCGTGGCTGGCGTTGCTGCTCGGGGTGCCGATGCTGGCCTTCGTGGCCGACCTCGGGCTGCTGGTGGCGGCGGTGCTGTTCGGGGCGGCGACGTTCGGGTTCTCGTACCATCTGGGGTTGGCCCGGCGGTTCCTGGACGCGGTGCCGGCAGACCGGCGCGGTCAGGCGTTCGGGCTGTCCCACATGGGCATGATGACCGGGCAGGGGTTGGCCGCCGGGGCGGCCGGGCTGGTCGCCGAGTGGGTTGCGCCGGGGCTGGTGATGGCCGGTTTCGGGGCGCTGTCGCTGGTCGCCACGCTGCTGCTGTGGCGACAACTCCGGGTACCACCCATGAATGTCCCCCGACACGCCTAAAAGCCGCATTTCGGTCGGCCGGCTGTTCTGTTGGTCAGGCCCGGCTACGGTGGCCCGATGGCGAAGGGGAGCGCGCCGTGCGTGAAGTGCTACCTGGCCTTCGCGCTCGTCGTGGTCATCGTGCTCGCCGCCACCGGCGTCTGGAACCCGTTCCCCGGCCTGTGGGACTGGGTCAACCGTAGCCAGCCACTGGCCGACCCGGACGTCACCTGGCAACAGCGGGTCGGCGGCACGCCGCGCGGCGTCACCATCACCGAACGTGCGGTCATCGTCGAGCACCGGCTCACCGTCGAAGGGCGCAGCATCACCTCCGGCAACCAGGTCTGGGAACACAAGGCCGACTGGGCGGCGGTCGCCGGTGACGACTCCGACCAGGTCGTCGCCACCGGGAAACTGCTCACCGATGGCTACCAGGTGCTCAACCCGGCCACCGGTGCCGTGCTGCGCGCCGACGACGCCGCCATCGCCGTCTGGACCTACCGCGACGCGCTGCTCGACGTACGCTGCGCCGGCCCACGTGACTGCACCCTCACCGCCTGGGACCCGCGCGGCAAGACTCCACGGTGGACCGCTCAGCTGCCCGGGATGGGGTTCGTGCTGTTCGCCGACAACCCGAAACTGGTCACCAGCCGGCCGTTGACCGCCGACGACGTCGCCGACGACGCCGGCGGGCCGCAGACCATGCCGACCGTGCTCGGCTTCCCGATCGACGGCAAGATCCACGTCGTCGAGACCCGCACCGGGCAGGTCCTGCAGGAGCTGGAAGAGGACCGGCACGAACGGATCGTCGTCTTCGCCGGCCGGGTGTTCAGCCTGGTCGCCACCCCACGCGACGGTGCCTGCTACTACACCGCGCGGGGCGTCGACCCGGTGACCGACCTGCCGGTCTGGCAGCGGACCGGGATCAACCTGCGCACCGCCGACCGGATCGGCTGCGCCCAGCGGGACAACCCGACCGGCGGTGCCAACGTCCTCGCCGGCATCGCCCCCGACATGCGGGAAACCGTCATCGACGCGTACGACGGGCGGGTGCTGTGGACCGGCGCCGCCGGGCAGGAGCTACGCGCCGTCGACGACCGGTACGCCCTGACCCGCTCCGCCGACGGCGAGACCCTCCAGGCGTACGTGCTGCCCACCCCGACACCCCGGTGGACCCGCCCGATGCACCCGGACGCCCAGCTGGCCCTCACCCGGCACGCGGCCCTGGTCGTCGACCGCAAACCGGACCGGGTCGTCGCTCTCGACCCGGCTACCGGCACCGAGCTGGTCAACCTGCGGACCTCGGCGGAGGTGCTGGCCGTCGGACCGCGCGGCATGGTCATCGGCGACGGCCGGGAGATCGGCTACGTCCGGTTCGCCGGCGCCGCCACCACCCCGCCGGTCGGCGGTCCGGACGACCCCGCCGATCCCGGCGGCCCCGACCCGGGCCCCACCTGCGGCGGCGCCAAGCAGGAGCAGTGCCCGGCCAAGGGCTGACCCACCCGGGGGTTGGGAGCTGCGGCCACCTCTGGCCTAGGCTTGCCGGTCATGAGCAGTGCCGCCCCGTTCTCCCACACCCCGCTGCTACCGACCGGCGACGACCTGACGGAATACCGCCTGATCAGCGACGAAGGCGTCGACGTCGTGCACGGGCCGGGCGGGCGACGGTTCCTCACCATCGAGCCGGCGGTGCTGACCGCGCTGACCGCCGAGGCGATGCATGACATCGCTCACTATCTGCGCCCGGCGCACCTGGCCCAGCTGCGGGCGATCCTCGACGACCCGGCCGCGTCACCCAACGACCGGTTCGTCGCCCTCGACCTGCTGCGCAACGCCAACATCGCCGCCGGTGGGGTGCTGCCGATGTGTCAGGACACCGGCACCGCGATCGTGATGGGCAAACGCGGCCGGCACGTGCTCACCGACGGCACCGACGAGCGGGCCATCGCCCAGGGTGTGTACGAGGCGTACACCAAACTGAACCTGCGCTACTCGCAGCTCGCGCCGATCACCATGTGGGAGGAGCGCAACACCGGGACCAACCTGCCGGCCCAGATCGAGCTGTACGCCGAGGACCCGGGCGGTCAGCCGGACGCGTACAAGTTCCTGTTCATGGCCAAGGGCGGCGGCTCGGCCAACAAGTCGTACCTCTACCAGGAGACCAAGGCGCTGCTGAACCCGACCAGGATGATGCAGTTCCTGGAGGAGAAGCTGCGGCTGATCGGCACCTCCGCCTGCCCGCCGTACCACCTGGCGATCGTCGTCGGCGGCACGTCGGCTGAGTTCGCGCTCAAGACCGCCAAGTACGCCAGTGCCAAGTACCTGGACAACCTGCCGACCAGCGGCAGCATCGGCGCGCACGGCTTCCGGGACGTCGAGCTGGAGGCGCAGGTGCTCGAACTGACCCGGCAGTTCGGCATCGGCGCGCAGTTCGGTGGGCGGTACTTCTGCCACGACGTACGGGTGGTCCGGCTGCCCCGGCACGGCGCCTCCTGCCCGGTGGCGATCGCCGTCTCCTGCTCCGCCGACCGGCAGGCGGTCGCCAAGATCACCCCGAGTGGGGTGTGGCTGGAGAAGCTGGAGACCGACCCGGCCCGCTTCCTGCCCGACGTCACCGACGAAACCCTCGCCGCCGATCAGTCCGTCGACGCCGACGTGGTCCGGGTCGACCTGAACCGGCCGATGGCCGAGATCCGCGCCGAGCTGTCGAAGTATCCGGTGAAGACCCGGCTGTCGCTGACCGGCCCGCTGGTCGTCGCCCGGGACATCGCGCACGCGAAGATCGCCGAACGGCTGGATGCCGGTGAGCCGATGCCGCAGTACCTGCGCGACCACGCCGTCTACTACGCCGGCCCGGCGAAGACCCCCGAGGGATATGCGTCCGGCTCGTTCGGCCCGACCACGGCCGGGCGGATGGACGCGTACGTGGAGAAGTTCCAGGCCGCCGGCGGCTCGCACGTCATGCTGGCCAAGGGCAACCGGTCCGCGCAGGTCACCCGCTCCTGCGGTACGCACGGCGGCTTCTACCTCGGCTCGATCGGCGGCCCGGCGGCCCGGCTGGCGCAGGACTGCATCCGGCACGTCGAGGTCCTCGAATACCCGGAGCTGGGCATGGAAGCCATCTGGAAGATCGAGGTGGAGGACTTCCCGGCGTTCATCGTCGTCGACGACAAGGGCAACGACTTCTACGCCGAGGTCACCAAGCCTGTCCTCACCGTCGGCCGCCGCTGACCACAGGGCCCGGACAACGACGGAACCTCATCGATCCTCGGACCTGCCAATGACGGCGCGCTCGGGATGGTAGACGCAGCGTCACCGGCTCGGGTCGGAGTGCCCGGTTGAGCTTGATGCCACAGGTGCATCTTGATGCACCTGTGGCATCAAGCCTGCAGAGGCATCCCGAGTTCCCCAGGGGCTTGAGTGTCGAGGGCTTTCCGGGACCTGCATCATGGCTGTGAGCCAGGATTTCACCCGTTTTCCCGGTTTGGTTTTAGTGAGTATGGCCGTGCCGCTGATGCTCGCCACGCCGCCACTGGCGAACACTGCGCCAAGTAGCGCATCGCCCCTGGTCAAAAATGCGGCCCCTAACCCGAGAAACGCCAACCCGCTGCAAAGAAGCGTAGTCATGTATGAAGTCTCGCTTTCAATCAGGTTGGCGATTCCGGCTACGACGGCAGCTACTCCACCGCCGACGCCCGCCACCCCGAACAAATCTTCACCTTGCATCAGTAGGATGGTCCCGCCGGCCGTCAGCGCTACTCCGCCACCGATGCGCATTATCTCGACAAGGAAGCGGTTGCCCACTAGCAATGCAATCCCGCCGCAGATTCCAGTAGCCCCGCCGGCCAGACACGTCACTCCAAGAAGGAAGCGATTGCCGAACAGTAGGGAGACGCCGGCGCAGATGGAAGCGACCGCGAAACCGGTCAACGGTACCCAGGCTGAACGTCCAGTCAGTACGAATATTGTTCGGATGTCCCCCATTAGTGTGGCGGCGCCGTAGCCGAGGTATGCCACTCCGAAGCAGCCGATCGCGATCCCGACTGAAGGGGTGTCGGCTAGAGAGCCCACAGCAATCCCGATGACCGCCACCCCTCCGCCAATGAATGCGGCGCCAGCTAGCAGCACAGTGGCGGTTCGCGCACTACTTGGGACGAGTGCGGCGGTGATGGTCGCCGTAGCCGCAGCGAAGGTGACGGGTCCGGCCCAGGATGGAGACCCGAAGGCCGCGGCGATCGCTCCGATTAGACTCGCCGCCAGCAATGCCCAGATCGCGCAACGCACAACTGGAGCTCGCTGAGGCAACCGTCGTAGCCAGGTGGACGTCGTCAGCGCTGCGGCCATGGCTGCAACGACAGCAACGCCCCGGTAACCAACATCGCTGCTGAGGACATTAACCCCCATGCCGCCTGCGGTACCGATAAGCACGCTGGTGAGTCTGCCTCTCCAGTCCAACCCGGAGCGTTCTGAATCTTGCTCTGAGCATCCGTCTGTCGTGGCATCACACTTATCCAGGGCCGCCAGGTTGCTCAATCTGCTCCTCGACAGGACTCGGGCATTCCAATATTTTCACCCTATTTGTAGCGCGCGAATGCCTGTCCTGTCAAATTGGTTTTGCGGCCTGGAAAGATATTCGGATTAGACTGGTGTGAATTCTGCTCACTTTGCGCTCTGCTATACTTCCATGCCCGGTGAGGTGGGTCGTTCACGTATCAATTCTTGACGGAGATTCAGTGCGCTATCCCGATCGCCGGCCCGTTGCCAATCGTGTCGGCCGGTGGGTCACTGGCCGTCGCGGTCGACACTCTGGCCGCTGCGGCACGGAATTCTCGATCGTGGACTATCACTGAGGAGGGCAGATGCTGCCGAAGAACCGCATTTTAACCCACCCGGGCGAGGCCCTGCGGGAGGAGTTCCTCAGCCCACTCGGCGTGACGCAGGTGGCGCTCGCCGAGCACATCGGCGTCTCCGTCCAGCGGGTCAACGAGATCGTGCGGGGCAAGCGCGGCGTCACGCCGGAGACCGCATGGCTACTCGCGGGCGCTTTCGGAACGACCCCTGAGTTCTGGATCAACATGCAGGCCCTCACGACCTGGCGCGGACCCGGCCGTTACGGGCAGTCGCGCAACTGCCGGCGGCGGCCTGATCTCAAGGGGCGGCCCCCGGCGTCACTGACCAGCGGCGGGTGGTGCCGGTCGGTCCCACCCACCGCGCGGTGCGATCGGGTCAGCCCAGGTACTTCTCCCAGGGGCCGGTGATGGCCAGGGTGAGACCGGGGTCCTGCATGTTGACGAAGAGCACCTTGCCGTCGGCGGTGAAGACCGGCCCGCAGAATTCCGAGTCGTTGAGCTGGTTGCGGGCGATCGCGTAGGTCGGCCCGCCCGGGACCGAGCTGAGCACGTGGGACGCGCCCGAGCCGTCCTCGGCCAGCACCAGGCTGCCCCACGGGGTGACGGTCACGTTGTCCGGCCCGTCGAAGGTCAGATCGCTGTATTTGGCCGGCGTACCCTCCTCAGACGAGGTCTGGTGCGGAAAGTACGTGACCAGCTGGATGGTCTCGGCCCGGTAGTCGTAGAACCAGACCATGCCGTCGTGCGGGGCGGCGTCCGCCGGCAGGTCACCGTCCTCCCAGGCGTACGAGTTGACCACGTACACGCCCTGGTCGGTGCCCCACACACCTTCGAACTTGCGGCCCCGGGTGACCTGACCGTCGGTGAACTGCTTGCGCAGGGGAGTGGTCCGGGCGTCGCGCTCAGGGACCTCGATCCACCGTACGGGGAACGGCCGGCCCAGCTGGGCGGAGGTCAGGTAGGCGACGTCCGGCAGCACCGAGCCGTCGTCCATGATGATCTGCATCGCGGCGAGGGTGCCGGCGTCCGGGGCGAGCCGGGTCAGCACGCCGGGGCCGAGCTTGACGCGGCGCGGCGCGGTCCACCGGTAGAACAGACCGTTCGGCCCGTCGGCGTCCTCGGACAGGTAGATCTTCGTACGGTCGGCGTCGATCGCCAGCGCCTCGTGGGCGTACCGGCCCAGGCATTTGATCGGTGTCGGGTCGGCGCGGCCGTCGGCCCAGACCTCGAAGACGTAGCCGTGGTCCTTCTGGTACGTGCCGGTGCGGCCGTCCTCGTCCCACTCGTCGCCGGCCCGGTCATCGGTCTCCTCGCAGGTCAGCCAGGTCCCCCACGGGGTCGGCCCGCCCGCGCAGTTGTCGACGGTGCCGGAGATGGCGACGAACTCGCCGAGGTTGCGGCCCGCCCGGTCGGTCCTGATCACCGTGCAGCCGCCGGCGTCGACCGCGCCCGGGTCGTAGACGGTGCCCGGGACATGCGGTACGCCGAACTCGGCCCCGGGACCGAGCTCGTGGTTCTGGATCAAGGTGTACCGGCCGCGTCCGGCGTCGAAGACGGCCATCCCGTCGTGCTCGGCCGGGGTCAGGCCCTGGCCCCGGTCGAGCCGGGTGACGCCGGTACGGGTGACCACTGTGTAGCGGAACCCCTCCGGCAGGGCGAGGATGCCGGCGGGGTCGTCCACCAGCGGCGGGAACGGCACGTGGCCGCCGCCTCTCGGTGGGTGGTTCCGGCCGGGGTGGGCCTGGGCCAGCGACGGAAGGCCACCGGCGACGGCGAGGCCGACGCCGGCGGCACCGGCGGCGCCACCGGCGAGGAAGGTACGACGGGAGGAAGGCACGTCGATCGGGCTCCTGTTCGGCTCGAAGGTGTTGACGTGACGCAACTCCCGCGGACCGACGGCCACCCGTCCGTACGGTGATGATCCGGCGACATCGATGTAAAGAATCGGGGTCACCGGCCGCCGTGACCCGGCGCAGGCGGTCAGGCGATGAGCCGGTCTACCAGCTCGAACCGCTCGTACGGCTGGTCGTGGTCGCCGAAGTGCCCCCCGTCGCGCACGATCTGCGTACCGCCGAGGCGCTCGAACATGGCTCGCCCCTGCCGATCGTCGCAACCGTACGGATCGATGCGGGAGTTGATGAAGTAGATGTCCCGCACGTGGGACCGGATCGCGGCCCAGTCGTATTCCGGCTGCAGGACCGGTTCCTGCTCGATGTTCGGCGGCGTGCAGTAGCCGGCGACCAGGATCGCCTGGGCCACCGTCACGTCGATGTGCTGCAGGATCGCGAGCAGGAGGGCCGCGCCGCCGGAGTGGCCGACGAGGACCGTCTCCTCGTCGAAGCTGTGTGCGTCGAGCACCTTGGGCAGGAACGTGGCGATCGGCTCGAAGTTGAGGCCCGGATGGTGCGGCACCTCGACGGCGTACCCGCGGGCCGTCAGTCGCCCGGCCAGCCACCGGTACCAGCAGACATCCGGGCTGCCACCGGTGCCGTGGAAGATGAGCGCGCTGCGACCTGCCATGCCCGCATTGTCCCCGGCGGCCCCGACTCGACTGCACCGGGCACAGGTTGTTCTCCACGACGGTCGGTCTCCCCTCGCGGTGTGGGATTCCAGTCATCCGCCGTCGCTACTGACCGTGCCTCCCGGTGCCGTCCCTCCCGGCGAGTCGGTGGGGCGCACGCTGAACAGGTCACCTGGCTGGCAGTGCAGCACGTCGCAGATGGCGGTCAGAGTGGAGAACCGGACCGCTCTGGCCCGGTCGTTCTTCAACACCGACAGGTTCACGACGGTGACTCCGGCCCGTTCGGCGAGTTCGGTGAGGGTCATCCGGCGCTCGGCGAGCAGCCGGTCGAGGTGACAGACCACCCGGTGACCGGCGGACTGTTCGTCGTCGGTCGGGGCCATCAGACCAGTCCGTCGAGGTCGGCGCGCATCGCCGTGCCCCGCCGCAGGAACTCGGCCGCCGCGCCGAGGCCGAGGCCGAGCAGCAGGACGGCCACCGGCGGGTCGATGACGGCCTGCAGTGCGAGGGTCTGGTCCGGCTGCCAGGCGTGCCGGGCGGCGCTGACGAGTGTGAGGTGACCGGCGACCTGCAGCGCGGCGGCCAGCGATCCACCGAGCAGGAGTACGGCGGCCGCCGCGCCGACCCGGCGGGCGTTGCGTGGGTGGAAGGGGTCCGCTGAGCGCAGCGACCGCACCACCCGCCACAGCAGTCCGCCGGCCGTCGCGACGACGGCGGCGAGCAGCAGCGCCGGCCCGAAGATCCAGAGCCGGTCGCCGACGGTCGGCTCGGTCACGGTCAGCAGGGCGGCGTCCTGGGGTGTGAGCGTGAAGCGGCCGGCGGTGGCCTGTGGCCCGAGGCCGGTGGTGGGGTTCACCGTGACGGGCACGACCAGGTTGTCGGCGATCAGTACACCGATCGCCGAGGCGGCGGCCAGCAGGGTGCCGAGCGCCACGGCACCCGCCGTGACCGCCTCGAAGGCCCACTGACCGGCCGGAGCGGTACGGGGATGACGCCTCCGCTCGATGTCGTGCCGCATGGGCGGCCCCTCCCTATCGAAATTCGATATGAACCTGGTCTAGTATATCGAATCTCGATATGCCGCAGCGGGTCAGCCCGCCACCGGCATGTCGGAGCGACCCCATCCGCCCACCGGAAGGCTGGACCAGCCATGACCATCCCCGTTCCCGTCCGCTCCGCCGGGGTGTTCCTCGCCGGCGCGATCATCTGCTTCGTCGGCCCACCGCTGGCCATGGGCGTGTTCGCGGCCGACGGGGTGCCGGCGGTGCTGGTCGCGGTCGCCGCCGCCGAACTGGTGTCGGCCACCGCCCTCATCGCCTGGTGGTTACGCCGCCACGGGCTGACCCGCCGAAGTCTCGGCCTGACCTCGCGGCACTGGCGGCGGGACATGCTGATCGCGGTGGCCACCGTCCCACCCCGCCTGCTACTGGAGTTCGGGGTGCTGATGCCGGCGGCCGGCGGCGAAGCCAACCCGGAGATCCAGGAGATCCTGCGCATGTCCGCCGCCGGACCGGCCGCGTTGGCCGCCACCCTCTTCCTGGGGATCGTCGGCGGCGGCATCGCCGAGGAGCTGTACTTCCGCGGGTTCCTGCTCGGGGCGATCCCGCAACGGTCCGCCCGACCCCGGGTGACGCTGTGGGTGGCGGCGGTCGTCTCGGTGGTCCTGTTCGGCCTGCTGCACCTGCCGGCCAGCGCCCTGGACGCGCTGTCCATCACCGTCGCCGGCCTGGTCTACACCGGGCTGTTCCTGGCCACCCGCCGGCTGACCGCACCCATGGTCGCCCACGCGCTGTGGAACGCCGCCGCGCTCGGCACGGTCCTCGTCATCTACGGCTGATCACAGCTGGGTGGCGGTCCGGACGAGCCCGGCGACGGCCCGGGAACGGTTGTCCGGCAGCCAGGCGAGCACGGTGGTGACGTGCGGCGCGTCGGTCAGCGGCACTGCCGTGTGCGCGCTCCACAGCCAGGACCGGGACGAGGCGCACAGCACGGCCATGGTGTGCCCGAGGGCGATCAGCTGGGCCAGCTGCGACTGGTCGCGGATCTCCGGCCCGGGTCCGGGTTCGTACGTACCGTCGGGGCGCGGCCAGCGGGCGACCGGCAGCCCCGGCACGTCGCCGATCTCGGCCATGGTCAACGACGTACGGGTGGTGAGCGGATGCCCGGCGGGCAGGATCGCGACCTGTTGCTCGGTCAGCAGGTCCTCGGTGTCGAAGCCGGCGAGCGAGTCGAACGGCCGCTGCATCAGCGCGGCGTCGGCGCGGCCGTCGCGCAGCATCCGAGCCTGGTCGCCCAGGCCGCACAGCACGACGTCGATCTCGGCGGCGTCCGGCTCGGCGGCGTGCGCGTCGAGCAGCTTCTGCAGCAGTTCATGGCCGGCGCCGGCCTTGGTGACCAGGGTCAGCCGGTTCGCTCCGAGGGCGGCGCGGCGGGTGCGCCGGGCCGCCGCGGCGGTGGCGTCCAGGATGGCGCGGGCCTCGTCGAGCAGCACCTGACCGGCGTCGGTGAGCGCCACCCCTCGGCGGTCGCGGTCCAGCAGGGTGACGCCGAGGCGGCGTTCCAGCTGGGCGATCGCCCGGGACAGCGGCGGCTGGGCGATGCCGAGCCGTTCGGCCGCCCGGCTGAAGTGCAGCTCCTCGGCGACCGTGACGAAGTACCGCAGCTCACGGGTCTCCAACGTCTCCACGCCGACAACGATACGTCGGTGATACCCGCCGGGTATGACAGCGGCACCCAGACGGTGTAACGACGGCGGCTACCGCCGCGCCACCATCGGCGTCATGACCGAAAAGACCACGACCGACACGAAGACCGCGCTGGTCACCGGCGCGAACAAGGGACTCGGCTACGAGATCGCCGCCGGGCTCGGCGCGAAGGGCTACCGGGTGGCGGTGGGGGCGCGCGACACCGCCCGGGGCGAAGCGGCCGTCAAGGCGCTGCGCGCCGCTGGCGTTGACGCGTTCGCCGTACCGCTGGACGTCACCGACGACCGCAGCGTCACCGACGCCGCGCAACTGATCGAACGCACCGCTGGAGGACTTGACGTCCTGGTCAACAACGCCGGCATCGCCGGCGAGACCGGGCCGGGGTGGGAGCAGGACCCGACCACGCTCGACCTCGACGTGGTCCGCCGGGTCGTCGACACCAACGTGTACGGCGTGATCCGGGTGACCAACGCGATGCTGCCGCTGCTGCGCCGGTCGCCGTCGCCGCGCATCGTCAACATCTCCAGCAGCGTCGGGTCGCTGACCTGGCAGTCCGACCCGGAGATCAACGTCGGCCCGATCATGGCGGCCTACTCGCCGACGAAGACGTACCTCAACGCGGTCACCGTGCACTACGTGCGGCAACTCGCCGACACCAACATCCTGATCAACACGGCCTGCCCGGGGCTGGTCGCCACCGACTTCACCGGCGGCGTCGGGCGTCCGGTCCAGGAGGCCGCCGCCACCCCGATCCGGCTGGCCACCCTGCCCGACGGTGGCCCGACCGGCACGTTCGTCAACGACGACGGCAGCATCCCCTGGTGATCTCCCGGCCCCGTGGGTGCCTTCCCTGCTCTGGTGACTCCGTCTCCGGTGACCGGGCTGGACCAGCCCGGTCACCGGAGACGGACCGACGCGGCGTGCGGTGGTGCGGAGCGCCCGCCGCCGATCATCGGCTCAGCGGCAGCTACGGCCGGCGTTGATGCACTTGGCGATCTTCCTCATCTGCTTCTCCGAGTTGACGTTGATGAAGTCGTTGTGGTCGGAGAACGGGTTGTGGTCCTCCTCGGGGAAGGAGTCGAGCAGGTACTGACCCTTGAACTGCACGTCACGCGGGATGTAGTAGGCGATGGTGATCCGCAGCTGCGGGATGGCCACGAACCCGGTCGGGCAGGCGCCCGTGGTCGCGTCGGCGAACGACAGATGCGACCGGTGGTTGTCGCTGTCGATGTTGACCCCGTCCCAGCAGCCGGGGAAGTCATGGACGCGCAGCACCTGGGAGCCCTTCGGGCAGATCGGGTACTTGTCCGACAGCCGGTCGGTGAAGCCGGAGCAGGTCCAGGACTTGCGGGCGTTGCCCGGGCCACGACTGGTCGGCTTCGACTCACCGGTCAACGCCCGCAGGAACCGGGGCATCGGGGTCACCTTGCTGACCGGGTTGCCCCGGTACTCGATGAGCACCTCGGCGGGCCGGACGATGCCGCCGGTGTTGCCGGGAAGTTCCAGGTCCGGGCCGGACGGGACGGGCAGCGCCGACGGGTCAGCGTCCGGGCCGTCGGCACCGTCGCCGGCGCCACCGTTGTCGCCCCCATCGCCGCCGTTGTCGCCGGACCCGTCGGTGCTGCCCGGCCCGAGCAGGGTGCAGGACGCCAGCTGGGTCAGCCCGGTCGGCCGCGTCGTGTGCCGACCGATCGCGATCTCGATCCGATCGAGGGTGGCCCGCCGCTTGTCCCGCAGCGGCCCCACGATCGCGTTCTGGGCGAAGTTCGGGCCGCCCTCGCCGGCCGTGGTCAACAACCGCTCGTTGGCCTCGGCGATCTGCCGGTCGAGCAGGTTCAGATTCTGGTCGACCTCGGCCGCTGCCTGCGCCGGCACGGCCGGCAGCCGGTCCCGTACGGTCGGGCACTCGACCATCGGGTTGGCCTGCGTCCGACCGTCCGTGCTGTGCCCGGCGTGCAGGGCGTCGTAGCTGACCGCGCAGTCGACCAGCGACATCAGACCGGTCGGTCGGGCGCCGAACTGGCCGAGCTCACCCGCGACCTGGCGGAGCGTCCCGGCCCGACGGGCGCGCAACCAGCTGAGCACCTCGTTGTTGCGCCGGGCGTCGACCCCCTGACTGCCGGCAAGCCGGGCGTTCGCCTCGGCGATCTGCCGGTCCAGCTCGCCGAGCGCCCGCTGAACGTTGCCGTACGCGGCCGGCGGGATGGACGGCATGCGGTCCCTGGCGGGTGGGCAGGACACCGTCGGCGTCCCGACGTCCCCGACGCCGGAGCGAGGGGAGCGGTCGATGCGCACCACCGGCCAGAAGTACGACGACCGGTCACCGTTGCGGCAGGTCGTGCCGGACGCGGCCAACGCCTCGTCGCTGGTGTTCGCGTTGATCGCGAGGTTGCCCACGAAGTCGTGCAGGTGCTCGGCACCGTTGCTGATGCCGGGCTGAGCCACCGGGTTGTCCGAGCTGAACTTGCCGTTGCCGTTGGTGCCGCAGTCGACGGTGAACACGCCGGTCGAGCCGTTCGGCCCGGCGGCCACCTCGACGACGTTCGGTGCGACCTCTTCGATCCGGACCGAGTCGGCCGGTATGGATCCGGCCGACGCGGAGTTGCGGCCGCCACCGGACACGAAGGTAACGACGGCGGTCGCCCCGAGTGCGACGGTGGCGACCGCCACGGTCACCCCGCGGACCGTACGGCCGTCGACAGCCCGGCGGCCCCGGCTCTTCCTTGGTTCCATCGGCCTCTCCCTACCTGTTGCCAGTGGTCCCAGGGCCGGTGTCGGCGCCTGGTGTCGATCGCTGGTACGGGCCTGCCGGCGGCGGCAGTTCGGGTTCGGGTCGGCTCGTAAGCACCTGGTAAGAACTGCGCGAGCTCCTGGTGAGAACTGCGCGAGCTCCTGGTGAGGACTGCTCGGCATCGATCATCGACACCGGACCGGTCACCGGTTACGGGTCCGCGATGTCCACGGTGACCTTCGACATCGGCCGGCCCACGCAGGTCAGCACGTAGCCGTCGGCCTGCTGCCGTGGGGTCAGGCAGTTCGGCTCGTGCTGCGCGACCTGCCCGGCGCGGAGCTTCACCACGCACTCCCCGCAGTTGCCGACGGTGCAGGAGTACGGCATCGGCAGCCCGGCGGTGAGCCCCGCGTCGAGCAGCGTCTGACCGGGCTCGACCAGCACCGTCGCAACCGGCTGTCCGTCCTGCTCGACGGCCATCTGCCAGGGCACGGCCGGCGCGGTCGCTGGGTCCGCCGCCCTGGGGTGGAGGTCCGCCGCGCTGGTGTAGAGCTCGTGGTGCACCAGCGCCTCCGGGATCCCGAGGCCGGTCAGCGCGCCTCGCACGGTGCCGATCAGCGGCTCCGGGCCGCAGATGTAGTAGTGGGCGTCCCGGTCCGGAGACAGTTCGGTGACCCAGCGCCGTACACGGTCCGCGTCGAGCCGCCGGTCCCGGCAGGTCAGCACGTGGGTGACCGAGAACCGGTCAGGGTGCTCCCGTTCCAGCCGGCGCAGCTCGTCGGCGAAGATGACGTCCTGCTCGGTGCGGCTGCTGTAGAGCAGCGCGGTCCGGCCGCCCTCGGTCCGGCCGCCGTCAGTTCGGGCGGCGAGGCGGGTACGGATCATGCTCATCATCGGGGTCACGCCGCTGCCCGCCGCGACCAGCACGATGTCACCGCTGGCCGGCGGCCGGATGTGGAAGGAGCCGGACGGGCCGCGTACCGCGAGGCGGTCCCCGGCGCGCAGGTCGCGGTGCACGTGGCTGGAGAAGCGGCCACCCTCGACGTGCTTGACGGTGACCTCCAACTGTGGCGAGCCGGGCGCCGACGAGGCCGAGTAGGCGCGCCGGACCGGGCGGCCGTCGATGTCGACGACGAGCGTGAAGAACTGGCCGGGCCGGAAGTCGAACGGCGCTCCGCCGTCGTCGGCGTCGTCCAGCACGAGGGTGACGACGTCCGGTGTCTCCCTGCGTACCCGCACGACCCGTACCTCGCGGAGCTGATTGTCCGGCCGCGGCCCGGCCGCCGGCCGGCGGCCGGGCCGCCGGCCGGGCCAGCAAGCCGCGGCGTCGGCCGGCTACGTCCGGCTCGATGCCGTCGTAGCCCTCTTTGCGCAGCCCGGAACGGTAGGCACGGTTCAGCACCAGGCGCAGCAGCCGGGGCATCCCCGGGACCGCCCCGATGGCCTTGAGCAGGAACGTGGGCGGGCCGCCCAGGGTGTTCCCCAAGCCGGCGGCGAGGTGATCGGAGGCCAGAGCCATCAGGTCCGGCACTTCGCCGGGCCGGACGTACCGGTCGGGCGTCCAGGGCCGCGATCGTGCGACGGCCGGGTTGTCGGTCAGCTCGGCGTGCTCGACGTCGATGAGCAGCGCCGCGTGCGGTGCCATGCCGCGCAGCGCCATCGTCTCCAGCAGTACGGGGTCGTCGGTGATCGCGCCCCAGCCGCGCACGTGCAGGACGCCGCTGCGGCCGGGGACGAGCGCGGCGAACGAGAGCCGGTCGTCGGACAGCAGGTTGTGCAGCGTGTCGGCGCGTTTGTTGCCTCTACGGTCGGCGATGGCGAGCGTGTGCCCGTCGAGAATCCGGACCACCGTCGGCCGGTCACCGCGCGGGCTGGTGTCGCTGCCACCGGCGGAGTCCCAGCTGGACAGTGCGAGGAACGGTGCGGTGGCCAGGAACTCGGCGACACCGGGTCGGCCCAGCGGGCCGTCACCGGCGATCTCGGCGACCGGTGTCGGCGGTGCGGATGGTTGCCACAGGCGGGACCGCAGCACGGCCTGGGCGCAGTGCACGTACGCCTGCTCGATGTCGACCGTCGTCCGCGCGCCCTGACGCGCGACCACCGTGCCGTTGACCCGCAGGATCTCCCCGACGCCGGGCAGCAGGAAGAAGAACGAGACCGGACCGGACGGGTCGCCGGGCTCGGCCAGGGCGAACGAGATCCGGGTGGGGGAGTGGACGCGGGTGAAGCCCGGCGTACCGCCGATGAAGGTCGTCCTGCTGGTGCCGCTGACGTCCCGGTAGCCGACGGCGGCGATCGGGCAGCGGGCCAGGATGGCCCGGCAGCCGTCGTCGAGGGCGCTGATCTGCTTGAGCATGACCATCGACGCCGGTCGGCCGACGATGGCCGCTACCTGCTCCGCCGTCGTCAGCCGGCGCGGGGTGGCCACCTGGTCTAACTGTCGCACAAGGGATTCCTCTCTCAGCCGGTCCTGGGTCAGCCGGGTTTCGGTCAGCCGGGTGCGGCCCGGCCGAGACGCCAGTAGCCGAAGAACGAGATGTCCCGTTTGGCGACTCCTCGGTCGTTGACCAGGTGTCGCCGTACCGTGGCGGCCAACCAGGACTCGCCCGCGACCCAGGTGTAGAAACGGTCCGACGGCAGGGCCGCGTCGCGTACCGCCGCCACCAGCAGAGCGCCGGGCCGCAGATCCGCGCCGTCGCGGCTGAACCAGTGGACGCGTACGCCGGCGGGTGTCTCGACCGACCGGACGTCGGCCCTGGTCGGGACCTCCAGGTAGACCTCCGTGGCCACCGTCGGCGGTGTGCCGTCGAGGATCGACAGTACGGCGGGCAGTGCGCTCTCGTCGCCGACCAGCAGTTGCCGGTCCACCTGCTCCGGCAGCCGGTACATGGTGCCGATGTCGAAGATCCCGGCCGGGGTGCCCGGCTCGGCGGTGCGTGCCCAGGACGACATGGGTGAGTCGCCGTGCAGGGCGAACTCGATGTCGATCTCGTCGTCGGCGGGTCGGGCCCGCCGGATCGTCAGGTTGCGGATCCACGGCCGGGTCGACTTCGGCCACAGCAGCACCTGGGCGATCCAGGCGTCGTTCGAGACGGTGGGCATCCGTAATCCGGTCTGTCCCTCGCGGGGGAAGAACAGCCGGACGGCCTGGTCGTTGCCGGCGACGACGAGGTCCCGGATGGCGGGACCGCCCAGGGTGACGCTCGCGAAGCCCGGGGTGGGGAACTCGCGGCGGCGCACCTCCAGCGTGATCATCGTCCGTGACTCGGGCAGTTGGACCTTGGGTATCACGGTCCACCACCACCGGGCCGGCGACAGCCCTTGTTTTCGCAGCTCATGAAGCTATTCTGAGTAATAGCTCATCTTTTGGCTACTCGCTTTTGCCGCTGCCGAGGAGGCCCCGGATGCCGTCGGGCGACCATCGTCTTGCGCCACGTCGCAGGCCCCGCCAGGTGCGTGCCGAGCTGACCCGGGAGCGCATCCTCACCGCCGCTGCTCACGTTTTCACCGAGTACGGCTACGCGGCCGGGACCACCAACCGCATCGCCGAGCGGGCCCGCATCTCCATCGGCTCGCTGTACCAGTACTTTCCGAACAAGGACGCCATCCTCGCCGAGCTGCTGGTGCGGCACATCGATCGCGGCGCCTGGCAGCAGGCCGATCAGCTCGACATGTCCGCCGGGAGCCTGCCGGCGATGGTCCGGGCGATCGTCCGCGACGCGATCGACAACCACCGGGACGATCCGCAACTGCTCCGCATCATGATCGAAGAGGCGCCGGTCTCACCGGAACTGCTCGAAGCGATCAACCGGCACGGCGAGATCCGGGTCTCTCAACTGCGTGACCTGCTCGCCCGACACCCGGACGTCGACGTACGCGACGTCGACACCGCCGCCGAACTGATCCTGTTCACAGTGGAGATCAACACCCACAAGCTGCTGGCCGACCCGCGCGGCGTCCCGGTCGAGACGCTGGAGAACGAACTGGTCGATATGGTCACCCGGTACCTACGCGGCGACCGGTAGCGGCTTGCGGGCTGCTCAGTCCCGCGGGTCGACGACGGGAATCCCCGCGTCCTTCGCCGCAGCCGCCAGCCGGTCGTCGTAGGTGGCAAGGCCGGCCAGGTCCGTCCCGAGCACTCGCGCGGTGGCCAGGTGGATCGCGTCCAGCGACCGCAGCCTCCGGTCCGGCTCGTCCATCGCCGCGTCCACGACCTCGTCGTCGATGTTGACGTAGTCGAAGGCCAGCAGGAGGGCTCTGGCATCCGGTAGGGCCGCCGGCATGACCCGGCCGACGGCCCGGATCACCTCGATACGCAGCAACGTGGAACTGACCCACGACGCGCCCGGATGCTCGTCGTAGAAGGCGGCGAACGCATGGGAGTGGCTCTCCTCGGCCAGCAACTTGAGCGCGGCGGACGTGTCGATGTAGTAGAGACTCACCAACGTTCCTCGTCGCGTAGCGTCGCGAGGGCGTCCCCGAGTCGGTCGGTGCCGTCCCCGGCCCGCATCCGTGGGCGGAATCCGGGCCGTACCGCCAGACGTGCCCGACCCGCCGTGACCAGGCGGTCCAACACGGGCGTCGGCTCGCGTTCGGCCACCGGCACGATCCGCGCAACCAGTTTCCCGTACTCCGTCACGTCGATCGTCTCGCCGTGTCGCACCCGGGCGAGCACCTCGCTGGTGTTGTGGCGTAGTTCTCGAAGACCAACCGAGTGCTCGCCCGCAGTCGTCATGAACGAAATGTATCACAATTTTGTGGCCACATGACCCTGCTGTGTGCGTCGTGGCCCGATCCGGGTCTGCGATGATGGCGAGATGTCCACCGGTACCTCACCGGCCGCCCAGCCGTTCGCGCACCTGCAGGCGCAGAACGTCACCCTGTACCGGGACGTGCTGAACGCCTTCGTCCGGGCGAAACGTCGGTTCACCGTACATTTGCGGCCGGAGGACGTCCTGGCCGAGATCGGCGCCGGGGCGTCGCTGGAGGCCGTCGCGGCGGCGCTGGCCCAGCTCGCCGACTGGGGCAACCTGCGGGCCGATCCGGACACCGGACGGGTCACCACCGTGGAAGACTTCCACCGCGCCCGCTACCTCTACCAGTTGAGTGCGCACGGCCACGCCGCCGAGCAGGCGATCGCCACGTACGAGGAGGCGATCGGCCGACGCGGCGCCCTGCAGTCGGTGGCGCTGTCCGACATCGCCGACCAGCTGCGCGCGCTGCTGGGCATCGCCACCGAGGCCGCCGCCGGGTCCGCGCCCGACCCGGCAAAGACCCACCTGCTGATGCGGAGCCTGGTCGACCGGTTCACCGGGCTGGCCGACAACGCGCAGGCGTTCATGGCATCGCTGCGGCGGGCCGTCGACTTCGCCGACGCGGACGTGGCGGCCTTCCTCGCGTACAAGGAACAGCTGATCGCGTACATCGAACGGTTCATCGCCGATCTCGCCAACCGGGGCGCGGAGATCGCCAACCTGGCCCACCGGATCGAGGCGACCGGGGTACGCCCGCTGCTGGAGATCGTGGCCCGCCGGGAAGCCGCCGACGCCGCACCCGGCGAGGACGCCGACGACCGGGCACTGCACCAGGCGCGGGTGGTCTGGCAGCAACGCTGGGACGGGCTGCGGGACTGGTTCGTCAGCGGCGACGCCAGCCGGCAGTCGCAGGCACGGCTGCTGCGTACCGCCGCCATCGGCGCGATCCGGCAGCTGCTCGGCGCGGTGGCGTCGATCAACGAACGCCGGGCCGGCCGGTCGGACCGGTCGGCCGACTTCCGGTCGCTCGCGTTGTGGTTCGCGCAGGCCCCCGACGACGATGCCGCGCACCGGCTCTGGCACACCGCGTTCGGCCTGTCGCCGGTGCGGCACCTGACCGTCACCGGGGAGACCCTGGCCGCGGCCGAGCAACGACCGGTGCCGGCATCGACGTCGTGGGCCAAGGCACCCCGGCTGGAGATCAGCCCCCGACTGCGCAAAACCGGATCGTACGAGCGGCGCGGCTCGCCGAGCCGGGTGCTGGACCGCTCCGCGCAGCGGCGGCAGCTGGCCGAACGCGCCGAGCGGGAGACGGCCCAGACGGCCCGCGCCCGAGCGGCGTTGGCCACCGACGGGCCCGTCCCACTGTCGCGCCTCGGTCAACTGGATACCGCCGAGTTCCGGCTCTTTCTCCATCTGCTGGGCGACGCGCTGGCGGCCCGGCGGCCGGACGCCACGGAGGTGACCACCACCACCTCCGACGGCACGCTACGGGTACGCCTGGTCCGCGTCGACGGGGCGCCGCCGGTACGGATCGTCACCGCCGACGGGGTGCTCACCGGGCCGGAACATCTGGTCGACATCACCGACCTGGCTCCGACCGGAGCCGACCTGGTCTCTGCCGGAGCCGGCCTCGCGGCGGTCGGGGCGGCCGGGTGAGGGCGCGCGGCCCGGCCGAAGGCGACTCCTCGGGCCGGCTGCAGCGGGCCGCCCGGCTGCTGCTCGCCCGCCCGCTGCTGGTCGCCGGGCTGACCCCGGACGACGAGTTCCGGCTGGTCCGCACGTACGCCTCGGAGCTGCGCGAGTGGTTCGACCGGGAGACCGGGTGGCGGCTGGTCGCCGATGCCCAGACGATCCGGCTGATGAAGCTGACCGCCGACCCACAGGACCAGACCCACCCGGCCCGGGACCCGAAGGCCAGGACCCCGTTCTCCCGGCAACGGTACGTGTTGACCTGCCTCGCCCTGGCCGCGCTGGAACGCGCCGACGGGCAGATCACCCTGGGCCGGCTGGCCGAGGACGTCGTCCTGGCCGCTGCCGATCCGGCGCTGGCCGCCACCGGGTTCACGTTCGCCCTGGACCGGCGGGAGCGGCGGGCCGACATGGTGGCGGTGGTCCGGCTGCTGCTGCACTGGGGGGTGCTGCGTCGGGTGGCCGGCCACGAGGACGCGTACCTCGGCACCAGCGGCGACGTGCTCTACGACGTTGACCGGCGGGTGATCGCCGGCCTGCTGGCCAGCAGCCGCGGCCCGTCGATGATCGGTGACGTGGCACCGGACGGCCGGCTGGCGGCGCTGACCGTCGAGGTGGTGCCCGATGTCGAGGATGCCCGCAACCGGGCGCTGCGGCACCGGCTCACCCGGCTGCTGCTCGAACAGCCGGTCGTCTACTACGACGAGCTGACCGAACCCGAGCTGGCCTATCTGACCAGCCAGCGGTACGCCATCCTGAACCGGATCACCCAACTGACCGGGCTGGTCGGCGAGGTACGGGCCGAAGGGGTCGCGATGGTGGACCCGGCCGACGAGCTGACCGATGTCCGGATGCCGGCCGAGGGGATGCAGAGCCACCTGACGCTGCTGCTGGCGGAGCGGATCGCGGCGGCCAGCACCGGCGGACTGCGGGTCAGCGAGCTGCACCGGCACACCCGCGAGCTGGCCCGGGCACACCGGTCGTACTGGCGCAAACACGCCACCGATCCGGGCGCCGAGGTCGAACTGGTCGCCACCGCGCTGGACGCGCTGCGCGCCCTGAAGCTGATCACTGTCGAACCGGCCGAGGATCCGCTGGTCGTCGCCCGCCCGGCGATCGCCCGTTACTCCCTGGCAGAGCCGACGATCCGGGAGACCCGGACCGCCGCCCGTTGACTGACCCACTGCCGACGATTCGCTCCGTCGATGAGAGGAAGTAGCCGTCACCGTGACCGAATCCGCACCGATGTCGACACCGCGTCTGGACGTGCCGGCCCGGGACCTGCCGGTGCCGGACCGGGAACGGTGGCAGCCGCTGCGGGCCGGGCTGGTGGACATCTTCTACTACGACCAGGAGGAGTTCCACTTCCACCGCGGCAGCCTGCTGCTGCGGGGCAACAACGGCACCGGCAAGTCGAAGGTCCTCGCGTTGACCGTACCGTTCCTGTTGGACGGTGAGCTGGCACCGTACCGAGTGGAGCCCGACGGGGATCCGCACAAGCGGATGGAGTGGAACCTGCTGCTCGGCGGCCGGCACCCGCACCCGGAGCGGACCGGCTACACCTGGCTGGAGTTCGGCCGCCGCGACGCCGACGGCACCGCCCGGTACCTGACCATCGGCTGCGGACTGAAGGCGGTGGCCGGGCGCGGAATCGCCCGGCACTGGTACTTCGTCACCAGCCAACGGGTCGGCGCCGATCTGCAGTTGCTCACCCCCACCGGTACGGCGGCGACCCGGGACCGGCTGCGGGACGCGATCGGCCCGGCAGGGATGCTCTACGACCGGGCCGTCGACTACCGACGGGCGGTCGACGAGGCGCTGTTCGGCCTGGGGGACCGGTACGACGCGCTGGTGTCCCTGCTGATCAAGCTGCGGCAGCCGCAGCTGTCCAAGCGCCCGGACGAGAAGAGCCTGTCCCGGGCGCTCGGCGACGCGCTGCCGCCGCTGGACGAGAACCTGATTGCCCAGGTCGCCGAGGCGTTCCGGGGCCTCGACGACGAGCGGGAGACGCTGACCGAGCTGCGCGAGACGAAGAAGGCCGCCGACGACTTCCTCACCCGCTACCGGCAGTACGCGCGGATCGCGACGAAGCGTAAGGCTGCGGTGCTGCGGCAGCAGCACAGCCGGTACGAGCAGCTGGGCCGTGAGCTGGGCGAGGCGCAGCGGGCGCACGAGCAGGCCGACCTGGCGGTACGCCAGGCTGAGGTCAGACTGGCCGAGCTGGACGCGCGCGCCACCGAGCTGCAGGCGCGCCGACGGGCACTGGCGGAGAGCCCCGAGGCGCGTACCGCCGAGCATCTGACTCGGCTGCGGGAGGCGGCCGATCAGCGGGCGACGTTCGCCGGCCAGCAGGCCAAACGTCTGCGTGACGTCGAGGCGGAGGCGGCGCAGGCCCGGCGTACTGCCGAGCAGACGGCGCAGGAGCTTCAGTCGGCCCAGCGGGGCGAGGCCGCGGCCCGTACCCGGGTGGCCGACGGTGCAGCTGCGGCGCGGATCGCCGACCGGCACCGTGACCGGGTCCTCGCCGCCCTGCCGGACGACTCCACCCATGGGCTCGACGAGGCGCGTCGGGCCGCCGACCAGCTGGTCCAGGACCGGCGGGCCGCGCTGCGTACCCTCGATCGGCTCCGCGCGGCCGCCGAGTCGGCCCGGACCCGGGCCGACCGCGCCCGGGAGGAGGTCGACCGGCTGGACGCCGAGGTGGCGGCGGCCGACGAAGCGGTCACCGACGCCGAGACCGCCGCCGCCAAACAGGGCGAAACCCTCATACGGCGGACCGGGGAGTACCTGACCGGGCTGGTCGAGCTGTCGATCGCCGACCCGGAGGCGGTGCTCGGCCGGCTCGACTCCTGGGTGAGCACCCTGGACGGGGACAACCCGGCCGCCCGGGAGGTGACCGCCGCCAGCCGGGCGGCCGCCGAGGCGATCGCCCGGGCCGACGCGGCGGTGGAGGCCGAGCAGCGGCGGGTCGCCGACCGGGTCGGGGAGATTGACGCCGAGCTGCGTCGGCTGACCGACGGGGCGCACCAGCCGCCGCCGGCACCGCACACCCGGTCCCCGCAGCTACGCCTCGACCGGCCCGGCGCACCACTGTGGCGGGTCGTCGACTTCGTCGAGGGCGTGCCACCGCAGGTGCGCGCCGGCGTCGAGGCTGCGCTGGAAGCCGCCGGGGTGCTCGACGCGTGGATCGACCCGGACGGCACGGTCCGCCACCCGGACAGCGGCGACGCGCTGCTGCGACCCACCGACGAGGTGACGACGAACCTCGGGACGCTGCTGCGTCCGGCCATCGACGACGCCGACCCGCACGCCGCCGCGCTGACCGGGCCGACCATCGCCGCCGTCCTCGCCGCGATCGGCCTCGGCGCGGAGTCCGGTGCGCCGACCTGGGTCGACACCGACGGCGGCTTCGGCATCGGCGTCGTCACCGGGCGGTGGACCAAACCGGACGCGGAACACATCGGCGACGGCGCCCGGGAAGCGGCCCGCCGGGCCCGGATCGCCGCGCTGCGCGCCGAGGCCGACGAACTCGCCGCCGTGTCGGCCGACCTCGCCGAGCAGCGCGCCACACTGGACGAACGTCGGCGGGCGGTCGGCCACGAGACCGAAAACCTCCCATCCGACCAGCCACTGCGCGAGGCGCACACCCTGGTCCGTGGCGCCCACCAGCTGCGCCGGGACACCGCCGGCCGGCGTGACGAGGCAGCGACGCGACACCGTACGGCGGTCTCGGCGGCGCAGACGGCGCTGGCCGAGGCGACCGAGTTCGCCGACGACGTGGGCCTGCCCCACGATGCCGACGGGCTGGCCGAGGTCCGTGACGGGCTGCAGGACTACCAGGTGAGGCTGGCCGCCTGGTGGCCCACCCTGACCGGGGTACGCGACGCGACGCGCCGCCGCGCCGAGGCGTCCCGCACGTACGAGGAGAAGCAGGAGCAGCTCGAACCGGCCGCGATCGAGGCGGCCGAGACGGCAGAGGCGGCCCGGTTGGCCCGGGTGGAGTTCGAGACGTTGGACGCGACTGCCGGCGCGACCGTCGCCGATCTGGAACGCCAGCTCCGCGAGGTGGCCGACGCCGAACAGGAGTGCCAGCGGGAAAGCCGCGACACCCGGCAGCGCGAACGCGACGCCTGGGGTGCCCGGGGCGACGCTGACGGGCGACGGGACCGGCTGACCGGCGACCTGGCGGAGGCCACCGCCACCCGGGACGCCGCCGTCGAGGTGCTGCGGGCCTTCGCCGACACCGGCCTGATCGCCCTGGCCTGCCCCGAGCAGGAACTCCTGGACACCCGACAGCCGTGGGCGACGACCCCGGCGGTGGCCGTGGCGCGCGGCGTCGACCGGCTGCTCGCCGACGTCGACGACGGCGACCGCCCCTGGGAACGCATCCAGCACCAGGTCAGCTTGGACATGAAGGTGCTCACCGACAGCCTGTCCCGGCACGGACATCAGGTGCTGCCCGCCGTCCGCGAGGACACCATGATCGTGGAGGTGGTGTTCCAGGGGCACGGCCGGTCCGTCGCGGACCTGTCCGCCGCACTGGTCACCGAGATCGACGAACGGCAGCGGGTGCTCTCCGCCCACGAGCGGGAGGTGCTGGAGACCCACCTGGTCAACGAGGTCGCCGGGGCGCTGCAGGAGCTGGTCGCCGGCGCCGAGCAGCAGGTGGCGACGATGAACGGCGAGCTGGAGGAGCGGCCCACCTCCACCGGCATGCGGCTGCGGCTGCTGTGGCGGCCCACCCGCGACGCGCCGCCCGGCCTGGCCGAGCTGCGCGCCCGGCAGCTGCGGCAGAGCACCGACGTCTGGAACGACGCCGACCGTCGGGCGATCGGCGCGTTCCTGCAGGAACAGATCGGTCGGGAACGGCTGCGCGACGAGGCGGCCACCTGGCACGAGCAGCTCACCCGGGCGCTGGACTACCGGGCCTGGCACGAGTTCGCGATCCAACGCCATCAGGACGGGCAGTGGCGGCCGGCCACCGGCCCGGCCTCCGGCGGTGAACGGGTGCTGGCCGCCAGCATCCCGCTGTTCGCCGCCGCGTCCTCGTACTACGGTTCGGCGGGCAATGAGCACGCGCCGCGGCTGATCGCCCTCGACGAGGCGTTCGCCGGGGTCGACGACGACTCCCGGGCCAAGTGCCTCGGGCTGCTCGCCACCTTCGACCTGGACGTGGTGATGACCAGCGAACGGGAGTGGGGCTGCTATCCGCAGGTGCCCGGACTGGGCATCGCGCAGCTGGCCCGGCACGACGGCATCGACGCCGTCCTGGTCACCCCGTGGCGGTGGGACGGGCGGGAACGGCACCGGATGCGTCGGGTCGAGCTGTCGGTGCCGCAGCAGCGACCGACCCGCCCGGACAGCGAACCGGACCCGACCGGACCTGACGGCTCGGAGCAGCCCGCACTGTGGGCCGCCGAGTGACCGGACCGGACGGCGAGGTGGCCGGGCCGGATCTCGATGTGGTCGGGCCGGATCTTGATCGGCTGCGCCGGCAGCTCGGCGGGGCCGACACCGAACGGGTCGTGCAGCGGGTCCGTCAGCGGATTGCCCTGGGCCGGCCGCTGACCGGCACCATCTCGCTGAGCCAGCCGACGCCGGCCGAGCGGCTTGCCGTGCAACGACTGCTGGGGCGGCCACCCGGCCGGGGCACCTCGCTGACGGTCAACCTCGACGACCTCGACCAGGTGGTGCGCCGCAGTGGCCTGCACCCGGACGGACTGGCCGCCGCCGTCGAGACCCTCGTCGGGCCGGTGCCGGTGACCGCCGAGGTCCGCGCCGCCGCCGACGCCGTCTGGCGTACCGTGCTGGCGCCGTTGGACCGGCTCGGCCGCCGCGCGCCGCACCTGGCCGACTGGTGCGGCGATCGCGGTACGGTCGCGCTGGTGCGCCGACTGTCCGGTACGCCGGACGCGGCGGCCCGGCTCGTCGAACACCTGGTGGCGGTGCTGGCGGCGTTGCCTGCCGACGGGACCCCGCTGGCCCGGCTCGCCGCGCACACCACCGGCGACGCGCACGCCCTCGACCCCGACCGTCCACTGGCCACCCTCGTGCTGTCGGCGGTGCGGGCCGTCTGGTGGCCCGGCGACGACGAACCGACGTCCCCGGCGCAGCGGCGGCGGGCGCTGTGGGACAGCGTCGGCGTCCTCGTCGACGAACTGTCGTCGACCGTTCTCGTGCTCAACGTGGTGGCGAGTCCGGGCAGTCAGTTGTACGCCCTGACCGCGCCGGCCGCGACGGCCGGCGAGCCGCTGGTGCTGACCCTGCGTCAACTCGGCCGCAAGCGGCAGACCTTCCCGGCCGGCACTGTCCACGTCTGCGAGAACCCGACGGTGCTGGCCGCGGCGGCCGACCTGCTCGGTCCGGCGTGTCCGCCGCTGGTCTGCGTCAACGGCCAGCCGAGCACGGCGGCGCTGCGGCTGCTGACCAGTCTGACCGCCAGCGGTGCCCGGTTGCGCTACCACGGCGACTTCGACTGGGGCGGGGTACGGATCGCCAACCTGTTGCGTTCCCGGGTGCCGTGGCAGCCGTGGCGCTACGACGCCGCCGCGTACCGGGCGGCGGTGGCGGGTGCGGCGGGTGCGGCCGTGGTGGGCGCCGTGTCGGGAGCGGTCAGCCCGACGCCGGGTACGTTGACCGGCCAGCCGGTCGACGCCAGCTGGGACGCCGAGCTGACCGCTGCGATGATCCGGCACGGTACGCGGGTCGAGGAGGAGCTGATCCTCGACACCCTCCTCGCCGACCTGTCCGGTGCCCAGTAGCGCGTGATCATCCTGCCCAAGTCGACTGTCGCACCGGTTGTCCGCTGAACGGACGTGCGAGTGGCCCTACCGGATTGTCTAGCCTAGAGTCTGCGCGTGCCAGCATCCCCCGTTACCCCGCCTGACCGACTGGCCGCGCTACTGGGCACCGTTGGCCCGGCTGGCGCGTTCAGCGCACGTCGTACCGCGTCACCCGACGGTCTGACGCTCGCGGTGCGCGGTGTCGGGCCGATCGCCTTGCCGGCGGCCGCCGAGCAGGCGAAGCAGCTGTGCTCAGTTGGCCGGCCGGCCAGGTTCGGCAAGGGTGAGCAGACGCTGACGGACGCCGGGGTCCGCGACACGTGGGAAGTCCCGACGAGCCTCGTCGACATCGACGAACAGCGGTGGCGCGAGACGCTGCGCCCGATGCTGGACCACCTCCGGGCCGACCTCGGCCTGCCGCAGGGGTGCGAGCTGGTGGCCGAGCTGCACTCGATGCTGGTGTACGCGCCCGGCCAGTTCTTCGCGCCACATCAGGATTCGGAGAAGGCCGACGCCATGATCGGCACCCTGGTGGTGACGCTGCCGTCGAAGTCGGCCGGTGGCGTGCTGTCGATCGAGCACGCCGGCCGGACCGGGAGCTACGAACCGTCACCGGACGAGCTGACCTTCGTCGCGTTCTACGCCGACTGCCGGCACCAGGTGTCGCCGGTGACGTCGGGTCACCGGATCGTGTTGACCTACAACCTGTTGCTCGCCGGTGACCCGGTCGCCCTGGCCGCCGAAGGGGTGGACCAGGACCTGGTCACCGGATTGGCCGGCTGCCTGGACGATCACTTCGCGGAACCGTCCGACGAGCCCGTCCGGCTGGTCTACCTGCTGGATCACGAGTACACCCAGCGGGCGTTGGGCTGGGACCGGCTCAAGGGCGACGACGTCGGCCGCGCCGCAGCGGTACGGGCGGCCGCGCAGGCCGCCGGTTGTGAGGTCACCCTGGCGTTGGCGGAGCTGCAGGAGACCTGGAGCGCCGTCGATCCCGAGGAGTCATGGGGCCGCCGGGGCCGGGGCCGGTACGGTCGGTATCGATACGACGAGGAGGAATCCAGCGGCGGGAGCGGGTCGGGCGAGTACGAGCTCGAAGAGCTCATCGACTCGTCGATGACCCTCGACTGCTGGCTGGACGACTCCGGCGAGGTGCTGCCCACATCGCTGCGGATTTCAGACGACGAGGTGTGTGCCACGACGCCCACCGCGAACCTGTCGCCCCAATCGTCGGAGTACGAGGGGTACATGGGCAACTACGGCAACACGTTGGACCGGTGGTACCGCCGGGCGGCGATCGTCGTGTGGCCGCACCGGTGGACCTTCGCGATCCGGGCGCAGGCGTCGCCAGGCTGGGCCCTCGACCGGCTCGCCGGTCTGCTGCGGGCCGGGGACGTCGCCGGTGCCCGGCACAGCGCCGCTACGCTCGCCTCGTTCTGGCGGGTCGCCCCGGCGGCCGGTGAGCTTGTCGTCGGGCGGGCACTGGCGGTCGCCTGGGAGCTCGACGAGCCGGACCTGGCCGCCATGCTGCTGGCGCCGCTGCGGGTGGAGACGCTGGCGCCGGCCGACGCCCCGGTGCTCGCCCGCCTCGCCACCCGCTACGGCGAGTCCTGGACCCGGGAGCGGGTCGAAGGCTGGTTCGGCCGAAACTGGCTGTCCCGTTCGCCGCTGTTCGACAAGCAGGCTTCGGACTGGCTGGCATCACTGCCCGCGATGTGCGCGGCGCTGCGGGCGACCTCCGACACCGGGGGTGTGCTGGTCGGCCGGCTGCTGGTGGCCGGCGTCTGGTCCGAACTGCACGGCCGGGCCCGCGGACTGCTTACGTACTCGGCGGCCCGCGACCGGCGTAGGTACCTCGCGGACCTGGGGCCGCAGATCGCCGTCGTCCTGGCGGGTGCCGCCAGCCTCGGTACGGCGGACCTGGCTGACGGGCCGGTCGAGTTCCTCTGCCGGGACGAGGACGACGTGCTTGGCTGCGCGATGTCGACGCTGCGGGCCGCCCGCGCGACCGCAGCGGACCAGACGGTGCAGCAGGTGGCCGGCCTCGACACCCTCGCTGCGCACGTCGTCCGGCGGCTGGAGCAGCAGCTCGCCCGGCCAGTTCGGGCCGCCGACGACTGGTCGGTGGCGCTGCCCGAGGGATGCGACTGTGAACTGTGCACCACCTTGGTGGCGTTCCTCGATGATCCGGCGCGCCGCACCTTCGAGTGGCCGCTGGCCGAGCAGCGCCGCCGCCACGTCCACTCCCGCATCGACCAGGCCGACCTGCCGGTCGACCATCAGACCCGGCGCAGCGGGCGACCGTACACTCTGGTGCTGCGCAAGACCGACGCGCTCTTCGACCGCGAACGCGAGGCCCGCCGCCGCGCCCAGGAAGACCTGGCCTGGCTCACTCATTGACCGAGCCGGCCCGCCGCTCAGCCGGCCGGCCAGCCCGAGCCGGTCCGACCCCGACCACCCCGAACAGCTACGAGGACCCGAGTATGCCGATCACGGCCGTCCGACAGATGGCGTACTTCCCACCATCGGCGTACGAGCAGGCGTGGGAGCGCGGCCTGCTGGACGCCACCAACTACCGGGACCACGCGGACTACCGCCGCGAGATCCAACAGCAGCTGCAGGCCCTGTCCACCGACGGCCGAGGCCCGATCCGGATCGTCGCGCTGGACGTGCCCGGCCTGCTGGCGTACGCGGAACAGACCGGCCAGGATCCGACCAGCCGGCAGACCCGGCTGGGTTTCGTGGGCTGGCTCGGTGAGCAGGGCGCCGACACCGTCGCCTGGCCGCCGGAGCGCAACGTTGGGTGCTGGTGCGGCTCCGGCCGCAAGTACAAGAGGTGCTGCGCGGCACCGTCGTTCCTGGCGGTCGAACCGGCCGACCCGGCGTCGCTGGTGCTCACCGTCGAGCTCGACGGGGTGGCGCAGCGGGTGTGGCGGCGGGTCGCCATCCCGTCGAACACCCCGCTGGACCGGGCCCACCGGATGCTTCAGGAGGCCTTCGACCTGCCCGGCGAGGGGTCGTACGCCTTCCGCACCGACGAGTACACGATCGTCGCGCCCGGGTCAGGCCAGCGTGGTGTCCCGGCGGACGGGGAACGGTTGGTGTCGATCGCCACCGAACTCGGCGACCAGTTCCACTACTTCCACGGGCGCGGCCGGAGGTGGCGCCACACGGCCACCCTCGACGAGATCCGGCCCGGCGGACCCGGCAACACGTTCACCGTCCTGGCGGGTGACGGCAGTTGGCCGGCCGAGCCGGTCGCCGACCAGGTCAAGCAGGCGATGGACGGACTGATGGAACTTGCCGAGTCCAGCGCCGACGTGGTCGAGGCCGAGGCTGATGGGTTCCGTGAGTTCGGCGACCGGGCCGACCCCTTCGACGTGGAAATCCACACCTCGCAGCTGCTGACCAGGTTCGACCAGACCCAACCGTCGGGGTCGTTCGGGCTGGCGATGGGGGCGCTCTCCATCGCGAACCGGCGGCCGAAACCGCACGTCGCGGCGTTCGTCGCCGCCGTGAACCACCTGATGCCCGGCCTGGCGACCGGGAAGGCGCTGACCGATCTGGCCCGGCATGGAGTGCCGCTTCCGGCGTGGGCCGAGCGGCTCGGCAAGGTGGACCCACGGCGGGCGTGGCGCTACCGGGACGCCTTCGGTGATCAGGAGGCCGTGCTGGTGACCTTCGGCTACGTCGGCGACGCCGCCGAACACGGCATCCTCGTCGAGGTCGCCACCTGCCCCACCCCCGCGGTCAGCGTGGTCCACCTGTCTCGAAGCGTCGACGCGCTGCGGGAGGTCCTGGAAAAGTCCGCCGCCACCGCCGCCGGCCAGGTGATCCTGGAAGAGACCACCCTGGCGTGGGCGTCCGGGGCGTTGGCCGGCGTGCTCCGGCGAGTCAATCCTGACCTGCCGGCCGAGAGCCGGGCCTGGTTGCCGATCGTGGCGCAGCGGGTCGACCTGCTCCCACAGCCCGAACCGGTCGAGCCGGCCCGCCACACCCGGGCGGACCGGGCAGCGGCGGTCGACGGGTTCCTGGCCGCCACCGCACCCCTGCCGGGTGTTGACGGCGACGTCCTGCGGTTCTGGGCGCAGGTCCTGGCCGGTTCCACCGGGACGGACGGTTCGGCGCCGACCCGGATCGGGCCGGTCTGGCTCGGACACGTCCTCGGCGAACACGTCCCACGTACCTTCGAACTGACCCCTGCCCAGCGGGCCGGGCTCGGTGCCGCCGTCACCGCCTGGGCCGGGTGGGCGGCCGAGCAGCAGGGCCTGCCCGCCGCCGCTGTCGAGGTGCTGACGGCCCGGATCGCCGAGATCGACGAGGCGTTCGGCCGCGCCTACGCCGACCCCGAGCGGGCGGCCGCCCGCTGCTATCTCAGCGACATCACGCCGACCACCACTGACGGGGAAGACCTGCGCCGCGCGTTCGCGCTGCGTACCACCGCCGTCCCGGTGGCGCGACCCGGGCAACTGACCGAGCAGCCACTGCGGGTGTCCGATCCGGCCGACCGGCACCGGATTCTCGCCGCCGAACTCGAGTCGTGGAAACTGGCGCCGAGTCAGTCCGTACCGGCCTGGTCCGCCGCGCTCACCGCGATCAGCGACCAGCTCTGGAACCTGGAGTCCGACCTGGCCCGCGAAACCATAAGCTACCTGGACCAGGTCGGCCCGGACGATGAACTGCTCGGCGACCTCACCGAACTCGCCGTCGAGCATGGCCTCGGTACGACCAGGTTCGACGCGGCGGCCCGTGACCGGCTTACCGTGGATCCCGAGGACGAATACTGAGACACCCGTGTCGGGCCGAAACAATGCCTGTGACATGGTTAAAATGATCAATATTGGGGCATTGCCGGTCGAAGCCTCCCGTTGCTACCTTGGCTTAGATGGTAGTCGATTAGTTGGCCCCGGCTGCTCCTCAGCTCGGGCCTGACCTGTTGGCGCATCCAGCCAGGGAGGTCAGGCATGGGCCGAGATCTGTTGCATCGCCGTGGTGTGGTTGCCGCCGCAGTGCTCGCGTTGGTGGCACCAGCGGCGGTCGGCTCGCCAGCGGCAGCGGTGTCCACTCCGGGTGCCCCGCTCAACGCGGTGGTGGTGTGGGACGCGAACGCACAGACGGCGATCTGGGACGTCGCCGGTCAGCAGCCGGCACAGGTGTCGGGGCGAAGCTTCGCGATGGTCAGTGGTGATCCCCGACCCGGCGGCGTTCCGGACCGCCGGGCCGCCCGCGTTGACCAGTCGCGCCTACGCCCGTGACGTCAACGAGATCCAGCGGATCGGCGCGGCGACCAGCGCGGTCCGTACCGCCGATCAGACCGAGGCCGCGCGGTGGCGGCACGACCGGCGGTCCCCCAGCTGGGAGATCAAACGGCAGATCGCCACCAGCCAACGGTTGGACGTGCTGCAGACAGCGCGGCTGTTCGCCATGGTCGACATCACCGGTACGGACGCCGCGGTCGCCTGCAACGACGACCGGGACAACTGGAGCTTCTGGCGGCCGATCACCGCCATCCAGCTGGCCGACACCGACGGCAACCCTCACACCACGGCGGACCCGGATTGGACGCCGCTGCCGGTCACCCCGCCCCAGCCAGACCACCCGTCCGGCAACACCTGCGGCACTGGTGCCCAGATGGCGGCGAACCGGCTGTTCTTCGGCACCGACCGCATCCCGTTCAGCGCCTACAGCGTCGACACCGGCACCAGAAGACACTTTCACAGCTTCTCGCAGGCCACCGCCGAGGTCGTCGAGGCGCGCATCTGGGGCGGCATCCACTTCCGTAGTGCCGACGTCAACGGTGCCCGGCTCGGCGAGGCCGTCGCCGAATACATCGCCCGACACCATTTCCAGCCACTCAGGCCGGGGGAGGACGGCGGGTGACGTGACCAACGGTGGCGGGCAGTTCCTACCGTGAAGCCATGTACGGCTGGTGGAGTCGTCGGCTTGCTCAGTCGGTCTTCGGAGCCGACCGGCGGAAGGATCGCCGGGAGCGGCGAGCGTGGATGCGCGAAACCAGACGAGGGCTTCGCGAGCTGCGACACGAGGACGATAGACGCCGGGCCGTGATGGCCTGGTCGGCGTTGGCCGCGCTGGCCGCCTGGTTGCTGATCACGGTGGTGGCCGCACTCCTTATGTCGTCGGCCAGTGCCGCGCCGGTGACCTCCGCCCTCGTGGCGGTCGCCCTGCTACTACCCACACTTTTCGCCGTTGGGCTGCTCAAAGAGAACTTCCCCATGGCGGCGGTGGTGTGCGCCTGCGGACTGGTCACGGCGGCGGCTCTGTCTTCGTCCTCAGCGATGCTGATGCACCTGATGTTCGGGCGACCGGCCGAAGCCACCGTCGTCGAGGTGCGGTGTCCGCCCGAGCCCGGGTCATGCGTGTACCGGGTGGCGGTGGCAGGAGCTGACGAGCAGGAGCCGGGATGGCTGTACCGCTGGCCGCATGGCCAGCTGGAGCAGGGCCAGCGCATCGAGGTCTCTGCGGTGCCGGGCCAGTGGGTCCAGCCGGTGGAGCGCGATCGGACGCTGTCGGGCATCGAACAGGTCTCCGTCGCAGTGGCCGCCCTGGCGCAGCTAGCGGCGTTGCTGGCGGCGGTGGGTGCCGTGGTGGGACGCCGCAGCTGGCTCGTGAACGAGATCGAGCTGTGGGTCGAGCGTTGACAGCTTCGAGGCGGCCCTCACCTCGGCTTGGTTGCGGGTCTGGTCGACAGGCGACGCAGTCGATAGGCGATTACTCGGCGGAGCTTGGCGACCTTGCCTTTGTCGAAGGGTAGTTCGGGCAGATCGCCTATCCAGGAGCCGGCGCGCTCGGTGAGGTCGGCGAGGATGCGGTGGACGGCCCGCTGCGGTACGCCGAGCTGGTCGCCGAGAGCGACGAAATCTGCGGCACCGAAGTCGCCGCCGCTGCGACCACCGATGGACAGGGCCATCGTCGTGTCGCCGTACGGGTAGGAGCTGGGTGTGTCGTAGGCGGGCGACACCCGCCACTCGCCGTCTCGCCCTTGCAGCACCGAGAAGTTCTTGGCGTGTGCGTCGCCGTTGCCGGTGAGGTAGGCGAAGGCGAGCTGACGGATCAGGTCGCGGCTGGCGACCGCCGACGCCTGGCAGACGGAGGCCAGCGCGCCGAACGTCGCGTCCGCTCCCAGCCGGTACTTGTCGGCCGGTGGCCGATCCTGCACCTGGCAGCCGTCCTCGACCGCCAGCAGGGTGAGTACACCGTCCACAGTGATTCGATCGAACCGCTGGATCAGCAGTCCGGCGCTGCCGTTCGCGTCGGTGACCAACTCGTTCGGCGGTACGGTCAGCCCGCTGGTGCGGGCGGCGTCGAGGAAGAACTTCTCGTTTTCCACCAGACGGGGAAACTCGGCCGGGTTGAGCTTGAGAATGTAGCGTTCACCGGCGCGGGCGACCGGCAGGTTGATCATCGCTGCGCTGGTTTTCTCCTGGATGCCGGGCAGCGCGGTGCGTTGCGCGTGGATGCCCAGCTCGGCGAGCAGGTCGGCGAAGCTGACAGCGCCGATCTCCTCGATCGCCACCTGCGCCGGTACCTCGGCCGGTGTGGTCCCGGCCGGCACGACCTGCACGTCACCGACCGCGTCGGCACCGACCGCGAGTAGCAGGGACAACTCGTCGTCGGCGGACGTCTTCACCGCGCGTCGCAGGGCGCCGAGGCGTCTGCCTTCCGGTAGGAGCCCGGCGAAGTAGGCGGGTAGCGCGCCACCCGGCCGCAGGACCGGTTCGGCGGTCACCGGCAGGGTGGTGGCGACTGGCGGCCCGCCGGCTGCGATCCAGTCGTCCAGGTAGCGGAATTCGACGCCGTCCGGGGTACGGGTGAGTGTCGCTGCGTACCGGCCGGCTTTGAAGACGTCAGCCTGGTCGACGGTACGCAGCTGTTCGAGCTCGGCGTCCTGTCCTGGTCGGGTCATCGGGGCGTCACTGTCCTTCCCCTGTGGTGATCTCGCGGCCCGCGCCACGGCGCAGCTCCAGATGCAGGCCGAGGGTCGAGACCACCGCAAGCACCTTGTCGAGCTGTACGGTGCGTTTGCCGTTCTCCAGGGCGTAGACGAACCGTTCGGAGACTCCGGCGAGGTCGGCCAACTCGTCCTGGCGCAACCCGAGTGCGCGCCGACGCTGGCGGATGGCGTCGGCGAATTCGTCGCGCTCCCGGCTGCTCTCCACAGGTTCGGCCCGTCGCATCCTTCACTCACCTCAGCAAAACCGCACGATCGTGCGGCATGGGGTCAGCTTAAGGCTCTCCGGGGCGGCCGCAAAGCATATTCCGCACGTACGTGCGGGTAAGCTGCCGAGCGAGGGCAGTGTGGGCCGAGTAGGTGGCGTTCGCCGCACGTACGTGCGGTTCGACGGCGGTGGGGCCGGGCTCCGGCGCGGACGCTGGCTGCCGCGGCGGTAGCGTCGTCCGGGTGAACCTGGACGAGACCGCCGCCCGGCTCGGGGTGCCTGTCGCGGACGTCGAGCGGGTGCACCGGCTCGCCGGAGACCGGCCGTCGGTTCCGCTGCCGGCCAGGGCCGACGCACCCGCGATCCTGGACCGGCTCGCGGTGCGGCCGGACGACGCCGCCGAGATCATGGCCGGCTGGCCCGACCCTGGCTCGCCGCTGTGGACCCCGGAGCTGTGCTGGCTGCTCGACCGGACGATCGCCCTGGTCCGGGCCGACCTCGGCGGCTACGGCTGGCTGGTGCCCGGCCCGGAGCTGCCCCGCGACCGGGGACCCGCCTGGCGGCACCTCTACGTGTACGCGTACCTGGCCCTGGTCGACGTCGTCCGGGCGTACCACCGCGACCACGGCATCGCCGACGCCGTGTCCTGGGTGACCCTCGCGGACCTGGGCCGCAACCTCGCCATCGACCGGCGGATGCGCGGCGAGGGCTGGCCGGTGATGCAGGCCTGGCTGACGCTGCACGTACGCGGCAGCCTCTACGAGCTGGGCCGGCTGCAGCACCACCGCAGCGGCACCGCCATCGAACTGCACATCCCGGACGCGGGGCCGCTGACCCCGGAAACGGTCACCGCGTCCCTCGACGCGGCCCGCGCGTTCTTCCCCCGGCATTTCCCCGACGAGCGGTACGCGGCGTTCGCCTGCGGGTCGTGGCTGCTCGACCCGCAACTGCGGGAGTACCTGCCGGCGGACTCGAACATCGTCCGGTTCCAGCGCCGGTTCGAGCTGGAGCCGTACCAGGAGCAGGACGGGCCGGACGCCGACGTCGAGGTGGTGCGGTTCGTGTTCCGCACCCTGACCACGCCGCTCGACGCGTTGCCGCGTCGTACCGCGCTGCAACGCGCCGTCGTCGACCACTTGACCGCCGGCCGTCACTGGCAGTGGCGGCGCGGCCGATTCCCGATCTGACCACACCTGCTCTCCGCCCGGCTCGGTGATCCTGCAGGAGCTGGAAACGTAGAACATCTAGTTCTACACTCGTGTCCATGGAGCGTATCGGTGTCCGGGAGCTGAACCAGAACACGAGCCAGGTGTTGGCTCGGGTGAGTGGCGGCGAGACCGTCGAGATCACCGACCGCGGACACCCGATCGCCCGACTCGTCCCGGTAGGCGACGACCGGTCGGTGTTGGCGAAGCTGGTAGCGGCAGGGCGGGCTGTCGCCCCCACCGGCGGCGGCTCTGTGCCGCTCCCGCCGAAGCTCGGTGACGAGAACATGGACGTGGCCGCCTCGCTTGTCGCGATGCGCGACGAGGAGCGCTGGTGATCTATCTCGATTCAGCTGCCGTCGTCAAGCTGGTTCGGCAGGAGGTGTGCAGCGCCGACCTTGTCTCCTGGCTCAACAAGCACGACGACGTACCGCTGGTCTCCTCCGCTCTCGTCGAGGTGGAAGTACCCAGAGCGCTGCGCCGATCAGCTCCGCAAGCGTTGATCGGAGTGCCGGCTGCCGTCGGCCGGCTGTTCCGACTGGAGATCGACAGCACGATCCGTGCGACCGCAGCCGCGTTCGCCGAACCGACGCTTCGCAGCCTCGACGCCATCCACCTGGCCACCGCCCAGGTGCTGACCAACGAGTCCGGCGCGGCACTCACTGCCTTCGTCACCTACGACCGGCGGCTACTCGACCACGCCAAGGAAGTAGGACTACCCGTAGCAAGCCCTGGCCAGAACTGACCCACGAAGACGAGGTACTACCACCACCGTCGACCGCGGTCACCTTGTTGTGCTTGACGCCGACGAGGACCACGTCGGAGAGGTCGACCTCCGCCGGTACCCCCGTCGGCGGACGTTACACCGCGCGTCGCAGGGCACCGAGGCATCTGCCTTCCAACAGCAGGCCGGTGAAGTAGACAGGTAGCGCGTCACCCGGGCGCCGGACCGGTTCGGTGGTCACCGGCAGGGTGGTGGCGACCGATGGTCCGTCGGCCGCGATCCAGTCGGGCGTCACCGTAGGGTCGCGGCCGACCAGCCCGATGGGACGATCGACCAGGTACGGGTAAGCCGGGCAGTGGCACGATGACGCGAGGGAACCTCCATTGTTGTCTCAGGGCCGATTTGACGACAATGGCGGTTCCCTCGTCTGCCCGCAGGCCGCCCTTTCCGCGTACGCCGAGCAGACAGCGTCAGATCCGCCGGCAGCGCGGCAAACCGGAGACGATCCCGGACTTGGACACTGACGAGCAGACACGCCGCACCGGTCGAGGTGGCGGCGCAGCCCGCCAGGGCTTCGATGATCAGTACGGCGGCAACAAACGATCTGTGTCTGCCCATGAGATCTCCCATCGCTCCATTAGCGTCGCTGGACAGCGATACGGTGACCTCATGCGGGCTGTCCGGATTGGGCTACCCATCGCCGTGTTGTTCGTGGTCGCCAGCGCGGCTGCGGTCGCCGTACCGCTGGTGCGGGCCAGCATGTCGGCCAGCGCGCCGGATGAGCGGACTGCTGCGGCTGTCGAGCAGTTCGTGTGTGCCCAGGTGGCGTCGAGCATTGACGACTACTGCGATCGCATCGCCGAGGATCTCGGCCGGCGTATGCCGGTGACGGACGACGACCGGGTGGCGGCGCAGCCGCGCCGGCAGGCGCTGCTGGACGGTTTCGTCCGCGTGCTCGGCGCGGACTGTCCCGGGCCGCTGGAGCCCTGTCGGCTCCCGGCCACCACACCTGAGGAGGTCCGGCAGGCGCTGATCGCTGCCGGCTTCAACGACCCGGTGGTACGGCCAGCCAGGTACACCGACCCGGCTCCGGCAGGGGCGATCCTGTACGCCGTACGGGTCGGGCGTGCCTGCCTGCTCGGCCACGTCCGGTCGGAAACCGCCGCGCCGCCCCTCATCGTGGGCCGCCTGCCCCACGAATCCTGCCTGTCGCCCTGAGTGATCCCTACACCTGAAGCGATCCAGGAAGCGGCACTGCCACCACCGTTACCAGGGTGTCCAGACCGGCGAAGTCGTCGGGATTGGTGGTGTAGAGCGGCAGGCGGTTTCCGATGGCGACACTTGCGATCATGAGGTCAGCCGTCCGTGCTCGCGGCTTGCGACCTGCCGCCAGCACGGCTGCAACTACTCTGCCGAACGCCCGTGCCGCCTCCGCATCGAACGGCAGCGGATCGAACTCGGACTCGGCCCGTTGGAGCACGTCCAACCGGCGGGCACGCTCGGCTGGATCATCGGTGTGATGCGGACCAGCCGACAGCTCGGCGAGGGTGACTGTGCTGATCGACATCGTGTCCGGGAGCCGAGCATGGTCGATCTGCCGGCGCAGGATAAGGATATTGGTGTCGAGCAGGCCGTGCGCCTCAGGCTTCATAAGGGTCCCGGAGGCCGCCGTCCATGGCGCTGTCCGCGTCAGCACGGAACCTCGCCGCATCTATGACCGGTGCGTTCGCCGACACGCCTGCGAACTGCTCACGGGTCACCACCCGGCGCCGACGTAGCGGGATCAACTCACCGATGGGGGTGCCGTTACGGGTGACGATGAACGACTCACCATGCTCAACCGCATCCATGATCTGTCCGGATTTCGCCCGAAGATCCCGTTGAGTGAGTTCCGCTGCCATACAGGAAGCCTAGCATGGGGTAGCACAAGGTGCTACGCAGTAGCACCACATGCTTCCGATGCTGGATCGACCCAAACGTGGGCTGATCGGCGCTGGTCGGCGGATCAGTCGGTGTCGCTGGCAGCCAGTACTGCCAACCGTCGCTGGTCCGGTGACACCACCGCCAGACCGATATCCCAGGCGACGTTGTCGAACCATCCGGTGGCACCGGCGAACGAATACCACGAGCAGCGATGCGCCAGCGCTTCGACATCACCGGCCGATGCGTCGTGCGCAGCGCCGACCAGCGCAGCAACCGATTGCCAGGCCAGCAGCCTTCCGTACGCCCCGAACTCGCCGCGGTTGTACGCGCCGCCGGTCGACGCTGCCGAGAACAACTGCCGCCATGCCTGCGGCGGCGAGCATGCGCCGAGTCCGGTCGTCATGCCCTGGGTGCACTCCAGGTCGATGCTCAGCAGCGCATCGCCGACGGCGTCCGGCGGGAGGTCGTCGTCGAACGCGAACGTCCGTGCCTCGATACGGCCGTTGGATCCCTCAGCCCAGTTGTCGACCGCTGCGCTCAGCGGGACCGCCTCGTCGGATGCGGTCGTCTCCTGCCAACGAGGAACAGAGCCGTGCCCGTGCACGGGCTCCGCCGCCATGGCTGGTAGGTCCTGGCTTTCCCCTCCAATGTGGTACCTGGGAAGGCTGGGGCGTCCTTCGATCGAAGTCAACGACGACGGTAGCCAGCCGAGCGGATGATGGCGCCAATGCGGCGAGACGGCCCACGGGTGATGCACCTCGGCACCGCGAAGCACCAGCTCCTGCAGCAGGCAGGCCCGCAGCTCCTCCGACCCGCCCGCATCGAACACGACGCCCAGGTCGGCGACGGTATGGGCCGAAGCGAGCAGCGACGCCGCGTACCGGATCAGGCGACGATCCTGTACGACGGCGATCAACCGGACGGCCTGGTCGGTTGCCCCCGGCGTCAGAGTCAGCAGCCGCAGCGTCCGATCGAAAACGTTGCGATACTGCCAAGGCGTTGTCGGATCGCCCCCGTACCTGCGCCACGCCGCGATGCCGAGATCCGTGACGAAGCGCGTGTCGCCGGCCTGGAGACGCTGCTCGGCGAGCTCCCAAACCCCCGTCACTTCGTCCAGCTCGGCGAGGCCAGCCACGATGCGCCGGGGATCGTCATTCACGCCGAGGACTCTAACCAGCACTCACCTCCTGGGCCGACACCGTCTGGTCAGCCGTCGACGGCCAGGAACTGGCGGCGTCCCCGCAAGTAGGGCTCGACATCCGTGACCCGGCGAAGCCGTACCCCCGATGGATGCATGCCGCGCGCCCGGAGCACGATCTGGTACCCGTCAATCCTGGTCCCGGCGATCCAGCCACCAGGATGCCGCCAGAGCTGGAAGGCGCGCGGCTGGTCATCGACGGGGATGACGACCGGCTCCGGCGACGCCGCCTGCAGCTCCGCCTCGATCCGCCGGAAGGCCGCCTCGTCCCGAGGCGGTTCGGTGCCGTACCGCCGCTCCCGCCGGGTCTCAAGCCCGACGTCTCCTGTGGTGGGCGAGCCCACCAGCACATCGACGTACGGCTCCGAGCCGGTGGGCGATCCGTGCCCCAGTCCGGCCAACTCCAAGCGGTCGTCCCACCTGGCCCAGCGGCTGATCAACCGGAGCCCGTCCCACCCATCGAGCCCGTAGAGGGGCAGAACGTGGGCGGTGGCCCGGATGGCCGCTTCCTGATCGTCCGCCCGTACTCTCATCTCCTCCGGACCGAGCCGGGCCGGTTCTTCCCGCATTGCGTTCCTCCATTTCGCCGCCGACCGGAAATCGTGGCAGCCGGAGGGAACTCCTGCGGTTGCCAGGCTGGGTGTGAGGCCGAGGATGGAGGTGCTGGGCCATCGACGCACCCATCGAGACTTTATTGAGACGCCAGTACCTCTCGACCATCTTTCGATGATCCTATCCCAGACCTGGGGCCCCCAACGATTCATCGATGCGGAATTGTTCGAAACACAGCAGCTCCGCTCGAGCCCATCCGCTGGGGGGCGCCATGAGGTTGAGTGTTACGTCGCAGTACTGAACGTTGACGGAATCCGAGCGGGCCTGTACCACTACAACTCAAGACTGCACGCCCTAGAGCTTCTGAATCCCTCGTTCGATAGAGACGCGGTCGGCCGAGTCACGTATGGGCAGCGGCAGTGCACCGGCGCGGCCTTTACCTGCTTCACCACCGCCCGAATCAGGCGCCTTTCCTGGAAGTACCGCCACCCACGTGCCTACCGGCTTGTGATGTACGACGCTGGACACTACGGGCAGACATTCGCTCTTGTCGCGACGGCGCTAGGCCTTGGCCCATTTCAGACCGCAGCATTTCTCGACAGTGCAGTGGAAAAGGCCTTAGGAGTGTCACTCGATGAGGAGTTTCCCGTTTACGTGCTCGGCGCAGGCTACCCCAGGCCAACCAAGAACCCCTTGCTACCCTCCGACTACAAGTATCCGAAGCTGTCGGTAAGAGGGAGTGAACGTGGAACCGCCGGAGAACGACCCCCACCGGGGCCCAGCAGGTAAGAGGTCCTTTAGGGCCTACGTTGCAGGTCAGGCGGTGTCAGGTCTTGGAACCTTCATGGAATACACCGCACTGTACTGGCTGGTCAACCGGGTGACGGATGGCCATGCCCTGGTCATCTCCCTAGTCGCGGCGGTTCAGTTCCTGCCCATGCTGGTGCTGAGTGCACCGGTCGGGCGAGTAGTCGGCCGAGTACACCGGCACCGGACACTCTTGGTCACCCAATTTGCCCAGATTGCGGTGTCGTTGCTGCTCGCGGTGCCTCTGCTCGTCCTCGGGTGGACCAACGTCTGGCTTATCGGTGGGGCGGCATTACTGCTGGGCTGTGTCCATGTAGTTGACTCTCCGGCACGACAGATGTTTCTGAAGGATCTTGTCGGAAAGGAGCAGTTGCGTCAAGCGGTCGGCATCTATTCGACGGCAGTGGGCGCAGCCCGGGTCGGCGGCCCGGCGGTTGCCGGGTTCCTGATCGCAACCGTCGGCGAGGGGTGGGTCTTCGTACTCAACGCAGTTTCCTATCTGGCGGTAGTAGGCTCTCTGTACTACGTGCGTCGCGTCCGTGGCGACTTGACCGGAGGAGCGGAGGCGGTCGGACGGGACTCTGAGACCAAGGCACGGATCAGCCGTGTTCCTCGTGTTCTCTGGCCAGCACTTTTGCTAACATTGTTGCTTGGTGGGTTCGCCTACCAGTTCCATGTCACTGGACCTCTGATGGTTGCTAACATTCTGCAGGCCAACTCTGTAACGTACGGGTTGGTCGGCGCGTGCACGGCGGTTGGCGTAATCATCGGCAGCGTTATCTCCGCTCGCCGCTCTGCACCTACTACCGGTGAGTACATAACCTGGGCAGCCCTCTTTGCCGTTGTGGCCCTGTTTGCCGCCTCGGCTACCAACCCCGTCTGGTTCGGAGCTGCGATGGCGGGGGTCGGAATGTCTATGTCCTTGTTCACCACGACCGTCGTCGTTTTTATCCAACATAGGTCCAACGACCAGGAGCAAGGGCCAGCGCTGGCTGCTTACAACGCTGCATACATGGGTTTCATCCCGGTTGGCGCTGTCGTTGTCGGCGTTATTTCAAACTATGTCGGGATCCGTTGGGGTATCGCTGTTCCATCGATGTTGCTCCTGGCGGCCGCCGGTTGCGTGGCGATCAAGTTGTGGGTGACGACGTCCAGTACGACTCCCGAGAACCGGGAAATCACTTCCAATTCACTCTCCTGACTATCTAAGGAAACGTCATGACTGACCCATTTGGGCACTTGCGCAGATGATCGAAGGCGCCGTCTCCTCTGTTAGGTGGGGACGTGAGCCGATCCTGCACAGAAACGCCTCGTCAAACCGCATAGCGATGCGGGGTTCCAGATGCGTGTCAACCCGTCACGGAAATCACTACCAACAGGGGTGTGGCATGGTTTCGCTAGCTGACGCGTCTCTCGGCATCGAGTCTCGCCCTTCGCGGCAATCTTGTCGAGATAGAGCAACGTCCCTCGGTATTGGAGGTAAGTCATGACCGCCACATCTGAAATACGGACCAGCAACAAATACCCAGCCCTTGCGAGATGCCTCGCCATCGATCCGGAGGAGTTTCTAAATGAGTACTACGGCCGAAAGCTGCTACACACTCCTGCAGAGAAACTGACTGGCGACTTTTCAGACCTTTTTTCCGTCAATGCGGTAAACTCGATTCTCAGCTCCGGCGGTTTGCGCACCTCGTCGTTACGCATCGTTCGTGAGGACCAGCAACTCGATCCACGAAAGTATGGACGTGTCGTCAGTGGCGATAATCCCGGAGAGAGCCCGTACGTCGACACCGATCGTGTCGCCACTGCCCTGCGCGATGGATGTTCGCTGGTTATTCGATCGCTACATCGTCATCACCGACCGTTAATGGACTTCTCTCAGGCTCTCTCGGCGGATCTCGGATATCCCGTCGGTATCAATGCCTACGTCACTCCTGCAAAGTCACAGGCCGTGAAGGTACATTTCGACACACACGACGTTCTTGTGCTGCAAATCGCGGGAGAAAAGGTTTGGGAGATTCGAAAGCCGGTCCTGGTGGATCCCGTCACCGACCAGGCATGGCAGGAGATGGGTGCGGCAAAACGCAGCCGACTACTCGCGCGCTCCGAACCGTTGCAGGAACTGGTGCTCCGACCTGGCGATAGCTTCCACCTGCCACGAGGCTTCCTTCATTCTGCGCGAGCTGGTACAGAGACTGCCGTCCAACTGACCATAGCCATCATGACCACAACTCGCTACGATCTGCTGCAGAGCCTCGTCACTCTAGCTCAAGATGATCCGTGGTTCCGTCAGCGAGTCCCACTGCACGACGAGGATGCCATTGATCTGGTAGCCGACCTTATCCCCGAGATGACTAGCCGGATTCTTGGACTGGAGGCTAGCGCTGCGGCTAGGAAAATTAGGCAGTATGTCAATAGTGTACGATGGGACGGTGTCCCGCCCGAGCCGATTCCGGTTCTCTCGCCTAGTAACTGCCACACGTATCGCCCACGAGTGGGTGCTCGCTATTCGCTAGATGATCACGATGGGGAAATTTCGGTCATCAGCGGAGCGAGGCAGATATCCATACCGAGAACGATTCTCCCGGTTCTTCAAGAGGTGCTATCCTCCTCTCGTGTAGACACAAGAAACCCGCCGAGCGGGACTGATGCCACTGTGTGGCAAACGATCATCGCTGCGTTGGTCAGGATTGGAATCCTGACTCCCGTCGTCGATGACCCATTCCGCACAAATAGGTAGCCATCCTTAGGCGGAAAAGTTGATCTAATATTGTCGGAGTCTGCTGCCGGTTGTCTGCTTCGTGAACCTGACTAGGGGCTGATGGCAGTCGCGCTTGGCCGAGTAATTCGGGATTCTAGTGGATGTCGTCCTAGTTGCCGCGTATCGTTAAGGAGATTGCGTTGAATTGGCAGCCTGATAGCTACGGCAATAGGTGGGCGGATGAGTACGACAAGCGATTCGCTGGTCTCGCAGACACGGAGCCTGCCATTCGTATACTTAGCGATCTTGCAAATGGCGGACCGGTATTGGAGCTCGGCCCCGGGACTGGGCGCCTTGCGATTCCACTGTCGGCTTCAGGCCTTGATGTGGTTGCGGTAGAGGCTTCCCTAAAAATGATCGAGAAGCTGCGCGAGAAGCCAGGCGGAGAGTCAGTCCAGATCCACCACGATAGCTTTGAGAGGTACGAAATAGGTCGGGACTTTTCGCTCATATTCACAAGCTGTAATACGTTGTTTGATCTGCCCAGTCAGGATGCGCAGCTTTCCTGTATCCAGTCCTCGGCAATGCATTTGCGTACCGGGGGGATTCTCGTTGTTGAGGCGTCGGTACCGTGGCATCTGCTATCTCCTTCGTCGGGGATGCCCGTCGCTATTAGTCTTGATGATGAGACGGTCATATTCCAAGTCGTCATGCACGACAAGTCGAGTCAGCAGATTTTCAAACAACGCATCTCGGTTGAGCCAGAGGGGATACGCCTGGGGCCTGTTCGTAACCGTTATATCTGGCCGTCAGAGCTCGACCTAATGTGTCGGTTGGCTGGCTTGGATCTCCAGGTGCGGTGGAGTGGCTGGGAGCAGGGTGCATTCAACAATGAGAGCAGGGGCCACATTAGCGTCTACTGCAAACCGTAGGGGTGCATTTGGTGCTTCGCTCCGAAGGCAGAGCTACAGCAAAGTCAGTTGATTATGGTTGCGATGCGTTGAGCAGGGCTGGGATGAGCATCTTGTCGGCGTGGTGACGTTCCATCACCTGCTTGATCCTGTCGTGTTCGGCGAGCCGGATCAGGGCGATGGTGAGGTTGCGCAGGGCGGCCAGGGCGTGGGCGACGCTGCCGAGCCAGGCGTTGTGGGTGTCTTCGCCGAACAGGACGTCACGGACCCAGTGGACCTTGTTCTCGATCCACCAGTGGGTGCGCACACGTCTGGCGATTTCGGCCCCCGCGCTGGTCAGGCTGGTGATGCCGTGGACGATCTGTTTGCTGATCCGTTACCCGTCCGGGGCGTAGACGTCACGGCGGAGCCGGAACACCGTGGCGGCGCCGGGGAAGTCGACGCCGGTGGCGGGTGCCATCCAGATGGTGCGGGTGACCCGGTAGCCGCTGCGGCGTTCGGTGTGGTCGCGGCCGTGGCGGCGGGTAGCCGGTCGGTGATCGCGGCCAGCAGCGCGGGCCTGTTGCCTTTCACGGTGAACACGTAGTCCGTGCCTCGTTCCCGCAGGTAGGTGGCGGTGTCGCCGCTGGGGTGCGCGGCATCGGCGGTGATCACCGTGCCGGCGATCTCGGTGTGGTCGAGCAACGCCCGGATCTGGGTGACCTCGGTGGTGCCGGCCGGGACCAGTGCCTGGGCGACGACCACCGCGGTGTCGTGGCGCATCGCGGCGAACAACTGCACGTCGACCCCGTCTGGTCCGCCCGGGTGGCGGACGGTCTTGCCGTCCACCGCCAGCCCGCACCCGCCGGCCGGCCGGTGGAGCGAGTCGGGTGGCCAGCCAGACGCTGACGAGGCGGTCCACATGGCCGCGTCGACCGCCTCGACCACCCGGCGCAGCGTGTCGCGGCCCGGCGCGACGCGGACCCCGAGCACCGGATGCCGGCGGGCGCCGGCGGCGGCGAGTAGCGGCTGCGGCAACTCGGCGACCCGGTCAGCGGCCTGCCGGAAGTTGCGGGCTCCGCACAGCAACGCCATCGTCAGCACGGTCAACACCGCCGCGAGGCGGTGCCGTACACCCCGCGCCTTCCGTGGATCGGTGACCTGCCCGAACAGTGTCGCTAGCGCTGTCACCTGCCCGGTGTCCACCTCCCCGCGATCATCGGTGACGGTGTCGAACGCGGCGTGGGAGACTGACACGAGCGGCCTTTCTTTGCAGACGACGACTGGCGTAGGAACCTTCATCGTCTACTTGGGAAGGCCGCGCTCGTTCACCGCCCCTGGACCAGGCTCACGGACACCCTCCTCACCAGGGAAAACGAAGATCAACTAACTTTGCTTTGGCTCTGCGTCAGGAAGCATGATCGCGCATCAAGACACCCGCCGGCCATCGTGGCCCGCGTGTCGTTGCTCATCTGGTATGTCGATCCGCGTACCTGCCTGGTTACTCCCTGCTTGTCGTGGTGTCGTCCCACCGCTGGCCGCCGTGGCTCTGTAGCCAGTTGGTCAGCAGTTCGGGCTTGTGGAGCTGGAGGTCGCCGTACGGATCCCAACGCAGCCAGTCCGGCGTGAGCACGCCTAGCGTGATCAGCTCGGTGTCGTCGCTGTCGGTGATCTTGAGCCTGCAATCGGGCCAGGACATCCAGTCCATGAGCCCAGATTCGGGCCGGAGGCGAAGCGCGGCTGCGAGCGCTTCCAGGGCGTCAGCATCGACGACATCGGCGAGTAGCCACGGGCGACCATGAGTACGCCGCTTGCGAGCTGGGCGTTCGCCTTGCCGATCGAGGACCTGGACCCGGTGTGCGCGGAGCAGCTTGGCGGGTAGGGCCTCAGCAAGTTGCTCGGCGCTGACGCTTGGATCCACGGGGTGTTCGGTCAGTGGGTGTCGGGGGTGAGGGTGGAGAGGAAGGACGTCCAGCCGGCGGGGGAGAAGGTGAGTGCCGGGCCGGCGGGGTCCTTGCTGTCGCGTACGAGGACTGTGGCGGGGACGTTGGTGGCGACCTCGATGCACATGGCCTGCCCGTTGCTTCGGGTGCTCTTACGCCAGATTGGCTGCTGTGGATCACCGGGGGTGGTGGTCATCGGTGCTCTCCCTTGCTCCGTGCTCCAGGATCGCCTCGGCCCTCATCCGCAGGAAGGCCAGCGTGTCGGCGGGTGAGAGCGCGGTCGCACGGAGGTGGTCGAACGCCAACCCGTGCATCTCCACATGGTAGTCCTTGTCCAGGTAGAGAGCGCCACTCAGATTCTCCTGGTAGACGACCGTCGGGTGGTTGCTGAAGTCGAGCATCGCGAACGGGCCGCCCATGCCCATGTGGGCACCCTGGCGGAAGGGCAGTACCTGGACGGTGATCGACGGACGCTGCGCCATGGTGATCATGTGCTCCAGCTGAGCTGCCATCACCTGCGGGCTGCCGATCGGTCGGTGCAGCACGGCTTCGTCGAAGATGAACCACAGCCTGGGTGGCTTGCGCCGCTCAAGGATTCGCTGGCGGGCGAGACGTAGCTCGATCCGCTCGTCGATCTTCTCTTGCGGACCCTCCGGGAATTCGGCGCTGATGATGGCGCGGGCGTAGTCCGTGGTCTGGAGCAGGCCGTTGACGAGCTGGACGTCGTAGGTGCGGAGCTGGGTCGCCTCGTCTTCGAAGGCGATGTACCCGTCGAGCCCGTGCGGCATCGCGGCGGAGTAGTCGACCCACCAGTTGTACTTCTGGGCGTCTCGGGCGAGTTCGATGAGCCCGACAGCATCCTTGTCGGGTAGGCCGTAGAGGCGCAGCAGCTTCGTGACGTTCCGAGTCGTCACCGAGACCTGGGCATTCTCGACGCGGGACAACGTCGACTTGCTGATCTTCACCTGTTGGATGACCTGGTCAATTGTCAGACCGGCAGCCTCGCGAAGTGCGCGAAGCTCGGTCGCGAGCCGTCGTCGCTGGACGGTTGGAGTTCCTGCCACAACGGACAGTCTGCGCCATGAGCCGTCGTTTGACGAGTCCCTGAGCCAACTAATTTTCTACCAGATGCGGTGTTGCAAGATCGCGCTTTCCCTGTCAATGTGGGCCAAGCATCGAAGGTGGACGGTTGATCAACTGGCCGGCTGCTTAATCGCGGGGAGCGGCGAGTTCATGATCGATTTCCCGCTGCGTTTCGCTGAAATCCCAGGTGGTCGGGCGGGTTGCGGCAACGACCCGCCCGACCGCACTCCAGCCCAATCGGAAGGGTTGATCATGGTGTTTGGCGCATTGGCTTCCGGAATCCTGCTCGGGTTCTTCGTGGGGCTCTTCAGTTTCAAGATCAAATCGCGATGGTGCCCGGTCTGCGGTCGATGGACGGTGTCGGCGGCCCATCGGTGACGTGCCGGCCGATCAGCCTCCGACAGATCCCCGCCCCGGCGACGTACTGATCATTGACGCTCGGGCAAGTGTGCAGTTCGCGGCCGGCCGAGGCTTCCGCTTCCGGGTGACGACAGTGGACGCACGCTGGACGTACCAGGGCTGGGTCTGGCTCGCCGGCTACGTGCTCGGGCCCGACGGCGGAGCCCGCGAACGCCGCGAGATCTTCGTGCAACGGGCCGGCCTGCGCTGGGCACCCACCCCGGCACGCCGCCGCAACGGCAACACCACGACGTGAAACCGCGACTTCCCCGCCCGTACCCCCTGAAGTTCCGTGACCGACCCACCCACCCTGACCTCGAAAGGTGGTCCTGCCATGCGCAGAATCCTTGACCTGTTCCGCCGGCCGCCGGTGCGCAGCCGGCGGGCCCGGCGGTTGCTCGCCGAGCTGGCCCAGCACACCCGCCGCAACACGGCGCAGGCCGCCGACCGGCGTCCGCCGGTGCGGCGCGCCCCGAACGCCGTCGCCCACTACTACGGGCGGCCGGTGCGGCCGTCGATCAGCCCCGGCCTGATCCGTGACCGTCAGTTCGGCGACCGCGTCCGGCGCGGCTGCGACCCCACCGAGGTACGGGCCTTCCTGCACCTGGTCGCCGACGAGTTGACCGCGCTGCGCACCGAACTGCGCTCCACCCAGGACGAGAACCTGCGCATCAAGCAGGCGTTGCGGGACTGGCAGTCGGAGCAGTTCCAGCAGCTTGGGGCGGGGGTGGCGGCATGACCGGGGTCGACAAGGTGCCGGCCGGCCAGGTCCGCGTCGTCGGATTCGGGTCCGAGCGGCGGCGGGCGCAACTCGTCTTCACCGTCGCCAACCTCGACACCGGGGCTGTCGTGTCGACCAGTTTGGTGCCGGGCTCGTTCACGCCGCTGCCGACGCCGGGCGGCACCTGGTGGCTGCCGTACGCGCCGATCGTCGCCGACCTGGCCGCCCGCGCGGGGGTGGCCGCGGCGACGCTGCGCGACCCGGACTTCCCCGACGAACCCGGCCGGCAGCCGTCGTCCGGGCTGATGCTGCCGATCCAGTGGCAGCCCGGCATCCCGGCCGGCGAACGCCACAAGTGGGAGGCCGTCGCGCTCGCCGACCGGCGCAGCACGCCGTGGCTGGTCCTGATCGGCCGCGCCACCGAGCCGCCGGCACCCGACCCCGCCCGGCTGCTCGGCCGGCTCTGCGCGCTCGCCGACCAGCTGCACGTCGACCTGGTGATCGAAGCCCGGCAGGCATCGACGCGCAGCGGGATCAGCTGGGACATCCGGTTCGAACTCGCCGGCGGGAAAGTCCCCGACTACGCGCACCGCTGGGCGGCCGACCTGCCGACGGCGCTCGCCAGGATCAGCCCGGAACGCGCCGCGTCCGGGCTGTCCGTGGCCGACCGCGACACCCCCGCCCACTACCTGACCGAGGATGCCCTCACCCCGCACCCGGTGCCGGTCGGGTTGGACGGCCACCCCGGCGGCCACGACCTCGACCAGCTCGAACGACGGATGCTCAGTGACGCCGAGCAGCACGGCGGCGCGCAGGCCATCTGGCGTAACCGGCACTGGTGGCACACCAGTCTGCGCCCCGACGACACCGAGTCGTCGACACCGGTCGGCGGCCGGTTCCGGCGCGGCTGGGAGCCGCCGACCCCGAAATACTGGGGCGAGGCGATCCCCACCCACCCGTGCACCCGCTGCGCCGACGTGGCCGATCCGCCGTACTGCACCGACTGTTACGGCACCCGCCAGGTCCGGCGCGGCGTCGTGGTCACCGTCACCGACCTGCGCGGCCGGACCGTGCACCGCAACTGGCGACCCGACGACGACCCGACCCCGCCGGTGCGCGCGCTCACCGACCGGCCGTCCGGCACCACCGTGTGGCAGCTGCCCGAGCACTACCAGGTCGGCCCGATGGCGGCCGACTTCGGCGTGCAGCCGACCGACCTGACCGACCTCGACGGCGAGCACGTCCTCGACCAACACTTCCGCAACGGCGTCAGCGAGGTCGGCCACTGGGGCGGGGACCCGCTCGCCGCGTACCTCGCCGAAGCCGCCGCCGCCCACGACGGCGCCCGACTCCTGGTCCGGGCCAACGACTGGCCCGGCCCCACCCTCGACGAGCTGGCCCGCCTCGTCCGCGGCCTCGGCCTCGCCCTGGACCTCACCGTCACCGACCACGCCGACACCGTCGGCCACCCGGAGTTGCTGCAGGGGCACAGCTGGTCGGTCCAGGTCGCCGCCCCGGCCGCGCCGATGGCCGTCGACCCGGTGCCCACCTGCGCCGCCCTGCCCGAAGCGGTCGCGCTCTGCCACCGCTACCTGTACGGCGCACTGCGCGCCACCATCCCCACCGACCCCGAGAAGCCGATGTCCGTGCCACAACAGGCCGCGTCGGCCGGTCCCGCTCCCGACACCGCAACCTTGATCACCGAGGTACGCCGCCGCGCCGCCACCCACCCCGGCCAGCCTGTCACCGTCCGGCTCTGCCCCGACGGCACCCACACCACCACCACGGACACCTCCGGATCGCTGTCGTGAGTCTGCAATCGGGCGGGTCGTCGTCAGACGGCCGTACGCGACCACTGCTGGTTGGTGCCGGTGTGGCACGACCACTGAGTCAGGACCACGCCGTCGGCGGTCGAGGCGGCCGGCACGTCCACGCACTTGCCGCTGTGCCGGGCCCGGAGCTGGAAGTAGCTGCCGTTGGCGACCATCTGGAACTGCTGGTTCGTGCCGCCGCCACAGGTGTACTGGATCAGCTCGGCCCCGTCGGCGGTGGACGCGCTCACCACGTCGAGGCACTTCCCGCTGTGCCGGCTGACGATGCGCCAGTAGCCGCTGCCGGCGTCCTGGAACTGCCACTGCTGCCAGGCGTTGCCGTTGTAGGTGTACTGGCCGACCCGCGCGCCGTTGTCGGTGTTCGGCTGCTGGACGTCCATGGCCTTGCCGCTGTGCCGCGCAGTGACCCGGTAGAACGTCCCCGTCGGCGGCGTCGAGGGGTCGTCGCCGACGGCGTCGCCCCACCCGTAGCGGATCCGGTCGGCGCCGGACGGGTTGCGGACGGTCAGGTCCAGGCTGGTGCCGCTGCCGCTGAGCGCGAACATCGAGTACCAGTCGTACCCGATGTTGCCGGTCTTGCCGCCGAGGGCCGGCCAGTAGGTGCCGCCCATCTGGTTGTCGCGCATGACCTGGGCCATGGCGCGGATGTGGCGGG
>Ga0207773_100129_pt1 | contig 62897 bp, 35 predicted proteins | sample TtaePargueraPR_2_FD_187281 | JGI IMG/M metagenome (GOLD analysis project Ga0207773, IMG submission 187281) | Aerobic enrichment media microbial communities from Bioluminiscent Bay, La Parguera, Puerto Rico - Tt and M1 (3) (SPAdes) | ecosystem: Environmental > Aquatic > Marine > Unclassified ...
AGAGTGATCCACCGTCGCGAACAGCCTTTCGTGCCCTGACCCGAAGCCGCTGACAGAGAGGAGCAACGAAAAATGCAGTGCCAATAGTTGACAGGTCAATCCATATCAGGAGCCTGCTTGCAGGCGAACAAGAACGGAACTCCGTAGTCGTTCGCCTGCAGGCAGCCTTATTCAGCGCTTGCTTTCAATGCCAACGTTATTTCCGCAATCCTGTCGGCATGACCGCTGATAATCGCCAGGGTACTGCTGTCGCTGTCAAAGACGGAATTGAGCCCCTGTGGCTCCTGGGGCGGATCGCCGAGGAAGGCGTCCCCGGCTTTCCAGATCGCATCCGCAGAGGCCGCGCGGCCGTATCCGGCGAAGGTCCAGAAGTTCGAACCGCTGAAGGGCCCGTTCTCTTTGCGGTTCTTTTCGATCAGTGCGTATATCTCCCCCAGGAAACGGTCCCGGTACTGGGTGCCCGCCTCGGGAGAAAAGCTGCCGCCGTCCCGCTCCACGCCGAATTCCTCCAACACCAGGGGCTTGCCGAGACGCCCGGCGATCTCTATGTGCCGCTGCAGGTAGTCGCGGGATTTCCGCAGTGCCTCCGGGTAGGTGGATTCCGGGTCCTGGATGTCGAACCAGCTCCAGTTCTTGATCCACAGGTGCACGGTCAGGTAGTCGATATAGGGGGTGTCGTGGGATGCCGAATACAGCTCTGCGTGCTGCTGGCTGCCCATGATGCCCTCGCTGCCACTGCTCACCAGCTGCTTGGGGGCGAGCTGTTTGATGGCTTTGGCGGTGTCGTTTATCCAGCGTATGTAGTGTTGAGACCGCTCCTCGCCATAGGAGGCATCGCTGCCGGGCCGGGGCTCGTTGGCGAGCTGCCAGGACATGATGGTTGGGTCGTCGCGGTATTTCTCCCCGCTGAGATGATTGGTGCGCGACGTCAGTTTGGCAATGGCCTGCAGGTATTGCTGCTGGCAGGGCGCGCAGCGATAGAAGAGGGCGGAGTTGTCCATGAACTGATTCCATTTCCCGTCCACATCGGGGTCGTGTATTTTCCCGCCATTGTGCCAGGCCAGGTATTGGGACATGCCGCCCGACCACTGCCAGAAGTTGGTGAGGTAGAGCACTGCCTTCATATCCCGCTTGGCCATCTCCACCAGAAGGCGGTCGAGGCCGCGCAGGAGCTTCTCGTTGTAAGCCCCCGGCTTGTTGATAAATGCGGGCTTGACGCTGCGGCTCAGCTCGCTCAACTCCGACAGGGCCAGCACCCGCAGGTTGGTGATGCCGTTGTCGCGCAGGAAATCCAGTTCCCGCACCAGTCTTTCCGGATCGCTGTCTCCCAGGTAGGCCCCGTGCCAGTAGTTGGTCCCGGCAAAGACGTAGGGGTGGCCGTCGATACTGAAATGGCCTTTCTCGACGGCGACAAAGCCATCGGGGGCCCGGGCCTCCGCGAGGCGGCCGAAAACGGCGGTTAGCAGAACGGCAAACAGCGCGATGAAATTTCTACGTTTCGGCATCTCAGCTTCTCTCTGTTTTTTTATTTTGCGGCTCAGTGGGAAGTTATCCTCCAGTGGCCTGAATCGCAGGCCGGGCATTGAGTGTGGCCACTGAAGTACCTGCCATTCAACCACAGTTGTGTAACCGGTTACAAATTATGGCGCCTCTTTTTTGCCCCAATATGGCGCCCGGCACAAAAAGATTGCACAGGGCTGGTGCTTGTAATAATCTCAGCGTGGAACCGGTTACATAGTCGCAAAGTGTCGGCGTCGGGCGTTGTCGGTAGGGAAGTTAGATTTCCAATGGATTACCGGAGAGGGACGCAGACTTGGTCCCCTGCTCAGGATTGGAATTGTAACCGGTTACACAATCTCTGAACGACTGGCAGTCTGGGTGTCGTGGTACCGCAGTAACGTCCTTAACAGACTCTACTCTGCGGGGAGTAGCCGGTTAGAAAATAATAATTACTCGAGGGAAAACAAAATGTTCTCTAATAAACTTCCATTTGCCAGAGCTATCCTGGCCACCAGCATAGCAACCTATGGCCTGCTCGGGGCCCCGGGTATATTGGCCCAGGAAACCGAACCCACCGAAGAAACCACGGAAGAGAGCGCGGCTCTGGAGGAGGTAGTCGTCCAGGGCATGCGCATGTCGCTGGAAAATGCCCAGCAAATCAAGCGCCACGCTCCTACCGTTGTGGATTCCATCACCGCCAAGGATCTGGGCTCCTTCCCGGACAAATCCGTGGCCGAGGCGCTGCAGCGGGTGGCCGGTATCACAGTCAACCGCTTTGCTGCCACTTCGGATACCGCGCACTTCTCCGCGGAGCCTTCCGGTGTGGTCGTGCGCGGCCTGAACCAGGTGCGCACCGAGTTCAATGGGCGCGATTCCTTCAGTGCAAACTCCTCTCGCGGTCTCAGCTGGAGCGATGTGTCACCGGAATTGATGAGCGGCGTGGACACCTATAAAAACCAGATGGCGGAACTGATCGAAGGCGGTATTGCCGGCACCGTGAATATGCGTACGCGTGTGCCCTTCGATCAGGAAGGGGACATGATCGCCCTGAGCATCAATACCAATTACAGCGATCTGTCTGAGAAGGCGACACCGGAAGTTTCCGGCCTCTACAGCACCCGTTGGGAAACCGGCGTCGGGGAATTCGGGGTACTCGCCAACTTCGCCTATTCGGATGTGACCACCAAAACCGAAGGCAGCCAGCTGTTCCGCATGAACCGGTTCCGCGATGTGTACGACGATGACAGCCTGTATTACATCCCCGGTGGGGTGAATATGCGGGAAAACGTGTACGAGCGCGAACGCAAGGGTGGAGCGCTGGCCTTCCAGTTCCAGAACCCGGAAGAAACGGTGGTGTTCACCTCCCAGTACAACCGCTCCGAATATGAAAATGCCTGGGAAGAGTATGTGGTACAGGCCTCACCGGCAGATCTCTCCTACGGCCAGAGTGTGTATCACGAAATTACCGCCGCAGATAATTTCCTCAATGACCCCGGCTCCACCATACCTCGTCCCGCCACCGGAACCGGGCCGTTCACCTTCGATGCCAACGGCATGTTTCAGACCGGTGTCCTGGCCAGTGGCATGGGATGGTTTGGTACCGATACGGTCGATGCCACCAATGCCGCCGGCGAGCCATTCGTGAATGCCTGTTACGACTGGACCGGCTGCCCCGTCGAGCAGCAACAGCGCGGCGTGTCCATGAATACCGCCACCCGCTCCAACAATAACCAGAACATGACCCAGGACCTGTCGTTCAATCTCAAGTGGGCGCTATCGGATCGGGTCCGTTCGAATTTTGATGTGCAGTATGTGGAGTCCGAAGTCCAAAACTATGATATTGATATCGGCTTCGCCTCCTACGCCAATCTCGATCTGGACCTGCGCGGCGACCGCCCGCAGATAAACCTGCTGGCGCCTTCCAATGTGAATATGTCGCCAGGCAATTGGTCAAACCCAAACAACTACCGCATTCATTCCATCATGGATCACGTGGAGGACAGCGAGGGTGATCAGCTGGCGCTGCGCGCGGATTTCGAGTTCGATATCGACAACGGCTGGATGGAATCCATCAAGACCGGTGTGCGCTGGGCTGAGCGGGATCAACAGGTCCGCTGGAGCGGCTACAACTGGCAGAATGTCGCCAATGATTGGGGCGGCGGCCACCAGGCCGCCTACTACAACCTGGACAAACACGACCCCGCCAACGGTGTGGGTGGCCAGCCCGGCTTTACCGGCTACCCGGAGGGCTTTTATGAGGTCCGGGACTTCGGTACCTCCAGTTATCACGATATCAACGTAAACCAGTTTGTATTCGCCAATATGGACCTGCTGCAAAATCGCCAGGCCATGGCCAACGCGCTCGGTGCCAGTGCCCTCGGCTTTACCGGTGGTACCGGCTGGGACCCGGTGTGCTCCAATATTGGCGACCGCGGTGACGAAATTCCGGGAACCTGCTTCACACCGGCGGAAATCGCCGATGTCAATGAGGAAACCCAGGCGCTCTATGTACAGTTCAACTTCGGCGGCTCCGACGCGGAGCTATTCGATATTCCCTTCTCCGGCAATATCGGTGTGCGCTACGTCAAAACCATCGATACCAGTGGCGGTGGGATCGCCCTGCCACGCCTCGGCGACGAGTACTTCTTCACCTTGGATTCGGAAACCGGCCAACGGATTCCCGACCCAACCCGCCAGAACCTGGGCTGCGCTCCAGCGGAGGCAGAAGAAGGACAACCGGCACCAGCGGTATCCGGTACCCTGGGGTGTTACCTGACCCTGGCCGACGCGCAGTTTGCCAATGGCGCCACCCAGACCAGCGAAACGGAAACCACCCACCACAATATCCTGCCGAGCTTCAACATCAAGTTCGACCTGACGGAAGAATGGCTGCTGCGTTTTGCGGCCTCCAAGGCCATCGCGCGGCCGGATATCGGCAACCTGCGCAACTACGTCGGGGTAAGCACCATCCTTCCGAACACCAGCAACGCGGATGACCCGCTGTGGATAAAAAATTCCGCAGGCGAAATCACCGGTGCCCAGATCGGGCTGGTTGGGGATGCACAGAATCCCTTCCTGAAACCCATTGAGGCCACCCAGTTCGACCTCGCCCTGGAATACTACTTTGCTGATGTGGGCTCCATGACCCTCACCCTGTTTCATAAGGAGTTCGACCACTACATCCAGTTCGGCCGCTACTACCGCGAATTCACCAATAACGGGGTTACCCGCACAGTGGAAATTCGCGGTCCCCTCAACGGTGAAGGTGCCAGTATCAAGGGCTTCGAAGTCGCCTTCCAGCGCTTCTTCGATTTCCTGCCGGAGCCGTTCAATGGACTGGGTATGCAGGCCAACTATACCTACATCGACAACAATGGCATTACCAATCCCGGTGTGCAGAGCCAGCAGGTAAAGGGCACCACGGTCACCGACCAGGCCCCGGATACCATCGGTGTCGATCGCCTGGAAGGACTCAGCGACAATGCCTTCAACCTGGTGGGCATGTACGAAAAAGGGGATATACAGGCACGCCTCGCCTACAGTTGGCGCGACGAGTATATGGTGACGGCGATCGACTGCTGCGTGGCCTATCCGGTGTGGACCGACGCTTACGGTTCCCTGGACGGTTCGATTCGCTACAGCCTGACCGACAACCTGGATATTTCCTTCCAGGGCAGCAACCTGTTGAATGAAGAAACCGTTACCCGTCAGCAGGTTTCCAGTGTTGAGGACGGCGGAACCCTGATGCCCAATTCGCGCTTCACCAACGGTCGCCTGTATGTGCTGGGGCTTCGCTACCAGTTTTGATGGCTAAAAACCGGTTTGGCGGAGCACACTCATGGTGGCCCGCCGAACCGGGTAGTACGCGATCGAAAGGTAGTAACATTGCGGAGCACAAAATGGCAGAAAAAATAAAAATAGCCATTGTCGGCGGCGGCACCGCTGGTTGGATGACTGCCGCGGCGCTGGCCAGCCTCGCCACCGAAAGAATCTGCGAGCTGGTGCTGGTGGAGTCCGAAGCCATCGGCACCGTGGGCGTCGGCGAGGCTACCATTCCCGCCATCAAGGAATTCAACGATCTTCTCGGCATCCCCGAGCAGGATTTTATGCAATATACCCGCGCCACCTTCAAACTCGGTATCGAGTTTTGTGGCTGGGGCCCGGAGAACACCTCCTATATCCACCCTTTCGGCACTTTCGGCGAGCCCATTTCCGGTAGCGATTTCCATCAGCAGTGGATGCGCTTTGCCCACTCGCCGCAGACACAACCGCTGGAAGCCTACTGCCTCGCCGCACAAATGTGCCGGCAGAACCGCTTTGAATTTCCCGGCCGCGAAGGGGACACTCATTCCAGCTTTGCCTACGCCTACCATTTTGATGCCGGCCTCTACGCCCGCTACCTGCGCCGTCATGCCGAAGACAAAGGTGTGCAGCGTACCGAGGGCCGGATCACCGAAGTCCGCCGCAACAAGGACACCGGTGATATCGAGGCCGTCATTCTGGAATCCGGCGCGCAGATCAGCGCGGATTATTTTATCGACTGCTCCGGCTTCCGTTCACTGCTGCTGGGCCAGAGCCTCGGCGTCGGTTACGAAAGCTGGCAACACTGGCTGCCCTGCGACAGGGCCATTGCCATGCCCAGTGGGCGCAACCCGATGCAGCCGCCATTTACCCGCGCTATCGCAAAGGCCGCCGGCTGGCAGTGGCAGATCCCCCTGCAACATCGCACCGGTAACGGGCTGGTTTTCCAGAGCGCACTTTTAAGTGATGATGAAGCGGCAGCGTCACTGCGGCGGAGTCTGAACGCCCCAAAAACCGCCACCCCCCGGGTCATCCGCTTTGAAGCGGGCAAGCGCGCCTGTTCCTGGCACAAGAACTGTATCGCCATCGGCCTCGCGGCGGGATTTCTGGAGCCACTGGAGAGCACCAGTATTTATCTGATCCAGTCAGCCATTGCGCACTTCCTCTCCCTGCTGCCCGGCAAAACTGCACCGCCGCCACTGGTGCGTGAATTCAATCGCCAGGTCGACCTCGAATACGAGCGGGCGCGGGACTTTATCATCCTGCACTACCATCTGAACGCCCGGGACGATTCCGAGCTGTGGCGCTATTGCCGCAGCATGGATATTCCCGGCAGTCTGCGTGCGCGAATCGAAGCCTTCCGCAAACGCGGTTATATCGAGCAGTACCGCTTCGGGCTCTTTGCGCCTCCGAGCTGGTTGAGCGTGATGATGGGCCAGGGCCTGATGCCTGAACATATCGATACGCTCGCCTGCTCCGTAGAAGGCGTCCGCGCACAGCACGCCCTGGAAAGCCAGCTTGCGATGGCTCAGCAGACACTCAACAGTATGCGGAGCAGTAGCGAATTTATCGGTAACTATTGTGCGGCCGCGACGATGGAGGAATTCTCATGAGTTCGCCTGATATCGCCACCTCCGGCTCTTGTGTCCCTATTCGCTCCATCGCCATTGTCGGGCGCGACGCCGACGCCTGGATCAGCGCTCTACTCCTGCAATTGAGCCTGGGCGCCAGTAAAAATCCGATAAAAATCACCCTGGTGGAATTGCCATCGCGATTGGCGCCCGGCGAGGTGTACCCGACACTTCCCAGCCAGCAAGCACTGCATCAGCTGCTCGGTCTGGATCAAAAAGAATTGCTCAATTCCTGCGGTGGCCTTCCATCACTGGGTTACCGCTACTCAGGTTGGGGCGGAGCCGGCACGGAGTTTTTCCAACCCTACGATACCGCCGGCGCCGCAATGAACGGGGTGGCGTTTATCCACTACTGGGCCAGAGCCCGGCAGCGCGGGCTGGCTGCCGCACTGGAGGAATTTTCTTTGTGCGCTGCCAGCGCAAAGCGGGGGAAATATTTTTCCGCGGAGATCGACAGGGAAAATTTCAGCCGGGGCCAGGCAGCATGCAATCTTCCCGCCATCCAGTATCTCAAGGCCATCGGTCGGCTCGCGCTGGATTCAGGCGTGCAGCACCGGGCAGCGGAACTGGCCTCCGTCAATCTTCAGCAACACCAGCGCAGTCGTGAAAATGGATGCAGCATTCAATCCCTGCATCTCAACAATGGCGAGAGTATTACCGCAGATCTGTTTATCGACGCCAGCGGCGACGGCGAACTGATATCGCACCTTGAGCAGAGAGATACTCAAAATTTCGAATCCTGGGCGCATTGGTTCCCCTGCGACCAGGCACTAATAGCCAGCACACAGGCTATGCGCCCACTGCCATCGTTCAATCAGGCCAGCACTTTTGACGCCGGCTGGGCGGGGCTCTATCCATTGGCTGCTCGCACCGCGGTATGCGCGCCGTTCAGCAGTGCGCACACCAATGCCGACCAGGTGCTGCACACCCTGTCGCGGGCACTGGGCACACCACAACAACCTGCCCTGAAACCACTGCTAAGAGGCCGGCGCACCAACCCTTGGCAGGGAAACTGCGTCGCCGTTGGTGCCGCGGCAACGAGCCTGGATCCGATTCAGGGTACGCAGCTTCACCTGTTGCACACCTCCCTCTCCTACCTGCTTACGCTGATTCCGACAGGCACAGAGTGCATGCAGCTGGAGCAGGAAATCTACAGCGATCGCCTTGCTGAGCACAGCCAGCGGCTGAGGGATTTCCAGCTCGCCCACTACGCGCTGAACCGGCGCCAAGAAGCCTTCTGGCAGCAATGCGCGCAGACGCCCCTACCGGACAGCCTGCAACACAAGATCGAACTGTTCCGCGCGCGCGGCCATATTCCACTGCAGGAAAACGAAACCTTTCAGGAAGAAGGCTGGCAGTTGCTGTTTGCCGGCTGCGGACTCACACCCATCGCCTGGCATCCACGGGCAGACCTGATGGCAGAAGAAGAACAGATTGTGGCGTTTCAGAATATGCTCAAATTGATCGCAACCCGCGCCGCCCGGATGCCAGATCTGGAATCCGCAATGTCGCCATCATCCACCACTGTGCAGGACTAGATTGATGATCAGAAATATTGACGGAAGCCACCGGCCGCTCCTGGCTGGCGTCACTTTGCTAATGCTGATGCTCTGCATGGCCAGCGCCGCCCGCGCTGAGATAGTCCCGGACAGGATATTTTCCGACCAGATGGTGCTGCAGCGGGACCAGGACGTGGCCATCTGGGGCAGCGCTGTACCCGAAGCCTCGATCACACTGACGTTTGCTGATAAAACCTACCGTGGCCAGGCCGACCCCAGTGGCCGCTGGAAAATATCCATTCCACCCCAGGAAGCCAGCGGCCCCCATATATTTGCACTCAGTGGAGACGGAGAAGTAACGATTCGCGACGTCCATTTCGGCGATGTATGGCTCGCTGGCGGCCAATCCAATATGGAATGGAAACTGAGCTGGGGAATCAACGATTCTGACAAGATAATCGCGGCCGCCGACTATCCTCTGATCCGCTTTTTCGATGTCCCCAGCGAAATCGCCGCTACACCGCAGACGCAACTGAACGGTGGCGAATGGAAGAAAGCGACCCCGGAAAATGCCGCGGAGTTTTCCGCGGTCGCCTACCTGTTCGCGCAGAAAAACCATCTGGAAAAAGATGTTGCGGTCGGCATCATCGACAACAACTGGGGCGGCACACCGGCGGAGGCCTGGATGAGCAAGGGGGCGCTGATGGAAGTGCCCGCCTACCGCGAGCGCACGGAAGCCCTCTATCAACCGGGAACCGACTGGTCCGGTCGCTTCGCCCGGAACCAGCGCAACGCAGAAGAAAAGTACCGGCGCTTGAGCAGCAAGGAGGACGCCCTGAAGGCCAGTGCCTACCGTTTCGACTACTCCACCGCCAGCTGGAGCGAGCAGGCGCTGCCCGCGGAGTTCGAGCACCTGGCCTGGTTGCGCCATGAGTTTACCCTGGACGAAATTCCGCCCAAGGCGGTACTGCAGCTCGGGGATCTGCAGCAGGAGGCCTTCGTCTGGATCAACGAACAATTGCTGGCGGAAGAGGATTCACAGGCCCAGGGTGCCCGCTACGAGATTCCGGCAAAGCTGCTGAAAAAGGGTCGCAACCTGATCGCCCTGCGCGTTGGGAACAGCTGGCACAACAAACCGTATGTGGGCCGCCCGGATCAGCTCTGGCTGCAACTCGGCGACAACAGGCTGGACCTGAGCGCCGGCTGGCGCTACAGCAATCAGGTAGAACCGCCGATACCGGAACATATCCGCTACGAACACAAACCCACCTTCCTGTACAACAGCATGATCCACCCCATCCGCGGCTACGGAATGCGCGGCGTCATCTGGTATCAGGGGGAAAGCAATGTGGGCGAGGCGGCGCGCTATCACGACCTGTTCAGCGCCCTGATCCGGGACTGGCGCAACCAGTGGCAACAGGAGTTTCCCTTCCTGTTCGTACAACTGGCCGCATTTCTGGAACCGAAAATTCCGCAGCCGGACAGCAGCTGGGCGCTGCTGCGGGATATGCAGAGCCGCACGCTGGACCTGCCCGATACCGGCATGGCGACCGCCATCGACCTCGGTGACATCTATGACATACACCCGCGCAACAAACAGGATGTGGCCGCGCGCCTGTGGGGTGAGGCGAAGCGTATCAGCTACGGTGACGAAGTCCTCAGCCGCGGACCCACCTATCAATCACACCAGTTGAAAGATAACCGCGTAGTCATCCGCTTTGCACATACCGGCAAGGGAATGCGTCTCGACGGTGGAGAGTCCGTAAAAGGATTCATTCTTGCAGACAGCCAGGGCAACTACCTGCCCGCAAACGCGAAAATTAACGGCAACACCATAGTGGTATGGCACGACGACATTGCAAAGCCCAGCGCGCTCAAATACGCCTGGGCTGACTATCCAGAAGTCAACCTCTACAATTCCGCAAACCTGCCGGCACTGCCGTTTGCGCTGAAAAAACTATGAAAATTGGAGAGAGTCCATGATCTTTCAGTCAGACAATAACGTCCGCCGTCATGTACACAGTAAGTTTCATGCGCTGGCTTCCATTTTACTCCTGTCGATTCCTGCGGTGACTTTCGCCAAAGAAATGCCGAACCCAAACTACGTCTACTTCAGCGCGGGCGACACACCGGACAACTGGACCTGGGTTCTGAGCGACCCGGATAACTGGTGGATGCCTCTGGACGGCAATGAAGGCAAGTCTGCACAGGAAAAAGTCCGTATCACCCCCGCCAGCTTCCAGAGCGAGAAGGATGCGGTAAATATCCAATGGAGCAAAAGTTCTACCTGGGGCAGCGCTACCATCAGCGGACGCGAGGTTGACCTGTCCGGATATGAGAATGCCGCCGAGCTGTCCGTGGCACTCAAAGTCAAAAAACGCAGCAAAAGCGAAGTCAAACTCACCATGAACTGTGGCGAAAATTGCAGCGGCGAGGTCCAGATAGGCCACATTCTCAACAAGGCCCCGCTCGACCAGTGGTTCCTGTTGCCTGTGCCACTGAATTGCCTGCGCCAGAGTGGCGCGGACCTTTCAAAAGTCATTGCCCCCTTTTCCATCGGCACCACAGGAAGCCTGGAACTGGAAATCGCCGAAATCCAGATCATGCCGCTGGCGGATGGGGATAAGGGCTGCGCGGCAGAAGATTCGTAGATTCCGTTGAAATGGAAAATCGGCAGGCGTAAATGCGTAAGTGAGCGCCGACTCCTTCGAGCACCAAAATCGTGGAATAAACACTATGAACCATAAAAACAAGTTGTACCCCGGCATGAAAGAGAATCGTTGGATCTTGGCGATCCTGTTAATTGCCACGAGTGTTTTCAGCCACGCTGAGAAATATCCCGAGCTGGGCAGGACACCGCAAATGGGATGGAACAGCTGGAATCACTTCGGCTGCAATATCGACGAGCGGACCATCCGGGAAATGGCGGATGCCATGGTCGCCAGCGGTATGAGAGAGGCCGGCTACGAGTACATCAATATCGACGACTGCTGGCACGGCGAGCGGGACTCCCGCGGATTCATCCAACCGAACGTCGAGCACTTCCCCTCGGGCATGAAGGCCCTGGCGGACTATGTACACAGCAAGGGGCTGAAGCTGGGGATCTATTCCGATGGCGGCGCCACCACCTGTGCCGGGCGCCCCGGCAGCCGCGGGCATGAGTACCAGGACGCCGCCACCTATGCCAGCTGGGGCATAGACTACTTGAAGTACGACTGGTGCGATACCGAGAACCTCAATCCCATCGGCGTCTACACCACCATGCGCGACGCCTTGCATGCAGCGGGTCGCCCCGTGCTCTTCAGCATCTGCGAGTGGGGAGACAACAAACCTTGGGAGTGGGGGAAAGAGATCGGGCATTCATGGCGCACGACGGGAGACATCTATCCCTGCTGGAACTGTGAACTCAACCACGGGTCCTGGTCGTCCTGGGGCGTTCTGCCGATCCTCGACAAGCAGGCGGGCCTGCGCAAGTACGCCGGGCCCGGCCACTGGAATGACATGGATATGCTGGAAGTGGGCAACGGCATGAGCGAAGAGGAGGACCGCGCGCATTTCAGCATCTGGGCGATGATGGCCTCTCCGCTGATCGCCGGCAACGACCTGCGCCATATGAATAAGGAAACCCTGGAAATACTCACCAACAAGGAGGTCATCGCCATCAATCAGGACGCGCTCGGGATTCAGGCGATGCGGTTTATCGATGAGGGGGACTTTGAAATATGGATCAAGCCGCTTGAAAAGGGCGAGTGGGGTTTTATGTTCCTCAACCGCGCCGAAGCGGTCGCCCGTTACCGGTACGACTGGAGCGCACACAGGGTGGAGGATGATTTCAGTGGCCGCTCGATCGACTTTGACAAGGTCCGGTTTGCCTGGCGGGACCTCTGGTCGGGAGCGCGGGGCAATACCAGTTCGGCACTGGACCTGAAAGTCCCCGCTCACGGTGTGGTCATACTGCGCTTGAGCCCCGTCAAATAAAGGGCCGGGCACAGGGATGTGCCCGGCGAATGGCTACGGAGTTCTGTTCTTGTTCGCCTGACAGATTTTTGCTCCTGCAAAATCTCATCCATGGCGGTCACAGCAGGCTCCTACGGGGCGAGTAGTTGCCAAAATTTGTAGGAGCCTCTGTCCTTAACTCAACTAGAAGGTGTAATTCACCCCCGCATTGACCGTGGTCCCCAGGCCCATGCTGTGGTAGCCGCCGTTGCTGTAGGTGAAAGCCTGGGCGCGGGCGGAGAAGTACGCCTCGTTGAGCAGGTTCTCGATACCGGCGAAGAAGCGCCAGTTGTCCTTCTGGTAGTTGCCACTGAGGTTGACCACGTCGTAGGCGCTGACCGGGGCGAAGGAGCCGCTCCAGTCCCCGTTCCCGTCCGGCTCGAAGCGCTTCCGGTCCCCCACGCGGTAGTAGGTCAGGGCCAGGCTGGCATTGTCCAGCGGGCGCCAGTCCAGGTGGGCGACGAACTTGGGTGGCGAGATGATACGCGCATCCAGGTACTCATCCGTATCCTCGTTCTTGCCCTCCACCCAGCTGTAGTTGGCGCCGGCGCTGAGGCTGTCGGAGATGCGGTAGTCGAGCGCGGCCTCGTAGCCCCAGATCTTGTGGGGGGCGCGCACCGGCTCGTAGACCCCGGTGGCCGGGTTGAGACGGTTCGAGGTGCCCAGCTCCGAGGTGCTCTTGTAGGCGGCAATGGTGAAATCGAAACCGTCGAAGTGGCTGTCCAGGCCGATTTCGTAGTTGTCGATGATGGACGCCTCGGTCTGGATCAGGGCGATATCGTTCACCGTGGCCGCGCGCAGCAGGCCCCCCATGTCGGAGATGTCCGTGCCCTGGGAGTAGTTGGCGAAGGGGCTGAAGTGATCGTTGATGTGGTAGCGCAGCGCCAGGTTGTAGGTGGTGGCCTCGTAGCTGAGGGTGTCCCCCTTCACGTCCATGGGCACGGAGCAGGTGTCGGTGTTGGCGCCGCGACACAATTTCAGGGTGCGGTAGTCGTCCACCCGCAGGTCGATATTTTCCTGGCGCACGCCGGCCTTGAAGACCCAGTCGTTGTCCAGTATCCACTTGGTCTGCAGGTAGCCCGCCAGGCTTTCCATGTCCATTTCCGGCACCCAGATGCGGCCGTCCAGCAGCGGCTGGGAGGTGACGTCGTTGAGGGCGTCCAGGCCGTAGGTGAGGGTGCCGTCCAGGTGCTCCCAGCCCAGTTGGGTGTTGAAATTGAAGCGCAGGCCCTTTTTCTCCGACTTGATCATCGACTGGCCGCCGTCGTAGCCCTCTTCCGGGTTGGCGAGGTCGACGGAGAAGAAGAACACGTTCTCGATCTTCTGCCCGTAGGCGTCGACGGTCATCTGGGTGTTGTCGGTGAGGCTGTCGTCCACATACCTGAGCATCAGGTTGTGATTGCCCCGGGGGCCCTGGGGATCGCCGGGTGAGTCCTCACTTACGGGCACGGCGTAGGTCTTGGTGCCTTCATTGACTGAACCCAGCACGTCCACCAGGTCGGCGTTCTGCTGGCCCTCGAAGTAGTTGTAGGTGAGCTGCAGGGATTTCCCCTCGTCCAGGCGATAGCCCAGCTTGGTGAAGAAGTTCTGGGTCACGCTCTCCGAAAGCCCGTAGAGGGTGCCCATGATGTCGCCTTCCCCGTCCCGTTCCACGCCCCGCTCGTCCCGGGAGGCGCTGGCCACGAAGCTGAACTGGTCGCGGGTGCCGCTGATCGAGCCCTGGGTGCGCAGGCCGGCGCTGTCCTCGAACTTGACCGCGCTGAAGCGGCTGGACACCGAGGCCTGGCCGGCGAACTCGCTGTCCGCCGCGCTTCTGGTGATGTAGTTGATGATGCCGCCGGCGGCGCCGTTGCCGTAGATGGAGGTGGCACCCTTGACCACCTCGATGCGCTCGATCACATCCGGGTCCAGGGTGCGCATGCCCAGGCCGCCGTTGCGCAGCGGCGTGGACTGGGGCACGCCGTCGATCATCACCAGGGGCGCGCGGCCGCGCAGGGTGGTGCCGAAGTTGCTGGTGGAGCTGTTGCCCGGTGCCAGGCCCGGGACCTGGATGGCCAGCAGGTTCTGCAGCTCGGCGCTGACCTGCAGCTGCCGCTCGATGGTCGCCCGATCGATGACGGTGACGGATACCGGCACCTCGTCGATGCTCTCGACGAAGCGGCTGCCGGTGACGATCACCTGTTCGATATCCCGGTTGCCGGTTTCCTGGGCTTGGGCGGCGGCGCAGGTGACCGCGGCCACGGCCAGTGCCAGTGAGCGCATGTTCATGGTTATTTTTTCCGATTGATAGTGATGGAAGTCTTCGAATGCGAAGGTGGGGTACCGTGCGGCGCGAATAATAACGATTCTTGTTAAGTTTTGTAAGTGTCTCCCTGGACTCTGGCCGTCCCCGTTCCAGTTTCCGCGAATCGAAGGTGGGACGGGGCCACCTTGCACCGCCTTTTCAAGGTGGGACGACACCGTTGACGGCGCCGCGGAGTATAGATTGGCGCCAGATAGCGCTATCCTGCCGGCCCTCCGGAGGCCGGGGGTAGGCATCCCGCGCCAGTAGCCAACGAATGCCAACAAATAAAGAACAACATGACGATGGGAAGAGAGCTCCATGAACAATCAATACGGGTTTAGAAGGAAATCCATCGCCGCGGCCATCGCCTGCGCGCTGGGCGGCGTGCCGCTGGCGCAGGCCCAGGAAGACGACGCGGCGCTGGAAGAGGTGGTCGTGATGGGTATCCGCGGCAGTCTGCAGCGCTCCATGGACGTCAAGCGCGACGCCCAGGGCGTGGTGGATGCCATTTCCGCCGAGGACATCGGCAAGATGCCGGACACCAACCTGGCGGAGTCGCTGCAGCGCATCACCGGCGTGTCCATCGACCGCCAGAATGGCGAAGGCAGCCGGGTCACGGTGCGCGGCTTCGGCCCCGACTACAACGTGGTGACCCTGAACGGCCGGCAGATGCCGGCGGCCAACATCGAGGCCACCAACGCCTCCGCGTCCCGCTCCTACGATTTCGCCAACCTGGCCGCCGAGAGCGTCAGCGCGGTGGAAGTCTACAAGACCGGCAAGGCCTCCCTGTCCACCGGCGGCATCGGCTCGGTCATCAACATCCGCACCGCGCGCCCCCTGGAGCAGGACGACCTGGTGCTGAACCTGAGCGCCAAATCGACCCACGATACCTCCAACCAGCAAGGGGACGATTGGACACCGGAAGTCTCGGGCATCTTCAGCACCAAATTCGCCGACGACACCATCGGCGTGGCCCTGACCGGCTCCTTTTCCGAGCGCCACAGCGGTTTCGCCAAGGCGGAGACGGGCCCCGGCTGGTACACCATCCCGGGCGGCCAGGGGGACTGGGGTTCCATCGCCCCCGACAACCCCAACTTCGTGAACGCGCCCCAGGAGGGTGACATCTACTCGGTGCCGCGCGGCATCGGCTACAACTTCACCGAGGTGCAGCGCGAGCGCACCAACGCCCAACTGACCCTGCAGTGGGCCCCGGCCGACAATTTTGAAGCCACCCTGGACTACACCTACGCCGAGCAGGACGTGGAGCAGCAGTACAACGCCATGGGCGCCTGGTTCAACGGCGTGCCCCTGGAGGGCGAATTCACCCAAGGCTCGGGCAACGGCAGCGTGGTGGCGCCGGTGATCTATGTCGATGGCACCGGTGCCGACGTGACCTTCAACGCCGGCGAGTGGGGCAGCGTCAACGAGAACGACTCCGTGGGCCTGAACCTGGTCTGGAACCCCAGCGACCAACTGAGCCTGGCCTTCGACTACCACAACTCCACTGCGGAGAACGGCGCCAAGGACGATCGCGGCACCAACAACAACATCGCCGGTGTCCAGTACAACCGCGCCGCCACCCGGGTGAACTACGGCTACGACCTGCCCGCCACCAGCTTCGAGTTTATCGACGGCCAGGGCTTCGATCCGGCGCAGATGCTCACCTCCGGCAGCAGCTTCCGCAACAGCTATATGAAGCACGAGATTGAGCAGGCCAAGTTCGACGGCAGCTTCGAGTTCGACGCCGGCGCCGTGAAGAGCATCGACTTCGGCCTGTCCTACCTGGAGTCCACCAACCGCTCCGCCTTTGCCAACGCCCAGCGCGATACCTGGGGCGGCTACGGCACCGCCGCCGATTACGCGGACGACATTTTCGTACAGAGAAGCATGGCCGACGCCCTGGATCAGTTCGGCAGCGCCGGCAGCGCGGAAATGACGCCCTACTACTACGCGGCGGACTTCCAGGGCATGATCGACGCCATCTCGGCGATCGCGCAGGCCAACGGCGAGACCATCAGCCCCTGTGGTACGGTGCTCTGTGCCAGCGACGACTTCACCACCGACCGCACCACAGTGGAGGAGCAGCAGGCCGCCTACGCACAGGTGAACCTGGCCTGGGACGAAGCCGCCATGCCGATGCATCTCGCCATCGGCCTGCGCTACGAGGACACACAGATCGATGCCAGGGCGCTGGTGCCAACCTACGAAACCCTCGCCTGGATGGGTGACAACGAGTTCATCGCCCAGGCCAATGGCGAGACCGTCGAGCAGCGGTACGGCGCCTACAGCAACTGGCTGCCGAACCTGGATTTCGACATCTCGCTGAGAGAGGACCTGGTCGCCCGCGCCTCCCTGAGCAAGACCATGTCGCGCCCCAGTTACAGCGATATCCAGGGCGGCCAGACCATCGATCCTATCGTGCGTTTCAACGGCGGCACTTCCAATCTCGGCCGTCCCGACCTGGACCCCTTCGAGTCCACCAACTTCGACCTGTCCGCCGAGTGGTACTACGGCGAGGGCAGCTACCTGTCCGTGGGCTACTACAGGAAGGACGTGGACAACTTCATCGGCCAGACCTCGTTCACGGAAACCACCTTCAGTCTGGCGCACCCGGCCCATGGCCCGCGCTACGAGCAAGCGGTGGCTGACTTGGGCACCGACAATGCGGAGGCGGTGCGCACCCATATGAACGACCTGTACGGTGAGCCTGTCACCGGTTCTGTGGCCGAGGGGGACGCACTGGCAGTCTTCACCGTGATCACCCCGGTCAACGCGGAAACCGCCAGGATCGACGGCTTCGAAGTGGCGCTGCAGCATATGTTCGGCGAATCCGGCTTCGGCACCATCGTCAACTTCACCACCGTCGACGGCGACATCGCCTACGATGACTTCAACACCAACAAGTGTGACGGCTGCGAGAACCAGTTCGCGCTGCTGGGCCTGAGCGACTCCTTCAACGTCGTGGGCTTCTACGACAAGAACGGCATCCAGGCGCGCATCGCCTACAACTGGCGCGACGACTTCCTGACCGGCACCTTCGACGGCAACGGCGAGCGCAACCCGGTGTACACCGAGGCCTACGGCCAGTGGGACCTCAACGTGAGTTACGACGTCAACGATGCGCTTTCCGTGTTCGCGGAGGGCATCAACATCACCGACGAGACCCAGCGCTTGTACGGCCGCCATGAAAATATGATGATCGGCGCCATTCAAACCGGTGCCCGGTACAATCTGGGCGTGCGTTACAGCTTCTGAGGTATTGCCGGGGAGGGCCGCAAGCTGCCCTCCCCGGCATGAAGCAACTGATCCCATTTTCCATTCTGGTGTCGGATGAACTACCCGGATTCTATTCCCGCGGTGGAAACCCGGGACGACGTGACCCAGGCCGGCCTGGCCTCCATCATCGCCGGCCGCACCACGCCCCTATTGATGAAAGGTGCCGTCGCCCACTGGCCCCTGGTCCAGGCGGCGCGGGCGGATTGCCTGGGCGACTACCTCGAGCCCTTCGACCAGGGCAGGCCGCTGGTCGTGTTCCGCGCCAAGGCCGAAACTCGCGGCCGCATCTTCTACAACGACGCCATGGACGGCTTCAACTTCCAGCGCACCACCGGCCAACTGCTGCCCACGCTGCGGGCGCTGGAGCGCAAGGCCACCGGCGGCGATCACTGCTACGTGGGTTCGACGCCCATCGATCACCACCTGCCCGGTCTGCGGACACACAACGACCTGGCGCTGCCGGACTGCCAGCCGCTGGTCTCCCTCTGGTTTGGCAACCGCTCGCTGATCCCCGCGCACTTCGACCTGCCCAATAACCTGGCCTGCGTGGTGGCCGGCCGCCGCCGCTTCACCTTGTTCCCGCCGGAACAGGTGGCCAACCTGTACCCCGGGCCGCTGGACTTCACCCCTGCCGGCCAAGCCGTCAGCCTGGTGGATTTCCACGGGCCGGATTTCGAGCGCTTCCCGCGCTACCGCCAGGCCCTCGAAGCGGCGCAGGTGGCCGAGATGGGCCCCGGCGATCTGCTCTACCTGCCCAGCATGTGGTGGCACCAGGTGGAAGGGCTGGACGATCTGAACCTGCTGGTGAACTATTGGTGGCGTTCCACCCCGGCCTGGACGGGCCTGCCCCACGATGCGCTGCTGCACGCCCTGCTGGCCATCGGCGGCTTGCCGCAGGCGCAGCGGCAGGCCTGGGGGCAGCTGTTCGACCACTTCGTGGTCAACCGCGAACAGGCGGCAGAGCAGATACCGCCGGAGCGGCGCGGCCCCCTGGCCGACCTCGACCGGGGCATGGCCGCGCGACTGAAAAAATTATTGATCGATCAATTGCAGCGGATGCCCTGAGCCAACGGAGTGGCGGATGACGAGAGAATTGAGATAGCCATGAATCAAGCCATCAAAAAAATCGTGATCGCCGGCGGCGGCACCGCCGGCTGGATGACCGCCGCGGCCCTGTCGAAACTGATGGGCAAGGAACTGGACATCACCCTGGTGGAGTCCGAATCCATCGGCACCATCGGCGTCGGCGAAGCCACCATTCCCACCCTGGTGTTTTTCCACCGCCTGCTGGGCATCGACGAAGCGGAATTCCTCGCCGCCACCCAGGGCACCTACAAACTGGGCATCCGCTTCGAAAACTGGCGCGACCGGGGCAGGGATTACATACACGCCTTCGGCGTCACCGGCAAAGACTGCTGGGCCTGCGGTTTCCAGCACTTCTGGCTGCGCGCGCGGCAGCTGGGCCTGGCCGGCGACTTCGGCGAATACTGCCTGGAGCGGTGCGCCGCCGAGGCCCACAAATTCTCCCACCTGCCCAACAACGGCCTCAACTACGCCTTTCACCTGGACGCCAGCCGCTACGCGGCCTATCTGCGCGAATTCAGTGAAGGCTTCGGGGCCAGGCGCGTGGAAGGCAAAATCGACCGTGTCCTGCTGCATCCGGACACGGGTTATATCCGCGCGCTCAAACTGGATTCCGGCCAGGAACTGGACGGCGACTTTTTTATCGACTGCACCGGCATGCGCGCACTGCTGATCGAAAAGGCCCTGCACACCGGTTTCGAATCCTGGTCCCACTGGCTGCCCTGCGACAGCGCCGTGGCGGTGCAGACCAAAGCCGTGGAACCCCCCGTGCCCTTTACCCGCTCCATCGCCCGGGAGAGCGCCTGGCAGTGGCGCATCCCCCTGCAGCACCGGGTCGGCAACGGCCAGGTCTACGCCAGCAGCTATCAAAGCGACGAATCCGCGCGCGAACAACTGCTGGCCAATATCGAAGGCGAACGGCTCACCGATCCTCTGCTGATCAAATTCCAGACCGGCCGCCGGCGCAAACAGTGGCACCGGAACTGCCTTGCCGTGGGCCTGTCCAGCGGCTTCCTGGAGCCCCTGGAGTCCACCAGCATTCACCTGATCCAGCAGAACATCGTGCGCTTCCTGCGCTTCTTCCCGCACACGGAAATCCGCCAGGTGGAGGTGGACGAATTCAACCGCCAGGCGGACTTCGACATGGAGCGCATCCGAGACTTCATCATCCTGCACTACAAGGTGACCGATCGGGCGGACACCGACTTCTGGCGCCACTGCCGGCAGATGAGCATCCCGGACAGCCTCGCCGCCAAGATTGACATGTTCCGCGAAACCGGCCACGTATTCCGCGCGGACAATGAACTGTTCGTGGACTCCTGGCAGCAGGTGATGCTGGGCCAGGGCCTGATGCCCGAACGCTACCACCCGCTGGTGGACACCATGCCAGAACAGGAACTCGCGGACTTTATCGGGCAGGTCAAGGCTGAAGTGGACAGCAAGATGGCCCGCCTCAAGGACCATAACGCCTATCTGGCTGGCCTTTTGCCCGACAGTGTACGGCGGGCCGGATAAGTATCCGGAGCCGCATCGGGTAAAAAAGGCCCCTGCGCAATCAGACCATTCCCCCCTATACCGACCTGTTGCCGCACGACATGGGGTCAGGATTTGCGGATAACCTCGGTGAAGGCGATGCCAGCGGTGCCGAGAGGCGTAGACCGCCGCTGCAGGGGCTGGGTCTTTCCGCCTGCAATCCCTTCAGGTACAGGGTGAGGCACCATCGCCTCATCCTGTACCACGTTCCAGACTGGACCCACCTTGAGTGATTCTCCTAATGTGGGTCGATTTTTTTGCGCTTCACGATTACAAAAAACGTAACTACTCGTCCCTCGAGACCGGGAATCCTGGCGCTCTGCCGTAGGAGCCTGCTGTGACCGCCATGGATGGCGGTCACAGCAGGCTCCTACGGGGAAGAGTAATTACCAAAAAACAGCTCTCTCAAGAACAGGAGATGTGAGAAACACGAGAGACCAGAAAACAATAACCACGTGATAAGGAGACAGCAGATGTCCACAATCCCCCTGAAAATCACCCTGCTCGGGTTGACGATGTTATCCGCCGCCTGTGGCGGCGGTTCCGGCAACGACGATGGAGACCCGGTTGGAGACCCACCGGTGGTGGACACCCGCCCCGAACGCTGCCTGGAAGACCCGCAGAATTCCGGCTACTGCCTGGTGTGGGCCGATGAATTTTCCGGCGATGAGATCGACAGCGAGAAATGGACCCATGAGCGCAACTGCGCCGGTGGCGGCAACAACGAGGCGCAATGCTATATCGACGACCGGAAAAACTCCTGGGTCGCCGATGACCTGCTACATATCAAGGCCATTCGCGAAGATGCCGTGGGCCCGAACCTGATGGACAATCACCCGGACTACGATCCGGATGACACCAGCGGCAGCGGCAGCTACACCTCCGCGCGCCTGCGCACCAAGGGTCTCGGCGACTGGAAATACGGCCGCTTCGAGATGCGCGCAAAAATGCCCCAAGGGCAGGGCACCTGGCCGGCCTTCTGGATGCTGCCCACTGACGAGGCCTACGGCATCTGGCCGTTGTCCGGCGAGATCGATATTCTGGAAACGATCAACCTGAAAGTCGGCGGCGAGGACCAGATCTACGGCACCCTGCACTACGGCGACAGCTGGCCGTCCAATGTCTTCAGCGGCGAGGCTTACCGGATTCCCGGTGGGCTCAACCCCGCCGACGATTTCCACGAGTACGCGGTGGAGTGGGAGCAGGGGGAAATTCGTTGGTATGTGGATGGCGATCACTATGCCACCCAAACCCGCGACGGCTGGTACACCAGCGCCGCACTGGACAACCCCGAGGCTCCCTTCGATCAGGCGTTCCACCTGATCCTGAACTTTGCCGTCGGCGGTGACTGGCCATCCAGCGTCAACGATACCGGCATCGATGAAAGCGTATTCCCGCAGGAATTCCAGATCGACTATGTGCGGGTGTATCAGTGCACGGAAGATTTCGATACTGGCAAGGGGTGCGCCAGCAGCGATGGCCAATTCGTGCACAACCCCGGGAAAACCCCGCCGCCGCCCCCGGAAGACGGCGGCGACGAGCTGGTGATTTTCGATGGTGAAGCCCACGAGCCCTATCAGTGGATTACCTATACCGCCAGCGGCACGGTGGACTTTGAAGTGGTGGACGCCGGCGGCGACTACGGCGACGTGGGCCAGGTCACCTACAACACCGACGAGGGCATCGGTTTCTTTCAATCCACCGACACCTACGACCTGAGTGACTACACCTTTGTCGAGTTCGACCTGCGGGTTCTGGCGGAGCCCTCAAATCCCGGCCAGGCCGCCCTCACTTTCCGCGTCGACTGCGTCTACCCCTGCTCCTCCGGCGACTACCCGCTGGAGATGCCGCCGGTCGACCAGTGGACCCCTTTCCAGATCCCCATGGTGGAACTGGTGAACAACGGTCTGGATGCGGAAAACGTGAACACCCCGTTCGTGATCTCACCGACTTGGGGCAACCAGCAGGGTGCGGTACTGCAGGTGGATAATGTAAGGCTGACCAGGTAATCGCAAACCCGTTCCATTTTAATGTCTTGCACAGGTGGCAAGGTGGTCTGCACCATTTTGCGATGGAATAGTGCGGCCACCGCCGCGGAAGTGTCGGCCACCGGTATCGACTGGAGCTTTGCGCCGGCGCTGGCGGTGGTTCCGGACGACCGCTGGGGCCGCACCTGCGAATCCTAGCGATTTCCCCGGAGCCACTTCCATCTACGCCGGTGATTTGCACCATCATGGTGCTCACCCTTCGGCGTTCAAATCGGCAACCCTGCCGATTTGTGTCCATCCCCTTGGCCTCTTCCAAGCTCCCACTACCCCTCCCCCGCCGGTTCCCGCCGCATCGACATTCCCATCGCGCCCACTTTGCACAAATCGGGAAAAGTGAGGCGACCTTTTACTGGCATCGGGGGATTGTTCGGGCGGAGCCGTTCTGAAACAGGGGCTTCGCATAGTGTCTGTGACCGATCAACAGACCTATGAGACCAATAACGTCAAGACAATGGGAGAGAAGTAAGGATGACCGATAACAACAGTAGCGCCACACCATTTGCTCGCAAGCGACTGCCACACTATATCCGCCTGGCGTCCGGGATCTCGTTGATGACGCTGGGCGCGGCCCTGCCAGCCCTGGCACAGGAAGGTGACGATAGATACTCACAATACGATGCGGCCCTGGAAGAGATTGTAGTGATCGGCCAGCGCGGCAGCCTGCTGTCCGCGCAGGCCATCAAGCGGGACGCGGAGCAGGTGGTGGATGCCATCAGCGCGGTGGATATCGGTGCGCTGCCGGACCGCTCGGTGTCCGAGGCCCTGCAGCGCGTGCCCGGGGTGCAGCTGCAGCGCACCAACGCCAATCGCGACCCCGCGCGCATGGCTGCGGAAGGCGGCGGTGTCTTCGTGCGCGGCCTGGGCTGGGTGCGCACCGAGCTGAACGGCCGGGACATCTTCTCCGCCGCCAGCGGCCGGACTCTCGGCTTCGAGGATGTGTCTGCGGACTTGATGGCCGGCGTCGACGTCTACAAGAGTCCCACCGCCGACCAGATCGAGGGCGGCCTGGGTGGTACCGTCAACCTGCGCACCCGCTTGCCGCTGGAGCAGGGCGAACGGCTGCTGGCCGTCTCTGCCGATTACAACTACGCCGATCTCTACGGCGAGGGCTTTACCTCTTTCAGCGGCCTTTACAGCGACCGCTGGGAAGTGGGCCAGGGCGAAGTCGGCGTGCTCTTCTCTACCAGCGTCGCCGAGATCGGCAACCGCACCGACGCCATCCAGTCGGGTCGCTACGAGGCCCACGAAGGGCCCGACGGCGAAGCGCTCTACCTGCCCACCAATCTGGGCGCACGCCGCATAGACTGGCAGCAGAAGCGCACCGCCTACAACGGCGCCTTTCAGTGGGCCCCGCAGGAAGACCTGATCTTTACCGCCCAGGCCTTCTACGCCGAGGCCAACCCGGAGGATCTGGATCGCGGCATCGAGGTCCAGGCCCCCTCCGGCGCCAGCCTGCACCCGGACAGCGGCGATTACCGCTACGACGCCAACGGCATACTGCAGAGCGGCACCCTGCACGACGCAGCCATCACCTACAGCACCCGCTACGGCAAGCGCGAGAGTGATATCGGCGACTACTCGCTGAAATTCGAGTATGAGCCGGATTCCGGCTGGGCCCTGAGCGGCGACTTGCAGTATGTGAAATCCCGCGCGAAGGTGATGAACATGGCCGCCTTTACCCAGGTGGCGCCCGACGAAAACGGCAGCCTGCCCGAGGTGGCCTTCGACTTCAGCGGCAGCGACCCCTCGCTCGTTGTATCCGAGCAACAGCGCCTGGGCCAGCAGGACCAGTACTGGTGGGCAGCGGCCATGGACCACCTGGAGAGCAACGAGGCGACCTCCCTGGCCGCCCGCCTCGATACCGAATATGTATTCCAGAACAGCAGCTTCCTCAGGAGCTTCCGCACCGGTGTACGCGTCACAGACAAGGATTCCATCGCCCGCCAGAGCGCCTGGAACTGGTCGCTGCTGTCGAACCAGTACTGGCTCAACAACAGCCCCGAAAACACCGCCTTCCTGCACGATTCGGCGGCGGACCAGAGCGAGCTGTACACCTTCGACGACTTTATGCGCGGCAGTGTGGATGTGCCCACCCAGGGCTGGTTTCCCACCCGCAATCTGGTCAGCAGCAATACCGGTGCCTTCGAATACTTCGAGCCCATGGTGGCCGGCAACGGCCAGCCCTGGGGCTGGGCACCGCTGCTCCTGCCGCAGGGCTTTGACACCAACCCCGATGGCGACAACGTAAGCGCCGGCATCAACGAGCAAAACGAGCAGACCCGCGCGGTCTACGCCAGCCTGCGTTTCGGTGACGACAGCGGCGAGCTGCTCGGCTTGCCTTTCGACGGCAACTTCGGCCTGCGCGCGGTAGAAACCGAGACCGTCGCCTCCGGCCGCGCGGTGGCCGGTGGCATCGACGACTCCTGTATCGACAGCTACGACGCCACTGGCAGCCCCATCTATAAGGCGGGAGAATGCGCCAATACCGCCGCCTTCGTGGAAGCCTACAATACGGAACTGGGTGGCTACCGGGATTTCAGCAACAGCTACACCAACCTGCTGCCGAGCCTGAATCTGCGCCTGATGCTGCGCGATGATCTGCAATTGCGCTTCGGACTCTCCCGCGGCATGGTAAGGCCCGCCTTTTACCAGACGCGCCCCTACACCACCCTCAATTTCAATACCGGTGACGAGGCGTTCAATAACGGCACCAACCCGGCCACCCAGATGTTGGCGACGGAGGGCGCCCCGGACCTGGAGCCCACCACCGCCAACCAGTTCGACAGCAGCATCGAGTGGTACTTCAACGAAACCGGCAGCCTCACTTTCGCCGCCTTCTACAAGGACATCCGGGACTATATCGCCCTGCGGACCACGAAGGAGGAGTACAGCTACGGCGGCCAGACCTACGAGTTCGATGTAACCCGGCAGGTCAACGCCGACAGCGGCAAATTGCAGGGGTTCGAACTCGCCTACCAGCAGTTTTTTGACGGGCTGCCAAGCCCCTTCGATGGCCTGGGCGTCCAGGCCAACTTCACCTATGTGGACAACGAGGGCGGCATCAACACGGCCTTCAACCCGATCGACACCGCCCAGCAAGCGGGGGCCAGCGACGAGACCCTGCCCATCGAGGGAATGTCGAAAACCAGTTACAACCTGGCGCTGATGTACGAGAAAGAGGACATCTCAGCGCGTCTGGCCTACAACTGGCGCGAGCGCTACCTGCTCACCACCTCCGCGGCAGTGCTCAACCGCCCGGTGTGGTTCAACGACTATGGCCAGTTGGACGGCTCGCTGCTCTACAACGCCACCGACCATCTCAAATTCGGCCTGCAGGTAACCAACATCCTCAACGAGCGGACCGAGCTGGATGTGCACGGCGTTCCCGGCGGAGCCACGCAATACAGCTGGACCGACACCGACCGCCGTATTGCCTTCGTCACGCGATACACTTTCTAAGCGCTTGTGGAGCTTGCCCGCCCCTCCAGGGGCGGGCTTTTTTTACTTTTTACTTTGCCCTCAGTTTTTAGGCAGGCTCCACGCTCTCCTGCAGTGCCCGTCGGCGATACTCATTGGGAGACTCACCCGCCAGCCGCCGGAAAAAGCGGTTGAAAGCCGACTTGCTGTTGAAGCCGGATTCCAGCAAGACGTCCAGTACCGTCATATCCGCCTTTGACGGGTCCGCCAGCAGCATTTTGGCCTCCTCTACCCGGTAGGAATTGATAAATTCAAAGAAGTTGGTGCCGAAGTGCTTGTTGATCACGGCAGAGACCTCTTTGGGTGGCAATCCGATACGGTTGGAAAACTGTTCCAGGTTCAGGTTTCTCTTGAGATAGAGCTTTTCCACTTCCATCGCCTCGCGCACTTTGGAGATGGCGCTTTGCGCCGGCTTGGTATCACCGGCCGGGCCAGCCCGCTGCGGTTTGGTGGCCAGCAACTGGTGCGCGTAGCTGATGCTGTAGGCGAAGAAAGCGTTGACCAGAACGAAGGTCGCGTAGTTGCCGGCTATGCCCAGCAGATCGGCGATTTCCAGCGGCAGATACCGGCTGAGCAGGTGTATCAGCAGCGTCCATCCCCAGCTGAGCAGCAGGCCATAGATGAGTATGTTCAGCCAGCGCAGCTCGGTATCGGAAATGTGTGAGTACTCGTCTTCCAGTTCCCTGCGGTAGCGGTGCAGTGTCAGCACCGCGGCCACCGCATACACCAGCGGCACCCACTTGGCCAGGTCCCAGACCCAGTCCACCAGTAGCGAACGTGGACCCTGCGCGGCGGCACTCAGGTGACGCAGGTCGTCGCTGCCGAGGCCGAAGATGAAGATGAACAGCAGCAGTGCCAGTGCCGGGAGCCCGTGCAGTCCGTGGCGCCAGCGCAAGCGCAGCTTCTGCTGCGTTAACGCGGATACAAAGAGATAGATGGCTGGCCCCTTCAGCATCAGCGTGGCGAACAGCAGATAGGGCAGCAGCCACTGGCCGAACAGCGACGTCTTGTCAAACTGGTCGTTCCACAGGATCAAGGTGCAGGCGGAGGCGGTGGCAACTATCAACAGAAAGACAGCAAGCAGCAGACCGTAGCTGCGCTCGCGCAACGGCAGGGCCAGTTGGAACAGCGACAGCAGCAGGCACTCCGCCGCGGTCATCAGCAGCACCATGTCGTGAACGTTGAAGATATACTCTTTCATCATCGCGCAGTATTGGAGGAGTTATGGGCTGAAGAGTATAGAGAAGGCCCCGGGCAAAGCCCACCCAGGGCGTCCCATTTCCCGTCCGGCCGGGGCAGAAAGGTGAAAAGCGCCACCTTGCGACCCCGCGTCAAAGTGGGACGACGGATAAGCGGTGCTGGTAAAAACTCCCGTTGACGAAAACCGACAAAAGTCAGCGGGAGTTTACAGTGATGACCAAAAATCGATGGTGGAGCGCCGGCGCAGCCCTGCTGCTGGCAACGGGCCTGGCAGGCTGCGGCGAAAAGCCGGCCCGGGAGAAGCAGGCGGCCCAACAGGGGGAACGGACGGCGCAGGTCCCCTGGCCGAAAATTACCAGCCGCGCAGCCCGCGACGAAGCGCTGGAGCAGCGTATAGAAACCCTGCTCGCGCGCATGGCGCCGGAGCATAAAGTGGGCCAGCTGATCCAGGCGGAGCTCAAACAAGTCACCCCGGAAGATGTCAAAAACTACCACCTGGGATCGATCCTGAACGGCGGCGGCACCTTTCCGGGCAACGACAAGTACGCAAAAGTGGAAGACTGGGTCGCCCTGGCCGATGCCTTCTACCACGCCTCCATGGATACCAGCGACGGCGGCCTGCCCATTCCCATTATCTGGGGCACCGATGCGGTGCACGGTCACAACAACGTGCTCGGGGCCACCCTCTTCCCCCACAACATCGCCCTCGGCGCCACCCGCAATCCGCCGCTGGTGCGCGAAATCAACCGCGCCACCGCGCGCGAAGTGGCGGCCACCGGCATCGACTGGAGTTTTTCCCCCACCCTGGCGGTGGCGCGGGACACCCGCTGGGGCCGCAGCTACGAATCCTACAGTGAAGACCCGCAGGTGGTGGCCAACTACGGCGGCGCCGCGGTGAAGGGCCTGCAGGGCGCGCCGGAAGAGGAAGACTTCCTGAGGACCGGGCACATCATCGCCACCGCCAAGCACTTTATCGCCGACGGCGGCACCCAGGACGGCGTGGACCGCGGCGATGCCGCGATCAGCGAACGGGAACTGCTGGAAATCCACGCCCCCGGCTACTTCACCGCCCTCGAAGCGGGCGTGCAGACCGTAATGGCCTCCTTCAGCAGCTGGCAGGGCGAAAAACTGCACGGCCACCGCTACCTGCTCACCGACGTACTCAAAAACCAAATGGGCTTCGACGGCTTCGTGGTAGGGGACTGGAACGGCCACGAATTCGTCAGCGGCTGCTCGCGGGTGAGCTGCCCGCAATCCATCAACGCCGGCCTGGACATGTTCATGGCCCCGGACGCCAGTTGGAAGCAACTGTACGCGAATACCCTCGCGCAAGTGAAAAGCGGAGAAATCCCCCGCGAGCGTCTGGACGACGCCGTGCGCCGTATCCTGCGTGTCAAACTGCGCGCCGGCCTGTTCGAAGCCGGCCCACCCTCCGCGCGTCCGCTGGCCGGAGACTCCAGCGTGATCGGCGCCCCCGAGCACCGCGACATCGCCCGCCGGGCGGTGCGCGAATCCCTGGTACTGCTCAAAAATAACGACAAACTGCTGCCGCTTGCGCGCAACAGCCGGGTGCTGGTAGCCGGCGGAGGCGCCCACAATATCGGCAAACAATCCGGCGGCTGGAGTGTTTCCTGGCAGGGCACCGGCAACAGCAACAGCGACTTCCCCGGCGCCACCTCCATTTACCAGGGCATCGCCGAAGCGGTACAGAGCGCAGGCGGGCACGCGGTGCTGAGCGAAGACGGCAGCTTCGAGGACGATCCCGGTACAGCCCCGGATGTGGCCATCGTCGTATTCGGCGAGGACCCCTACGCGGAAATGCAGGGCGATATTCCCAACCTGGCCTACGACTCCGAAGCCGACCTGCAACTGCTGCGGCAACTGAAAGCACAGGGTATCCCCGTGGTCTCCCTGTTCATCTCCGGCCGCCCCCTCTGGGTCAACCGGGAGATCAACGCCTCCGACGCCTTCGTCGCCATCTGGCAACCGGGCACCGAAGGCGGTGGCGTGGCGGATGTACTTTTCCGGGATGCCGAAGGCAAGATCCAATACGACTTCACCGGCCGCCTGCCCTTCCCCTGGCCCAACAGCTCCCAGTCGCTGGCGGCGGGTGGAGAGACCCTGTTCGCCCTCGGGCACGGCCTCGGCTACGCCGACGAAGGCGCCCTGGCGCAACTGTCGGAAGAGAGTGGACTCACCCGGCGCGACACCGCGCAGCAACTCGACATCTTCAACAGCCGGCCCCAGGACCCCTGGCACCTGGAAATCGCCGATGCGCACAACAACCGCCTCGCCGTCACCGGCAGCGTGGCGGAACTGAACGGCATCAGCGTGCGCGCCGTGGACCGCAACATGCAGGAAGACAGCCGCCGCCTGCAATGGCACACCGCCGGCAGCGCCGGCTTCTACGCCAACCGCCGCACCGACCTCTCCGGCTACCTGCAAAAACGCGGCGCCCTGGTGTTCGACCTAAAAGTAGACCGCCCGCCCGCGGGCCAAGTGCAACTGGGCATTAACTGCGGCACCGACTGCGGCGCCGCCCAGGCCATCAACGAATTGTTGAAGAGCGCCGAACCCGGCCAATGGCAAACCGTATCCGTAGCCCTGCAATGCCTCGCCGACGCGGGTGCGCAGCTGGATATGGTGTTGTCTCCTTTCTATCTGTCCAGCGAAGGTGAGCTGGATATTTCCCTGCACCATATTCGCGTGGTGGAAGATATCGACGCGGATATTAGTTGCGGCTGAGCCATGGCAGCCCCTTGCGGGGCTGCCATTTCTTATTTCCATCCCTCCGTAGACAGTGTCGATTCCATATTCCCTGCCTGGAAAAATGATCACTGGAGCCGATATCTCGGCGCTAAACTCGTAATCGCCAAAAATTGCAATAGAAACAAGTGGTTACAATTCCTGCCCGAAAATGGGATATGAGGTGTGGTGATCGATTTGCCAAAAGAGAACCCGAGAGGGCATTGCCCTGTAGCCTTGACGTGATGGGGGTTTGGGGGCATTCTGGGTGAAATTTAGGCAAGAAATATCGGCCTGGGGCAAAGTGGCCTTGGAGGCCACTATATAAATGTTAGGCTGCGAAGACGCCAATTTCTTCCACTCCGAACAGAAGGCAGAACCAAACGGCGGGCGGCCTGGAACGACACGACCATTAGATGAACATAAATCCGGGAGTGAAAGGCATGTATCCGAAAAGATTTTTCATAAGTTGCTGTGCCATCCTCGCAACTGCCTGCGGGGGCGGCGGCGACACACCAACATCATCCAACTCATCACAAGCCACCTCTGGTCAGAGCGCGTGTTCGTCAGGAACCACGCTGGCGCCAGATCTGATCGGTGAGTGGTCCACGCAAGTGTCGCGTAGCGGGTCTACGGGCACCATGGTCGTCCAAATAGCCAGTAACTGCAGATTCGTCCAGTACCAAATTGGCGATAACAAGATAATGGACGAGTGGTACTCTGGCCTTCCAGCGGGCAAAGTCTACAAGTTCTATACAACTCTTGATCAGCCAATAGTAAGCGCCACTTCCACGTCATTCACGCTGGGCGAAGTTCTCAGTCCTGCATTCATCATTGAAAACGACACAACGAAAATCGCAGCGAACTGGGAGATTCGCAGCCTAGCAGGTACATGGAACTACTCTATCACCGACAATGGAGCTTAGACATCCAAACGACTCTGCCAAATGGGGCCATCATTTCATATCGTCTAGCCAGGAAGTGACAGGCCTCTACGATCGCAACCTAACCCCTCGCTCAAGCGGAGCGCCAACGGCAGGACGCCAGGCCCGGTCTGGCGGTACGCGGTACATTTTCGCCAGCCCGGGCCTGGCGTCCTGCCGTCGTCGCCCGCTTAGCTTGAACGTTATGAAGTGATCAGATTAGTCGAATTTTTGAGTTGATAGGCGGGCTAAAACGCGAGAAATCTATGGGGCGAGCCAAACACGAATGGATAGAGGCGCAGGAGTGTGGTTGGACGGCACCAGAGACCTTTGTTTGCGCAGAATGCGTGGCAGATGATTTTCTTGCAAGCATTGTTGAGAAAGGTGCAACTGAAACCGAATGCTCTTATTGCCACGAAACCTCTGAAAGCCCGATAGCAGCTCCAGTGGAAGAGGTAATGGATCATGTCGCTAGTGCATTCTTTCAGCACTATGCGGAGCCTGCTGACGCAGGATTACCTAGAGACTCGGGTGAGTGGGTCGGTGAAGAATTAATAACACACACTGAAAATGCAATGCTTTCATTTTCCTGGGAGTGCAACGACGAATTATTTGAAGATATATGTAATTCGTTCTACAACGATGCTTGGTTTCCTTGTGCGAATGGGCACTGGCTTGGGACTCAGGAGCACCAACGTCGAAATAACGCATGGAACGCATTCGTCGAAAAAACGAAGCACAAAACCCGCTATTTCTTTACTAACTCTAGGAGTATCGATGAAGTAGACGAGGATGGTTATCCACCAGAGAGTATATTGACACTGATAGGTCACGATATTGAAAAGTTTAATCTTTTAAAAGAGATTAAACCAGGGTGCGAAATTTTTCGTGTTCGTGAAACTGTTTCCGATAATTGCTTTACAAAATTCGATGAATTGGGACCTCCTCCATCCAATCTTGCGTCAGCTGGCCGCATGAATCCGCCAGGAATCAGTTACGGGTACTTTGCTTTTCAACAACGCACTGCTGTATTAGAGGTCATTGGCTCACCTCCAACTGCCTTGAACTTAGCGTCCTTCAAAGTTTTAAAGCCGTTGCTGGCAGTAGACTTAACTGTCATCCCTTTTCCTCCATCAATATTTGATACTGAAAACAAACTGGAAAGAGATGCGTTGATTTTCATGAGGGAGTTTGTAAAGTCCATATCAAACCCAGTTGCTAAGGACGGTAGGCAGCATATTGATTATGTACCATCCCAAATCGTATCCGAGTATATAGGTCAGGTCCTCAAGGTTTTGGGGGGTAGGAAGATAGATGCTCTAATCTACGGAAGTACGCTGCATCATGGGGGAGTCAATGTGGTCCTTTTCCCTCCAAAAAGCGTGTTAGATACCTGGCAATCGATTCTTGAATTGGCTTACGTCAAAAAGATCGATTTCCCTGACTGGAGGGCTTACGAACAGTTCACTCATAATGACCTTTCATAACGAATAAGGATAGATCGCGCGAAGCCGCGATCTTATTTTCCGTAACTATTCATTCCAACAACAGCTCCCAGCCCCTCCCCCGCAAGCGGGGAAGGGTAGGTGCGATTGAATAAGATAAAAGGCGTAAACGCTATGCTTAAACGATTTATTTTTACAATTATCACGCTGACTCTGATAGGGTGTTCTGAGGCGAATGAAGAGGGTTCGGTTAAGGCCGGTGCCACCCCTGAGCACCCCCTGACGCTCTTATCTCCTGATGGCAAGAATGCGGTTCAATTCACACTGGAAGGCGGGAACCCTATGTACCAGGTTTCGCGATCTGGCCAGGATGTTATCGAACCGTCAAAAATGGGGTTCGGTTTTAAGAAAAAGAACCGCTCATTAAGCCAGCTCGAGTTGGTTTCGGTCGATACGTCCAGCACGGACGAAACCTGGCAGCAGGTATGGGGGGAGAAGCAGGAGATACGGAATCATTTTAACCAGATGTCGATTCTATTGCGGGAAGCAGACAGTCCTCAGCGGAACATGAAGATAGAATTTCGCGCTTATGACGACGGCATTGCATTCCGCTACCTGTACCCGCAGCAGGGCGAAGCTGACCTGGTCATCATGGATGAGTTGACGGAGTTCAATCTGGCAAGCGATGGTCAGGCGTGGTGGATCGGTGCCTATCAGCCCGACCGTTATGAATACTTAACCACCAAGTCCGCCGTCAGTTCGCTGGACAACGTCCACACGCCATTGACTATTCAAAGTGACAACGGCCTGTATCTGAGCATACACGAAGCGCGTCTTGTCGATTTTGCCAGTATGACTTTGGTGCACACCGATGGGGGCCGCCTGAAGGCAGACCTTGTGCCCTGGGCCGATGGGGACCGCGTCAAAACCGACGGCAGCTTTGTTTCTCCCTGGCGTACTTTGCAAATTGCCGAAAAGCCTGGCGATTTGATCACCTCATATTTGATTTTGAACCTCAACGATGAAAATGTGTTTTCGGATGTATCCTGGATACAGCCGCACAAGTATCTCGGCATCTGGTGGGGAATGCACATTGGCAAATTTACTTTCTGGGAAAGCACGACACAGGGATCCACTACGCAAAACGCCTTCGAATATATCGACTATTGTGCCCAACTTGGCATTGATCATTTGCTGATTGAAGGCTGGAACAAAGGCTGGACGCCCGATTGGTACAAAAACGCCATGCACATGTTCAGCTTCACAGAAGAGGCCGATGGTTTTGACCTGAAAGCCGTAGTCGACTATGCCAAGCAAAAAGGCGTCAAAATTATTGGCTATCATGAGACAGGTTCAAATCTTGATAATTATCGCAAGCAGATCGATGACGGTATGGCGCTTTATCAGTCATTGGGTATTCATGATGTTAAAATCGGCCAGGTAGGTTCGCTTCTTAACATGAAGGAGTGGCATCACGGACAATTTGGTGTGCGTTACTACCGGGAGGTTTTGGAAAAGGCGGCTCAATATAAACTGGCGGTCAATTTTCATGAACCGATTAAAGATACCGGCGAGCGGCGCACTTATCCGAACATGATGTCGCGCGAAGGTGCCAGGGGGCAGGAATATAATGCCTGGAGTGAAGGTAATCCGCCGTCGCATACGGCAACGATTCCCTTTACACGTATGCTTTCCGGGCCTATGGATTTCACGCCCGGCATATTCGATGTGGGTATTTCCCAGGGTTACGAGGGCAGGGACGTACATACCACTGCGGCAAAACAGCTTGCTTTGTACGTTGTGCTGTATTCGCCGATCCAGATGTTGGCAGATTTGCCGGAGAATTATGTAAGCAAGCCTGCTTTTCAGTTTTTACAGGATGTTCCTGTGGATTGGCAGGACACGCAAGTGCTGAATGCCGATATTGGGGAATATATCACCGTCGTACGGAAGGACCGTCACAGCGATGACTGGTATTTGGGTAGCCTGACCAACGAAGTGCCCAGGACATTTGAGATTCCATTGTCGTTTCTGGATCAAAATAAACGATATGAAGCTCAGATTTATGAGGATGCCGAGGGAATTTCATGGAAAAGCAACGCTGAAAAAGTGGCTGCTTCAAAGAAAGTAGTGTCGTCGGCCGACACCTTGCAATTGAAGCTCGCCCCGGGAGGGGGTACCGCTATTAGGTTTGCCGAGCAATAAGTTCAAGGAAGGCGGCAGCCGGCAGCCGGTTTCTTTTCTTTTTATACGGCGGCCGCAGGCCGCAATGCGGAGCTGGAGCTCCGCGGTCCCGGGGGCTACAGGGAGGTTGCCCCCGCCTTTCCTTCCAGTGCCAGCTTGCGGTACTCGCTGGGCGACATTCCCACCAGCCGGCTGAAGAAGCGGTGGAACGCCGATTTACTGTTGAAGCCGGATTCCAGCAGTATATCCAGCACCGTCATCTCCGCCTTGCTTTCATCCGCCAGCAATGCCTTGGCTTCCTCCACCCGGTAGGAGTTGATGAATTCGAAGAAGTTGGTGCCGAAGTGCTTGTTGATCACGGCGGAGACTTCCTTGGCGGGCAGGCCGACGCGTTCTGAGAACTGCTCCAGGTTGAGGTTTTTCTTCAGGTACAGCTTGTCCACGGCGACCGCCCGCTGGACCTGGGCGATGGCTTCGCCGGAGGGGGCTTCGCTGTTTTCGGGTTCGCGGTTCTCCTGCGGGCGGGTGGCCAGGAGCTGGTGGGCGTAGGCCAGGCTGTAGGCGAAGAAGGCGTTGATGAGAACAAAGGTGACGTAGTTGTCGGCGATGCCCAGGTGGTCGGCGGTTTCCACCGAGGTGTATTTGGCGGCCACGTGCACGACCAGGGTCCAGCCCCAACTGGCCAGTACGCCCAGGGTGAGGATGTTCAGCCAGCTCAGTTCGGTGGTGGAGAAATGGGAGTATTCGTCCTTGAGCTCCGCCTTGTAGCGGCGCACCAGCAATACCGCCGCCACCGCGTAGGCGAGGGGGACCAGGGTGGCCAGGTCCCAGGTGAGGTTCACCAGTTTTTCGGGGACCGCCTGGCTGGGGAGGGCGATGTAGCGCAGCTTGTCGCTGGTGAGGTCGAAGAAGAAGACGTAGATCAACAGCGCCAGCGCCGGAATCAGGTGCAGGGCGTGTCGCCATTGCAGGCGCAGGCCGCTCTGGGTGAGGGCGGTCACGTACAGGTAGATGGCCGGGCCCTTGAGCATCAGGGCGGCGAACAGGAAGTGGGGCAGCAGTTGGTCCAGCGGCGGCAGGATCGGGATCTGGTCGTTCCACAGCAGCAGGGTGCAGGCGGAGGCGGTGGCGACGATCAGCAGGAAGGCGGTGAGCAGCGGGCCCTGGTTGCGCTCGCGGGCGGGCAGGACCAGTTGGAACACCGCCAGCAGCAGGCATTCCGCCGCCGTCATCAGCAGCACCACGTCGTGAATATTGAAGATGTAGGCTTTCATCACCGCGCCGCCGCGTTATTGGAATTGTGGGCGGGAGTATACCAGCCCCGTGTCCCGCCTTGCTCCACGCAAACTGGGACGCGCAAACCGGGGCACCCCAATTTGCACCGGGTGACAAGGTGGGGCGACGGGGCTGCCCGGCCCCGCGAAGATACATGACTGCGGAAGCTTGAAGTCGCAAACCAAACAAAGAATAACGACGACACGGCGGACATAGCGATGACTCAATACCCCAGGATGACTCACTACCTCAGGAAACTGGGCCGGCTGCTGCTGGGCGCAACCCTGCTCTCCACCTCCCTGGCGCGGGCGGACATTATCCCGGTCGGCGCCGGCAATATCAGCGATACCATCAACCCGGCCGGCTACGGTTGCGCCGTCGACAACGGCTATTGGATCTACAATGCCGGCGTGGTGGAGCCCGGCGTCAGTTCCTGTGACCCGATCGGCGCGCCCACACCGCGCTTCCCGCAACTGGTGGCGCCGGCGAGCAATCAGCCCACCATGACCCACCGCTGGTGGGGCTCGGTGTCCTTTCTCGGCGAGATGGGCGTGGGGGACTCCGCGGACGCCGCCTATATCACCCCGGACCCGATCACCGCGCGTATCAGCAACCGCGGCGCGCGGCTGCTGTCGATTCCCGCGGGCATCAGGACCTCGGGCAACGAGAGCAGCTACCCCATTCCCGATCCCTTCAACGAGGTGTTCGACGGCGTGGCGGTGGGCAATAGCGCCTATTCGGAAATGGACGCCTACCTGAAGGACTACAGCGACGGCTCGGTGACCGTGCAGTGGCGCAGCGGCGCCACCCCGGTGATGGAGGCCACCTTCGTTTACGGCTCGCCCTATGTGTATTTCACCGCGCTCCAGGGCCAGCTGGTGCTGCGCACCAAGGCCGCGGATGGCCCGGAAAAGGGCCTGTTCCACAGCGACGGCAACCGCCTGGGCGTGTGGACCGATGTGGCCGGCGTGCGCAACCACTTCCTGCTGGTGGGCGACGGCAGCACCCAGTTCAACAATCCCAATGGCGCCGAGATCGGGGTCTCGGGCAGCAGTACGCTCACCGTCGCCTGGCTGCCGGATACGGGCTCGGGGACCATCCAGACCTTCGCCCAGTACGCGCAGCAGCCGGTGGACGAGGTGTTTATCGATTACGCGGTCAACCGCGGCGACAACTCAGTGACCATCTCCCACCAGTACCGCCATCAGGGCGCGCCGGTGACGACACTCGCGGGCCTGATGCCGCTGCAGTGGAAAAACTCCGCCCAGCCGCTCAGCGGCTACAAGGCGCGCAGCGCCCGCGGCATGGTTCAGTTCGCGGCCACCAGCCAGTTCAGCTACCAGCTGCCGTTCGTGGGCCTGCTGCCCTATTTCCCCGAAGGGATCGGCGATTACGACCAGAACCAACTGCAGCAGCTGGTGCAGGCGTTTATCGACGGCGGCAACTGGAACACCCACACCGATACCTACTGGTCCGGCAAGAACTACGGCAAAGTCGCCGAACTGGCCGCCATCGCCCGCAGCCACGGCATGACCGCCCAGGCGGATCAGCTGGTGAACTGGCTGAAGGCGGAGCTGGAGGACTGGTTCCGCGCGAATACCAGCGGCTCCCTCGATATCAACAAGTACTTCGTCTACGACGAAAACTGGAACACCCTGCTCGGCTTCGACGAATCCTTCGGCGCCCAGCAACAGCTGAACGACCACCACTTCCACTACGGCTATTTCGTGCGCGCCGCGGCGGAGATCTGCCGCGTGGACCCGGGCTGGTGCGCGCCCTCCGCCTGGGGCCCCATGGTGGAACTGCTGATTCGCGACTACGCCGGCGGCCGCAACGATGCCCTGTTTCCCTACCTGCGCAACTTCGACCCGGCCAACGGCTTTTCCTGGGCCTCGGGCCATGCCAACTTCGTGCTCGGCAACAACAACGAGTCCACCTCCGAGGCGGCCAACGCCTACGGCGCGGTCATCCTGTACGGCCTGATCACCGGCAACGACGCGCTGGTGGACCGCGGCATCTACCTGCACGCCTCCTCCACCGCCGCCTACTGGGAGTACTGGAACAACCTGGACCGCTACCGCGGCCTGGGCGGCGATTACGACAACTTCCTGCCCGACTACACGCGCATGACCACCTCCATTATCTGGGGCAACGGCCATGTATTCTCCACCTGGTTCAGCGGCGCCTACGCGCACATCCTCGGTATCCAGGGGTTGCCGCTCAGCCCGCTGGTGCTGCATATCGGCCAGCATCCGGACTACCTGGCGGACTATGTGGCCCTGGGCATGACCGAATCCGCCAACGGCAAACCCTCCGGCCTGCCCGCGGACCAGTGGCGCGACGTCTGGTGGAATATCTGGGCCATGACCGACGGCCAGGCGGCGGTCGATGATTTCAACACGATGAACTTCAACTACACGCCGGAAGCGGGCGAGACCAAGGCGCATACCTATCACTGGATACACACCTACAGGCAACTGGGCCACCTGGCCAGCGGCAACGGTGTGCTGAGCGCCGACTACCCGGCGGCGCTGGCCTTCGACAACGATGGCCAGAAAACCTACCTGGCCTACAACTTCGGCGCCGGCCCGCGCACCGTCACCTTCTCCGACGGCACCAGCTTCAGCGTGCCCGCCGGGCAGATGTCGGTGAACGGCGGCGGCACTCCCGGTTTTGAGTTGCAGATAGAGGCCGAGGATTACAGCGCCATGGCCGGGGTGCAGACCGAGGCCACCACGGACACGGGCGGCGGCCTGAACGTGGGCTGGATAGACACCGGCGACTGGATGGCCTACGCCAATGTGCAGATTCCCGAGGCGGGCAGCTACCGCATCGAGTACCGCGTGGCCAGCGAGTCGGCCGGCGGCCGCTTGTCCCTGGACATGAATGCCGGGCAGACGGTGCTGGGCGAACTGGACATCCCGGTCACCGGCGGCTGGCAGAACTGGACCACGGTGCAGCATACGGTGGCGCTGCCGGCGGGCAGCTACCAATTGGGGATCTATGCGGTGCAGGGCGGTTGGAATATCAACTGGTTTCGCATCGTGAAAATTTAACGCTTCCTGGACCACCGTCGTTCCTGCGTCGGAACCGGTGGTCGTTCTTCTTCTCCCTGGCGAACACGGTGTTCGCCACTCCTTACTGGCCGGCCGCAGCGCCGGTCTTTTTTATGGGGGAGCGATAGACGGGTGTGGATCGCTGTCTACTCCCGGGCCCGGGGGGCGGGGGGTGCCGGCGGCGGTTTGGGGCTGGCTTTTTTTTGCCCAAGCCCGTACCTTATACCGCCGTTTTTGGGGGGATAGAGAGAAAAATGACAAGCATCGTAGCGGATATCGGCGGCACCAACGCCCGCTTTGCCATCGCCCGGCCCGCAGCCGGCGGCTATCAGCTGGAATCGCTCAAGGTGGTCGACTGCCAGCGCTTCGGCGGTTTCGAGGCCGCGCTGCGCCACTGGCTCGAGGGCCTGGACCAGCCGCGCCCGCAGCGCGCCTGCGTGGCTGCGGCGGGGCCGCTGGAGAAGACCGCGAACGGCGGCCGGGTCTATATGACCAACCTGGGCTGGACCATCACCACCGAATCCCTGCAGAGAGAGTTCGGCTTCGCCCAACTGGAGCTGATCAACGACTTCGCCGCCCTGGCGCAGTCCCTGCCGCGCCTGACCGAGGACGACTACCGCGTACTGCGCGACGTGCCGCGGGTGCCGGGAGCGGCCATGGCGGTGCTCGGCCCGGGCACCGGCCTGGGAGTGGCGGGCCTGGGGGTGGATAACGGCCACTACCACGTGCTCGCCGGCGAGGGCGGTCACGCCAACCTGGGCGCCTCCACCGAGCGCGAGCTGCAATTGCTGCAGATACTGATACGCGGGCAGCGCCCGGTGTTCAACGAGTGGGTGCTGTCCGGCAACGGCCTGGTGAACCTCTATCGCGCCGTGTGCGAACTGAATGGCCGCCAAGCCGAGGACCTGGCCCCGCCGGATATCAGCGCCCGCGGCCTGGACGGCTCCGACCCCCTGTGCCGGGAGACGTTGCTGGACTTCCTCAACTTCCTCGGCAGCGCCGCCGGCGACACCGCCCTCTACCTGGGCGCCCGCGGCGGTGTATTCCTCGGCGGCGGGATATTGCCGCGCATCGCCGACCTGCTGCCGGAGAGCGAATTCGAGCAGCGTTTCCTGGACAAGGGCCGGGTGGAGAAGTGGATGGAAACCGTCCCCCTCTACGCCCTGAACGCCGGCTACCAGGCCCTGATCGGCGCCGCCGCGCACCTGGAAAACTGAACGGACAGCCCGGGTTCTCTTGTAGGAGCCTGCCCCAACAGTCCCCTCTCCCCCCCTTTGAGGGAGAGGGGGTGCTGATCGAAGCCCCCTCCCCCAGCCCCACCCCCGCAAGCGGGAGAGGGGAGAGCCGTTACGCGGTATCCAGGCTATTAAAATATTGATAAAACAAAGACTGAAAGGCGCCCCTCCCATGGGCGCCACGGATTCTCCCACCTCCTCCCCCTCGGGGGAGGATGTTATGGATGAGGGCCAGGCCTAGGATTCAGGGTCTCACCATAACGATAAGACCTGGGAGAAGATGATGAGTCTATCCAACAAGCGTAAGAGGGCTTTCCGACCCACTTTGCTGTCCGCTGCCGTCGCGGCTTCTGTGACCGCTTCTTTGGGTGTGTATGCGCAGGAAGATCAAGGGGCGGCACTCGAAGAGGTAACGGTTACCGGTTTCCGCAAGAGTGTGATGGACGCCATCGACACCAAGCGCGACGCCAAGGCCGTTGTTGAGGCCATCTCCGCCGAAGATATCGGCAAACTGCCGGATTCCTCCATCGCCGAATCCATTGCCCGCCTGCCGGGCCTGGCTGCCCAGCGCCTGGATGGCCGCTCCAGCCGCGTGTCCATCCGCGGTTTCGGCGAAAACGAGAGCGCCACTACCTTCAATGGCCGCGAGCAGGTGTCCATCGGCGACAATCGCGGTGTGGAGTTCGACCTCTACCCGTCCGAGATCATGAGCGGCGTCACCGTCTACAAGACACCGACGGCCGATCTCGAAGCCGAGGGCATCGCCGGTGTGATCGACATGCAGACCGTCAAGCCGCTGGAGCGCGGCGAGCGCGTCATCAAGATCAACACCCAATACGAGATGACCAGCTTCGACAAGCTGAATCCCGATGGCGAAGACTCCGGCCACCGCGCCACGATTTCCTATATCGACCAGTTTGCCGATGACAAGATCGGTGTGGCCTTCGCTTACAACACCATGAGTTCCCCGAATCAGGAGGAGCGCTGGAACACCTGGGGTTACCCCGAGTTCACCTATCAGGGCCAGAACTACTCCATTCTCGGTGGTGCCAAGCCTTTTGTGCGCTCCTCCGTGCTGGACCGGGACAGTGCCATGCTGGTGATCGAGGCCCAACCGAACGAAAAGCTACACACCACCTTCGACGCCCTGTACGTGGACTTCTCCGATGAGAAGATCCTGCGCGGCATCGAGATTCCTTTCGCCTGGGGACAGGGTTCCATCAGCCCGGATAACGCCGTCGTGGACCCCGACACCGGCTTTATCACCAGCGCCATCACCGAGGGGCAGCGCGTCGTAGTGCGCAACGACCTGGAGAGCCGCGATGCCAAGCTGAACGCCTTCGGTTTCAACACCAAGTTCGATGCCAGCGATGACCTCCAACTGGAATTCGATGCCAGCCATTCCAAAGTGACGCGCGATATCTGGAGTTTCGAGAGCTACGCCGGCACAGGCCGTGGCGACAGTGAAGGCGTAGCAGACAACCTTGGTTATGTGTTTGACGGCAGCAACACCGGTGCCCAATTCAGTCATGAACTGGAGTACAGCGACTGGAACCTGATCCAGATGGGCGGTCCGCTGAGTTGGGGTGCCAGTGCCGCGCTGAACGGCAAGTACGGCCTTGTCTGTAATCCTGACGACGATGTTGAGGATGATTATTACTGCAATTCCGCGCAGGACGGCTTCCTGAACGCGCCGGAGATCGACGACGAACTGACCTCCCTGAAGCTGGCTGCGACCCAGATGGTGGAAGTCGGTATCATCAACGAGATCAGCTACGGTGTGTCCTACCGAGACCGCGAGAAGACCAAGAAGTCCAAGGGTTACTACATGACCCTGGACATCTTCGACCCGGAGACCGGTGGCATGCTGGTGGTGCCGGAGCAGTACCGCCTGGGCAGTGCGTCCCTGGACTTTATCGGCATGGGTGACATGATCGCGTATGATGCGGCGGCGATGCTGAAAGACGGCTACTACGAGCTGACCGACGAAGCGCTAACCGGCATTCAGCACCTGACCAAGTCCTACTCGGTGAATGAGAGCGTTACTGCAGCCTTCGCCCAGGCGAACTTCGAGACCGAAGTCGCCGGCCTTCAACTGACTGGTAATGCCGGCTTGCGTTACGTCTATACCGACCAGCAATCCAAGGGCTTTGCGGGCCAGGTGGTTGACGGCCTTATCGTTGCCGAGCCCACTGACATCAGTCACGACTACAGCAATTTCCTGCCGAGCCTGAACCTGGCCCTGGCCATCGACGAGCAGCAGACGGTGCGCTTCGGCGCAGCCAAGACCATTTCACGGGCACGCCTGGACGAGATGAACGCTTCCGTTGAAGTGAGCCTCAACCCGACACCCGATGAGAATGGCAACTTCTGGAAAATCACCGGCGGCAACCCGCTGCTGGAGCCGAAAGAAGCCGTGGGCCTGGATTTGTCCTATGAAAACTACTTCAGCGACGAAGGTTACTTCTCCGTCGCCCTGTTCTGGAAGGACTTGGACTCCTGGCATTTCGATGGGAACTACGAAGTGGATCTGACCGGCGTTGCCGATCCGGCCACCGGCGTGGTTCCCGAAACTTCCACTGCTACCGGTACCGGTAAGGTCAATGGTGGCGGCGGTACTCTACAGGGTTACGAGGTTTCCGTTGCGCTGCCGTTCAACATATTCCACGAGAGCCTGGACGGATTCGGCCTGCTGGCGAGCCACACAGGTGTGAGTTCTGATATCGAAGACCAGAACGGCAACGACTACGAGCTGCCGGGCCTTTCCGAGAGCATCGATACCTTCACCTTCTACTACGACAACCACGGCTTCTCGGCGCGTGCCAGCATGCGCAAGCGCGACGACTTCAAGGGTGAAGTCTACGGCCTTGGCTTCTCGACCGAACAGGTTGACGTCGTGGGTGAGACCATCGTCGATGCGCAGATCGGTTACGACTTTGCCGACGCAGGTTTCAGCGGCCTGGAAGGGTTGTCCGTATTCCTGCAGGGCCAGAACCTGACCGACGAACCCTTCACTACCCTGAGCGGCGACAACTCGCTGCAGGTCCGCGACTACCAGAGCTACGGCAAAACCTATCTGTTGGGCTTCAGCTACGAGTTCTGATTTCCAATCGCTGGCCCCGCAGCTAAAAGGCTCTTGTAATCCCGCGTTGCAAGGGCGCCCAACAGTTCCCTCTCCCCGTTGGGGAGAGGGTTAGGGAGAGGGGAGTCCAGCGTTACTTGGTGCTGGTGAACTCGTTACAAACCATCACATCCACCTCCAGCGACCCGATCACCCGCTCCGCGGTATTGCCCCGCAACAGCGATCCAGTCTCTCCATACTGGTTGAGGGTGCCCATCACCACCAGGTCCGCGTCGATTTCCTTCGCCACTTCGGCCACCACCTCGTTGGTGTAGCCCCGCTTGACGTGGATGCGGCTGGTGGGCACGCCGGTCTTGTCCGCCAGCTTGGCCAGGGCGCCGCGGTCCGGGTAGAGCATGGAGTCCAGGAAGGCGTTCACCAGGTGCAGCTCGGCGCCGTAGACGTTGGCGATGTAGTTGGCGCGCTCGCTGATCTGGCGGTTGAGCTGGCGCTGCTGGGTGGTCTGGGCCTGGTAGTTGACCGTGGCCAGCACCACTTTGCGGCGGTCCTTGGCGCCTGGGCGGATGAGTACCACCGGGCACTTGGCGCCCTTCAGTACCTGCCACTTGGATTCGGCGAAGGTGAAACGGCGGCTACTCCTGGCGTGGACGGGCAGGTAGACCATCTCGGCACCGTAGCGCTTGGATTCCTGGATGATGGCGCCCTGCCAGTCGCTGGACCAGCACACCATCAGTTCGTATTCCAGGCCGGCTTCCTCCACCGGCTGGCGGAGCTGGTCGCGGAACCAGAACTCGTCGCGGAACAGGTGGTCGTTGACCGCGCGGGTGTCCACGGCCTCGCCGTCGACGGCAACGAAGATGACCAGTTTTGGCTGCGGAGTACGCAGTTTGGCGGTGGTGAGTGCGCGCTCCAGGGCTACGTGTCTTTCATCGTTGGGGTCAACGACCACGAAAAGCGTTTTCTGCTCGGCTTGCATTTTCTCTCCTCGGCTGGGAAAAGTGTTCTCGTTTTTTCCGTGCCGCGCTGGCCGTGCATACCCCTCGGCTGACGCAGACCGGCTGGGGAGGAGATTAACACATTCGGGTCAATTCTTTTCTTGCAATGGTATTTGTTCCAGCGCCGCCTTCAGCTCTGTGAGCTTTTCCTTCACCCTGGCGGCATTGTCCGGGCCCATGCGGATCATCAGCTTGTGCAGCCCCGGCAGCTTCTCCAGCTTGGGATCGGCGAACTTGTAGTAGACGGACGGGCGCACCAGTTGGATGGGCTCGTCGACCTCCGGCGCCGCCAGCACCTGGTCTATGGCCTCCAGCACCTCCTGATGGAAGTTCTTGTTCCTGATACCCAGTTCGCCGTAGGCCTGGGCCAGTCGCGGGTACCAGTAGCGGTAGATCTCCACCGCCGCGTCCGTATCCATCAGCGCGAACAGGCGCACCGGCTGGTCGTAGCGGTGGTAGTTTTCCGCGGAGAGCTGCATGCCGGTGGCCCCCGCCTCGGTGACCGCGAGGGGGCCCTTGATGGTCTTGAGCGGGCGGTGCTTGTGAATCAGCTCGCCGCGGGAGGCCGCATTGACGGCGGCGACCCATTTGCGCACCACTTCGTCGGGCACCAGCCACCTCGCCAGGGCGCCGTCCGGTGCCAGGCTCTGCAGGTCTTTGTAGGCGGCCTCATCGCTTTCGTTCAGCGGCGGGGGAGGGCCCTTTTCGGGCTCGGGGGCGGGTGCGGGCTCCGGAGGGGGTGGCGCCTCGATTTCCGGCATGGCTTCAGGCGTGGGTTCGGGCTCCTCGACGGCTGGCGGCGCCGGGGCCACGGCCCTGTCGCGGTACCAAAACCAGTAGGCTCCGCCCGCCAGTAGGGCGACGACGATCAGGCCGATGATCCAACCCTGACTCGACTGGTGATCCGACATTCCCTGCCTCCTGTAGCTGCGATTTGGCGCTGTGGTTTCGCTATGTGGTTTCGCTGTTGGACCGCGGCGGCCGTTTGTGGTTTCCGGCGGCCCCTTTCTCATCTCACGACCTTCGGCAGCTACATTACTCTGCGCCGGGGCCGGTCGCAAAGTTTTTGCGCCGCCTACGCCCCGGAACAGGGGGATGCGGGAACCGCCCCATTCGCTACAGTAGCCTGACCGTCCTGCGATTGATGAAACGAGAGATAACAATGAAACGACTCGCCAGTCTCCTCACAGCGCTGCTTCTGGGAAGCAGCGGCTGCACCGCCGGCAACGCCGAACCGGCGGCTGGCATCGACCCCTTCTGGCGCAACGCCACCATCTACTTCATGCTGCCGGACCGCTTTGCGAACGGCAATCCGGACAACGATCTCTCTTACGGCCGCCGGCGTGACGCGGCCCACCTCCGCGGCTTTGCCGGCGGCGATCTGCAGGGAGTGATCGGCCGGCTGGAGGCGGGCTACTTCAACGAGCTGGGCGTGGACGCCCTCTGGATGTCACCGGTGGTGGAGCAGATACACGGAGGGACCGACGAGGGCACGGGGCTCACCTACGCCTTCCACGGCTACTGGCCCAGGGACTGGACCGCGGTGGATGCCAACTTTGGCACCGAGAAGGAACTGGCGCGCCTGATCGAGACCGCGCACCGCAAAGGCGTACGCGTTCTGATGGACGTGATCATCAATCACACCGGCCCCGTGACGGAGAGGGATCCGCTGTGGCCGTCCGACTGGGTGCGCACCAGCCCCCGGTGCGACTGGGAGAGCTACGCCGGCAACGTGCGCTGCGCCCTGGTGGACAACCTGCCGGACATACGCACCGAGAGTGAGAAATCCGTCGAGCTGCCGCCGCAGCTGGTCGAAAAGTGGAAAAAAGAAGGCCGCCTGGACCAGGAGCAGAAAGAACTGGATGCCTTCTTCGCGCGCACCGGCTATCCCCGTGCGCCCAAGTACTACATCGTCAAGTGGCTCACCGACTGGGTGCGCGAATACGGCGTGGACGGCTTTCGCGTGGACACCGCCAAGCACGTGGAGCCGGAGACCTGGGCGGTGCTGAAGAGGGAGGCCAGCCGCGCGCTGGCGGAATGGAAGGCGAAGAACCCCGGCCAGAAAGTCGACGACCGCGACTTCTTCATGGTCGGCGAGGTGTATCACTTCGGCGTCGACGACTTTGGCTCCACCAGGGGCCGCGCCTACGATTACGGCGACAGGCAGGTCGATTTCTTCAACTACGGCTTCGACAGCCTGATCAATTTCGGCTTCGCCCAGCACGCCAGGCAGTCGCCGGAGGCGATTTTCTCCAGCTATTCCGCGGCGCTGAACGAAGGCCCGCTCGCCGGGCTGGGGGTGCTCAACTACCTGGGTTCCCACGACGACCACCACTCCTTCGACCGCGAGCGCAAACAGGTGAAGAGCGCCGCCACCAAGCTGATGCTGGCCCCGGGGGCGGCGCAGATCTACTACGGCGACGAACTGGCGCGGCCGATGATCGACGAGCGCGCCAGTGGCGATGCCTCCATGCGCAGGTTCATGAACTGGGATGACCTGGAAAAAGCGGAAACCCGCGAGATCCTCGCCCACTGGCGGAAACTGGGCCGGTTCCGCCAGGCGCACCCGGCGGTGGGCGCCGGCGTACACAAAAAACTGCAGGTCGAGCCCTATATCTTCTCCCGCACCCTGGCGGGCGCGCAGCCGGTGCTGGTCTCCCTGGGCGCCGGGCGCGGTAAAAAATCCCTGCCGGTACACGGCGTCTTCGCCGAGGGCACCCTGGTGCAGGACTACTACTCCGGCGCGCAGGCGAGGGTCGAGCGGGGCCGCGTGGAATTCGATACCGACTTCGACCTGTTGCTGTTGGCGCGGGGCGCCGAAAGCCCCTGAGTTCTCTTTTCTCCTCCCTTTTTCCCGCCGCACCCGCGGCGGGGTCTTTCTGCAAATCTGCGCTGTAGGAGCGGCGGGGCGGCCATCCGCCCATGGCCGCGATCGGACTTCACGCTGCCCCGGAGCATCGATCGCGGCCATGGGCCGCTCCTACAGGGGAAAGGGGAATGATTCGTCAGGCCGACAGCATCACCCGCGCGACCCCTGCGGACCTTAAGACTGCCTTAATCCTGCCTGTATAGATTGGCGATGTTTACCACTTATCTGTTGGAGCCAATTATGCAGAAACTGATGATCGCAACCGGTTTGTTTCTCGCGTCCGCAGCCGCCTTCGCCGGCGATGGGGCGCAGTGGGGTTACTCCGGGGCCAAGGGTCCTGTGCACTGGGGCGAACTCAGCCCGAAATTCACCGCCTGTTCCCAGGGGAAAAACCAGTCACCGATCGATCTCGGCCATTTCGTCGAGTCCGAGCTGGCGCCTATAGGAATTCACTACCAGGCGGGCGGGGATGAGATCGTCAACAATGGGCACAGTATCCAGGTGAACTATGCCCCCGGCAGTAAAATTTCTGTCGATGGCCATGAGTTTACCCTCAAGCAGTTTCACTTCCACTCCCCGAGCGAGAACCGTATCAATGGCAAATCCTACCCGTTGGAAGCGCACCTGGTGCATGCCGATAAGGACGGGAACCTCGCCGTGATCGCCGTGATGTTCGAGCAGGGTGAAACGAACGAGGCCCTTGCCCAGGCCTGGGCCCAGATGCCCAAAAAGGCGGGTGACAGCGATGAATTATCGTCGAGCGCCTCGGCCGAGGATATTCTGCCCTCCTCACGGGATTACTATCGCTACAATGGCTCCCTCACCACGCCGCCCTGTTCTGAGGGGGTTGAATGGCTCGTCATGAAAGCGCCGGTATCCGCATCGAAAGCCCAGATAGAGAAATTTGCACATGTGATGCGCCATCCCAATAACCGCCCGGTACAGCCGGTGGGTGCGCGCCCGGTATTGCAGTAGCCCGACCGGCCTGTTCTCTCTTCCTTCTCTGCCGCCCGGAGGGGGCCGCCACCGGGCTGGCTTTTGGATATCGGCGGTGCTAAAAAGCGGGGACTGCCTGCGGGGGCTGGCCCGAATGCCATTAAGTTAAGCGATAAGGCTGATGTGAAGGGTCTGATGCCGGGGGTTCTTTGCGAGACTGTCTGCGAGAGGGACCTCGCGGACAAGCCCCCATGGATGGGTACACGGCGTGTCTCGCAAGAACCCCCGGTAGCAGGCCCGCCACTACCTTAACTTAGTGGCATTCGGGAGCGGCCCCGCGCATCCCGCCGAATGTGCCGGATGCTCCCGTCGAGTTCTGAAAACCATGCGATGACAAATGCGGATACTGCTGATAGAAGATGACCAGTCCCTGGCGGACGGTATTGCCACCGCACTGAGGCACGCCGGCTATGCCGTCGATCACACGGACAGGGGCGGCCAGGGGGTGTCCCTGGCGCGGGCCGCGCGGCCCGATGCGATTATTCTGGACCTGGGGCTGCCGGATATGGACGGTGTCGATGCGCTCAAGGCCCTGCGCGGGAAAGGCGTCGATTCCCCGGTATTGATCCTCACCGCCCGCGACGACCTGCCGTCGAAAATCCATGGGCTGGACACAGGGGCCGATGACTACCTGACCAAGCCCTTCGCGGTGGGCGAACTGCTGGCCCGGCTTCGCGCGCTGGAGCGCCGCACGGGCCCGGGTCTCAGCGCGGAGATCCGGATTGGCGACGTCACCGTCGATCTGGCCGGCCACCGGGTCAGCCGCAATGGCGAAGAGGTGAGCCTTTCGCGCCGGGAGTTCGCCCTGCTGCGCGCGCTGGCGGAGCGGCCCGGGTCCATTCTCAGCCGTGAGCAACTGGAGGACAAACTCTACGGCTGGGGGGAGGAGGTTTCCAGCAATACGGTGGATGTCCATATCCACTATCTGCGCAGGAAACTCTACCCGGAATTTATCCAGACGGTGCGCGGCGTCGGTTACAGACTGGGACCGGCCAGGTGAAATCGATCCGCATCTATTTGCTGATCGCGCTGCTGTCCACCATCACCCTGGTCAATTTCGTCTCCGCGCTGCACGGCTATCGCGCCAGTATGGAGGAGGCGCAGCGGCTGTTCGACCGCCAGCTCGCCGATGCCGCCGGGCTGCTGGCCACCATCCCCCCGCCAGCGCAGACGCCCCTGGTGACGGAGCAGACGGGACAGATGGTATTCCAGGTCTGGTCGTCCGCGGGCGAGCTGCTGATGCGCTCAAGCAACGCGCCGGCGCAGCCGATCGACGCCCTGGAAGAGGGCTATGAGGACGTCAATTTTTCCGGCCGTCGCTGGCGGGTCTACAGCCACTTCAACCGCGAGCGCAGTTACTGGACCCAGGTGGCGGAGCCCGTGGACCTGCGTTTCCGCCTGGCGGACAAGGTGATCATGGAATCGGTCATACCCATCCTGCTCGGCCTGCCTATCGCCGGCCTGCTGATCTGGATAGTGGTGGGACACGGGCTGAAGAGCCTGCGCCTGCTGGCGGGTGCACTGCGCGAAAAGCGCGCCGACGACCTGAGCCCGCTGCCGCGGGCGGACGTGCCCGAGGAATTGCTGCCGGTCGTGTCGTCCACCAATGCGCTACTGGCGCGGCTGGAGGCATCCTTCGACCGCGAGCGGCGTTTCTCCGCCGATGCCGCGCACGAACTGCGCACGCCCATCAGTGCGATCCAGGTGCACGCGCACAACCTGGAAAGCGAGATTCGGCAGCAGCGGCTGGAGCAGCCTCCGGCCTCCCTGTCAAAGCTGGAGCGGAGCATAGCGCGCATGGCGCACCTGGTGGAACAGATGCTCAATCTCTACCGCACGACACCGGAGCACTACCCGGCGCAGTTCGAACCGCTGGACCTGCACGAACTGGCGCGCGGGGCCATCGCGGACCAGTACGCCGAATTCTCCGGCAGGGGGCAGTCGATCGAACTGACCGGTGGAGCGGCGCCTCTCGAGGGGGACCGGTTTGCCCTCACCACACTGTTGAAGAACCTGTTGAATAATGCCAGCAAATACACCCCCGAAAACGGCCGCATTGAAGTCAGTACCCGTGCGGAGGGAGACGAGGTTCTACTGCGGGTGGAAGACTCGGGCCCCGGCATCGACGAAGAAGAGTACACGCGCGTTTTCGGGCGCTTTTACCGTGTGGGCGGCGACAGGCACGCTGCGGCCGTCACGGGTTCAGGCCTGGGGCTGTCAATCGTTCAGCATATCGCCCTGCTTCACCGTGCAAAGATCGTGTTGGGCAGGTCGAAGTTCGGTAGCGGCCTTTCGGTAGAGGTAGTCCTGCCGGTCGCACACGCGGCCGTGCCGGCCGACGGAGGACGCGGTGATTAAAGATCCACTTCGGCGGACGACGCGGCTGTTGAGGGTTTTCGCCTTGGCCCTGCCGCTGCAGTCGATGGCAGGGGAGGCGCAACCGGTCGTCGAAACTGAAATACGCGACCACCTCTTTTTTCCCTCGGAGCTGGTGGTGCCCGCGAATACCAGGGTGAAACTGGTTATCTTCAATCGCGACCCCACCCCGGAGGAATTTGAGAGCTATGCACTCAGCCGGGAGAAAATCATCATGGGCGGGCAGGCGGTGGTTATTTTTATCGGCCCGTTGGCGCCGGGGGAATATTCTTTTTTTGGTGAGTTCAATCCAAAGACGGCGCAGGGAAAGGTAATCGCGAAGTGAACAGGCGGATACAAAGGTGCTGCTGACCAGCGTTATTATCGTCCTGCGAGAGGTGCTGGAGGCGGCGCTGCTGCTCAGTATCCTGCTTGCGATGAGCCGCCTGTTGCAACTGCGCATACACTGGTTTTACGTATCCCTGGTTGCGGGAGCCATCGGCTCCGCGGTATACGGTGTGCAGGTGACAGCAGTTTCAAGGGCGTTTGGCGGCATGGGCCAGGAGCTGCTCAATGCCGCCATGCAGTTCGCCATCGGGCTGTTTTTCGCCGCTACGCTGTCGTTGCTGGCAATGAATTATTATTCCGGCCCGCGCTTGCGCGCGCTGCTGCTGGGCTGCATGGCCGCGGCCATGGCCCTGGTCGTGTTGCGCGCGGGAGCGGAAATTTATATCTACCTGTCGGTATTCCGTTACGGTCCGGAGCCCGGGTTCGGGATGCTGGCCGGATCGCTGCTGGGCGCGGGCATCGGCTTCAGTGTCGGGGCCCTGTTCTATTATCTGTTGCTCAGCCTGCCGCGGCCCTGGGCACTGCTCACCACCTGTGTACTGTTGACCCTGGTGGTGGGCGGTATGTGTCTGCAGGCGGCACAGCTGTTGACCCAGGCGGGCTGGCTGCCGGCGCAGCTGCCCCTGTGGGACAGCTCGGCACTGGTGGCGGAAGACTCCGTTGCCGGCCAGATGCTGTATACGCTGGTCGGTTACGAAGCGACGCCCACGGCGCTCGAAGCGGCCGTCTATATCGCCGGTATCGCTGCGGTTGGGCTGCTGCTTTTATTTGTCCGCTCCAGGTACAAGTGAAAATCCGTTCTCAAGCCGGAAAATGTGGGCCGCGGCGGGTTGCAACCGCAGCGGGATTTCACCCTCGCCCTCCCTGACAAGCAGCGCGCCCTTCGCCGAGCCAATCTGGTCGGCAATTTCAAAACGGCCCTCTCCCAGCTTCCACTCTTGCAGCAGGTCCGGAGGCAGTTGCAGCTCCACGGCTTTTTCTTCCCTGCCGAAATTGGCGATCACCAGCAGTTTCTCGTCGCCCGCCCAGCGCGCAAAGGCGAACATCTGATCGTCGTAGCCATCGCCGTGCTTGCGGTTGTAGCCGTGTATCTCCCTGTAACGACCACGCAGCGCCTCGCTATTGGTCGAGAAATTCATCAGGCGCTTATAAAAGTCGCGCAGCTGCTTTACTTCCGCGCTGGACTGGCCCTGCAGCCAGCGGCGCACACTGGGCACTGACCCGTAGTCGAAGATGGTGGTGCGGCTGGCCTTGCCGAAACCGGCATCCTCCGCGGCCGGCTCGCCCAGTTCCTGGCCGAAGTAGACCAGGGTGGGCGCGGCAGAGATGGCGGCGGAGACCAGCATCGCCGGCTTGCCGATGTTCGCGTCGCCGGCGAATTCCGGGCTGGCGATGCGCTGCTCGTCGTGGTTTTCCATAAAGTGCAGCATATGCGGGGCTATATCCAGCAGGCCGGCCTGGATTTCCGCCAGTTTGTCGGTGCTGCCTTTACCTTCCATCACCGCGCGTATCCCGTCGTAGGTGCCCACCTTGTCGTAGAGGTAGTCCATCTTGCCCAGGTAAATAAAGTCCCGGTAGAGTTCCGGTTGGTAGATTTCCGCCAGCAGCAGGGTATTCGGTTTGCGCACCTTGATCGAGGAATTCAGGTAGCTCCAGAACTCCACCGGCACCAGTTCTGCCACGTCGTAGCGGAAGCCGTCCACGCCCTGGTCCAGCCAGAAGTGGGCGATATCCCGGTATTTCTGCCAGGAGTCGGGCACATCCTTATCGGCCCAGAATTCTGCGTGGGCGCTGTAGTCCTTCTGTGCCCACTCGGCCGACAGCTCGGGAAAATCCTTGCTGCCATCCGGGCGCACGCCGTAATTGATCTTTACCGTCTCGTACCAGTCGTCCGGTTTCGGCTGCGCGTCGCGGGCGCCGTTGCCGGTCCACTTGGCCGGGGATTCCTGGAATTCGCCGTCCGCCAGCGGATGGGCTTCACCGCCCAAGGGGCGGTAGCCGTCTTCCGCCACCGGTACCCGGAAATCCTCGCCGGTGACATAGTAGAAGTTGTTGTCCCGCGCATAGGCGACCGAGGTGTCGTCTTCGGCTCCGAAATCCCGCACGCCGTCCGGTTTGCCCAGGGACCGGTAATCCCTTGCCACATGGTTGGGCACTATATCGATAATGACTTTCAGGCCCTGGGCGTGGCTGCGCTCGACCAGTGCGCGGAACTCGTCCATGCGCCTGGCCGGGTCCTCGGCCAGGTCCGGGTTTACGCTGTAGTAGTCCTTGACCGCATAGGGCGAACCGGCACGGCCCTTGACCACGTCCGGGTCATCGGCGGAGATGCCGTATTCCGTATAGTCGCCGATCAGCGCGTGGTGCAGCACACCGGTATACCAGATATGGGTGGCGCCCAGGTCGCGGATCTCTTCGAGCACCTCCGGCGTAAAGTCGTTGAACTTGCCCACGCCGTTTTCTTCCAGGGTACCCCAGGGCTTGTTGGTGGGATTGGTATTACCGAACAGGCGCGGCAGCACCTGGTAGATTACCGGCTTCTCCGCTGTGGTGATTTCGAGCCTGCTCTCTTGTTCTTCTGCACAGCCGGCCGCGGTGGCGAACAGGGCGGCGGCAAATAAGAATTGGAATTTTTTCATTGGTTCATGTGCCCCTTGATCTTGCTATCGTTGTAGGAGCCTGCTTGCAGGCGAATGGCTACGGAGTGCTGATCTTTTCGCCTGACAGATTTTTGCTCCTGCAAAATCTGCATTTCCGCTGGGCGGCACTCCGCCATCCATGGCTGTCATAGCAGGCTCCTACATTTGGTTCTTGATGGTCAGCTTCAGTGGCTGTCTCCCCCAGGCAAATTTCACCAGCAGACGATCGTTGCGTTTGTCGTGCCAGGTGCCCTGTGGCGACTGGGCGAAATCCTTCTCGCGTTGGTGCAGCGCAATTGCCTGGCCGTCGGCCTCGACCGCGGAGGGCGCCTGCTGCCAGTTGTGGATTTTCAGCGTGATTTCCCGCTGCTCCGGCATACCTTTGTAGCCGTCGCCGCTGCGATTGAACTGGAATGCTATGCCATCGCCACTTCTGCTGGCGGAAAAGTCCAGCTTCTCGTACTGGCCGCGCTCAAATGCATCGGCTGCCTCTCCGTCGTCCTCGTAGACGTAGCCGCTGGAGTTCACAGCGGTCGGGTGTGCGTAATAGTCCAAGGTCAATTTCTCACTCGAGTAATTTCGGGTGGTGGAGATATCATCGATGGTCGGAATCAGGGCCCCGGCGCGCACCAGCACCGGGATGGTTTCCAGGTCCACTTCCACCTGCGCCGTCTCGCCCGAGTACTGTTCGCCGCTCCAGTAATCGAACCAGACGCCGCCGGGCAATTTCACCTCCACCTCGCCGGCACCGGCTTCGGTTACCGGCGCCACCAGGAAGTCATTGCCCCACAGGTAGGCGTCCTTGTAGTCGATAAGATCGGTATCGTTTTCGTTTTCAAAGAACAGCGGTCGCATCAGCGGCATGCCAGTTCGGCTGTTTTCGAACGCCAGGGTGTAGTTGTAGGGCAGCAGGCGGTAGCGCAGTTTGACGTAGTCGCGCAGGATATTCCTGGTCCTGCGGTCGTGGAATACCGGCTCCGCGGCGATATGCTCCTGGGCATGGGGGCGGTAGACCGGCTGGAAGACGCCGTACTGCAGCCAGCGGATATAGAGTTCGCGGTCGAACCTGTCGCCGTCGGCGAAACCTCCCAGGTCGGAATGGGTGTAGCCGAAGCCCAGCAGCCCCATGGTCAGGGACAGCTCCACCTGCGGCCGCAGGCCGCCCCATGCGCGGGCCACGTCACCGGTCCAGGGAATCATGCCGTAGCGCTGGGAGCCGGCAAAACCGGCACGCATCATGATAAACGGGCGCCGCTGCGGATATTTCGCCGCCTGCCTGTCGTACAGCAGTTGCGCCCACTTGTGGCCGTAGGCATTATGCACTTCGTCGGCCATGCCGATGGCGTGCACCGTATCGGACGGGTGCACTTCCGGCTCGCCCAGGTCGCCCCACCAGCCGGCCACGCCCTGCTGCAGCAGGCCGTCGTAGATATTCCAGAACCAGTCGCCGGCCTCCTCGGAGAAGACGTCGATCAAGCCGGTGTTGCCGAAGTAGAAGTCGAAGCGCTTCGGCTGGCCGGCGAGGTTTTTCGCCAGGGCGTTGTTGGCCACGGCTTCGTCCCAGCGCTCGGAGCTGGAGAGGATGAACGGCTCGGTGACCAGGATGGTGTTGATACCGCGATCCTTCAGGTCCACCATCATCTTTTCCGGCTGCGGGAAGGCGTTCCTGTCCCAGGCCAGGTTGCCCATATGACCCTGGATATCCGCGCCGAACCAGTAGAGATCCAGCACTACCGCGTCCAGGGGGAAGTCCTCCTCGGCGAACTTGTCCACGGTAGCGCGCACTTCCCGCTCGGTGTGGTAGCCGAAACGGGAGGCGAAATTACCCAGCGCCCAGCGCGGCGGCAGTGGCTGTTTGCCGGTGACGTCCACATAGTTCTCGAGCAGCTGCGGGTAGCTGTCGCCGGCGACGATGATGTAAGCCGTGCGGCCGCCGATGGCCTCGAACTGCAATACATTTTCCTCGGAGGCGCCCAGGTCCAGGTTGCCTGTGGCGGAGTTGTCGAACAGCAGCAGGTATTTGTTGCTGGACATCACTGCCGGCAGGGCAAAATACATCTGGTTGGATTCGGTGGTGTAGCCGTAGTGGGCCTTGTTGTAGAGGGGGAGTCGCTGGCCGCGGCGGTCCATGCCCATGATCCGCTCGCCGCCGCCGAGGAGTTTTTCCGCGGGAGCCAGCGCGAAGCGGAAGCCGCGCAGGGTTTCGTTGGCGAAGAAGCCGAGTTCTTCGCCGATCAGCGGCTGCTCATTGCGCAGGTACTCGATACGCAGCGGCGACTTGTGGATCACCGCGGTGAGGCCGGCGGTGCTGTAGATCAACGCGTTCCTCTCTTCAGCGAGTGTCGCCGCGGCGGTGTGCTCGTGCGCTCTGTCGATGGCGAAGGAGGGCAGCTGCTTCAGGCCCTCGCGCCGGTAGTGTACTTCCATGGCCGCGTCGTTCAGCGGGCTCAGGGTGACGCTGCCGTCGTTGGTGTAGACGGTGAGTGCATGATCGTTCAGTAAATGCTTGCGGTACTCACGCACCTCGGCCGCGCTGGGCAGGCTGCTGTACAGCAGGAAAAGCAGTGTGCAGCTGCGCAGGAAAAATCTTGAGGTCATCATCGCTCTATTTTTTGCATCTTTTCTGTTTTTGTAGGATGGGCAAAGCGCAGCGTGCCCATCAACCTGGCTCCGATGGGCACGCTCCGCTTTGCCCATCCTACGGAGTCAATTCAGTTCCAGGACCAGCACATCCCGCGCGGGTAGGGTCAGCTTGTCGAGGGAGTAGCGGTGGCCGCTGATCACGTCCGTACCCCGGGTTTCACCATCAATCACTTCCGCAAAGCGCCCCATATCCAGCTTCCTTGGTTGGTCGGATTTGTTGAAGGCCACCATGACTTTGCTCTCGTCGTCGTAGCGGAAGTACACATAGGTGCCGTTCTGTGGGGCGTAGTGCTTCAGTTGGCCGCGGTGGACTGCCGGGGTCTGCTTGCGCCAGTTGAACAGCCTGCGCACCGTCTCCTGCGCCGTTTTTTGCTGCTTGCCCAGCCCCTTGCCGGTGAAGGCATTGTTCTTGTCGCCGGCCCAGCCGCCGGGGAAGTCGCTGCGCACGATACCGTCGTCGCGCTCTCTGGGGCTCCGCATCAGCACTTCGTCGCCGTAAAAAAACTGCGGAATACCGCGCATGGTGGCCAGGTAGGCCACCGCCATCTTGAACAGGGCCGGGTCTTCGTCCAATTGGCTGTAGAGGCGGCTGGTATCGTGATTGCCGCCGAAGATCACCAGGCGCTCCGGCTGCGGGTAGAGAAAGTCGTTGGCCAGCCCCTCGTAGAGCAGGATCAGGCCGCTGTCCCAGCTGTCCAGCTGAGCCAGGCCCTCGCGCAGTGCGTAGTGCATCGGGAAGTCCATCATGCTCTTCAGTCGCCCGCCGGTAACCTCGTCGTTTTCGCCGCGCTGCCAGTGGGCCACCAGTGCCGGGTTGCGGCTCCACTCCTCGCCGACGATATTGAAGTTGGGGTATTCGCGCCGGATGCGCGCGGCCCACCGCTGCAGGAAATCCGCATCGGAATAGGCGTAGGTGTCGGCGCGGATGCCGGAGAGGCCGGCGTACTCTATCCACCACAGGCTGTTCTGGATCAGGTAGTTGGCCAGCAGCGGGTTGCGCTGGTTCAGGTCCGGCATCGAGTCGACGAACCAGCCCTCGACGAAGCCCTTCTTGTCGACTTCGCTCGCGTAGGGGTCCACGAGGGTAAAGCGGCTGTGGTTGGTGATCTCGTACTGGCCTTTTTCCGTGCCGCTGCCGTTCAGCCAGTCGGCGGAGGGCAGGTCGTCCATCCACCAGTGGCCGCTGCCGATATGGTTCAGCACCAGGTCCTGGATCACGCCCAGGCCCCGCGCGCGCGCGGCGTCGACGAACCCGCGGAATTCCTCGTTGCTGCCGAAGCGGGGATCTATCCGGTAGTGATCGGTGGCGGAATAGCCGTGGTAGGAGTACTCGGGCTGGTCGTTTTCGACCAGCGGGTTGGGCCAGATCTGGGTAAAGCCCATGCCGGCTATGTAATCGAGGTGTTCGTGCATTCCGGCGATATCACCGCCGTGGCGGCCGCCCGGATGCTTGCGGTCCGGGCCCTCGAGGGTGTCCGCGCTGCTGTCGTTGCCCGGGTCGCCATTAGCGAAGCGGTCCGGGGTGATCAGGTAGATGGCGTCGGCGGCGTCGAAGCCGCGGCGCTCCACTGAGCCGGGGGCGCGCGCTTTCAGTTCGTAGCGGATGACGGTACGCGTCGCGCCGTCGTCCCGCAGGGTGATTTCCACCGTGCCGGGCCGAGTCTCCGGTGACAGCTGCAGGTCGATAAACAGGTAGTTGGAATTTTCAGTCTGCTCGCTGCCGAGCAGGGTTACGCCAGGGTAGGAGAGCTCCGGTTCGAGCCCAGCGATATCCTCTCCGTACACCATCAGCTGCAGGTCCGGCACCGTCATGCCGGTCCACCAGTTGGGTGGCTCCACGCGCTCCACGGCGGGCTCGGCCACTGCCGGTACTGCCGGTAAAGCGCAAACCAATGCGGCTGTTATTAGAGCCTGTTTGAAATCTTGCACAAGACTTTGCAGGGCCAGGTGAGGTACCTCTTTCCGGGACCGTATGAGACAGGGACGTCGATTACGAGCGTACAGGGATGTATTTACAGCGTGTCTCGGAAAGAGGTGCCTCACCTGGCCCCGGCACAGTGGAACGGCAACCGCAGATCTCAAACAGGTTCTTAGAGCGGACAGCGCTGACAGGCGTTTCATATCGGGCTCCTTCTCTCGTTATTCGCAATGCCCCGAGTCTCATTGTGCCGCCTTCCGTCTCGGACGGTATCCCCCCCGCGCCAGGGGGAGGGCGCCGCCCCTGCGTGATCGTGGAGAGTGGCGCGAAAATTATCCACCACCCCGAGGGGGAGGATGTCCGCTCGCGCTCACCGGTTTATACCTGCTGCGGGCCGTGCGGAAGAGGTCGTTCCGACGGATACGACAGCGATGAAAAGAATAAGAGAGACCACCATGAAAAAAATCCCTCTGATGGCGGCGCTGATGGCGGCGAGCCTCGGTGCCCAGGCGGATTGGTACCTGCGCGGTACCCACAACGACTGGCAGACGGACCCGATGCAGGACGTCAGCAACAACACCATGCTGGCGGACGACGTGGTGTTCGCCGCGGATGGCGAGTTCAAGTTCGACCGCTACGGCGACTGGAGTGAGAATTACGGACTGAACGGCCAGCTGAATGGAGCCAATATTCCCATTGGCGCCGGAACCTGGGATATCGAGTTCTACACCGATACCCACGACTACAAAATTACCGCTTCCACAGCGACAGCGGCGGCGTACCACCTGCGCGGCACCCACAACGGCTGGGCCGAGGGCGACCTGATGACCCAGGTCTCAGGCACCAATCAATACGAAGCCTGCCGCAATTTCTCCAGCGGCGACACCAGCGGCGGCCCCCGCTTCAAGGTGGACCCGGACGGCGGCTGGGGCGGCGACGAATTCCCGGCCCAGGACCGGGCCGCCAGCGGCTGGACCCGTATCGTCGTCGACGGCGACAGCAATACACTGGTCAGCGTGACCACCGACCTGGACACCGACTGCGGCGAGCCGCAACTGAGCGACGATTTCCGCAACCGCAGCATCTACTTCGTATTCGTGGACCGCTTCGCCAACGGCGATACCAGCAACGACAACGGCAACAATGCCAACGCCACCTCGGCGGTCAAGCAGTCCGGCGGCCTGTCCGAGTGGAAGAAATACTGGGGCGGCGATATCCAGGGCCTGATCGACAAGCTGGACTATCTGCAGGCCCTGGGCGTATCCGCCATCTGGGTCACGCCGCTGAACGACAATATCGACAGCTCCACCCCCGAGGGCGCCTACCACGGCTACTGGGGACGGGACTTTTATGAGGTGGACGAGCACCTGGGTGACTGGGCGCTGGTGGACCAGCTGGACGCGGAAATGGAGGCGCGGGGCATGAAGCTGGTGCTGGATATCGCCCTGAACCACTCCAACCAGGACGACCAGTACGAGTTCGGCGCCCTCTACAAGGAGGGCGTCTTCCTCACCGACTTTGCCTCCGACAACGGCACCTGGTATCACCACAACGGCGCCATCGCCGACTGCTACGACAGCGACCCGTCCACCAGCTGCCCCGGCGAGTGGGACGACCCCTGGGCCTTCCGCAACAAGACGCTGTTCAACCTGACCGACTTCAACCACGGCACCAGTGGCAACAGCACCGCCGACCAGTACTTGATAGATGCGGCGCTGAAGTGGATGAGCCACGGCGTGGACGCCTTCCGCATCGACGCCATCAAGCATATCGAACCGGGCTTTATCGACCGCTTCAGCGCTGCGGTGCGCGCGCAGGACCCGGAGGTGTATGTCTTCGGCGAGTGGTACGGTGCCGGCGCTGGCCACGGCGATTCCATGACCTTCCTGAACGAGGACCACGGTTCCGAGCTGCTCGACTTCCAGCTACGCAACCATATCGAGCAGGCCATCGCCGGCGATATCACCATGACCCAGTTGAACAGCCATATCGAGTCGCGCCCCGCCGCTATGGGCGGTCGTGAGACCTGGCAGCCAATCTTCCTCGACAACCACGACGCCACCCGCACCAGTGTTTACCTGCAGACCACCGGCCCGGTGGACAATGGCCGTACCGGCAAGGGCTTCTCCAAGGCCCTGGCGGACGCGCGCCAGAACCTGGGTATGGCCCTGGTGATGACCCTGCCGGGCATCCCCACCATCTACTACGGCACCGAGCAGAACTCCACCTGGTTCACCGCCAACGGCGACGGACAGGTGGGTCACGACCCCTACAACCGTGAGGCCATGCCTTCCTACGCCCAGACCTCGGACGCCTTCCAGTTGATCGGCGCCCTGGCCCAGTTGCGCGCTGACAGCCCGGCCATCGCCAGCGGCAGCTACAACCAGCGCTGGGTCAACGGCGATATCCTGGTGTTCGAGCGGGTGTCGGGCAGCGACGTGGTGCTGGTAGCGGTGAACCGCGGCGCCAGCACGTCGATTTCCGTCAGCAGCCTGGCGCTGGCCGATGGCAATTACACCAGCCTGGTGGGCTCCGATGCGGTGAATGTCAGCGGCGGTACGGCCACGCTGAACCTGGATTCCAATGAGGTGATTGTGCTGCACTGATCCCTTCGAGGCGGGCCTGCGGCCCGCTTGCGGAGCTGGAACTCCGCGCACCCGGGAGGCCGAGTTCACCTCTCCCGCTTGCGGGACAAATTTGAGGGGATCAAATTTGGACGCCGTGAGCGCCCATACAGCGGGCCATGGATGGCGCGCATCACTGGAGCCGAGGGAAGTGGCTCTGGGACCGCGGAGCTGCTTATCCTTGAGCACTGAAGGCCTCAGCACCGCAAGCGCCGGCACAGCCTTCCTGGATATGAAAGGTTTCTTCCGTGCCAACCTCATATATATGTGCGCCTTTGCCGAGGCCCCGCCGGAAGAGCAAATTGTCCAACAGACTGTTGGACAATTGCCTTGGGGGCACAATCTGGTCCTGCTCAGCAAACTCAAGGACCACGTTGAGTGACGTCAATTTCAAAAGTAGGTTAAAAAATAATCAAAAAAGCCGGGCGAAGCTCAAACAGCCTTTTAAAGGAGCTATCGATAAGGTCTAAATATGTGATTTTTTCACATTAAAAGTCGTTTAATTGTTTAATTTTTAGTAAATTCTGTCATAGAATGTGAAAAAATCACTTCCATTACGTGGTGACAGATATGTTGTTGCGATTCTCGGTAGAGAACTTTATGTCCTTCAAAGAGAGAGCAGAGTTCTCTCTTGTACCAGGGCCTGTTAGAAGGCACGAAGAACATGTAATTAGGCCCAAGAGCAAAAAAGGCATTCCCGCCCTGAAAGCTGCTGTCATTTATGGCGCAAATGCTTCGGGTAAATCAAATCTAATAAAAGCAATGAAGCATGCTCAGAACTTAGTTAACGAAGGTGTTAAGTCTGGGAGAAAACTTCCTTATAGCCCATTTAAATTAGATTCTGCGACTAAAGGCAAACCCTCAAGATTTGAGTTTGAGATCAAAGTGGGTGAATGTGATTATGCGTATGGGTTCACAGCAGATGAAACTCAGATTCATGAAGAATGGCTGTTTTTAGTTGATAAGAACAAAGATGCACTTATCTTTGAACGTGCCTCAGAGGGCTCAGAAGCTAGGTTCGATTTTTCAGGAATAAAATTAAAGTCTGAAAGGGATCAGCAGTTTCTTGATTTTACAGCTAAAGGGACGCCTGCAAACAGGCTGTTTATCAATGAGTGCAAAGAGAGAAATGTTTTAAAAGGACTCAGCCATGTTGAAGGCATTAAAGATATAAGTAATTGGTTCGAGCATAGCTTAAATATTATATTTCCAAACTCCAAGTACACCGGTTTGGAGATGGAAATGCGGAGAGAGAAAAAATCAAACGATGTTTTTTCGAAAATTCTTAATAGCTTCGATACCGGCGTAGAAAAGCTTTCTCTTCAAGAAATAGAGATAGATAAAGATCTTTCCGATGTGCCGGAGCAAGTTAAAAAGGATGTGTTGGAGGAAGTTGATAACAATACAAATATATTGCTTGCGGGACCAAGAAATACTAGATACCAGTTCTGTAAAGATGATGCAGGAGAGGTGAAAGCCTTTAAACTGATGACGGCACACATCGATTCAGACGGAAGGGAAGTGTTGTTTGATATAAATGAAGAGTCAGATGGAACTCAACGGCTTATAGATATTGCTCCAGGATTGGTAGATATTTTTTCCCTGGAAAAGACATATATCATTGATGAGCTTGATAGAAGTCTTCATCCAGATATAACTACTTCGATATTCAAAGCATTTTTGACTAGCACAAGTAAGGTTAGAAGTCAGCTCATTGTGACCACGCATGAAACAAATTTGTTAAATCAAAATCTTATTCGAAAAGATGAAGTTTGGTTTGTTCAAAAGAGTAAAAGTGGCGAGTCATTGGTTTATTCGCTGGAGGAGTTTCAGCCGCGCTTTGACAAGGATGTGCGTAGAGGATACTTGGCTGGTCGTTTCGGCGGTGTTCCAGCTCTGCCAAAGTTTGATAGTTTGCTCTGGATGAAAACTGATGCCTAGAGAAAGACGGGAATTTAAACGAATCTCAGGTTTAAGGGACCCTTCTCTAATAGTTATTGCTGCAGAGGGTGAGAAGACTGAGCGACAGTACTTTGAGGGTGTGAAGTCTAAATGTGGGAATCCATCTCGGGTGCAGATAAAGGTTCTCGAGCCCCGTCCGGAAGGGCAGTGTAGTGGCATAGTGAATTTGGCCACCTGACTTTGAGTGATATTATCACTCTCAACGAAGAGCAGGTGAAAAAATGACCACCACAAAAAGAAGATTTAGCCCAGAGTTCAAGCTGGAGGCGGCGCAA
>Ga0207773_100132_pt1 | contig 62041 bp, 54 predicted proteins | sample TtaePargueraPR_2_FD_187281 | JGI IMG/M metagenome (GOLD analysis project Ga0207773, IMG submission 187281) | Aerobic enrichment media microbial communities from Bioluminiscent Bay, La Parguera, Puerto Rico - Tt and M1 (3) (SPAdes) | ecosystem: Environmental > Aquatic > Marine > Unclassified ...
GTGCGGCGGCGTATAACAAGCAGCGGCAGAGCGACAGCCAACGCTACGCACCTTTTGTGTTACTCGCTGGCGCTCAAACATTAACACAAAATGCGCTCCGCGCTGGCTGCGCCTGCGTTGGGCGTTAGCCACTAAATGAGAAAAATACATGAAATTTCAATTTTTATTTTTTGTAGTATCGATCGTTACTTTAACTTCTTGTTCATCTACACAGAGCAGACAAGAGCCTCACGAACCTGAATTGCAGACGCAAAATCTAAGCAAGGATCAGTTGCATAAAGTACTACTCGGTAGGTATCAAGTTATCGCTGGAGCTTGGTATATAAATAAAAATTGTCGTGTTCTAGGCAATGAACAATCAGAAAAGTTTGAGAAGTATGTGGGCGATCTTAATGTCTACGCTCAAAATAATCAGCTGGCACCAACACAACACCTACTTTTAATGCAGCAGAATGCAAGATTTGGCGCGTCATTAGAAAAATATGCTTCCTGTGACGAAGAAGCTGAGAGCGTAGTAAAAGGCTCTTATGCTTTGGCTGAAATGCTTCATCAAGACCTTGTTCAGGTAGGCGCTGGTGGCTAACAATTCGCTCCAGGGGACGGCCAACGCTATGCACCTTTTATGCGACTCGCTGCGCTCGCATTATAGCATAAAATGCGCATGGCGCTGGCCGCCCATGAGCTCGGCGTTATATTTGGGTCAAGAATGGATTTTAAGTGTTTTATCAACAATTGCCGCTTAGTTCGGCCCAACATTTGGAGTGAATCATGAAGTCTGTAAAAATAAAACGCCTAAGAATCTTCGCTTTTGCAAGCGGCTTCCTGTGTTCATTAGGTGCAAATGCTACAGATGGAATAGTTTGTAGCGGTACTATTGAGGAAGTGGGACTTCATAGCCAAAATGCAGTTTTGTTGAGGTTGTCTAGCATGAACACGCGGGTAAAAATATGTGATTTAGGTTCAAAGGTTGGATCGACTCATCCAATTCCAGCGGAACAATGTAAAGCTATTTACAGTACTTTATTATCGGCTTATTCAATGGGAAAAACTATATCTTCAGCTTATTTTGATAACGTTGAATCAGGTACGAGTTGTTCGAACTTTGCTCCATGGGAACTAGCAACACTTAGATGGGTTTCTCTAGCCAATTAAATCTTACATTCTGGAAGAGCTTATGCTAAAAGTGAAATGGTAGGATTTAGTAAGGAAAAAATAAGTTGGTACGGGCCAGGCGCCCGGCCAGTGCCAGCGCCGAATATAACGAGTCGTTCCAGGTGACAGCCTACAATATGCACCATTTTGTGCGGTCGCTACGCTCCCATTTTTGCACAAAATGGCACATATTGTAGGCTGCCCCTGAACTCGGCGTTAAATACAGTATGAAAAATTTCTATTATCTCTGCTTGTTTCTCTGTGCTCTTTATCTGCATATGCAGATCAATGGTTCTTCGAAAAGGAGCTCAAAGAAGATAGTTTCAAGTTTGATGATTTGGTGATAAAGAGAATAAGAGACACCAGAGAGAATCAATCATACCCAGTGTTTCGATTGATCGTGTCACATAAAGGGAAGGAAATTGCTAATTTTAAGAATCTTACTTTCGATAAGATATCTAGTTTCGACAGAGGCAATTATTTTTTAGGGGTTTCAAATTCCGGGCTGTCCACATTTGCATTTATTATTTTGGATAAATATGGAAACCTTCTTAGGGCAGAAAACCACTCAAAGGCTATGAGTTACTGTAGAATGTCGGTTACCTTAGAGCGAGAATGGGTTAATTTGGAAAATCTGGATATTAAAGAAGAATACGAAACTATTGAAAATGATTTTGATACAGAAGATCCTTATGTTTTTTTAAATAGCGTTTCAGTCAATGGCTGCGATGGGGGCCATGTAGAGGTCTGGGCCACCGGCATTTAACCAGGCCAGGCAGTACGCTCCGGCGGCCAACTTTATGCGCACTTTGCTCGGTCGCTACGCTCCCATTCGCGCAAAATGCGTATAAATGTTTGCCGCGTCTGATTGCGGCGTTATGTTGCTGAGGAGTAAAGCCTGATGAATGAAGCGTTTTCCGCTATATTTGGCCTCCTTATGGCCATGGTTTTTATCTGGTTTATTCTGTTGAAAGCGATATTCATTCGTCTTGAGAAAAAACACCACAGAAAATACGAAGAAATGGGCAAGCCAAGCCTGTTCTGGAATAATTCCATGAAAACAGGCTTTGCCACTCTCAAGTTCATTGGCAGGCGTGAGCACAAAGAGTTGAACAATCCCGGCCTAAGCAAACTGTGTGATTTCTCTTTAATATTTTTTATTGTGTATTTAGTGTTGTTCTTTGGCTTATTTTTTGGTGTATTCAATATGGCGGCACCAATAAGTGTAACATAACCAGACTAGGCAGTGCGCTCCGGCGCTCCGCGCCTACGCTATGCGCTGCGTGCATAAACAGCATAGGCCGCCTCTGCTGGCAGCATTAGACACTGTCTTTCTGAGTGCAACCTAGAATCATCACATACAGCCAGGCCAGACAGTACGCAACGGCATGACAAGCTGCACGCTGGAGCAGCGTTAATTTCCCCGGACTGCAGTTTTTGCCACATTGGCGAGATGGATGCCCCTAGAACCCTTACAAACGCCCATATTTATTGCGATAGTCCTGCGGCGTTACGCCGGTCAAGCGCTTGAACACACTGCGAAAGGTTTTGCTATCATTGTAACCCACTTCATAGGTCAGGGCCTGGATATTTTGCTTGCCGCTTTCCAGGGCCTTCTTGGCAACTTCAATTTTCACCCGCTGGATATATTCAATCGGCGTAATCTTAACCGCTTCCTTGAAGCGGCGGATAAAATTGCGCTTGCTCATATTCACCTGAGACGCAATTTGATCGACGCTGATATCCTCACCATAGTGCTCTTCGATAAAATTCTGCGCCTCCAGAATCGCCTTGTCACCGTGCCGGTTCAGGCCACTGAATATCGAGAAATGCGCCTGGTTCATATGATCCCGGTGGATGGAAAAGTTCTTGGCGACACGCACCCCGACATCGTGCCCGCAGAATTTCTCGACGAGATACAAAACCAGGTTCAGCGACGAAAATGCGCCGCCGCCGGTGTAGATGCCGCTCTGGTCTGTGAGTACGGAATCCGGTTGCAGATCCAGCTCCGGGAAGCGCCGGCGCATATCGTCGATCACGGCCCAGTGCGAGGTACAGGCTTTGCCTTCGAGCAAGCCGGCCTCCGCCAGGAAATAGCTGCCCTTGCACAAGCTCGCGATTTCCGTGCCCGCCTCATAGTGCTGTTTCAGCCATGTAATCGCCGCGCTGTTCTTCCTGCGCAGCAGATCCCATTCGCCATCGAAGGCGGGAACCAGGATCAGACTTTGATAGTGGCCGGCGGACTTTGGCGGCACCTCTTCCAGACTGCGCTGGCAGGCGAAGGAGGCGGGACCGCCGAGGCGGATATCGCTGGCCTGCTGGGCAACCAGGGAGATATCGAAAGCCGCCGCCCGCCCCATCTGCCTGAGGATGTCGTTCGTGCGCAGGAATATATCCAGTGGCGCCGCCGCCGACGAGAGCACAACCTCTTCATAGACCAGGATATAGACACTCTTCACTGTCGTACGACCCTCTACCCCTTTCACTCCGGAAGATCATAAGCGAGCGAATGGCACAAAACCACCCTATCTCCGTCATTTGATCACAGCGCTCGCAAGCACACGAAGCGCCATACTGCCCTGGACACTACAAACGGAGGTCACTATGAACCGGATAGTCGATACACAGGAATGGCAGAGCGCGCTGGGGGCTTTTCGAATCAAGGAGAAGGAGCACACCCGGCTCCGGGATGCGTTAAACGCCGAACGCCGCCGCCTGCCGATGACGGAAGTCAGCAAGCGTTACCGTTTTACCGGCCTCGAGGGCCAAGTCAGCTTGCTGGATCTGTTTGAAGGGCGCAAACAGCTGATTGTCTACCATTTCATGTTTGCCGAATCGCCGTGCACCGGCTGCTCGATGATGGTCGACAACATGGGCCACATCGCCCATATCCACGCACGCGACACTTCACTGGTGCTGGTTTCTCTCGCCCCCTATGCAAAGCTCGTCGCCTTCAAGGAACGTATGGGTTGGGAGTTTCCGTGGTATTCCTCCGCGGGCAGCGACTTCAATAAGGATTTCGGTGCGACCCGCGAGAACGGCGAAATGTTCGGTGTCAGTGTATTCATCCGCAACAACGACACCATTTACCGCAGTTACCACACTACCCAGCGCGGCGCGGAATACCTGGGCTCCAATTTTTCCTATCTCGACCTCACGCCGATGGGCCGCCAGGAACTCTGGGAGGACAGCCCGGAAGGGGTTCCGCAAACGCCGCCCTACCAGTGGTGGAGGAAGCACGATGAATATTGAGGGGGATTGGCAATGTGTCCACTGTGTGCCCTGAGCGGGTTGACAACCTGGGTGCTTGCCGGAGGCGTAGGCGGCAGTTGCGCCGCCACGGTGGCTGTCTACTGGCGCAGACGGAAAGCATCCCGGGCGGACCACTCGACTCGGAGAGCCAGCGGGAGCGCCGGCACCCCGCCACCACACCTCCCTCAACAGTCGGCGAAAAGCGCGCGGGGATCAGTCGCGGCTCTTCGTTGAGCTCGTGGAAGTGTGAGATCCAGCCGAACACCCGACTGCAGGTGAACAGGGAGGTTAAGTAGCGCTCTCGAATGCCCAGCACCAAGTAAGCGGCGCCCTTGTGGAATTCCACGTTGGCGTGAATCCCCTTCCTCTTGGCACCGAAGGCATCCTGACAGGTGTCTTCCACCGCCACCAGGGTTTCCATCAGCGTCTGCCTTTCGGTGCCTTCACAGAAGTGGCGGACCATGAACAGCGGTCGGAGCAATTCCGGCCGCCTTTATTCCCTTCCCCTTCGCCCATTGATCAGATATTCATCCACCAAATCAAGCTTGACGCTACGGGCGTTCCAGCGCACTCTTTGCCAAGTTGTCTCAATTGAAACAGATGATTATAGACTGAGGTAAAACGCCTCGAGGCTCTAGGAGGCAAACCAAAAGGGGCAACCTACTTTATTCACCTTAGCTTGGCGCCAAGCTGGCCTGAAGCTAAAAGTATGAGAAGTCCGGCAATTTTTGAATATCGGATTACCAAACAGGAAAGTTAAGGAGAATGGAACTCTATGGATATCCACCACAGTTACGCTTGGTTGCTGCCTGCTGCCAGGCTTGCAACGAGCCTGCGTCACCTTATGGAGGGTAATCCGGGACTGACTGGAGAAGAAATTGTAGCAATGTATGCCTCCAGGGTTGCGCCAGGCTCTCAGGGTCGTACGACTGGTGCATACAGCAATCTGCCTATGAACTCAGCTAGCCAATAAACGTAAACACAAGGACAGATAGAAATGGATAATGAATTGACAGAAAAAGAGTTAAGTTTACTGGTTGGCCTGGCCAAACGGGTACTCTGGGAACCTCCGGAAGTCAGGAGAAAACTGCAAGATCAAAAAATAAACATCATTCCAGCCAACTTCTATTCAGATGTCCCATTAATAGATGATATTGAAAACTCTTTTGAATACCGTACATCGCACTCGGAGATATACAACTCAAGGATTTTTGATAAAGAATCGATACGTGGTTTTATAGAAAACATTAGTATTTACTCAAGCGAATTTTCCCCTCCGGAGCATGGGGACAAAGACAACCCCAAAAGTTTCTTTTGGAAAAATCCCGCCTTTTCTTACTCTGATGCCATGTCGTATTATTGCGTAATAAGACACTTCAAACCAAATCATGTACTGGAAATTGGCTCTGGATTTTCCACATTGGTAGCGAATGAAGCTATAAAGAAAAACGGGAAAGGCAAAATAACTTTGATTGAGCCCTACCCAAAAGGATTTTTAAGACACCTTGAAACGGTAGACGATATCATAGAATCGTTCGCACAGGATATCGAGATCCCAAGCTTCGTCGAACTCGTTGAAAGTTCAGACATCTGGTTTATTGACTCGACACACACAGTAAAAATTGGAAGTGATTGCCTGTACATATACCTAAAAGTAATGCCGGAGATTTCCGAAAATATCATAGTGCATACACATGATGTTTTCCTTCCCTTTGGAATACCCAAAAGAAAGGCTCTTGATCAACATGTATATTGGACAGAGCAGTATTTATTGTACGCGTACATGTTAGACAACCCGAAAATCGAAGTGCTTTTCGGGAGCGTCTACGCCAAGAAAGTGCTTCCAGAGTCTTTGGATAAGCTCATGTTAAACAAGTATCCGGGCGGCGGTGGTTCAATTTGGTACAAGTTAAACGGAAGGTCGTCCAGAGAATCAGGATAATCGGCTGTAGGCACATAGAAACCACGCGTCCACCCAGGCGTTAACCATGCTACAAATTCTGCTCCGGCCTCCGCGAACATCAGGAGGCAGGGAGCAAGCAGATCGGTCAGGCGTTACGGGCGACACCGGCGACTTCAATCCAATTAGGCAGGGCGTCGGCGTGGTGGGCAACCATCTTCCACTTACCGTCTTCGCGCCGATATACCGATGTTTCCCTGATTTCCTGTTCAATACCAATACCTTCGACACTGGTTAGGACCCCCCTTTCCATGGATTGTACAACCGCCATGTCCCCCTGGACGATGACATGGCTTTCTACGTCCTCGACATAACCGCCACGAGTCAACTCAGCCTGAGCCTGCCAGTCCCTCCAGGTTGCGTCCCATCCAACCCGCAGGCCACCTTCGGCAGACATGTAGGAAACATCGCTGGCATGGGAATAGAGTTCGGCGAAAGGTTCCGGATCGCCTTCCAGCAAAGCGTTCAATGCATCGAACCACCCCTTGTGCACAGCCAATACGGCCTCTTTGTCGTCTGTGTGCATAACGGCTCCCTCCATGGCGCCCAAATACCCGTTCAGCGGTCAATCAAAGGCTGATGATAACAGCTAGCTTAGATCACATTGCCCGCCAACTAATCGGTAAGGCCGGATTTCGGCCTTCCCCAACGCCACCGCATGCGACAAAGTATCTCCACCCGACAATGCGTTGGGAATGCCGGCGGGAACACCGGCACCCCGTCGCCATAGCCGTCTCAACGACCGGCGTAAAGCGCGCGCGGACGGATCAATCGCGGGTCCTTGTTGAACTCGTGGAAGTGCGAGATCCAACCGAACACCCGGCTGCAGGCGAACAGAGAGGTGAAGTATCGCTCCGGAATCCCCAGCGCCAGGTAGACAGCGCCTTTGTAGAATTCCAGGTTGGCGTGGATCTCCTTACCCTTGGCACTGAAGACCTCCTGGCAGGTGTCTTCCACCGCCACCAGGGTTTCCATCAGCGTCTGCCATTCGGTGCCTTCACAGAAATGGCGGGCCATGGGTTTGAGGATGGCGGCGCGGGGGTCGAGACGTTTGTACTCCCGGTGCCCCATGCCCATGATCTTGACCTTGTTGGCCAGGGCCTCGCGCACCCAGCCGTCGGCCTTTTCGGGGCTGCCGATCTCTCGCGCCATCATCACCGCCGCCTCGTCGGCACCGCCGTGCAGCGGGCCGGACAGCGCGCCCAGGCTGCCGGCGACGCTGGCGGACAGGCTGGCGCCGGTACTGGCAATGACCCGCCCGGCGAAGGTGCCGGCGTTGAAGCTGTGGTCCAGTTGCAGGATCTGGGTGGTATTGATGGCCTGCAGGGCGCGCTCATCGGGCGCGGCACCGTTGACGCCGTAGAGCAGCTTTTCCAGGAAGCCCAGGCCGGCGGGCACGGCGAAGACGTCGCCACCCTGGCTCAGGTTGTGCCACACCCGGACCGCAGCATTGATGCGGGCGGCCAGGACCATGCCGGGGACCCACTGTTCGCCCAACCAGGCCGGCGGTTGATGGGCCGGCGTGAGGTCGGCAATCGGCGCCAGGGCCTGCAGCACCGCCATCGGGTGGGTGTCGCGGGGCAGCTGCTCCAGCATGCGGGCCTCCACCGCGGTCAGTTCGGATTCGTCGGCCAACCAGCGGTCCAGTGCCCGGCACTGCTCCTCATCCAGCCAGTCACCAGTCATCAGCCAGTTGAGCACGGCGGGAAAATCCCGCTTCACCAGCGCCTCGATGGGTTCGCCGCGATAGGTCAGCCGGCCGATGTCGCCTTCGACGTTGGACAACTCCGTCTCACCTACAACAACGCCTTCCAAACCGGCGTTGATTTCCTCACTCATGACAACCTCCTCACACTCTGTTTGTGACGAGGCTATTAAAAGGCCGGGAGCACTGTTAATCTAATTAAACTTTATAAACGAACGATTAGCTGGACTTATCATGCGCCTGGAAAGCAGTGAAATGCGTATTTTCCACTCCGTGGCCCGCTCAGGCGGCTTTCGCGCCGCGGCCCAGGAACTCCACCTGACCCAGTCGGCCGTCAGCCAGGCCGTCAAGCAACTGGAAGTAAAGCTGAACCAGCCGCTGTTAATCCGCGACCGGCCGGTGCGCCTGACCCGGGCAGGCCGCCGCCTCTACCGTTATGTGGACGACCAGTTGCAGCAGGAGCAGGCGGTGCTGGCGGACCTGTCGCGGCTGGCGCGCGGCCTGGACCAGCAACTGAGCGTGGCCATCGACAGCACCAACAACCGCTTCGCCGGGGCAGACCTGATCCACACCTTTATCGGCCGCTGGCCTGAGGCCCGGCTGCGACTGGTGGAACAGCCCTCCCGCGCCATAGTGCAGGCGGTGATGAGCGGCGAGGCCGAGCTGGGCCTGGGGCCCTTCCAGACTCGAATGGACCGCTTCAGCACCGAGCCGCTGTACAACGAGCACCGCCTGCTGATGATCAGCCCGGCGCATCCGCTCCACCGCACCGAGATGAACGCCAAGGATCTGCAGCGCATCCCCCTGGTGGTGTCCTCCCTGGACGAACCGGACCAGCGACCCTACCAGGAAAAGCTGCGCGATAACTTCCGTATGATCTGGCAGATCAGCAGCCTGAACGTGCGCCTGACCCTAATCGATCGGGGGTTGGCCGTGGGCTACATCAGCACGGAAGTGACGCGGCAGTTGCCGCACATCCAACATTTCCGGGCACTGAATGAATTCGACTTCGCCCGCATCGAACGTCAGGTGGGTTTGTTTTATCGCAGGGACCGGGATTTGAGCCCGGTGGCCCAGGATTTTATTGAGGTGTGTCGGCGCTACTGGGTCAACGAAGCGGGGCGCTCCAGCCGGGATGCGCAAGTGGCCGGAAGACTTCCGGCCACTTTCTGACCTCTCCTTATTAGAGTCTGCCCATAATCAAAACCGAAAATTTAAGAGGTTCGGGTTACTCGTTGCTATCGTGGAAAGTGGGAAAATCGAGTCTTCAGCGATCACGTCCGTGGCCGGCCGCGATGATCGCACTGAGATGCCGGAGTAACTTTCGTAACCTTGGTTCTGGCACGCTTGCAAAATAGTTCTTCTCAAAATCATCAGAGCGCCAAAATATCCTTGTCCTTGACCAATACTTAGGTTAATTCCTTCGCGCAGCTGACGCCCTTTACAATATTATTTATATGATTTATTGTTGGCGGCTAGGTGCTCACTCCATAAAAAATCGGCATCATCAGAACTGAAATAATATGAATAGAAATACCTTTTGCCAGCTGTTCGCTGTGCTCACACTGATTTTTGTTGCCTCTAGCTGTGCAACGCGAAGCCATCAATCCGCACATCCCCTGCCCAGTGCAACGAAAGTGTTGGAGCAACTGACCCGCACCAATGATTATTGGCAGACCCAAAATCCGGAACCGGGTTGGGCATTCTGGGAGCACGCGGCCTACCACACCGGCAACATGGAGGCATACTTCGTCAGCGGCAATCAAGCCTATCTTGACTATTCCCTGCGTTGGGGCGAGCGCAATGAGTGGACGGGCGCCAAATCCAATAACCGCGACGATTGGCGATACAGCTACGGCGAAAGCGACGAGTTCGTCCTGTTCGGGGACTGGCAAATTTGCTTCCAAACCTATATTGATCTCTATCAAATTACCGGCGACAGGCAGAAGATCGCGCGCGCATTGGAAGTCATGGAATACCAGATGGCCACTGATGTGGTTGACTACTGGTGGTGGGCCGACGGCCTCTATATGGTTATGCCGGTAATGACAAAGCTGTATCAGGCAACCGGCGACAAAATTTACCTGGAAAAATTACACGAATACTTTACCTACGCCAAAAGCATTATGTACGATGAAGAAACCGGCCTGTTTTTTCGCGATGCAAAATATGTTTACCCGGCGCATAGAAGTTTAAATGGCCGCAAAGATTTTTGGGCCCGGGGAGACGGCTGGGTATTTGCCGGTTTGGCAAAAGTTCTGGCCGACCTGCCAAAAGATAACAAACACCGCGACGAGTACATCGCCATTTATCAAAAAATGGCCACCACCCTGGCCGGCATACAGCAACCCGAAGGGCACTGGACGCGCAGCCTGCTCGATCCGGAACACGCTCCCGGCTACGAAACCAGTGGCACCGCATTTTTTACCTACGGATACTTATGGGGCATCAATAACGGCTACCTCAATAAAGAAACTTACCTACCCGTTGTGTTGAAATCCTGGCGCTACCTTACCGAAACAGCACTACAGGAAAACGGAAAGCTCGGCTACGTTCAGCCGATTGGCGAAAGGGCTATTCCCGGCCAAGTGGTAGACGCAGACTCCACTGCCAACTTTGGTGTCGGTGCTTTTCTGCTCGCAGCCTCGGAAATGTATCGCTTGGTGAAAGAATAACCAGGTTGAACCATAACCATACAAAAGTTTCAGCCATCCTGGAGAAATACATGAACACGCAAAAAGCGGTCTCCCTGGACCGACGAGGCCATCTGCCACTCAGTTTTTCTATATTGAGCGCCCTTGTACTAACGGCCTTCGTGAGCTTGGCAAAAGCCCAGACCGCTCCGCAGGAGAATATATTCACCATTGACCAACCAAACTATGAGCTCAGCCCGCACACGGGCATGACCAGAAAGCACTGGGAAGATGCAGCGCTCTACTTACTGGAAGGCGCCTTTAGTCATGTCGACAATATTGACGACCCCATGTTGTTTCCGTCCCACCCCAGCGCTGATCGCCCAGTAAGAGACCCGGCTTCGGTCACAGCAAAACTGGAAGGCCTCTCCCGCACGCTATTCGGTGCCAGCGTCCTGCTCAAGCAAAACCCGGAGCTGCAAATAAACGGTATAAAACTCGCTGACTACTACCGCCACCATCTCGTTGAATTAACCAACCCGAAAAGCGGAACCTACATACCGCCACGGGCCAAAGATGGCGGACCAAGTCAAAATTTGGTGGAGTTTGGCGCGATAGCGATATCGCTTTTTGTAGCGCCGGAAGTACTCTGGAACCCGCTCACAATGGCGCAAAAGGAGGCACTCGCAGCCACCATGATCAGCTATGGAGACGGACCGACAGTTCCCTCCAACTGGAAATTCTTTAACATCTATGTTCTTAGTTTTTTTAAAAACCAGGGCTACGAAGTCAACGAAACACTGCTGGTCGAGTACTTACAAGCATCGCTCGCACACTATCGCGGTGACGGCTGGTACAACGACAATCCGGCATACGACTACTACAGCATGTGGGCCTTTCAAATGTACGGCGTTTTGTGGGCCGAGTTTTTTGGAAAGCAACACTATCCTGAAATTTCCAAACAGTTCCTCGCCAACTTTCGTGAACTCAACGGCAACTACCCCTACCTGTTCAGCCGAAACGGCGAGATGATCATGTGGGGACGCAGCATCGCCTATCGCTTTGCAAGCATCACACCTTTCCCGTTAATGGGCTTCAACGACGACCCGGAAATCAACTACGGCTGGATGCGGCGCATTTCATCCGGCAATTTGATGCAATTTTTACAGAACCCGCAATTTCTGCACGAGCGCGTCCCCACCCTGGGATTCTATGGCACCTATAAACCCGCCGTACAAGACTATAGCGTGCGCGGCAGCACCTACTGGTCTCTCAAAGCTTTTATGGCATTACTTATACCTGAAGACAACGCATTCTGGACGGCCAAGGAAAACGAAGGCCCCTGGGAAAAGCAACTCGCCAGGAATACCGTTCATAATAACTTTCAAAGCGGCTCAGAAATTCTTATTACCAACTATCCCAATATTGGCGCATCGGAAGTGAGAGCCTGGTGTCACGTAGCGGTCATCGACAACTGGGAAGCCTTTCGTGGCAGTGAAAACTACAACCGCCTGGCCTACAACAGCGCCTTTCCCTGGCAGGCCGACGGCGCAAACGGCGAAGTCGCCATGAACTATGTCATCAAGAATAAGAAAGGCGAGTGGGAAGCCCTGCGCCTGTTTGAATTCACACACTATAGTGACGGCGTTTACTACCGCAGCGCAGTGCTGGAAACCGACGAAAAGGTGCGTCTCAATCTTGCGGACATACCACTGCCAAACGGCATTTTACGCGTGGACGAAAATCTCAGCACAACACCAACGGAGTTTCGCCTGGGACACTATGCGCTTCCAAAGCTCGACAAAGACATTCGTAAAAGTCTGCGCAAAGTGAAAGGACATGATGTGCAAATTATCGACAACGGCGTTTACCAACTGGCAATGGTCCCTCTTCTCGGCTGGAAAAATATGACGACCTTGAATACCAGAGGCCTACACCCGGTCAGTGATGAGAGTGCGGTAATCAACCTGTCACACAAGCTTGATGAAAACAAAAGACAACCTGTTTACGCCACACTAATGCTCTGGAAGAAATCTGGTGAAAAATGGACCAATGAAGAGCTGGTTCCTGTAAAACGTATTAGCCGCTCGAAAAAAGATAACAGTATTGTGGTTCTGTTTACTAACGGTGGCCGGAAGATACTGGAAAATGGGTCATTCAAAGTAGCCAAGGATACCAAAAGCCTGTAGGCGGAAAATATGATCGTGGACGAGGTCATCAATATTCTCCTGTGCGATGGGCAGCAAGACTGGCCATCGGCATGGAAAGGCCCCCTCCTCCACTGAGGAAGAGGGGACGATTGACGCGATGACGATATTCAGCGAGACCTCTGGCCGAACGTGTCGCCACAGGTATTGCAGGTGAACTGAGCCATCACCTCACCTCCCCGACCGCCCTCTGGACCTCGGCCATATTGCGGAACGGGCCCTTTGGCAACTCCTCCAGCACCTCTACCACCTCGTCCGGGGCATCGTGGGACTTGGCATACTCCACCAGACCATCGTGGTCCTTGGGAAAATCCACTCCCTTGAGGGACCGGGCGATACCCGCGGCCGAACCGGTTTTGACCGCCTTGGCACCACCCCGCCTGCCGCCCTTGCTGCGATCGCCTTCCGGTGACCTTGCCTCCACCTCCAATTGTGGTTTGGCAAATTTTCCCTTTTCCAGGGCATCGGTGGGCCAGTCGGCGGATTTCAACCCCAGTTTTTTGAACAGGTTCGGCTTGCCGGTAATTTTCACGTCGGCCTTTTCCAGACTGTCGTGAGCCCCGATCAACACCATCTGGGCACTCTCGTAGTTCAGCAGTTTGGGATCGTCCACGTCGATCCAGCGCTTATCGGTGAACTTTTTCTGCAGTTTCTTGGGGTAGCGGGGCTCCGACTCGGGAAAGCCCCGCACTTTGACTTCGGGGTTGCGCACAGAGATCACGAAGCTAGCTTCCTGCAATATCCCGAGTTCGTTCTGGGCCTTGCCCGGTTTGGAGGGGCGATTGAGTCTGTAGCCCAGCCGGGTGCTGCCTTCCCGCTCGAACAGGGCGTAGCGGCCTTCACCGATAGGGATGGATTCGCCCTGCACCTGCCTTCCCCGGGTTTTGGTCTTGTATCTGACCGGCTTGAACTCCTCGCCAATTTTTTCCGGCTTGTCCGTCAGCTCATTCATCATCCATTGCCGGGTCTTGGAACGGGACTCACCTTTCACGATCTCGGGCAGTCGCTTCTTACCCACAATGAAGAGCCGCCCAATTTCCTCTCCATCGGGCACCAGAACGAGATAGAAACGCTGCATATCGTCGATACTGGCAATCTTCTCCTTATTCACTTTGGGGCGATAGAAGAAGTAGATATCACCTTTTTCAATAAGCTCAGCCATACATATTCTCCCCGCATACTCGCCCGTTACATGCGGGGCGCCATATGCGTTTTCAGCAGTTTTACTGAGTCGCGTTACAACGATTCCAATGTGAGTGACCGCCGTGTTCACGATAATGTGCAGATAGCAGAAGTATCTCTCATCGCCTGGAAACCACTCAGTCGAGCGAATCTCAAGGATTTTCCGAGACCCGCCGTCACAGCGCCGGGATACATCGTCACAGCCAGGCTCCAGCCATGACAGTATTAACCCTAGCTCACTTCTCGCAGCTTGTTTGGAGAGGGGCTCTTCCGCATCTTCAACCGCCGCGAGGCTGGCTTTTACGGAAGCACGGGGGCGGCCCTGAAGACAGGATCCATCGCTTGCAAGGTCCCACGGGCGGACCCTCCCCGCCTTCGGGGTCTTTGCCCGCCAGCGAGGCCTAGGGCGGGATGGCGCGGAATGCCCCATCCACTGAAAAGTAAAGTAATGATTGACTTCCAGCCAAACCCCTATACACTGCATTGGCGCTAGAAATTAAGCACCACGAATATTCTCTCCTGTTACGAAGTTATTCCCATAATCCTCGTCCGTTAGTTTTAAGTCCTGCTTATTTCCTGCCAAACACACCATTCTCAATGGCTTTTTTATATTGTTTAGTTAGAGGACACGATTATGTCTAACACAGTCACAGGAACCGTTAAGTGGTTCGACGAAACCAAGGGCTTTGGCTTTATTGAACAGCAGTCCGGACCCGACGTTTTTGCCCACTACAGCGCAATCAGCGATTCCGGATTCAAGACCCTGATCGAAGGCCAGCAGGTCTCGTTTTCCGTGGCCAAAGGCCCCAAAGGTCTGCAGGCTGAAAACATCGTCGCCATCTAAACGGTAGCGACAGCAATTCCGGACCGGCAGACCCCACCTGGGGGTATCGGCCCGAATGTAAAAAAGGCGAAGCCGCTCGGCTTCGCCTTTTTTACATTCAGGCCATCTACCAATGACCAACTTTGCCGGGCAGAGAGCACTCGTCCTCCAGGCAGTTGCAAACCAGTATCTCGCCGCCCACCTGCACCATGGCGCCGCAACTGAACTGTTCCGATACGCTGACCTGGTCGTCCAGATATTTGATATTCATCCTTACCTCGCGTTTAGGTAGATACTCTGATTCCGCTCAAACCTTTACCGGTTCCATACTGGCGGCCGCTATTCCAGCCTGCCCAGTGCGGCGTAGTGTGCGCCGCGCACACCAGTAAAGCGGCCGCGGCCTGCGCACAGTCAGAGCTTGTTGATCGGCACCTTCAGGTAGACGGTGCCGTTGTCCTCCGCCGCAGGCATCTGTCCCGCGCGGATATTGACCTGGATCGACGGGATGATCAGCCGCGGCATCGGCAGGGTGGCGTCGCGTTTATTGCGCATGGCCACGAACTCCGCCTCGCTCACGCCATCGTGCAGGTGGATGTTATTGCGCTTCTGGTCGCCCACGGTAGTCTCGCAGCGATGCTCGCGGCCGCCCGCCGGCGGATAGTCGTGGCACATGAACATGCGTGTATCCTCCGGCAGCGCCAGCAGCTTCCGCGCCGAGCGGTACAGGGTGGCGGCGTCGCCGCCGGGAAAGTCGCAGCGGGCGCTGCCCACATCCGACATGAACAGCGTATCGCCGACGAACAGCGCGTCGCCGATCAGCCAGGCCATGTCCGCCGGGGTGTGGCCCGGGGAGTAGATGACCCGCGCCTCCAGCCCACCGATCGAGAAGGTATCGCCGTCGCTGAACAGGTGGTCGAACTGGCTGCCGTCCACCGGGAATTCCCGCTCCAGGTTGAACACCTCACGGAAAATGGCCTGCACCTGGCAAATCTGGTCGCCGATGGCAATCCTGCCACCCAGCTGCTGGCGGATATAGGGCGCCGCGGACAAGTGGTCGGCGTGGGCGTGGGTCTCCAGTATCCACTCCAGGGTCAGCTTCTCCGCGCGCAGAAACTCGATGATCCCCTTGGCACTGGCGGTGCCGGTGTGGCCGGAGGCGGCGTCGAAGTTGAGCACCGGGTCCACCACCGCGGCGCTGCCGCCGGGATGGTCGTAGACCACATAACTCCAGGTCTCGGTTTCCGCATCCAGGAAAGGTTGTACCTGGGTGACAGGTTTGCTTGCAGACATTGAACGCCCTCCCGATAAGTGTCAGAGACAATATACTTGTCAACAATATATAAATCAATATAATGTTTTTCCATGAAGTATGCGGACTGCACGAGACAGCAATGCCAGACACCTCCGATATCAATCTCGACAGAATGCGCGCCTCCGCCGGCGATGCCGCGATGATGCTGCGCTCCCTGGGCAACCCCGACCGCCTGCTGCTGCTGTGCCTGCTGAGCCAGGAGGAGCTCAATGTGGGGGAACTGGAGGAACGCCTGGATATTCGCCAACCGAGCCTCTCACAGCAGTTGGGCGTGCTGCGCCGCGAGGGGCTGGTGGCCACCCGCCGCGAAGGCAAGCACGTCTACTACCGCGTGGCCGACCAGCGGGTACTGGCTCTCTTGCAAACCCTCTATCAACTCTATTGCGCGGAGCAATCCCAATGACCATAGACTGGAATGCCTTTACCCCCCTGTCCGCGCTGGCGGGCGGAGCGCTGATCGGCCTGGCGACAGCGCTGCTGTTGCTGCTGAACGGCCGTATCGCCGGTGTTTCCGGTATTGTCGGCGGCCTGCTTGAGCGCGCCGCCGGCGAGACCGGCTGGCGCGCAGCCTTTGTCATCGGCCTGCTGGCAGGCCCCGCCCTCTGGACCCTGTTCCGCACCCTGCCCCCGATCCGGATAGACGCGGGTTATCCACTGCTGCTGGCCGCCGGCCTGCTGGTGGGTCTGGGCACCCGCTATGGTTCCGGCTGCACCAGCGGCCATGGCGTCTGCGGCCTTTCGCGCCTGTCACCGCGCTCCCTGGCGGCGACCCTGGTGTTTATGGGTGGCGGCTTCGCCACTGTCTTCGTGGTACGCCACCTGCTGGGGATATAAGCCGATGAAGAAATCACATCTCTCTAAAGTCACCGCCTTTGCCGCCGGCGTGGTATTTGGCCTGGGCCTGCTGCTGTCCGGTATGGCCAACCCGGAAAAGGTGCTCGGCTTTCTCGACCTGGCCGGCAGATGGGACCCGTCCCTGGCCCTGGTGATGGCCGGCGCCATCGGAGTGGGCCTGCCGGTTTTCTGGCTGGCCAAAGGCCGCGACGTGTCACTGATCGGGGAACAGATCAACCTGCCGACGCGGCGCGATATCGACCGCCCGCTGCTGATCGGCAGCCTGGTGTTCGGTATCGGCTGGGGCCTGGCAGGCTTCTGCCCGGGGCCGGCGTTGGTGGCCACGGGCGCCGGTGAACTGAAGGCGATTGCCTTTACCGGGGCCATGCTGGCGGGAATGGGGATTTTCCACCGGCTGAATCGCCGGCGCCCGCGGGCGTAAATGTGGGAGCCGACCCTGCCGGCGACCGGCTGGGCCAACCCATGAGTCGCCAGCGCCGAATCCCATCTATCTTGTCAAAGAGTTTTCCCAACCGGAATAAAGGCAGAATGCCGGCCAGAAGACTGATCCCCCACTGGTTAAAACACTACCGGCGCCAATGGCTGGCGGGGGATTTTATTGCGGCACTGGTGGCCACCATGATGCTGGTGCCCCAGGCGCTGGCCTACGCCGCCCTCGCCGGCCTGCCGCCCCATATCGGCCTCTACGCCGGCCTGCTGCCGCTCCTCGGTTACGCCCTGTTCGGCTCCAGTTCGGTACTGTCGGTTGGGCCAGTGGCGGTGCTGGCGCTGATGACCGCCTCGGCCCTTTCGCCGCTGGCGGCACCGGGTAGCGCGGAATATATCGCCGGCGCCATTCTCCTCGCGGCCCTGAGCGGCGCTTTCCTCTTCGCCATGGGCCTGCTGGGCCTCGGCATGCTCTCCAATCTCCTCAGCCACCCGGTGATCAGCGGCTTTGTCTCCGGCGCCGCCCTGCTGATTATCGTCGGCCAGATAGGCCCACTGTTCGGTATCCACAGCGAAGGCGACACGGCGCTGCAGCTGCTGCTGAGCACCCTGGAGGAAATCCCCAATGCGGACAGGGCCACCGCCGGGCTGGGGCTGGCGGCCACCCTGGCGCTGGTCATCGCGCGCCTGGGATTGGTGCCGCTGCTGATGAGGCTTGGACTTTCCGAGTCTCACGCCAGGCTGCTGTCCGGGCTGGCGCCGATGCTGGTGGTACTGGTGGCCATCGCGCTGACGACCCTATTCCACTGGGAAAAGCAAATGGCCGTGGTGGGCGCCATTCCACCGGGACTGCCGCGGCTCGAAATACCGGACTTCGACTGGATAATGACCTATAGGCTGCTGCTGCCGGCACTGATCATCGCCCTGCTGGGTTTCGTCGAGAGCCTGTCCATCGCCCACGCCATCGCCCTGCGCCGCGGTGAGCGCCTGAACGCCGATGCGGAATTGCGCGGCCTGGGGGCCGCCAACCTGCTGAGCGCCGTGTCCGGCGGGTTTGCCGTCACCGGCAGTTTTGCCCGCACCGCGATCAACGACGAGGGCGGCGCCCTGTCGCCGATGAGCGGTGTTATCGCCGCGGGGCTGCTGGCGCTGGTACTGCTGTTTGCCACCGCCCCCTTTACCGAGCTGCCGCTGTGCGTGCTGGCCGCCACGATCATCGTCGCCGCCGCCGGCCTGGTCGATGTGCGCGGCTGCTTCCACAACTGGCGCTACGACCGCACCGACGGCGTGGCCCTGACCGGCACCTTGCTCGGCGTGCTGCTGTTCGGGGTCGAGGCGGGCATCGGCATCGGCATCGGCCTGTCCTTCGCGACCCTGATCTGGCGCACCAGCCGCCCCCACATCGCCGTGGTGGGGCGGGTCCCGGGCACGGAGCATTTCCGCAACGTGCTCAGGCATGCGGTAAAGACCCAGCCTGACATACTCTTCCTGCGCATCGACGAGAACCTGTTTTTCAGCAATATCAGCGCCGTGGAGGACCGCCTGCTGAGCGAACTCAAGCGCAACCCCAAGACCCGCGAGTTGGTGTTGATCCTGTCCTCGGTCAGCCGCATCGACGGCACGGCACTGGAGCGACTGCAGCAGGTGAACCGGGATCTGCAGAAGCGGGCAATACGCCTGCACCTGTCGGAGGTGAAGGGACCGGTGCTGGACCGGCTGGGGCGTTCCAGATTCCTGGAGGAGTTGAGCGGGCGGGTCTTCCTGTCCTCCTATATCGCCGAGCTGGCGCTTCGCCGGAATAGGTTGCGCGGCGAGGGGGGCGCAGCCGGCGGCGCCTGAGGCGCCCCTTGTACCCGGACCCCCTGTACTGGCAAAATATCCAGTATTTAGGCAAGCCGATCCGATGCGCGAACTCACGGATGAACAACAGGCCATCGCCGACCACCCCGGTGGCCACGCCAAGATTATCGCCGTGGCCGGCTCCGGCAAGACCACCGCGCTGCTGCACTATGTGAAAAACCGCCTCGATGCCGGTATCGCCGCCGAGCGGATGCTGGTGCTGATGTACAACCGCAGCGCGCGGGAGGATTTCGAGCGGCGCCTGCAGCAGCTGGCGGGCGGCCCCCTGCCCGCCGTGCACACCTTCCACAGCCTCGGCTACCGCCTCTACCAGCGCATGATCGCCAACCGGCATCTCGCGCCGGCCAACCTGACACCCCTGCCCCAGTCGGCGGTGCAACTGCAGATCTGGAAGGCGATAGAAAAGTGCGCACCGCCCTACGAACTGGAGGAGATACGCGCGCGCAAGCAGTCGGAAATCGAGGCGGCGGAATTTTTTATCGACTACACCAAGACGATCCTCACCGGCGACCTCAGCGCGCACCAGGAGCTGAAGCTCGGCGACGAGTATTTGTATTTCCTCAAAGTGTTCCGCGCCTTCGAGGACTGGCGCCGCAGCCAGAATGCGGTGACCTACGCCGACCTGATCTACGACCCGGCCATACTGCTCAGCCTTGAGCCAGGTATCGCAGAGCAGTACGGCAGCCACCACGAGGATATCCTGGTGGACGAGTACCAGGATATCAACGAGGTGCAGCACTTCCTGCTGCGGGTGCTCTACGGCAAGTCCGGGAACGTGATCGCCATCGGCGACCCGGACCAGACCATTTACGAGTGGCGCGGCTCCAAGCCCAATTTCCTGCTCAAGTTTTTCGACGGGGATTTCCCGCCTTCCAATGTGTATCACCTGAACCGCACTTTCCGCTACGGCCACCAACTGTCCCTGGCCGCGAACCACTTTATCGGCAACAACCGGGAGCGCGCGGATATTTTCTGCGTGTCCGCCGACGGCCAGCGGCACACGGAAATCGAACTGGTGCACACGGAAAAGGAAAGCCACTGGCTGGTGGGACACATCCGCCGGGCACAGCGACAGGGGCAGCCGCTGGACCAGATTGCGATACTGGTGCGCCTCTGGTCCGTGTCCGCGCCCATCGAGCTGGCCCTGCTGGCCAACAATATTCCCTACCGCTCCGGCAGCCGCAACACAGTACTGTCCCGGCGGGAGCTGCGCCCGCTGTTCTGGAGCCTGAACATCGCCTCCGGACGCTTCGCCCAACTGCCGGCCAAAAGGCGTGAACTGGGGCTCTACGAATGGCTGACCGCGCCGCATATCCGCATTGCGCGCAAGCAGCTGGAGCCCATCTGCGCGCGGCTGGCGCTGCGCGAGCGCGGCTGGGGAAAACACCTGCCGGAACTGATCCCGGAATCCCTGAGCAAGGCGCAGCAGAAACGGCTGCGCCAACGCGCCGAACTGTTGACGGAAGTGGAAAACTGGCGCGGACTGGCCGGCGAGTTGCTGCGCCGCCAGTTGGCGGAGCTGGACTACCTCAGCGGCATCGGCGAGGACAGTTTCACCCGCCAGCAGGGCGAAGAGCGCCAGCTGACGATACAGGCTTTCTGCCAGTACCTGGACACCCTCAAGCAACCGCCCGCCGAGGCACTGGCGCACCTGCGGGAGCTGCAGCGCCAGCACCGCGAAGGCGAGCAGACAGCCGCGGACGCGGTGCAGATCACCACCATGCACCAGGCCAAGGGGCTGGAGTGGGACTGGGTGATCATCCCCTCCCTGACCGAACACACCATGCCCTACCAGCCCCAGCGGGATTTCTCCACGCCGGCGTCGATGGAGAGCGAGCGGCGCCTGATGTACGTGGCCATGACCCGCGCGCGCCACAGGCTCTACCTGCTGGTGCCACAGGCACCACCGAAAGGGCAACAAGCGGCAGAGCAGCAGCCGTCGCCGTTTATCGACGAGATGCAGCTGCCGCTGTGCAGGTTGATCGCCGGGGCCCTGCGGGAGCGGCCGGCGGAAATAAACAGTTCGGTCCCGATCACCCGCCAGGCGCTGCACTACCTGGAGGCCTGTGGCTACAACCCGGAGATCAGCGGCCCGCGCGCCCCCCTGCGCAGGCCGGCCCTGGGCGAGGGAGTCCGCCACCGCAAGCTGGGGCACGGGCGGGTAGTCAAGTGGGAGGGCGACAGGGTCGAGATACTGTTCAGCGACCGGCGGACGCGGCGCTTTGATTGGGAAAAGCTGCGGCAATTCCTGATGTGAGGGGGGCAGCTGCGCTAAAAAATTTTAGGTACACAATGTAGGAGCGACGGGGCGGCCATCCGCCCATGGCCGCGATCGATTTCCGGGTTATCCCCGAGTCCGATCGCGGCCATGGGCCGCTCCTACAGGTAGTGGCGCAATTGCCCCACTGCGGCCATTATTCCGCGACATTCTCCACACCGCGCGCAAATTGCTGGCTGACATTGAAATACAGCGCGTACTCGTCGCCGGATTCCGGGTCGCGCACCTGCATCTTGTCGTAGATACCGCGCTGGTCGTAGACGATGGACTGCTCCAGCACCTGCAGGCCCTTGAGGCGCACGAAGCCGCGCAGCTCGGAGGTGCTGATGGTGTGGTAGGCGCTGTCCTGGGTGCGGCCGTCACCGCTACCCTCGATGGACTCCATCAGCCCCTCGACCATATAGCGGTGCCTGTCCTCCCGCTCGAAATCGGCGCTGCGGCCGCTGCAGACGACGCCGATCATATGGGCCTCCAGGCTCATGTAGTTGTCGGCCAGCACCTTGTCCACATGCTTCAGGCACGCTTCGAATTCGGATTCTTCCACCGAGTTGTAGGCCTCCGCCAGCCCAGCCAGTTTTACCCCGCCGTAGGGGTTGTATTCCGGCGACTCCACGAAGGCGCGCCGCAGCTCGTCGAAATCGAGGGTGAACGACAGCTGCTGCGCCTCCGCCAGCAGCCGGCGGTACTCGCTCACCTCCGCCTGGCGCAACTGGGGAGAGGCCTGCTGCTGGCGGCCGGCTGGTGAACTGCAGGCCGCGAGGACTGCGGACAGCGCCACCAGCGCCGTCGCCAAACAAGAGTTAAGACTGCGTATTGCCATCGGTAGCTTCCGTAAGCGGTTTCATTCTGATGCCGAACAGACCCCTGCGCTCTTCCGCCGCGGGCTCCGCCTGCGGCTGCAGGAAGGCGCGCAACTTGTCCCGCTCCCACATGGCATCCTGGTAGCCGAGTTCGACCAGTTCGCCGATAAAAGGTTTCTCGAACAACAGGTAGCTGGCCGCCGAGCCGCCACCGCCCGAAGTGGTGGCGCCGGTGGCGCGGAACAGCCAGCGCAGTGCCGGCGGCAGGAAACGCACCTTGCGCCCGGCCAGCCGGTCGAGGCTCTGGGAGGGCTCGATCACCGCCGACGCCACCGGGCGCAGCGGCGACAGGTCGCCGAGGCTCTTGTCGCCCGCCGCGTCCAGCAACAGGTTGACCCTGTCCAGGTGCTCCAGGTCCCCCTCGAGGCTGTCGATAAAGGCGGCGTTGAACAGCTGGCCGGCGATCTGCGCAATGGACGGCGAGTGCCGCGGCGGCTTGGTGCGCTTTTTGCCCCAATGCACCGGCGAGCGGTTGTCGGACACACCCACCACGAACACCCGGTTGGCGCCCAGATGCAGCGCCGGGCTGATGGGCGCCAGTTGGCGCACGGCGCCGTCGCCGAAGTAGTCGTTGCCGATCTTGACGGTGGAAAACAGGGTCGGGATGGCCGCGGAAGCCATCAGGTGATCGACGCTCAACTGGGTGCGTACACCGTAGCGGCGGAAACGCCGCCACTCCGGCAGGGCCTCGGCGCCCTGGAAGAAGCTGACCGATTCCCCCTCGCTGTACGACAGGGCATTGACGCAGACGGCGCGCAGGTGCCCGGCGTCGATATTCCGCTGTATGTTGCCGAACTGGACGACCTCCGTCACCAGCTCCCGCAGCGGCGTATTGTCCAGCAGCGCCAGCGGCTTCTGGCGCCCCACGCCCTGGTTGAACAGCGAGCGGGTGATGGACAGTATATTGCCCAGCAGGCTGCGCCAGCTGGAGCGGTAGATCTGGTCGACGGTCAGTTGCATCCACAGGGCGCAAAGGCGCTCCACCGCCTCCTTGAAGGTGCCCGGGTGGGAGGCGAGCAGCAGCGCGTTGACGGCGCCCGCCGAGGTGCCGCAGATAATCTGGAAGGGGTGCGGATTGCTGTCCGGCGCCAGTTCCGCCAACGCCTTGAGCACCCCGGCCTGATAGGCCGCGCGGGCGCCACCGCCGGACAGCACCAGGGCGCTGGCCTGATGGGTGAGCTTTGGCAATTCATTATTTGTGGACAATTTGTTCTACCAACAGCAAGAAAACACAGACAACTTTACTGGCAACCAGACTATTGAGAAACCCGATTCCTAAAGTATTACCGCCGGGGCACTTAGCATAGTAGCCATCTGGTGCGCCGTAGCAAAACCGTTGGCGGCCCCCTGCCAGTGCGCACGGGCGCACACCCAGTTCCCACTATCCTACAGCGCCATATCCACCACATAGCGCCCTATCCCATGCCCCCGGTGCAACCGCGCGAGGAATTCCGGCGCCTGCTCCAGGGAAATATCCTCGGCGATACGGACCAGTTGCTCGCCGATGTACCAGTCCCCGGCCAGCTTGCGCCACACCGCCGCCTTCTTCTCCAGCGGCAGCTCGACGCTGTCGACGCCGAGCAGGCTGATACCGCGCAGGATGAACGGGAACACATTGGCCTGGAACTGGGCGCCGGAAGCCATGCCGCAGGCGGCCACGCCGCCGCCGTAGGCCAGGGATTTGATCACGTTGAACAGGGTTTCGCCGCCGACGGTATCCACCGCCCAAGCCCACAGCGGCTTGGCCATGGCCTTGCTGGCGAAGGGCGCCAGCGTCTCCCGGTCTATAACCTTCCAGGCTCCCAGGCCGGTGAGGAAGTCCGCCGATTCGAGCTTGCCGGTCACCGCCGCCACGCGGAACCCGAGCCGGGCCAGCAGGGCCACGGCGATGGAGCCGACGCCGCCGGTGGCACCCGTCACCAGCACCTCGCCGTCCTCCGGTTTGGCCCCCGCCTCCAGCAGCTTCTCCACACAGAGGCCGGCGGTGAGGCCGGCGGTGCCGAGAATCATGGACTCCCGCGCGGTCAGCCCTTCCGGCAGTGGCAGCGCCCAGCTGGCCGGAATGGCGATGCGTTCGGCGAGACCACCGGGGGTATTCATGCCCAGGTCGTAGCCGGTGACCAGCAGTTGATCGCCCGCGGCGTAGGTGCCGCTCCTGTCTTCCACCACCACACCCACCGCGTCTATGCCCGGGGTGTGCGGGTACTCCCGGGTGATGGCGCGGTTGCCGAAGGCGGACAGGGCGTCCTTGTAGTTCAGCGAGGAGTGGGAGACCGCCAGCAGCAGCGGGTTGTCCGGCAGCGCATCCAGGCGCCGCTCGATTACCCGCTGGTCGTATTTGCCCGGGGCCACTTCCTCGACCCGAATTGCGCGAAAGGTTTCATCCATGGCAATAGTCCATATTCCAATTCAGAACTCAACCAGACCATCTGGCTGCCGCGGTGTGTAGACCCGCTCGACCTCCAAACGGACGTCACTGCGCCTGGTGGCGCCAGGCACTCAAGCGGGAGAAGAGGCGCACCAGCGCGGACTCGACCCCCGACTCGGCCGCCAGACCGATTCTTTTGGCGATATTCTTCTTTTCCCGGTACTCCACCTGGTAGAGGTCCGCATCCTGCGCACAGTGGGTGAGGTACTCGTCGGAGGTCTTCAACTCGTCCACCAGGCCCAGGTCCAGCGCCCGCTGGCCAAACCAAACCTCCCCGGTGGCCACCCTGGCGATATCCAGCTTCGGCCGGTACTCGGCCACGAAGTGCTGGAAGAGCGCGTGGATATCCTCCAGGTCGCTCTGGAACTTCTCCCGCCCCTCGGGGGTATTCTCGCCGAACATGGTCACGGTGCGCTTGTACTCGCCGGCGGTAAACAGCTCGAAGTCCACGTCGTGTCGCTTCAGCAGGCGGTTGAAGTTCGGCAACTGGGCCAACACGCCGATGGAGCCGAGCATCGCGAAAGGCGCCGCCAGTATGCGGTCGGCGACGCAGGCCATCATATAGCCGCCGCTGGCTGCCACCTTGTCCACGGCGATGGTGAGCTGGATGCCGGCGCTGCGCACCCGCGCCAGCTGGCTCGCGGCCAGGCCGTAGTTGGCCACCATGCCGCCGGGGCTCTCCAGGCATACCATCACCTCGTCGCCGGGCTCAGCCACCTGCAGTACCGCGGTGACCTCCTCGCGCAGGCGGGACAGGGCGCTGGCCTTGATGTCGCCGTCGAAGTGCATCACGTAGACGCGCTTGCGTTCGCCCTCCGGTTTTTCCGTCACCAGCACCTCGGTGTGCTGTTCGCCCGTCTCCGCATCGGCCTCGCCCTGCTCCGGCACCGGCGTGTCGGTACTTTCCATCCCCGCATGCCGGACTTTTTCCTGCGGTTTCTTTTTCAATTCGGCCTTGTGCTTTTTGGCCAGGGCCTTTTCCCGCGCCTTCCTCTCCCTGGTCATCTGCTTCTTGCGCCGGGAAAACTCGTGCTTGTCCATCACCGCCTCAAGCAGCGTCTCCTTGAAATGCTCGTAGCGCTCATTGAGGTTGGTGACACTGATGTGCCCCTGCACCCGCTCCTTCATGTGCTCGCGGTTGGCGACGACAACGCCGATGATGACCAACAGGGCGACGACAATGGTCGCCGTCTTGGCCAGGAACAGGCCGTATTCACTGAGAAATTCCACTAAAACTCCAGATTGCTTTTTTCCGTACTTGTAATTTCTGCTCTAAGAACCTGTTTGGAATCTCGCAAAAAGCGATCAGAGCTGGGTGGGGGACCGCTTTCCGGGACTGTTGGCGAGAGGGACCTCGCCGACAAGCCTCCAGGGATGGATTCACGGCGTGTCCCGGAAAGCGGTACCCCACCCAGCTCCGGCACGGCGGCCGGTTTTTTTGACGATATCAAACAGCTTCTAAGTGCACTGAATTTTGAATGACACGATCTCCGCCTTTATTGCCACTCCTTCAATGCCGAACTGGCCTGCTGGTTCAGCGGCCGCGCCAGCAGGCCGTTGTGGGAGATACGCACCTCGTAGACGGCGCCGTCTTCCATCGGCAGGAAAGTCGCGCTGCCATAGACGGCATCCACAAACGGCAGTTTCCTGTCGATGCTGCGCAGTGACTGCCACACGTCGACGCCGTAGTTGCTGCCGACCAGTTGGTGCACCGAGCGCTCCTTGCTGCGCTCGTCCTGCAGGGTCAGGTAGCGGCCGCTGAGACGGTCCAGGCGGTAGGCCGGCTGGATGCCCCAGCGCGCCACGGGGCCCTTCCACTTCAGCATGCGCGCGTCCAGCTGCCACTGGTCGCCGCTCAGTTCGAACTGCTGCGCCAGGCCGTCCTCATCGGAAAACTTGGCCTCGAAGCGCTGTTCACCGGTTTTACGGAAGGCCAGGGTGCCGACGCTGTGCTCCTCAGCCAGGTTGCGATAGCTGTAGACATCCGCGGCCACCAGCACGATCAGCAGCGCGGCACCGAGGAACAGCAGGCCGATTGCGCCGCGAATAAAGCCGAAGACCCAGCTGCCGCGCAGCAGTATTTTGCTCCCCCAGAACACCAGCAGCAGTGCCAGCAGCGCGATTAAAAAAGTGATGGCGATATACATGTTATTTCCGGACTCCGTTTTGTTATCCAGGGCTGAACGCAGATCGACTCAGGGGCGCTTCCGCGCAGAGGCCCTTTGCGCAAAGGTGCGGATCAGCTGCCCGGACAGCGTTTGCGGCGGCGGCAATTCCGGCAGCGCACGGAAATGAAACCATTCCGCCTCGGCGATTTCCTCGCGGTCGGGACTCAGATCGCCGCCGCTCCACTCCGCCAGGTAGCCGAGCATCAACTGTCCGGGAAAAGGCCAGGACTGGCTGCCGATATAGCGGCAATTGCCCACTTCCAGGCCCACTTCCTCACGCACTTCTCGCACCAGCGCCTGCTCGGCATTTTCGCCCGGCTCGATAAAGCCCGCCAGCGCGGTGTACTTCGAGTAGCGGTTCCCCGTGTGGCGGGCCAGCAGGCACTCGTCGCCGCGGGTGACCAGCATGATGACACAGGGGGAAATACGCGGATACACCGCGAACCGGCAGGAGGGGCAGACGCGTGCGCGATCGCTGGGATGGTATTCGGTGGCGACACCACAGCGGCCGCAGAAGCGGTGGTCGCTGTCCCAGTCGATGACCTGTACGGCGCGCCCGGCGAGGGCGAAGTGCAGCTCGTCGACCCTGCCCAGCAGGCTGCGCAGGTTGCGCCAGTCGCAGTGCGGGATTTCGATCTGGCGGCGCAGCAGATGCACCCCACAGGGGCGCCCCGCCAGGTCTCCCAGGTAGTGGCTGCAACTGACCAGCTCCGACTGCAGCACACCGCTGCCGTGCAGGAACTGGTCGCCGCAGCAGAGCAGCTGCCCCCCTGCAACCAGGATGTGCCGGGCGTCTGCCGGCAGTGGCTGGACACTGGCGGCGGGAACGAAAATATCGCTCAAAACTGTCTTCCGATATCGCTCAAGGCTGTTTTTCCAAGCTCGCGAAAGCCGTCGCTCAGGCCTCCTCGACCGGATAACCGAGCGCCTCGAGACTCTCCACGGCCAGGTTCAGGGACTGCAGGTCCGCGTTGCGGTGCACCTTCACCTCGCCCAGGTAGTACTCCAGGCTGATGATCGCATCGGCAAAAGTATCCAGTGACTGCTCTATCGCCGGCGCCGCGTCGCGCTGCTCCATCACCGTCTCGACAAAATCCACCAACCGCTCGACCACCGCCGCGGCGCGGCGCAGGTTGAGCACCACCAGGCCGCCGCGGACAGAGTTGAGGGTGGTGGACACATTGCGGATATGGCCGTGATCGAAGCCCGAATCGGCGTAGGAGGCCAGGGCCCGTTTGATCAGCGACAGGCCCGCTTCCGCCTCCTTCAGCACCGCCACCTCCGCCTCCGCCAGTTGGCTGTGCTCCAGAGCCAGGTCCGCGTGGCCGTATTCGTCCACGTCGATAGAGGAGGTCTGGCGCAGGGCGCGAATGGTGCTGTCCACCATCAGGATCTGGCCGGTCAACTTCTGCAGCGCGGCCTCCGCCACGGATCCGCCGGCGCCGGCACTGCTGAGGTACTCCTTCACTGCGCTGCGCAGGCCGTCGCCGACCCGCCTGAAATTGAGCAGCTGCAGGGTGCTGGCAATGCGCTCCAGCGTTCCCCCGAGACCGTCTTCGTCCTCCAGGCCCACGGTCCCGATCATGTCCGCGTCGTCGAGCATGCGGCGCACGCCGGAGAGCTCCTCGTCCAGGGCGTTGGCCACGGCAGTGATCGCGGTGGCCCCGGGACCGCCGAGGCTGGCCCGCTCGCGTTCCAGTTCCGCCTCGCTGTAACCGAGGGGCCCGGCAGAAAAGGCCTCCAGCATCTTCGCCCCCTGGCCGCTGGGCGCCGCCAGCGCCAGCCAGTAGAGGCTCTCTTTCAGCAGCACCGGCGGCGCCGGCTGGTCCAGGGCCGCGTCGCCCTCCCGCTGCAGGGCGCGCAGGCGCCGGTCGAACATGCTGAACACCATGACCCGCGAGCGGTTGATATGCATCTCCCGCGACGCCATGCCAGCCAGGGCCGCACCGGCCACCGACCACAGCTTGCCGTTGGGCCGCCCGGCGGAAATACTGGCCACCCGCTGCAGGGCGCGCGCCATCATGGTGTAGGCGGGCTTTGCGGGCCGGCCCTTCAACAGGGCCAACAGGCCGACCTGGTACATGTGGCGGAAGCGGCGCACGAAATTGCCCAGGTCCTCGGACATCACCGCGGAGGAAACGGCACCCGGCACACCGACGTCCAGGCGACAATCGAAGAAGTGGCTCTCTGGCACCGGCGGCTGCGAGCGCGCCGTGCGCAGGTTGTTGATATAGGGGATCAGCAGCTCCGGGCGCGCGGTGCCGCGGTTCTGCACGAAATCCAGGTAGCGGGTCAGCACATAGAAACCTGTACTCAGCGCCTCCATCAGGTCGGTGGACGCCTCCTGGCTCCCCTCCTGCACATCGGCCAGGGCGCTCTGCATCTCCTGGGCCAGCAATTCGCCCGCCTGCAACTGCACCATCTGCAGAACGCCGCTGACCTGGCGCAGTGTGGCCAGGCACTGTGCCAGGGACTGCTTGCTGTTGTGATCGACCGCGAACTGGTCCAGATGGGCCGCGGCGCCGTCCATTGCCGCCACCAACTCATCCTTGACCACACTGATGGAAGTTATATTGATATCGCGCAATTCAGTCACTGATACACCGCTGCACTCTTTTTATGCATTGTACAAATTTCGACCAGGCAGGAATGGCCCGGCCGAGAAAAGAGCAATTTATACTAAACCCGCCAAGAATCCACCTTTCCGCCGGCAATTTCCATCGAGCGTTCGACAAAACCGCCGGAGGGAGCCGGCAATTGGTAAAACCACTTGAATTTTCCCCCAAACTGGGTAGCGTTTGCTATGGCTAAGGCAGCCGCACCACCTCCCGTATCGGGGTTGCGCGCTGCGCCGGGTGCGGCCACCGCCGTTATCCGGCACCCTGCAAGGCGCCCCCACGGCCTCCGGGCCCGCCACAGCCTTACGGTCAACCAAGGTAGTAAAAATGGACACCTACAATAACGCACTCACCGCTTCCGGCAGCGGCTTCGGCCGCGCTTTCACCGACAATTTCCTCGGGGAGGCGCCCGACTGGTACAAGCTCACCATCGCCGCATTTTTGATACTCAACCCGCTGCTTCTCTATGTCAGCGGCCCATTCGTGACCGGCTGGGTGCTGATAGGCGAGTTTATTTTCACCCTGGCCATGGCGCTGAAGTGCTACCCGCTACAGCCGGGTGGCCTGCTGGCCATAGAGGCGGTGCTGCTGGGTCTGACCAGCACCGACGCCGTCTACCACGAGGTGACTGAAAACATTGAAGTGATCCTGTTGCTGATGTTTATGGTGGCCGGCATCTATTTTATGAAGAGCCTGCTGCTGTTTGTCTTCACCAAGATCCTGATCCACGTCAATTCCAAGAGCCTATTGTCGCTGCTGTTCTGCACCGTAGCCGCCGTGTTGTCGGCGTTTCTCGACGCCCTCACTGTGACCGCGGTACTGATCGCGGTCGCCGTTGGCTTTTACGCGGTCTATCACCGCGTTGCGTCCAACCAGCCACACCACCACGACGACCACGACCACTCCAATGACGACCAGGTGGTGGAATACCATCGCGAGGACCTCGACCAGTTCCGCGCCTACCTGCGCAGCCTGATCATGCACGGCGCTGTGGGTACCGCCCTGGGCGGCGTCTGCACCCTGGTCGGCGAGCCGCAGAACCTGCTGATCGCGGAGAAAGCCGGCTGGGAATTCGTGCAGTTCTTCCTGAATATGGCTCCGGTCACTGTACCCACCTTCTTCGCCGGCCTTGCCACCTGCTTCTTTCTGGAAAAGACCGGAATCTGCGGCTACGGCGCCAGGCTGCCCAGTGCAGTGCACGAAGTGTTGATGAATTTCTCCGCCGAAGAAGAAAAGAAGCGCACACCCGGCGATGTGGCGGAACTCTGGATCCAGGGGATTGTGGCCGTGCTGCTGGTACTGGCGCTGGCATTTCACGTCGCCGAGGTGGGCATTATCGGCCTGATGATTATCGTGCTGCTGACCGCCTTCAACGGCGTCGTGCAGGAGGCGCGTATCGGGCACGCCTTCGAGGAGGCGCTGCCGTTCACCGCGCTGCTGGTGGTCTTTTTCGCCATAGTTGCGGTGATCCACCAGCAGGAACTATTCGAGCCGGTCACCCACTTTGTCCTGGGACTGGAGCCGCAACAACAGCCGGGTATGCTGTTCCTGGCCAACGGCCTGCTGTCGATGATCAGCGACAACGTGTTTGTGGCGACCGTTTATATCAACGAGGTGAAGGACGCCCTTACCGCTGGCGAAATCACCCGCGACCACTTCGACAAACTGGCGGTGGCGATCAACACCGGCACCAACCTGCCGAGCGTGGCGACCCCCAACGGCCAGGCGGCCTTCCTGTTCCTGCTGACCTCGGCCCTGGCGCCGCTGATCCGCCTGTCCTACGGGCGCATGGTGCTAATGGCCCTGCCCTATACGCTGGTGCTCAGCCTGGTGGCGCTCTTCTGTGTCATTTACGCGCTGTAATAGCGGGCCCCGAAAGAATACCGAAGCCTGAAGCGAAGGCCCTGATACCGGGGACCGGCCGGGAAACGATTGCCGATGAGGCTGTTTACCGGCCGGCCACCGGTAGCAGGGCCGCCAGGAAAGGGGAACCGGCTACTGGCAACCCGTCTCACCCTTGCATACACATTCACCAAAAGTGCTTGCCGGCAGATTTCTCCAGCAGGGCCAGCATGGACTGGTGCGCCTCCATCTCTTCCCCGTTGGCCTGCAATACCGACAGGGGCGCGCGATCGGCGGGCAACCTGCGAATCGCACCGCTCGCGACGTCGCGCTGCTCGCCGCCCTCCTCCTCGGTTGATGACTGGTTACCGCCCTGAGCCAAAGCCAGATCCGTCTGGCCGCCGGTCATCATCAGGTAGACGTCGGCCAGGATCTCCGCATCCAGCAGGGCCCCGTGCAGGTCGCGCTGGGAGTTGTCGACGAAGTAGCGCTTGCACAGCGCATCCAGGTTGTTCTTCTGCCCGGGGTGCTTCTCCCGCGCCAGCGCCAGCGTGTCCAGCACGCCGCAGTGGGCGGCGACGCTCTGCCAGCGCGGGCTGCCGAGCAGTTTCAGCTCCGAGTTGATGAAGCCGACGTCGAAGGGCGCGTTGTGGATCACCAGCTCCGCTCCCTCGCAGAAGGTCATGAACTCGTCGGCAATCTGCGCGAAGACCGGTTTGTCCTGCAGGAACTCGTTGGTGATGCCGTGCACTTCAATAGCGCCGTCATCCACCTGTCGCTCCGGGTTGATGTACTGGTGGTAGTGGCGCCCGGTGAGCCGGCGGTTGACCAGCTCCACACAGCCGATTTCAATGATCCTGTGCCCGGATTTGGGGTCCAGACCGGTGGTTTCGGTATCCAGGACAACCTGGCGCATGTTCAGCCCCTTTTCAACTCGTCGATACCGCGGTTGGCCAATTGATCGGCCCGCTCATTGCCCGGGTGGCCGGAGTGGCCCTTGACCCAGTGCCAGTGCACTTGGTGGCTGGCGATACTCTCATCCAGCGCGCGCCATAGGTCGGCGTTCTTTACCGGTTTCTTGTTCGAGGTTTTCCAGCCGTTCCGCTTCCAGTTGTTGATCCAACTGGTAATGCCCTGGCGCAGGTACTGGGAATCTGTGTGCAGGTCGACGCGACAGGGTTGCTTGAGCGCGCCCAGTGCCTTGATCGCGGCCAGCAACTCCATGCGGTTGTTGGTGGTATGGGCCTCGCCCCCGAACAATTCCTTTTCCGCACCGCCGTGCACCAGCAGTGCGCCCCAGCCCCCGGGCCCCGGATTACCGCGGCAGGCGCCATCGGTATAAATGGTCACTTGTTTCAATTTGGATGCTTTTTGTTGAATGCTTTTTGTCGGTATCGCGCCGCGGGCCGGCAAATCCGCCGCGACTAGCGCTTGCGATGATGTCCGCGCGCGGCAACCCGCGTACTGGAAGGCACTGCGGTCAGAGAGGGTTTCTTTTCGCTGCGCCAGTTGATTCTGATAGTGCGCATACGCGCCACTTCTTTGCGCGCGACTATGATGTAAAAGCCCCCCCAAGGCAAGTGCCAGCGGGCGCCGAGCCGCTCCATCCAGGTCGTCTGCGCCAGCAGTTCGCGCTGCTGCAGCGGCAGGCGGAAGAAGCCCCGCTCGAGGGTGTTGGCCTGCAGGTCCAGCAGGTTCATCCAGTCCGCCACCCGCGCCGCGCGCAGCTGGTTGCCGCGCTGGTGTGCACCGCCGGAAAACAGCAGGCGCGACAGTCCCAGCAGGGAAAAGGGATTGAAGCCGATCAGCAGCAGGTGGCCCCCGGGTATCAACACCCGCGCCGCCTCGCGCAGCACCTGGTGGGGATGAGTGGTGAAATCGAGGAGGTGGTGCAACAGCACCACGTCGATGGACTCCGACGGCAGTGGCAGCTGCTCGAACTCCACCAGCGCCTCGCCGCCCTGTCCGCCGCAGGGGCTGAGGCGAAAGCGGTGATTAATGCGACTGCAGGCGGCGAAGTCCACCGCGCTGGTCACACCGGCCTGCATCAGGTGGTAGCCGAACAGCCGCTCCACCAGCGGCTGCGTCAGCGCCAATTGCTGGGACAGTATCTCCTCCCCCAGGGGGCTGGCAAACCAGCGGGACAGGGCCGGGCAGGACTGCTCCAGCGACGGGATCTCTGTACGCCTGCCCAATAGGGACTTCTTTGCCATGGCTTCTCCGACCGATTCCGAGTCCGTGTAAACCCAATTTTACTGATACCCGCACCAAACGAGACCAATGTTTTACCCTTCATCACATCCGGGGAACTTTTCCCACACCGCGATATCAACCCCTACCCTTCGTTCCGGCCTCGTCGCGGCGCGATTCATTGCACACTACCTTAATGGTATCGTTTCGACATCCAGATAGCGGCCTTGCAAAAATGCTCTCCATTTCCCCCATTCCAGCCTTCAGCGACAACTACATCTGGCACCTGGAACGCGACAGCGAACACTGGGTCGTGGACCCGGGCGACGCAAAGCCGGTACTCGGGGTACTGGGAGACAGCCCCCTGAATGGCATTCTGGTCACACATCACCACCTGGACCACACCGGCGGAATCGCCGAACTGAGCCGCCGCTACCGCTGTCCGGTATACGGCCCCGGCGCCATCGAAGGCGTCACCGAGGCGCTGACCGCGGGAGACCGCCGGGAAATCCTCGGCCTGCCCCTGGAGGTCATGGCCGTGCCGGGGCACACCCTGGACCACCTGGCACTACTACTCGAGGAAGCCGGGACAAACGGTGCGCCGCAGCGGCACCTCTTCTGCGGCGACACCCTCTTTGCCGCCGGTTGCGGCCGCCTGTTCGAGGGGACTCCCGCGCAGATGTACGACTCCCTGTCGAAGCTCGCCGCCCTGCCCCCGGAAACCCGCGTCTACTGTGCCCACGAGTACACCCTGGCGAACCTGCGCTTTGCCGAGGCGACCGAGCCCGGCAATGCCGCCATCCAGAACCGCATCGCCGAAGTGGAAGCGCTGCGCGCGGACAAGCGCCCCACCCTGCCCTCCACCATCGGCGAGGAACTGGCCACCAACCCTTTCCTGCGCTGCCATATCCCCGCCGTAGCCCGCCGCGCGGCCAACCACGGCGCCAACGGCGGCGTGGAGGACTCCAACGAGGTGGAGGTCTTCGCCAGGCTCAGGCGCTGGAAAGACAGCTTCTGAGAACCTGTTTGGACTCTTGCACAAAGCCCTGAAAGGCCGGGTGGGGTACCACTTTCCGGGACTGTCTGCGAGAGGGACCTCGCGGACAAGCCTCCAAGGATGGATTCACGGCGTGTACCGGAAAGTGGTACCCCACCCGGCCCGGCACCGGGGTCCGATTTCCGGAAGGCTTCAAACAGGCTCTGAGCGACCGCCCGTCCCAACTAGACGGCGATCCTGTCGATATTTTGTGCAAAAACTGTCCATTTCGCATTGACCGAAACTAACCGCGGTCTTTAGAATCAAACCATTACAACCAAAAGCCCAGGTGTATTACCAGATAACGCGCACAAGCGCATCCTGAGCCAGGAAATTAATAAACGTCTCGCGGACACACCCATGGTTCATAAAAGATTTGCCGTCGCCATACTGGCGGCCGCGGTGGGGGCCTGTGCGCAAATGCAGGAACAGAGCATCGCGCCCGGGATTCAACAGCCGCAGGGGGAAGAAACCACCGCGGTAACTACCGGCGGTAGCGACACCCTGAAACCGGCCGAGCGGGCCCTGCCACCGGTGGATATCTGGGATCGCCTGCGCCGCGGCTTCCGCCTCGACCGGCGTGTCGACCACCCCAAGGTAAAAGATTACATCGCCTACTTCTCGCGCAACGAGGGCTATATGGCCCGGGTTACCGAGCGTTCGCGCCGCTACATCTTCCATGTGGCGGAACAGCTGGAACAGGCCAACCTGCCCCTGGAACTGGCGCTGCTGCCCATCGTCGAGAGCGCCTACGATCCCTTCGCCTACTCCCACGCCCGCGCTTCCGGCATGTGGCAGTTTATTCCCGCCACCGGCCGCCACTACGGGCTGGACCAGAACTGGTGGTATGACGGGCGCCGGGATGTGGATGAGTCCACCCGCGCGGCGATCCAGTATTTCAGCTACCTGTCAACGCTCTTCGACGGCGACTGGGAACTGGTGCTGGCGGCCTACAATTCCGGCGAGGGCACCGTGAGCCGGGCGATCGAACGCAACCAGCGGCGCGGCCTGGGCACCAGTTACTGGGACCTCAAGCTTCCGCGCGAAACCCAGCGCTACGTGCCGCAACTGCTGGCCCTGGCGGAGGTGGTATCCCGCCCGGACTACTACCGGGTGCCCCTGCACCAGGTGGAAAACAAACCCTACTACGCCAAGGTGAATGTGGGTAGCCAGATTGACCTGGCCCAGGCGGCGGGGCTGGCCGGGATTGAAACCGAAGAACTCTACCTGCTGAACCCGGGCTTCAACCGCTGGGCCACGGACCCTAACGGCGACCATCGCTTGCTGGTACCGGTGGAAAAGCGGGAGACCTTTGAGGCCGCCCTGGCGCAACTGCCCGAAGACCAGCGCGTCACCTGGCAGCGCTACAAGATCACCCGTGGAGACACCCTCTCCACCATCGCCCGCCGCTACGAGACCAGTGTGGCCGCCATCCGCGAGGCCAACAAGCTGCGCGGCAACGACATTCGCGCCGGCAAGACCCTGCTGATCCCGAGCGCCTCCGGCCCCTCGGCCCAGTACGCCTACGCCCTGGACCAGCGCGTCAAGCGCCACCAGTCCTCCGGCAGTGGACCCAGGACCAGCTATACCGTGCGCCCCGGCGATACCCTCTGGGGCATAGCGCGCTCCCTCGGTGTCAGTGTGCGCCAGTTGGCCAGCTGGAACAAGATGGCGCCCGGCGACACACTCCGCCCGGGGCACAAGCTGGTGGCCTATGGCGGTAGTGACAACAGCAGCCGCACCACCCGCAAACTCTCCTACCGCGTGCGCAGCGGCGACTCCCTCTACCGAATCGCCAGCAGGTTCAGCATTGATATCGACGATATCCTGCGCTGGAACAAGATCAGCAAATCCAGCTACCTGAAGCCGGGCCAGCAATTGACACTGTTTGTCGACAGCGCGACCAGCGGCTGAGCGAAGCCCTGGACCCCAGAACGAAAAAAGCCCGCGCAAGCGGGCTTTTTTATTGAGGTGCGCCGGTCGGCGAGCGGTCTTCGCTGACCCCTCGCCACCAGCCACCCATCACTTCACTCGCCGAATTCGATATCGGCCTTGTCGGACAGGTACTTTTGTACCGCCGCCAGTTCCGCGTTGCCGCTGACCGATGCCAGTTGCTGCATCAGCGCGCGGCGCTGCTCGCTGCTCTGGCGGGACAGCTGGCCGGGGCGGACGTCGCGCAGCTTCAGCACGACCTGGTCCCCGTCGCTGGTGGCGAAGCTGGTCACGACGGGGCCGCGGGAGGTCGGCGCCGGCAGCGCAAACGCCTTGGCGATTATCTCGCCGCGCTCGCCGAAGCCGCCGCGACGGGTCTTGTCGCTGGTCTCCAGGGTCAGCGCCTCCGCCTCGGCCAGCTCAGCGAAGTCGCCGCCGGCTTCCAGCTGGTCTTTCAACTCCTGGGCCCGACTGGCGAGCTGCTCGCTGGCCTTGTCGCGCTTCAGGCGCTGGACTATCTGCTCGCGCACCTCCTCCAGCGGGTATGTACCGGCGGGCTTGTGCTCGGTCACCCGCAGCACCACCGCGTGGTTATCGCTGAGGTTCAGCACGTCGGAGGTGTTGCCATCCTCCTTCACTTCAGGAGCAAAGGCCGCGGCCACCACCTTGTCGTTGGCGGCAATACCCGCGCCCCCCTGGCGACTGAAGAGTTCGCTGGTCTGCAGTGGCACGCCCAACTCCTGCGCAGGCCCGGCAAGCGTATCGGCGTTGTAGGCGAGATCCGCCAGGCGCCCCAGAGCCGCGACAAACTCACGCTCCGCCTCGGCGTTGCGCAGCTGCGCCGTGATGGCGGCCCTGCGCTCCTCGAAAGTCGGCGGCTCGGCGTCCTCGACCTCCAGCAGCTTGATAAAGTGGGTGCCACTGTCGGTGGTCACGGGACCGGACACCTGCCCGACCTCCAGGGATGCCAGAGCCTCCTCGAATGCCTCCGGGAAGACGTCGCCGCCGGTGAAGCCCAGGTCGCCGCCCTCGTCGCGGGAACCCAGGTCGTCGGAATAGGTTTTCGCCAGCTCCGCAAACTCCTCCCCCGCATCCAGCTTGGCCCGCACCTCGTCCACCTTGTCCTGGTTGACCTCCTCCAACAGGATGTGGGCGGCGTGGCGGCGGGTTGCGGCGCTGAAACCGGCGACCTCCTGCTCGTACTGGGCGCGCACATCCTGCTCCGATACATCGATATTGCCGGCGAACAGCTCCGGCTTCAGCTCAATATACTCAACGGCCACCTGCTCCAGGCGCTGGAACTGGCCCTGGTTCTCCCGGTAGTACTGCTCGACTTCGCTATCGCTGACGGCCATCTCGTCCAGCAGCCCCTGGACCGGCAACAGGGTGTAATCGAAATCGCGCTCCTCCATGGAGACGGCCACCACCTGTTCGGCGTCGGCGCGGGTGGTGAAGGCACTGTCCGCCACGCTGTCGGCATATTGCTGCAGCACCAGGTCGCGCTCCATAATCTGGCGGAACCCTGCCGGGCTGTAGCCCATGCGGCGCAACGCATCCCGGTACAGCTGCGGATCGAATTTGCCGTTTACCTGGAAGCCCGGGATCTGCACCATTTCCCTGTCAACCGCAGTGGGGCTCATCACCATACCGCTATCCTGGGCGGCCTGGCGCATGACCGAGCTGGTTACCAGTTGGCGCAGAACCGGCTCGCGGAGCTGCGCATCACTCAGCAAATCCGCGGGGACGTTTTCACCGTACTGGCTCATAATCATATTGCGGCGGTTTTGGATCGCGCGCTGTAAATCCAGGTTGGTGATTTTCTCACCATTGACCTCGGCTACCGCATCGGCGGAACCTCCGCTGGCACCGGTGAAAAAATCGATTCCCCCAATGACCATAATGAAACCGAAAAGGGCTGCGAGGATAACCGCGGCGGTACCCTTCAGGTTGTCGCGCATGGACTGAAGCATGCTCAGCTCCGAAAAATTTACTCAATAACCAGATACACAAAATCACCGGGAGCGATTTTGGTCAGCTTTAGCTGCCCCGAAGGGGTGAGGGCCATGGATGGCCCGAAACAAAAAAGGCGCATCCGAGTGATACGCCTCTTCGAAGCTTCGGTTTTTCCCGCGAGGCTTCTTAATTTCCGTATGCCTTAATTTACGGCATCCTTCAGGGCTTTACCGGCCTTGAAGTTCGGGATTTTTGCAGCGGCGATTTCGATCGGATCGCCGGTGCGCGGATTGCGACCGGTGCGGGCGGCACGCTCTTTGACAGCAAAAGTGCCGAAACCTACCAAAGCAACCTGATCACCCTTTTTCAGGGCACCGGTAATGCTTTCTACCATTGCGTCCAGAGCGCGACCGGCGGCTGCTTTCGGAATGTCTGCAGATGCGGCAATCGCTTCAATCAGTTCGGACTTATTCACACTTAATCCCTCTGTTCTTTTCTAGATATGTTTTGGGTGCCCGCGTCCGGACACCGCTGCGTTCGAGTCTTGAATCGCCGGCAATTTGGGCGCCGGACAATAAGGCACGTGTTATACCAATTGGCCGATAGCGGGTCAAGGAACCATGCGGGTTTCCGGGCAGTTGGACAATTCTCCGGCAGCTTTTCTCCACAGGGAGATTATTTTTTAGCCGGAGTGAGCCGGGAGCCTCTGGCGACGCCCCGGCGACTGGTCAATGCGTATGCATAGAGCGTTGCGAGCGTTCCTCCGCCTGTTTTTGTAAAGCTGAGTACTCTTCGTCGGACAGGGACTCCGGTTTGTGCTCCAGGGCCACGTCCAGCACCTGATCGATCCATTTGACCGGCTTGATCACCAGGTCCTGCAGAATGTTGCCGGGGATATCCCTCAGGTCCCGCTCGTTGTCCGCCGGAATCAGTACCGTTTTGATACCGCCGCGGTGCGCAGCGAGCAGTTTCTCCTTGAGACCACCGATGCGCAAAACCTCTCCGCGCAGTGTGATCTCGCCCGTCATCGCCACCTCGGAACGTACCGGGATACCGGTGAGAACCGATGCCAGCGCGGTGCACATGGCGATACCCGCGGAGGGGCCGTCCTTGGGCGTAGCGCCCTCGGGAACGTGGATATGGATGTCCTTGGTTTCGTTGAAGTCCGGCGCTATGCCCAGTGCCTGCGCCCGCGCGCGCACCACCGTGAAGGCCGCCTGGATGGACTCCTGCATCACGTCCCCCAGGGACCCGGTCTTGATGATGCGCCCCTTGCCGGGTACCGCGGAGGACTCGATGCTGAGCAGCTCGCCGCCCACTTCGGTCCAGGCCAGTCCGGTGACGAGACCGATTTTGTTCTCTTCCTCGGCGCGACCGAAATCGTACTTGCGTACCCCGAGCAGGTCTTCCAACTGTTCGGGCTGCACCACCGCTTTGACGCTGGTCGACTTGCGCACATGCTCGGTCACCACCTTGCGGCAGATCTTGGCAATCTCCCGGTCGAGATTGCGCACACCTGCCTCGCGAGTGTAGTAGCGCACTATATCGCGCACGGTGTCGTCTGACAGCGCCAGCTCGTCTTCCTTGAGACCATTGGCCTTGCACTGTTTCGGCACCAGGTATCGCTGGGCGATATTCACCTTCTCATCCTCGGTGTAACCGGGCAGGCGGATCACCTCCATACGGTCCAGCAGGGGGCCGGGAATATTCATGGAGTTGGACGTGCACACGAACATCACATCGGAGAGGTCGTAGTCCACCTCCAGGTAGTGATCGTTAAACGATTTGTTTTGCTCCGGATCCAGCACTTCCAGCAGCGCCGACGCCGGATCACCGCGGTGATCCATCCCCATCTTGTCGACTTCGTCAAGGAGGAACAGCGGGTTTTTTACCCCGACCTTGGAAATTTTCTGGATCAGTTTACCGGGCAGCGAGCCGATATAGGTGCGGCGGTGGCCGCGGATTTCCGCCTCGTCGCGCACACCGCCGAGCGCCATGCGCACGTACTTGCGATTGGTGGCACGGGCGATGGACTGGCCGAGCGAGGTTTTGCCCACGCCGGGCGGCCCCACCAGGCAGAGAATCGGTCCCTTGACCTTTTTAACGCGCTTCTGCACCGCCAGGAATTCGAGAATGCGCTCCTTGACCTCCTCCAGTCCATAGTGGTCCTTTTCGAGGATCTCCTCCGCCTTTTTCAGGTCGTGGCGTACGCGGCTGCCTTGCTTCCAGGGCACGTTCAGCATCCAGTCGATATAGCTGCGCAGTACCGAAGCCTCCGCCGACATGGGGGACATCATCTTCAGCTTGCCCAGCTCCGCGCGGGTTTTCTTTTCCGCCTCGGCACTCATGCCCGCCTCGGCAATTTTTCTCTCCAGCTCCTCTATCTCATTGGGCTCTTCGGTGATCTCACCCAACTCTTTCTGAATGGCCTTCATCTGCTCATTCAGGTAGTACTCGCGCTGGCTCTTCTCCATCTGCTTCTTGACGCGGCCGCGAATGCGCTTTTCCACCTGGATCAGGTCGATTTCCGACTCCATCAGGCCCAGCAGGTGCTCGAGGCGCTCCTTGACGCTGGCGGTCTCCAGCAGCTCCTGTTTCTGCGGCAACTCCAGCGACATATGCGCGGCGATGGTATCGGCCAGGCGCCCCGGCTCGTCGATGCCGGACAATGAAGTGATGACCTCGTTGGGCACCTTCTTGCTCACCGAGACATACTGCTCAAATTGGGTCATGGCCGAGCGCACCAGTGCCTCGGCCTCCGCCTCCGGCAGCTCCGCGGTTTGCATCGGTTCCACGATGGCACGGTAGTGGCCATCGCCCTCGGTAACCTCGAGGATGTTGACGCGATTGCTGCCCTCCACCAGCACCTTGACGGTGCCGTCGGGCAGTTTGAGGAGCTGCAGCACACTGGCGACGGTGCCGACCCGATAGATGTCATCGGCGCCGGGATCATCTTCCGAAGCCTGCCGCTGTGCCACCAGCAGCACCTGCTTGTCGCTGCGCATTGCCTCTTCCAGCGCATCGATGGACTTCTCCCTGCCGACAAACAGCGGGATCACCATGTGCGGATAGACAACGACATCCCGCAGCGGCAGCAGCGGATATTCAAGTTTGGTATCGGATGGCTGATCCATAGAACTCCTCTCGGCCCGATAACTGGGTAATTGGCGCGGCATCTACTGCTGCTGTTGGAGATACAGTTTACTCTCGGCCGCCGCCTGTCAGTTGCTAGAGATGGGGGAGCGACGACCGGAATACAAGTCTAATCTAACGATGAATTTGTGCCGAGGCAGAGTGCGTCGTGCGCTCCGGAAAGCCATACCGAGCCCTGGCGCACACCCTGCACGGGGCCGAACACTCACTATCAACTGCCCCCTGATATCACTGGCAGCGCTCCAAATCATAAAAAAAGCCCCAAAATGGGGCTCTTCTCATTCGACCCTGACGGCTCAGTCTTCCGGCGCCGCCCTTTGCGGCTGGGATTCGTTCTCGTACACCAGCAGCGGCGCCGACTCCCCCTTGATGACCGCTTCGTCGATCACCACCTTGGCCACATTGTCCGTGGAGGGGATATCGTACATGGTCTCCAGCAACACCGACTCCATGATGGAGCGCAGGCCACGGGCACCGGTCTTGCGTTCCATGGCCTTGGCGGCGACAGCGTCCAGGGCGTCGGGGCGGAAATCCAGTTCCACACTCTCCATCTCGAACAGCTTGGCGTACTGCTTGGTCAGGGCATTGCGCGGCTCGGTCAGGATCTTGACCAGCGCGGGGCGGTCCAACTCATCCAGCGTCGCGGTCACCGGCAGGCGGCCGACGAACTCGGGGATCAGCCCGTAACGCACCAGGTCTTCAGGCTCCAGGTCGCGCAGTATTTCACCGAAGTTGGCTTTGCCGTCCTTGGACTTGACCTCGGCACTAAAGCCGATACCGCCCTTCTCGGAGCGGTCGCGAATCACCTTGTCGAGGCCGGCAAAGGCCCCGCCGCAGATAAACAGGATGTTCGAGGTGTCCACCTGCAGGAACTCCTGCTGCGGGTGCTTGCGCCCACCCTGGGGGGGCACCGAGGCCACGGTGCCCTCGATCAGCTTCAGCAATGCCTGCTGCACGCCCTCGCCGGACACGTCCCGGGTGATGGAGGGGTTGTCGGACTTGCGTGAGATCTTGTCGATTTCGTCGATATAAACGATACCCTGCTGGGCCTTCTCGACATCGTAGTCGCATTTCTGCAACAACTTCTGGATAATATTTTCCACATCCTCGCCCACGTAGCCGGCCTCTGTCAGCGTGGTGGCGTCGGCAATGGTAAAGGGCACATTGAGCAGGCGCGCCAGGGTTTCCGCCAGCAGGGTCTTGCCACTGCCGGTGGGACCCACCAGCAGGATGTTGGACTTGCTCAGCTCGACGTCTTCCTTGCCCTTGACACCGGTCTTGCTGCGCAGGCGCTTGTAGTGGTTGTACACCGCCACTGCCAGCACCCGCTTGGCACGCTCCTGGCCGATCACATACTGGTCGAGGATCTCGGTGATTTCCCGCGGTGTGGGCAAACGGCCCTCGGGGCCCTCAGAAGTCTCCTGCACCTCTTCGCGGATGATATCGGTGCACAGTTCGACGCATTCGTCACAGATGAAAACGGACGGGCCGGCGATCAGCTTGCGCACTTCCTGCTGGCTCTTGCCACAGAAAGAACAGTACAGCAGTTTGCCGTTGTCTTCTCCGCTGCTGTGGTCGGTCATCAAAATACTCCGTGGTCTTCGGCCAGTCCGGGCCCGTAGATATTACTTCTACAGCAAGATGCTGTCTTTTGGCGTTTTTTTCAAGCCCTTTGTGATCCGGCGGACCGGCGGCCCACCCAATTGCCCGCCATTTGCGCCACTGGAAGCTAAATTCTGTCGCCAGGGTAACTTACTTTTCCAAGGCCTGCCGGCGCGAGAGCACGTCGTCCACAAGACCGTACTCCCTGGCCTCGTCGGCGCTCAGGAAGTGATCGCGCTCTGTGTCGCGCTCTATATCGCTCACCGAGCGGCCGGCGTGGTGGGCCATCAGCTCGTTCAGGCGCTGACGGATCTTCAGGATCTCCTGGGCGTGGATATGGATATCGCTCGCCTGCCCCTGGGCACCGCCGCTGGGCTGGTGGATCATCACCCGGGAATTGGGCGTCGCGAAGCGCTTGCCACTGGCGCCGGCCGTGAGCAGGAAGGCCCCCATACTACAGGCCTGGCCGATGCACATGGTACTGACATCGGGCTTGATGAACTGCATGGTGTCGTAGATGGACATGCCGGCAGTCACGGAGCCGCCCGGCGAATTGATATACAGATGGATGTCCTTGTCCGGGTTTTCCGCTTCCAGGAACAGTAGCTGCGCCACCACCAGGTTGGCCATATGGTCTTCCACCGGCCCCACCAGGAAGATCACCCGCTCCTTTAACAGGCGGGAATAAATATCAAAAGAGCGCTCACCGCGGGCAGTCTGCTCCACCACAATGGGCACCAGACCACTGGCTGTCGGGTCAATCGATGATTGGGGTCTCTCGAGGGGATAGTCAAAACGCGCCATGGATACGTAGCTTCCTTCTTGTGGCGTATTAGGCAAACCGACCGGCGGGCAACGGGCGCCAGAGGCCAGAATTCGATCTTTCTGAGCTTAACCGGTCGGGCGCGATAAAGCCAGCCGGTAAAGTTTGGAGGGGAGAGGCGCGGCGGCCGCCAGGGTGCGGCCGCCGCCCAAGAGGATTAACCCTTGGGTCAACCCTGCTTCTGGGGTTTGATGACGTCGTCGTAGCTGCTCTGAACCTCTTCGACCTTGGCGGAATCGAGGACGAAATCCACCACCTGGTCTTCCAGCACGACAGACTCGACACCGGAAAGCAGCTCGCGGTTGCTGAAGTAGTACTCGACCACCTCTTCCGGCTGCTGGTAGGTGGAGGCCAGCTCTTCAACTTTGGCCTTGACGCGATCGGCATCCACGGAAATCTTGTTCTGCTTGACGATTTCGCCAACCACCAGGCCCAGCACTACGCGGCGCTTGGCCTGGTCTTCGAACATGGTATCCGGCAGCATGCGCTCCGCATCTTCCATTTTGATCTGGCCGCCGAACTGCTGCACCATCTGGCCGCGCAAGGCGCGAACCTCACCGGCCACCAGTGCGGACGGCAATTCCACCTGGTGCTTCTCGAACAGCTGGTCCATGATCTGGGTCTTGACCTTGTTCAGCGCCGCATTTTTGAGCTCGCGCACCATGTTGCTGCGCACTTCCTCGCGGAACTTCTCCTCGCCGCCCTCTTCCACGCCATAGCTTTGGAAGAAAGCTTCGTCCAGCTCAGGCAGTTCCGGCTTCTCGGAGGCGGTAACCTTGATATTGAAGGTCACTTCCGCGCCGCGCAGCTCTTCCGCCTGGTAGTCTTCCGGGAAGGTCACTTCAATGTCCTTCTCCTCGCCCGGCTTCATACCCAGGATGCCGTCTTCGAAGCCCGGGATCATCTGCCCGGAGCCCAGGACCAGCTTGTGGCCTTCTGCCTTGCCGCCGTCGAACTCCTCGCCGTCCTTGCGGCCGACAAAGTCGATGGTCACGCGGTCGCCGCTCTGCGCCTTGCGCTTGGTCTCTTTCCAGCCGGATTGCTGCTTGCGCAGCACGTCGATCATATTGTCGACATCTTTATCGGTCACTTCGGCGACTGGGCGCTCGACACCGATCAGCGCCAGGTCCACCAGTTCAACTTCCGGGTAAACCTCGAAGGTCGCCACGTATTCCAGATTCTCGCCGGGCGCAGTCTGTTTGGCCTCAATGCTCGGCTGGCCGGCCGGCTTGACCTGCTCCTTCTGCACCGCCTCGTAGAAGGAACGGCTCATCACCTCCCCCAACACTTCCTGGCGCACACCGGCACCGAAACGCTGGCGAACAACTTTCAGCGGCACCTTGCCTTTGCGGAAGCCGTTTACGCGGACGTTCCTGGCGGCCTGCTGAAGGCGCTTGTCCACCTCTTTATCGACGATTTCCGCCGGCAAATTGACCGTTAAACGACGCTCCAGGCCGGAAGTTGTTTCGATGGAAACCTGCATGTTGATCCTCGTGAGACTCTTCTGTACTCGCGCCGCAGCGCCTTACACTTTGCTTTGCGCCCCGCCCGACCGGCCGACGCCAAATACAAACAGCCCGCACCTTGCCCCAAAGGGGCAGGCGGCGGGCTGCGAAATCCTTGGTGGGGACGGGGAGACTTGAACTCCCACACCTTGCGGCACCAGAACCTAAATCTGGCGTGTCTACCAATTCCACCACGTCCCCAAAATCCACCTCGACGCTAACCTATTGATATTTCTGCAATTTACCGCAAAAACAGCGTGGCCCGGCGACGAGGGGAGCAGATTGTGCCACAGGCGGTGGGGGGCTTCAACGTTCAGAGGGCTGAGGACGGAAGACAGGGAGCAGACCGCCCGGATCCGTAGGTTGGGGCGAGCCCCGCCCGCGGCGAACAAAGGCGCCCTCGAGCGGGATCCCGAAACAGACTACACCCGCTCGAGAATGGTGGTAATCCCCTGCCCCAGCCCGATACACATGGTGGAGACACCCAGGTCGCCACCTTCGTTCTGCATTACGGACAGCAGGGTGCCGGTGATGCGCACGCCGGAACAGCCGAAGGGGTGGCCCAGGGCGATGGCGCCGCCGTAGAGGTTCACCTTCTCGTCCATCTTGTCGAGCAGCTGCAGGTCCTTCAGTACCGGCAGCGCCTGGGCGGCGAAGGCCTCGTTCAACTCCACTTTATCGATGTCGTCGATACCGAGACCGGCGCTCTTCAGCGCCTTCTGGGTGGAGGGCACCGGGCCATAGCCCATGATGGACGGGTCCACACCGGCGAGCGCCATCTCGCGCACCTTGGCGATGGGCGTCAGGCCCAGCGACTTGGCGCGCTCTGCGGACATGACCAGCATCGCGGAAGCGCCGTCGGTGATCTGCGAGGAAGTCCCGGCGGTGACCTGGCCGTGCTTGGGATCGAAAGCCGGTTTCAGCTGTGCCAGGCCCTCGACGGTGGTGTCCGGGCGAATGGTCTGGTCGGTCTCCACCAGGACGGGCACGCCGTCGTCGTCGTGGCCCTCGATCGCGATGATCTCCCGGTTGAATTTTCCCTCTTTGGTCGCCGCGGCGGCCCGCTGGTGCGAACGGGCACCGAACTCGTCCATCTGCTGGCGCTGGATGCCGTGCATCATCGCCAGGTATTCGGCGGTCATGCCCATGGAGCCGGCGGCCTTGGCCATATGGCGGCCCAGCATCGGATTGGGGCTCACGTGCTCCATCATGTTCAAGTGGCCCATATGCTCGACACCGCCCACCACGTAGACGTCGCCCAGGCCGGCGCGGATATTGGCCGCGGCGGTGTGCAGCGCGGACATGGAGGAGCCGCACAGGCGGTTGACGGTCTGCGCCGGAATGGTGTGCGGCAGGCCGGCGCGCAGCAGGATAAAGCGCGCCACATTGAAGCCCTGCTCGTCCCGCTGCATTACACAGCCCCAGATCAGGTCGTCGATCTCGGTGGGATCCAGCTTGTCGTTGCGCTGCAGGAATTTTTTCAGCAGTTCCGCGGACATGTCGTCGGCGCGCACATGGCGGTAGACACCGTTCTTGGAACGCCCCATGGCCGTGCGCGCGTAGTCGACGATTACGGCATCTCTAGGATTTAAACTCATCGCATTTCTCCATTGTCTCTGTAGGAGCGGCGGGGCGGCCATCCGCCCATGGCCGCGATCGTTGTTTGCCAGCAGCGTGGGCCGCTCCTACAGGGAGCTATCAGTTGGTTTCGTAATAGGTCTCGCCGCTGGCGGCCATTTCACGCATGCGCCCGGTGGGCTTGTACAATTCACCCAGGTCGGCGTGCTTGTCGGCCAGCTCTACAAAGGTCTTCATTCCCATATTGTCCAGCCAAGCGAAGATGCCTCCGCGGAAGGGCGGGAAGCCGATGCCATAAATCAGCGCCATGTCGGCCTCGGCCGGAGACTCGACAATCCCTTCCTCCAGACAGCGCGCCAGCTCGGTGGCCATGGGCACCATCATGCGCTCGATGATTTCGATATCTTCGAACTCGCGGCGCTCGGCAACATGGGGCTTGAGCAGTTCGTAGGACTCCTCGGCGGCCACTTTCTTGGGCTTGCCTTTCTTGTCCTCTTCGTAGTTGTAGAAACCCTTGCCGTTTTTCTGGCCGTATCGCTCGGCTTCGTACATGACGTCGGAAGCGGCCTTGAAGGATTTGCCCATGCGATCCGGGAAACCTTCCGCCATGACCTTCTCCGCGTGCACGCCGGTGTCGATGCCCACAACGTCCATCAGGTAGGCCGGCCCCATGGGCCAGCCCCAACGTTCCATGACCTTGTCGATCTGCTGGAAGTCGGCGCCGTCGCGCACCAACATGGCGAAGCCGGCAAAATAGGGAAACAGAACCCGGTTGACCAGGAAACCGGGGCAGTCGCGTACGACGATGGCCTTCTTGCCCATCTTGTTCGCGTAGGCCACCACGCGGGCGATGGCGCTGTCGGAAGTCTTCTCACCGCGGATCACTTCCACCAGCGGCATTTTGTGCACCGGATTGAAGAAGTGCATACCGAGGAAGTTTTCCGGGCGCGACAGCGGCTCGGCCAGGGAATCGATGGAAATAGTAGAGGTGTTGGAAGCGATGACAGTATCCTCGCTCACCTTGGTTTCCACCTCTTTCAGCACCGTGTGCTTCACCTTCGGGTTTTCCACCACCGCCTCGACCACGACATCGACGTCGTCGAATCCATCGTAGCTCAGGGTGGGCTCGATGCGGTTCAGGGTTTCGCCCATATTCTCCACGGTCATGCGGCCGCGCTCGACCAGTTTGGACAGCAGCTTGTTGGCCTCCTTCAGGCCCAGATCGATGCCCTTCTGGTCGATATCCTTCATCTTGATCGGCGTACCCTTGTAGGCAGACTGGTAGGCGATGCCGCCGCCCATGATGCCGGCCCCCAGTACAGCGGCGCGCTCGATTTTCTTGTCGGCCTTCTTTTCCCAGCCTTTGGCCACCTTGCCGATCTTCTGGTCATTCAGGAACAGGCCCACCAGGGATTTGGCGGTGTCGGTCTGCGCACAGAAGATGAATTGCTGCTGCTCGATCTTCAGAGCCTCGTCGCGGTCTACCTTGTAGCCCTGCTCGATCGAGGTCACCGCGGCGACCGGAGACGGGTAGTTCTTGCCAGCCTGGGCGCCGACAAATGCCTTGGTGGTAAAGAAGGCCATCAGGGCTTCGGTGTCGTTCAAGGGGATCGGGGATTTCTTGATTTCGCGGCGGGACCGGTAGTCCAGTTCGCCGTCGATGGCGCGGCCGAGCAGTTTCAGCGCGGCGTCTTTCAGTTTGTCGGCGGGCACCACCGCGTCCACCGCGTGTGCGGCCAGGGCGGCATCCGGCTTCTGCTCCTTGCCGGCGGCGATCCACTCGGCGGCCACATCCACACCCACGAGGCGCGGCAGGCGCACTGTGCCACCCCAGCCTGGCATCAGGCCGAGCTTCACTTCCGGCAGTCCCACTTTGGCCTGGTCGCTCATCACGCGGAAATCACAGCCGAGGCAGACCTCGAAACCGCCACCCAGCGCATAACCGTTGATGGCGACGACACTCGGTACCGGCAGGTCTTCGAGGCGGTTAATGTTCTCGTTGTTCTGACCCATCAGGTCCGCGATGCCCTCCGGGCCCGCGGAGAAGGCGCCACCGAACTCGGTAATGTCGGCGCCGACGATAAACACACCCTTGCCACTGGTCAGCAGCAGGCCCTTTACGCCATCCGCCGCCTCTATGGCGTCCAGCGCCTGGGAAAACTCTGCGACCGCCTGGCGATTGAATTTGTTGACGGACTCGCCCTGCAGGTCGAAATGGAGCTCGGCAATGCCGTTGTCGAGCATCTGCACCGCGAGCGCTTTGCCACTAAATAACATGGATTGACCTCACTTTTTCGGGGCCTGGAACCTTGGCCCGGGGTCGGAATTGTTGTGTGACCGAGGGCCCGGCGCACCCGCACGAAGCGGTGACGCAAAAGCCCATTGCGGTCAACCAGCCCTAGTATAGCCAGATTCAAACGATTGTTTGAATACTATTTGTTACAAATCGAATGGCACCTGAGCCCGCGAGCCAGGACCGGGGATCACAAATTCACCAGCCGTGGCCGGTTGCGGGAGGGGACTGGGCAAGTCTATATGCACCAGGCCGGCGAATCACCACACTGGCGCCACCTGCCTCCAATACCCGTACGGCGGAAGGAAAGGGTGGTACCCCACCCTGCTCCGGCACGAAGGCCGGTTTTTCGAAGATCTCAAACAGGTTCTTACACGCTTGGAGGAGAATTGGCACTGACCAGGACACAGTCACAGTCGCCGGTATTGCGGAAGCGATGTGGCCGGCGGCTGTTGAAATAATAACCGTCGCCCGGCCCCAGCACCGCTACTTCCGCCCCCACGGTCACCTCCAACTGCCCGGACACTACGATGCCCCCCTCCTCACCCTCATGGCTGAGAAGTTCCGGCCCGGTGTCCTGCCCTGGTGGATAGATCTCGTGAAGGATGGACATCTCCCGCTTGCCATTGGTAGCGCCCAACAACCGGTACTCGATCGGCCCGGTGCCAACATTGGGCATTTCCTCCGCGCGAAAGAACACTTGTGGATTATCGTCGAACTGCAGCGTGAAGAATTCCGCCAGCGACATGGGAATGCCGTCCAGCACTTTTTTCAGGGAACCGATCGAGGGGCTGACGCGCCCCTGCTCAATCAGGGAAATGGTGGCATTGGTCACACCTGCGCGCTTGGCCAACTCGCGCTGGGACAAGCCGTGCATCTTGCGCACCGCCTTCAGCCGCGCGCCGACATCGTCATTGCCCCTGGCTTCCGGCGGCTGGATAACCGATTCCATGCTCATGGGTAGTGGTCAGTGGTTGGTGAATAGTGGGTAGTGTGCCGCAAATCTTGCACCATTGACCACTCGCCACCGGCCACCCTCAGACCATATCGTCGAATGGGTTGACGCTCGGCAACTCGACCGCCGGAATGCCCGGCAGCGCAACCCGCTCGACGGACATCTCTATCGCACTCTCCTCCACCAACCCCTCGCCGAAGCGGTAGATGGCGTTCAGGTCACCGCGGCTGGCCTGCGCGTCGTAGGCCAGGGACCGCTCGGTCACCACCTCGTTGCGCTTGCGGTAGCCCGCCAGCGCCTTTTCGCCGTGGCGCCTGGCCAGCATGCGCCGCACCAGGTGCGGCGCCAGCACGCTGGCGGTGGCATTGTTGCCGCCGAAACCCTTGGAGTTCAGGAAGGCCACATCCAGGGATTCCGGATCCCGCTCACTGTGCTGCAGGGATATGTCCAGGTGCTCGCGGTGCACATCGTCCGCCAACCGGTCGATGGTGGTGATGCCGGGCAGTATGCCGCGATCGAAGACGCCCAGGCTGGCGATCAACTGGTCGCCGCTGGCGGCGGCCACTGTATGCCCAAGGTAGGCCTTGACCGCGCACACCGGCCAGCGCTCGATGCCGAAGGCGCCGGCCAGGCGGTCGAAAATCGCCGACTCGGTCACCCGGTTCTGCGGCGTACTGGAACCGTGCGCCTGCACGAAGCTGCGCCGGCACAACCCCTCGTCACCGACAATGGCGCGGGCCTCCGCCATGGCCCGGGCCACGGTCAGGTAATTTCCCGGTCCCGGCGCGGAGATGGATTTCTTGGTGCCATCCGCGTTGACGAACACATTGGCCACGGCGCCGTGCACCGTCGCCCCCAGCTCCAGCGCCAGCGCGTCGTCCATCAGGATCGCCCACTGGCTGCCCTCGCCCAGGGTGAAACCGCAGTTGTCGCCGAAGGGGCGACTGGCGCGGCGGTAGTCGACCTCGCCAGGGAAGATCTTGCGCAGACCGTCGACATTCGCCAGCGCGCCCATCGTGGTGTATCCGTCCACCACCTCCGGAACCAGCGGTGCCTCGGCGGCACCGACCACGGCGACGCGGGCGCGGCCGCAACGGATGTCCTCCACCGCCGCGCGCAGGTTGTATAGGTAGGTGGCACAGGCGCCAGCCACGGCACCGGTAGTGCCGACACTGCCGAGCACATAGGCGTTGACGAAGTCCGCCGGCATGCTGGTCAAACCCAGCGCGAGTTGCTTGGAGCTGACCCGGTTGCCGCGCAGGCGCGACTGCAGCAGGCCGCCGTTGCCATAGGGATCCAACTGGCTCATGGCCGAGCTGGCGTACACCGAGATTTTGTCCGGACCGGCGGCGGTCACGACCGTATCCCAATCGATACCCAGGGACTGCACCGCATCGGAGGCCCCCAGGATCGCCAGCTGCAAGCCGCGGGGATGAAAGCGGGAATTGTACTGCTCCCCCGGCTCGAATCCGGTGGGCAGTTGGCCGGCGGAGGCCACCGGTATCTCCCGGTAGCTGTCCAGCATCACCGAAAGACTGCTTGTGCGCACGCGCACACGGCCGTCGCCGAGGGATTCCACCTGCCACTCCGCCGGCAACGGTTCCGGCAGTTGGCGCGCGGACATCTCGAAGGTCAGGCCTTCGACGCTGCTCAGTTCCGCCGGCTGGTGGAAGTGACATTTGCGGTAGTCGTAGAAACGCTGCTCCAGCTCCCGCACCAGGGTACCTTCCAGCACCTGCCGCTCCAGAGCCGCGTCCAGCGCGCCGACGGCATCCGCGCCGGTGCGCAGCCCCATCAGTGCCGCCAGGTCAGACAGGGTGTCGATGCGCTCAGCGGCACTGAGCTTGTCCAGTACCAGGCGGCGATAACCGCGGTGGAAGGAACTGCGACCGGCGGGATTGAAACCGCCGAAGGCGGTGATTACGGGAAGGCGCTGCATCCTGACCTCCAGCAAAACGCTGAGAAATTGCTAAATCCGAGTGACGGTCAGTGTAGGGGGTGGCGATTCGGCCGGGTTATGGGCATACTGGCCAGCAAAATTGAGTTTCTGGCCATGGGCGCCGTAGCCTCCGCAGAGATGTAATGCGAACAGTCACCTTCCTCCTGATAGACCAGATGCTGGCAACCGGCACCGTGCTGCCACTGGAAATGCTGCGCGGCGCCGAGAGCCGCGCCCGCGTCGAGGGCGATTCTCCCCCGATGCGCCTGATTACCGCCAGCCTGGACGGGTCCCCGGTCAGCACCAGCTCCGGCTTTTCGTTCACACCCGACCTGGCACTGGCGAATGCCCCGAACAGCGACCTCATTTACATCCCCGCCCTGTGGCGCAACCCGCGCCCGGCGCTCAGGCGCAGCGGGGACCTGCTGCAATGGCTGCGCCGCCAGGCCGAGGCCGGTGCGGCCATCAGCGCGGTGGGCACCGGGGTCTGCTTCCTGGCCGAGGCCGGGCTGCTGGACGGCAAGCCCGCCACCACCCACTGGCACTATTTCGAGCGGTTCGCCACAGACTATCCACGGGTCAAACTGAAACGCCAGTATTTCATCACCCAGGCGGACAAACTCTTCTGCGCCGCCAGCGTCAACGCACTGGCGGATGTGACTGTCTACCTGATCCGCCAGCTGTACGGCCCTTCCGTCGCCAGCCATGTGGAGCGCAATTTCTCCCACGAGATACGTCGGCCTTTTGAGGAGATCGCCTACTCGGAGGGCGCGGTGCACCTGCACCCGGATGAGGAGATAGTGCAGTCGCAGACCTGGCTGAAGGAACACTGCAGCGAGGAGATCCGCCTGAGCGAGGTCGCCGGCCATTTTGACATGAGTGTGCGTTCCTTCAACCGCCGCTTCAAGCTCGCCACCGGACAGACGCCGCTGCAATACCTACAGAATGTGCGCGTGGATATGGCACGGGAGCTACTGCAGTCGAGCAACCTTTCCGTCAACGAAATTGCGGAGAAAGTCGGCTACCAGGATATGGGCCACTTTACCGCGCTATTCAAGAAATTCCTGTCGACCACGCCGAGCGAATACCGCACCACGGTGCGGGCGAAACTGTTTCGGGTGAATACCTGATTCAGAATGCGGAATACGGAATGCGGAATGCGGAATGCGGAATGCGGACAAAATTATAGGGCGGACAAAGTACAGTGCGCCCAGCTTCCGTGCCGGCAATTATTCTTTGCGCAAAAAAATGACGTCGCTATCGGCAAACTGCAGCTCCGCCGAAAGGAAATCCGCCAGCCAGCGGAAGGTCTGCGCACTGAAAAAACAGACATGAGTGGGATCGCGGATATAGTGCCAGTTGGCGAAGCGCTCCGGCGAGATCACCAGCTTGGTCATCAGGGCCAACAGGCCGCCGGGACGTAGGCGCTCCCACAGGCGCTGCAACGCCTTGCCCGGCTCGGACAGGTGCTCCACCACTTCGGTGGAAACGACAAAATCGTACTCCACCTCCAGCGCGCCGCTGTTCGGTACATAGTGGGGATCGAACAGCTCCACCCGGTGGCCCGCCTCGGCCAGCATTGCCGCCAGCAGCGGCGCGGAACCGCAGCCGAAATCCAACCCCTCGCTGTGCGGCGGCAATTCATTCAGCAGCGGTACGGCGCAGCGGCCCAGGAAACGGCGATAGCCGGCGTCCTCCAGCGAATTCTCATGCAGGTCGTAATAGGCCCGCTCCTCCGCGGGCGCGAGATGAAACTCACGGGGCACGAACACCAGCGAGCAGCAATCGCACTGGTAATAGCGGCGAAACTTGTCACGGTGGTAAGGCTGTGCCGCCCCATGGCGGCACAGTGGACAACGGTCGGACAAATCATTCGAGCCATCCATGGCTCTCACCCTTCGGGCAGCCTTCGGCTGTGCATCACTGCTGGTCCGGCCGCTCCAGGTATTCACGGCGCCGTCGGCCCTGCCGTTTTGTCAGGCGGCCGCAGTTTTGGACTTGTCGTCCTCACTACTATGCTGCAGCAGGTTACCCTCGGTGATTTCAATTTTGCGCGGCTTCATCGCCTCGGGAATTTCGCGCACCAGCTCGATGTGCAGCAGGCCGTTGGCGAGCTTGGCATCCGTCACCTTGACGTGGTCCGCCAACTGGAAACGCCGCTCGAAATTGCGCGCCGCAATGCCGCGGTGCAGGAAATTGCGCTGCTGATCTTCCGGTCTCCTGCCGCTCACGGTCAGACGATTCTGCTCCACCTGGATATCCAACTCGGCCTGCTCGAAGCCGGCCACCGCCATGGTGATGCGATAGCTGTCCTCGCCGGTCAACTCGATATCATAGGGCGGGTAGCTGGGCTGTTTCTGCTCACTGGTGATCATCGCATCCAACAAACTCGCCATGCGGTCAAAGCCGATTGCGGAGCGGTAAAGGGGAGTAAAGTCTAGGTTACGCATTGTCATATCCTCAATTCAGAGCAATATTAAAGTTCGCCCGTCCGAAGACCGGGCAGTTGGGGAGCCACCTCTGTTCGGAGCCTGCCTCCCGTAACAGGTAGATATGGACTTAAGACAGGATTTCAAGAGCCGGGGAAAATTTTTATGCAGACCAGGCGTTGGGAAGTTGGAGAAGAGGTTTCACGACTGTTTATCGGCATCCGCCCGGACAAGCGCACGCAGCAGTTCCTGGACGGACTGGTCAGCCAGTGCAGGCAGCAGATGGGATCGGACAAGCGCGGCCGGGTACGCTGGACCAGCCACTCAAACAGGCACCTGACCCTGGCCTTCCTCGGGGAGACTCCCGACAGGCTGATCCCGCAGCTCGAGGAGAAGTTGGCGCAAATTGCCACCACCCTGCCCCCCTGCAGCGGGCGCATCGTCTCCCTGAATCCCTTTCCGCAGCGGCGCTCGCCCCTGCTGGCGGCGGAACTGCTGACCAACCCGGCTCTGGACAGGCTGCACGGGCAGTGCCGGCACCTGATGGCAGACCTGGGCATGAAGCCGGAGAGCGCGGCCTACCGCCCCCACATCACCCTGGCCCGCAGCAAGCGCGGCTTTACACAAATGGAGCCGGTGATGCTGGACCACACCCTGCCGGTGGACAACATAGTCCTCTACCAGAGCCACACAGCCCCGGGCGGCAGCCAGTACCTGCCCCTGTTCGAAGCCCAGTTAAGCGGCGGGCAGAAACAACAAGGCCCGCTATGAGCGGGCCTTGAAGGAAGGGTCACTTGAGTTGCGACAGCACATATTCCGGATACATCACCAGGCGGGGCCGGGACAGGCGCCGCGCGTCGAAAATAAACACGTACCGCACACCATCGTCGTCGTCCGGAATGGTGCGGCGGAACTTCCAGGTGTTGATCTTGTAAGTCTGGTGCCCAGCTTCAACCGGTGCCACCAGGCGGTACTGGTTGTGGCCCAGGAATTCGAACGGAAGGGCCTCGCCGCGGGAGGACTTCAACTCCAGGTTGCGGAAGGTGTGCTTGCCTCCGTCGCTATCGTCCGCCAACAGCTTATCCAGGCGGGCGCGCTCGCGCTTGACATATTCCACGAGTTCCTCATCCACCTCGCGCCCGGCCTTCCGCTCAGCCTCGGGGGCAACCTCGGGAGCGGTCTCCTCCGGCGCGACCTTGATGGCGGCCACCGCCGGCGGCGCCAGCTTCGGTTTGCTTACCGGGGCGGCATTGCGGGTCGCGGCGGCAGCACGCTGCGTCGCTTCCGCCTTGACCAGCATGTCGGCGACCATCTGGTCCACCTTCTCCTGCTGGGCCGATATACGCCCCTCGACCTGGGAGATCGCCTTGCGCTCTCCATCCAGCTGCCCCTGCAACTCATCGTAATTTCCCTGGATGAATTCCACCCGACGGCTGCGGCTGTCCACACCCCGCTCCGCCATTGCAAAGCCGTGTTTGGCCTTGTTCAACTGGCGCTCGGTGTCTGAGTCGGCCTTCTGTTGATGATCGAGCTCCGCCTGCTTCAGCTGGCGACGACTCTCCTCGTAGTGTTGGCGGGCCTTATCCAGGGATTCCTTGGCCCGCTCCAGCTTGTACTCATAGGAGAGCAGCTCATTCTCAATGTCCTCGACTTCAACCATCCGGTTTTCGAGCGACTGCTCCATGCGAGCCAGTCGATTCTTCTCCGCCGTCAAGGACGCCTGCGTCTGCGCCGCAGCCCCTGCCCCCCAGAAAACCACAAGCCCCGCCAGCAAGAGCGAGCCGTACCGCGTTACCGCCATAGCAAAGAACCCATTACTCGGTTTTTTAGTGTTCATAGAAAACTCGCTCGGAGATCAATTTTTATACAGTTCCTAACGAAACCGCCGTGCGAATCGATAATTCTACGCAGCCACCCGCTATCCGGCAATGACTCCATGGCCAAAGATCGTTCACAGTCGACAGATTCCCGACTGCTTTCCGCCTCATTTCAGTGCAATAACAGCCCCGCGAATTTTTTGTGACATTTTACCTTCACAGCGCTTGATTTTTTTCTGTGCGCAAGCATTATGGGTAGCAGGGAGAAGATCGCTGGACTCAGTGGAAATCCGGCCCGGACGTAAAACACCCTCAGCTGTTCAGTCAGCAAACACTCGTTGCGTTCCCGGCGCTCCGCTCATCCACTCGCAGCCCCGTCTGCTCCCTCAAGGGCGCCCTACCTTTCTTTTCAGCAAACCGCACCTGCGGCCTGCATGGTTTCTTTTAACCGGAGGTATTTGCCCATGAAATCTGCGCCCAACGATAACATTGTGTTCCGCGATATCGATAAATCCGCCGCCCTGGCCACCACGGTATCGAAGAAGTTACATAAACTGGAACGTTATTGTGGCGACATCATACAGAGTCGGGTCGTTCTCGAGGCCCCCCATCAACACAAGAGCAAAGGCAAGCAATTCAAGGCTTCCGTCGAACTTGCCCTCAGCGGCAACCCCCTGACCATCAGCAGTGAAAATGAATCCATCCATCGCGCAGTAAGTGACGCCTTCGCGTCCGCCGAACGCTGCCTGAAAGAACGCAGCGAACGCCGCAAGGCACAGCGCCACCAGGCGCTCTGCACAGCGGAAATGGAATAAGAGAAAAGAAGGACCGGTGAATGGCGGTGCGGCAGCACCGCCTTTTTTATTTCCCTGTATCAGGCGACCGGCGTGCGCATCGTCACGAACTCTTCGGCCGCAGTCGGGTGGATACCGACGGTCTGGTCGAATACCTTTTTGGTGGCGCCGGCCTTCAACGCAACCGCCATGCCCTGGATGATCTCCCCGGCATCGGGCCCCACCATATGTACCCCCACCACCTTGTCGTTGCTGGAATCCACCACCAACTTCATCAGGGTGCGTTCATCCCGGCCGCTGACAGCGTGGCGCATGGGCCTGAACTCCGACTTGTAAACCACCACTGGGATAGCTGAGTCCCGCGCCTCCTCTTCCGAGAGCCCGACTGTGCCGATATTCGGCTGGCAGAATACGGCGGTGGGAATGTTGTTGTAGTCCATCTCGGTCAATTCACCGGTCTGCCAGTGCTTCACCAACGCCATGGCTTCCGCCAGGGCCACCGGTGTCAACTGCGGTTCCCCGGTGACATCCCCCAGCGCATAGATGGAGTGCACGCTGGTGCGGAAGTTGTCGTCCACGGAGATTGTGCCGTCCCTGTGCAGCACCACCCCCAGCTTTTCCAGGCCGAGCCCCCTGGTATTGGCCATGCGCCCGGTGGCGTAGAGCACTGCGTCCACCTCCAGGGCAGAGCCGTCCCCGGCTCGCACCGACAGGCTGCCGTCCCCCTGTTTTTCAATCGCCTCGATGCGGTGATTGAAGTGTAACTGCGCGCCCTTCTTGCGCATTTCATCGCGCACGAAGTTGCGAATATCCCGGTCGAAACCGCGCAAAAAGAGCTCCCTTCTGTAAGAGAGGTGGGTCTCGGCACCCAGGCCGGCGAAGATTCCCGCGAACTCCACCGCGATATAGCCGCCGCCGACAACCAGTATGCGCCGCGGGAACACCTCCATGGAGAACACCTCGTTTGAGGTCATCACATACTCGCGCCCGGGAAACGCCGGTACATAGGGCCAACTGCCGGTTGCCACCAGGATACGTTTAGCCGAATAGTTCCGCCCGTTGACAGTGACGCAGTGCGGATCTTCGATGTTCGCGCGCCCGTCGATCACAGTCACACCGGCACTGCCGAGGAGGTTGCGGTAAATACCGTTCAATCTCGCCACCTCGCGGGCATTGTTGTCGCGCAGCGTCTGCCAGTCGAATGCCGCCTCCCGGTTTTGCCAGCCGTAGGCAACCGCGTCCTCGAATGCCTCGCTGTAACCACTGGCGTAGACGAACAGCTTTTTCGGCACACAGCCGACATTGACGCAGGTGCCGCCCATATAACGATCTTCCGCCACCGCTACCCGCATGCCGGCCGCAGCGGCCATGCGCGCTGCGCGAACACCGCCGGAACCGGCCCCGATAACAAACAAGTCAAACTCGAATTCGGCCAAAACCAACTCCTACTGTGAATCACGACTGCCACTCAAGCGTGGCGACTGTAAAAAAAATCATCAAATTGCCGACCTTTCGACCAATTTGATTTGACGGGCAATCGACAAAAATTCAATCGGTACAATAATGACAATTTTTCACGTAATATCCGTTGACATCTATTTCCGCTTTCGATATCCATGTGATGCGCATCACAAAAGCGGTCTATTGACGAAACAACAGGAAGCTTTTAATCAAAAATAACCTTCAACAAAAACAACAAGAAGCCTTTGTAAAAACAACAAATCAGTAGGCAAGAAAAATGGACTCCCTTCCCTCTACTATCCAGAGAACCCTGTGGCTTGTATGCCTGCTGCTTGCCAGCGGCGTGAGCAGTGCCAAAACCCACCCCTCGTACCTGTCCCAGGAATACTGTGACAGCCTGGTAGAGCAGTTTGTCGACTCCGGCATGCGCAGCCTGGACAAATACATCAACGAGCATTTCAGCCCGGAGTACAAGGGCGGTATTCGCAATACAATCCACTTCCTTGAGCAGCGCTCGGCCTGGCTCAACGAGTGCAACGACTACCTGCTCGACACCGGGAAAAGCCATGTCTTCTACAGCGACAAGACCACCCGGGAAATCTTCGCGGCCATGGACGCCCTCGCCAAGGAACTGCAACATGTCCGCGAGGGTGTCGAGTATCGTGACGATGCCGGCAACGACAATCCCACGCCCTTCATCAAGCGCCGTTACGAAACCCTGGCCCAGTTGGTGGACCAGCACCATACGCGCATGCTGATGAAAAAGCAGTTCCAGTAATTGAAGCCTCCCGCCCTGCCGCCACTCCCGGGTACCGCCGCAGGGTTAACGCCACTGCGGTGACGGCAACGGGCTTTGTGCTGATCGGTCCAATCCTGGACAACCTTATTCCCTGTCCCGCCGGGGGCCGGCGGCGTGGCGCGAACGGGAACCGGAGGGCGTGCCTCTATAGATCCCCGCCGCCATGCCGCCGTCGCCCAGCAGGCGCTCCTTGAGGCTGCTGGCGATGCGCCGGGTCAAGGCACCCAGGCGCGGCCGCTGCTTGTCGGCAAAGGGAATGGGCCTGCAGGTCTGCATCGAGGCCAGGCCGATACGCGCCATGAACAGGCTGGCCCCCATGCCCTGCCCCAGGCGTGCGGAGAAGGTGCTGAGCATACTGTCTCCCACCAGCTCCGGCCACAGCTCGCTCACCGCGTACTCACTGGCACCGCTATAGGCGACCAGCGCCAGTACCTTCTTGAACAGTCGCCAGCGCACCACCGCTGACGGGCGTACACCGTAGATCTGCGCCACATCGTCGATCATGCGCAGGGACTGGCGCAGGGCCACCAGTACGTCGACGGAGGCGAAGGGGCTCAGCCCCACCAGGGCACCGGTGGTGGTGGCGTGGCGCACTACGCGACGCATCGCCTCCTGGTCGAGAGCCTCGAGAAAGGCGACTTCCAGGTGCCGCAGCAGTTCGCTGCTGTCATAGTAATCCGGCGCCTCGTCGAGCACGCGGCTCAGCAGCACCCCCTGGGGCTTGCCCGCAAAATGCTCCTGCAACTGGCGGCGAAACGGCTGCGCCTCCTCATGGCTGCGGCAGTCGCGCAGTGCTTCGGCCGTCTCCCGGGTCCGCTCCAGCTTGCGCAGCGGCCTGCCAGCGCGAAAATACTCCCACACGGCGCTGATAATGGTCGCGCAGAAGGCGGCGATGATGACGCCGGCCAGCAGCCCCAGGCTCCAGTGTTTGTCCGCGGCCCAGGTGTAGAGATCGCTCAGTTCCCAAGCCACGGCGCCGGCGGCCAGCCCCAGCGCCGCCAACAGCGCCGGCTTCCATAGCCGCAGGCGGAACAGCGGCAGGCGCAGCTCGGAAAAAGAGACCCTGTCGGGCAGGGATTCGCCGGTGGTGATGGAGCGCGGCAGCTCTTCCCCGCTCTCGTCCAGCGTCTCAACCCGGGTGGCCTCCCGGTGCGTCGAGACGGTTTCCGGTTCGTCCAGGGGCTCGATCCGCGTCTGCCGGCGCTCTTGGTCTCTATCACCGCTCATCAGACTTTATCTCCCAGCAACAGGTTGAGCAGGGCATCGACGCGGATATGCGGGATGCACTGACCGGCGGCCATGCCCGCCGGCGGGCGCAGCTGCGGCGGCGCGGCACCGGCGTAGTGCCGCCACTCCTCCCCCTCTTGCGGCACCCGAGCGAAGATCTCGGCGTTTTCGAATCCCAGGTAGCGCCCCTCCAGGTCGTGCCCCATCAGCATGCGGCGGCCATCGCGCAGGCCCTCGTTGGAGCAGCGCACTGCCGCAATGGCCTCGCAGAACAGCGGCAGTCCGCGGTGGCGTGCGCTGGTAAAGGCCTGCTGCAGCTGCTGGCCCAGCAACTGGCGCAGGTTGTCATGGTCGGCGGCCAGTACCTGATCCACCTTGGTGGCGGCGAACAGCAGCCGGTCCACCCGCGGGCGCCACAGTTTGCGCAGCAGGCCCGACTGGCCGTAGCGGAAGGTATCGGCGATATGGCCGAAGGCGAGGCGCATATCGTCCAGGGCCTGCTCGCCGGCGAAGAGAGTACCAATCATGTCGACCAGCACCAGTTGCCGGTCCAGATGTCGAAAATGGCTCTCCACGAAGGGGGTCACCTGTGTGCGCACATAGTCGCTATAGCGTCGCGCCAGGTATTGGTAGTTGCTCTGCTCCGGCAGCCCCGCCAGTTGCTCCGCGGTGTGGCCGCGCAGGTCCAGCAGCGGCAACAGGCCGTAGTTTCCATCGTCCAGCAGGGCCCGCCCCGGCTGCAGGTAGCTCAGTTTGCGCTGGCTGCGGCAATCGAGCAGGAACTGGCGGTAATCGCGCCAGAGTGAATCCAGGCGCGCGGCCTCGGCGGGGGCGCCAGGCTCCAGCGCCGCCAGCTGCGACATCAGTTGCGGCGCCAGGCCGGCGCGGGCGTCGGCGCCGATGATGTGGGCCTGGTGGCGGCACCAGTCGCGGTAGTCCATCCGCAGCAGCGGCAGGTCCATCAGCCACTCACCGGGGTAGTCGCGCAATTCCA
>Ga0207773_100134_pt1 | contig 61655 bp, 55 predicted proteins | sample TtaePargueraPR_2_FD_187281 | JGI IMG/M metagenome (GOLD analysis project Ga0207773, IMG submission 187281) | Aerobic enrichment media microbial communities from Bioluminiscent Bay, La Parguera, Puerto Rico - Tt and M1 (3) (SPAdes) | ecosystem: Environmental > Aquatic > Marine > Unclassified ...
CATCCTTACCCCGGCATGCCGGGGCGGTTTGCTTTCTGTGGCACTTTCCCTGGGGTCGCCCCCGGCGGCTTTTGGCCGTCACCGTGTTTCGATGGAGCCCGGACTTTCCTCCAGCGGACAGTTACCCATCCGCCAGCGGTCACCCGGTCAACTGGCGTCGCCTATGTGCGGTGTTGGCGCGCCGCCGTCAAGCCAGCAAGGGTTGCGGCTTGGGCTTGGTGATCGCCTGATAGGCCAGATTGATGGCAGACATGCGGGCCGTGGCGACGTCAATGAGCTCCTCGGGAACGCCCTTGGCGATCAGCCGATCCGGATGGTGTTCGGCAACCAGCAGCCGATAGACCCGGCGCACTTCTTCTGGCGGCGCATCGTGGCTGAGGCCCAGGACGGTGTAGGGATCAACGCCGGATTCAAGCATTACGTGCTGAGCGGCAATCTGCTCGAAGCGAGCGTCATCGAAGCCGAAAATTCCGCTCACATCGCGCAGGTAGTCCAGCTCTGCCTCGTGCACCAGACCATCGGCCGTGGCAATGAAGAAGAGGCTGTCGAGCACGTGCTCCAGCGTATCAGGCGAATCGGCGAAAAACCGCGCCACCTTGCGGGCATAGGCTTCATAACCGGCGACATCCTGCCTGGCGAGGTTGAACAGTTTCTCCACCTGCGGCTCGCTGCCCTTGGTGATCTCCACGGTCGCGTTGAAGGCCCGGACTTCGGACGCGGTCACGGCACCATCAGCAACTGCCATTTTGGCGGAGAGCGCGATCAGCGCCAGGGTGAAGGCCGCGTCGCGGCCACCGGGCAGCCAGGTGTCGGGATCGAGAATATTGGCAACATGACCCGCCATGCCGGTGCGCTGGGAAAACGAGCCCAGAAAACCTGCAAGCTTCTGCCATACATCACGATTGTCTTCGGCCTTGCGGACGCAACAAAGCATTTTCGGGGCTTCCCTTTCCCGATCGGGCATCACACCTACCCCGTCTCGGTGCAATGGTCCATGCCCGCCTGAACATATCGGCCCTGCGGATCACTCAAACGCGAATTCGTCATAGCCATAGGCGCGGGGGAAGCGTGTGACGCGGGCGCTTGAATTGGGGCCTTCATCGAGAAAGAAGCCATCCGGGTCATAGTCTTGCGCAACGGGCGCCGGAGCTGCCTGCCTGCTGGCGAGAAATTCGGAAAGCGGTCCGCTTTCCCAATCCTCAAGGTCCTCGGCGGTCACGACGATGTCGGGTTGCTCGATGACCAAGGGTGGCTGCACCAGGGCGCTGCGCGGCACGGGGGCCGGACGCTCAGAAACCGGGGTGGGGAAGGTCACGATCCTGGTGGGCAGGGGCGCTGCCGTTTCGGTCTCACGCAATGCTGTAGCGGAAGACGGACTGGTGGTTGCGACCTGGGCGGGGGCGGGCAGGGGCTCGCTCGCGCCATCGCTGATATAGCTGGGTAGTTTGCGGCCCGACTTGAGGAAACTATCCACTGCGTCGTCCCCCGAAACGCTGGGGGTGGCGCTGGCCGTGGCCACCGGATCGCGCTTTGGCTGCGGAGTGGTTGCAACCTCTGGTTCTGGCGCGGGTTCGACAGTCGGTTCTGCGTCCATTTCAGGGGTGGGAACGATTGGCGCCGAAGGGGTGGTCGGGGGCTGCTCTTCGACAACGGCAATCTGCGGCGCGCCCGTGTCGCCGAATTGGCGCAAGGCGGCGTCGGCAGCCGGGATAGCAATAACGAGTACGGCGCCGGCCCAGGCCAGGCCATTGGTGATACGGCGATCAATCTGCATCGAAAACGACTTTCAACATGCTCCGCCCGAGCGAGGGGACATCGCCCCTTTTCATGGCCACAATATGAAGGCCATTCAGGGGCGAATCTGCAGGGCGCCGCCTGAACGCAGGCTGAACGCCGCCCCCCTCAGGGGCGCCGCCCCAACAGACGCGCCAGGGCCAGCACCAGATTGGACCGGTTGAGCGTATAGAAATGAAATTCGGTCATGCCTTCATCGAGCAGTTCGGTCACCTGCTCGGCCGCTACCGCCGAGGCCATGAGCGCGTGGGTTTCGGGATCCTCGTCGAGGCCGTCGAAACGTTCGGCCAGCCAATGCGGGATCGAGGCGCCGCAGCGCGCCGCAAAGCCGGAAATCTGCTTGAAGGAGTGGATGGGCTGGATGCCCGGCACGATCGGGGCCGTGATGCCGGCCTTGCGCGCCCGTTCGAGATAGCGCAGGAAATCGGCATTGGAAAAGAACATCTGGGTGATCGCGCGGTTGGCACCGGCGTCGATCTTGCGCTTGAGATTGTCGATATCGGCGTCCCAATCGGCGCTCTGGGGATGCTTTTCCGGATAGGCGGCGACAGAGATGTCGAAATCCCCGATGCGACGAATGCCCGCCACCAGATCGGCGGCGTTCTGATAGCCATCGGGATGCGGCGTGAACGGCTGGCCGACGCCCTCGGGCGGATCGCCGCGCAGTGCGACGATACTGGTCACTCCGGCGTCGCGGTAGCCGCGCACGACTTCGTCTACCTCGTCACGCGTGGCGCCCACACAAGTCAGGTGTGCAGCGGCGGCAACGCCGGTATCGGTGGTGATGCGGCGCACCATGCGCAGGGTGCGTTCGCGGGTCGAGCCCCCCGCGCCATAGGTGACGGAGACAAAACGGGGGCTGAGCGGGGCGAGCCGGTTGATGCTGTCCCAGAAGCGTTCTTCCATCGCATCGGTCTTGGGCGGGAAGAACTCGAAGGAAAGTTGCAGGTCCGGGCGCTGGTCCGCGGTCTGGCGGCTGGCGCGAAGATTGTCGTCGATCATGGTCTATTCCGTCTTGCTGCGGTCGCCCAGGTGCCAGAGGCACACCGTCAACCCGCGATCCTTGCTATCACTGGGAAATTCGCGCATGGCGCGCACGTCGAGCCCGGCAAGGGCCGCCCAGTCGTTCATCTGTTCCCGCGACAGGCCGAGCCGGCGATGGGCATGCTCGGTGCGCAGGAATTCGAGTTCGTGCGGCGCGAAATCGACGATGAGGATTTCCCCGCCGGGCTTGAGCAGGCGGCGGGCCTGGGCCAGCATGCGGCCCGGATCGTCGAAATAGTGCAGCACCTGATGAATGACGATAACATCGGCCGGGCCGATCGCCGGATCGAGCGCGCCGATATCGCCCAGGCGCACCTGGGCGTGGCTCAGCCCGGCGGCGGCAAGGCGCGAGCGGGCGACGGCCAGCATTTCGCGGCTGGAGTCGACACCAACCCCATGCGCATAGGCCGGTGCCAGCACTTCGAGCATGCGGCCGGTGCCAGTGCCCAGATCGACCAGCAGATCGACCTTGCGTCCGCCGAGTTCTGCCAGCACTGCCGCTTCCACGGCGGCTTCGGGCACATGCAGGGTCTTGAGCAGGTCCCAGCTTTCGGCGACCTGGGCAAAGTAGTCGGCGGCCACGGCCTGCTGTTCGGCCCGCGCTTCGGCCTGGCGGGCCTTATCGCGCTTGCGTTCGGGAGAATTTGGGTCCACCCGCGCGGTCAGCCAGCGGGCAAGATCGGCGCCCTGTCCCTCGGGAGCGAGACGGTAATAGGCCCAAGCGCCCTCGGCATGGCGCTGCACCAGACCGGCATCGGCCAGCAATTTGAGGTGACGGGATACGCGCGGCTGGCTCTGGTCCAGGATTTCGGTCAAATCCTTGACCGAATGGTCGCCATCGGCCAGAAGCGCGAGCAGGCGTAGCCGGGTGCTTTCCCCCGCCGCCTTCAATACCCCGACCAGTTTGTTCAATCCGCTCATCACATCCTCAGATATAAAGATATCTTTATATCTATTTCCGGTTTGAGGTCCAGCGCATTCTTGCGGGCACGACTGCGCGCCGCCCCGGCATCACTGCCTCGCGGTTGCACGGTGAAAAGCGGCTTTCGCCCCTGAAATAAAAGAAGAGGCGAAAGCCGCTTCCCACGAACAGGATTTCGGACGCACGCATCGAGCGGCCCCCTTGCGGGTTGTTGCCCCGGATCACGGGATGGATGCGTCCGGCGCTAGTCTGCCGGTGGAACCTCGCGATGGCGCTTGGTCCCGATCTCATGCCCGTGCCGCCGGCAACAGGCCGGTGGTCAGCATACACGCCTCCGCCCGATCGACACCGTGCGGCCTGCCTCCTCACCCGGCACTTCGTCGGTACCGCGTGTTGTCGGTGAGGACGAGGGGAGTATGGGGGATTTTTCTGTCCCGGGGATAACTCAGTCCCGGTGTTTTGCTCGCCCTGCACTAACCGCTGCGGGCCGTCGCCGTCGACATCCCCGGCACGCGCACATAGCGCGCGGCCCGTTTGCGGCGGGGGACCGCGGGGAAAGCCTCCTTGCGGGCGCGGATGCAGATGACCCCGCTCATGGCGGGACCCAGCATGCGGCCGAAGCGCTCGAAAAAGCGCGGATATCTGAGCACGATCCGCGATTGGAACGGCGGCAGGAAGAGCGCGTCTCGCCAGGCCTCGGGCACGAAGCTGTGGTCGCGCAAGAGCTTGTCGAGCTGGCCGCCCGAATAGGGATTGCCCTGGCCAAAGGGCGTGTTGTCGCGCTGCGCCCAGATCCCGCGCCGCCGCGGCACCACCAGCAGCAAATGGCCATTGGGGGCCGTGATGCGCCAGAGCTCGCGCATCAGCTCTTCGGCATCGGCCACATGTTCGAGCGCATGAATGGCCACGGTGAGGTCGATGGCCGCGTCAGTCAGCGGCATTTCCAGGGGATCGCAAAGCACCGTGTGGGACGGGCCTTCGCGCGGCCAGGCCGAGGCGCCCTGGCGTTCGGGCATGAAGGCCAGCACACGCTCGGCACGATCCAGGGTGAACCGCAGATAGGGCGTGGCAAAGCCCAGACCCAGTATGCGCCGCCCCCGGACATCGCCGGCCAGTTCCATGACCTGCTCACGCACCAGGGCCCGCGACAGGCGTCCCAGCGGGGATTTGTAGTAATCGATGAGACGGACGACATCGCTGGTCATGGCGCGACCTTGCCAAAGCACCGTGAACTTGTCCAATGCGGCATTGTCATCGGGCGGCTGTCTCCCTAGCTTGCGGGCAGATTGCAGATCCAAGGAGACAGAATATGGGCCTGATCGTGGACGTATTCGCCGCCCGCAGCGACAATTTCGGCTATCTGGTGCACGACCAGGCCACAGGCCGGACGGCCGCCATCGACGCGCCCGAAGCTGGCCCCATTCGCGCTGCGCTCGAGCAGCGTGGCTGGACGCTGACCGACATCTTCATCACCCATCACCATATCGATCATGTGGAAGCCATAGCCGAATTGAAATCCGCTTTCGGCGCTCGCGTCGTGGGCCCGCGCGGCGAGGCCGACAAGATCGAGGGGCTGGATGAGCTGGTGGACGATGGCGACACGGTTGAACTGGGCGAAAGCCGTTTTGCGGTGATGGCGACCCCCGGCCACACGCTGGGGCATATCGTGTTTTACGACGCGGCGGGCGGGCATCTGTTCTCGGCCGATGCGCTGTTCTCGCTAGGCGTGGGGCGCATGTTCGAGGGCACGCCGGGCCCCATGTGGGCGGGGCTGGAACGCCTGCGCGCCCTGCCCGACGAGACACTGGTCTATTGCGGCCACGAATATACGCAATCCAACGCCAAATTTGCCCTATCCATCGATCCGGACAATGAAGCCCTCAAGGCCCGTGCGGCCGAGGTCGACAACCTGCGCGCAGCCGGTCGGCCCACCATTCCGTTCAATCTGGGCGAGGACAAGAAGGCCAATCCCTTCCTGCGCGCCGATGCCCCGGAACTGGCGAGACACTATGGCCTGGACGGCGCCGATCCGGCTGACGTGTTCGCGGCCATTCGCAAGGGCAAGGACAATTTCTGACGCCTGTCCCTCGTCGAACCACCCGCAAGGCCGCTCAGCACGAGCGGCCTTTTTTGTGCTCGTGCCTGCTCATTTGCCTGTGAACCGATCACGTTTGCGGATCGAAAATCGTTAACAAACTGTTACCATCTGGCATGGCGCTTGCCCCTTGGGGCGTATAGCGCCGTGAGTTCTGTGCCATTCTGGCACAGGGCGGCCCGAAATGGTACAGACGATGTCCGAATTGGCACAAAGCGACACAGTCTCCCCCGGCCTGCCGGTGGCACAGGGCCAGTCTGGCCCACGTCCCTCGCTGGCACGCAGCACGCCCACGGCCGCCTTTGTCAGCCAGCTCATTGCCGCCCGTGCGCATATGCCGATCCAACGGGCCCGCCGCATCGGCACGCCGGAGGGCGCCGTGGGGGCCTATGGGCAGACGGCCCGCCTCACCCAGCGCCGCATGCCGCAGGGCTATCGCAAGACCGTTCTCGCCTGAGGCTCTCAGTTCATCGAGACATCGCGGCTGGCCGAGGTGATCGAGACGGTAAAGCCGGCCACCACATCGATCAGGCTCATGACCATGAGCAGGAAGAAAACCGAGCTGGAGGCTGCGCCCACCAGCAGGAATTCGACCAGGAACGCCACAAAGACCACCATTGAGAGCATGTGTTCGATGATCGACGAGCGCGCCGTATTGGTGGATTTGAGCACCTCGAAAAACAAGAGGATGATACCCACCACGAGCAAGAAATCGCCCGCCGTGATGGCCCAGGGCATGCCCGAGGGCATGGGAATGGAGAACAGCCCCGCGCCCCAATTGACCGGATTGCCGCCGAAGAACAGGAAGACGATCAGATTATAGGCGAGGAACGGAAACACCAGCAGCGGGACGACAAAGCCATTGCCGCGGGAACGCGGCGCATGCGGGCCGGGCATGATGACGGTTTCGCTCATGGACAGTCTCCGATTGGGCACCGGCACCATGCCAGAGGAAATTGTGCAGCGAAAGGCTCGGGCCGTCGCAAAATAACCGCTTGTGGCTGTTCAATTCACCAGGCCCGGTGCGTCGTGTCATGGAAGGACGCCGCAGCGGCGGCCGCAAGCAGGAGGAACCCCATGCCCAATGCCAAGAACACGATCTGCATCTGGTACGCTAGTGAAGCCGAAGAGGCCGCCAATTTCTATGCCGAGACCTTTCCCGATACCCGGGTGATCGGCGTGCATCGCGCGCCCAGCGACAATCCTTCGACCAAGGCCGGGGCAGTGCTGACGGTGGACTTCACCGTGATGGGCATTCCCTGCATCGGGCTCAATGGCGGCCCACATTTCAAGCACAGCGAAGCCTTTTCCATGCAGGTGGCCACCGAGGACCAGGAAGAAACCGACCGCTACTGGAACGCCATTGTCGGCAATGGCGGGGAGGAAAGCATGTGCGGCTGGTGCAAGGACAAATGGGGCATCTCCTGGCAGATCACCCCGCGGGTGCTGTCCGAGGCCATGCAGGCCGGCGGCGAGGCTGGCAAACGGGCATTTGAGGCCATGATGGAGATGAGAAAGATCGACGTGGCGAAAATCGAGGCGGCGGTCAGGGGCTCCTGACCGTCCTGAAAGGTGAACCTCGCCAGTGGCGAGGTGCAAGGGAAAGAGGCCATGAGAGCTACGCTCGAATGGCGGGGTGCGCGGGAAGCCCCCACCCTAGCTGCGCTATGGCCTTTGGCCTAGCTTCGGTACCCTCCCCACAAGGGGGAGGGAGGCACAGGAGACTTACTTCTTCAGCTTGAGCGGCCCGACCATCTGTTCGGGCTTCACTTCGGCGTCGAATTCTTCTGCCGTCAGCAGGCCCAGATTGATGGCCTCTTCCTTGAGGGTCGTGCCGTTCTTATGCGCGGTCTTGGCAATCTTGGCCGCATTGTCATAGCCTATGCGCCGGTTGAGCGCGGTGACCAGCATCAGCGACTGGTCAACCAGCTGCTTGATGCGCTTGGCGTCCGGTTCAATGCCCACGGCGCAATTGTCGTTGAACGACTTGGCGGCATCGGCGAGCAGGCGCACCGACTGCAGGAAATTGTAGGCAATGACGGGCTTGAACACGTTGAGCTCGAAATTGCCCTGGCTGGCGGCGAAACCGATGGCCGCGTCATTGCCCATGACCTGGGCCACGACCATGGTCATGGCCTCGGACTGGGTCGGGTTGACCTTGCCCGGCATGATGGACGAGCCCGGCTCGTTTTCCGGAATGGTGATTTCCCCGAGGCCCGAACGCGGGCCGGAGGCCAGCCAGCGCACGTCATTGGCGATCTTCATGAAGGCCGCAGCGAGCTGCTTCAAGGCACCCGACGAACCGACAAAGGCGTCATGCCCCGCCAGAAGGGCGAACTTATTCGGGCCAGTGGTGAAATCGCGCCCGGTCAGTTTGGCGATCTCGGCCGCCACAGTCACGGCGTAATCCGGATGGGCATTGAGCCCGGTGCCAACGGCGGTGCCGCCCAGCGCCAGTTCCTTCAATTGCGGCATGGTCGCCTTGATGGCCGCCAGCGCATAATCGATCTGTGCCACCCAGCCGGAAATTTCCTGGCCCAGGGTCAGGGGCGTCGCATCCTGGAGATGCGTGCGGCCGATCTTGACCACATCCATGAATGCTTCGGCCTTGGCATTGAGCGTGTCGCGCAGCAGCATGACGCGCTCATAGAGATAGCCCTCGACCGCCTCGACCGCCGCGATGTGCATGGCGGTGGGATAGGTGTCGTTGGAGCTCTGGCTCATATTGACGTGGTCATTGGGATGGACGGGCTTTTTCGAGCCCATGGTGCCGCCGGCCATTTCGATGGCGCGGTTGGAAATGACCTCGTTGACATTCATGTTGGACTGGGTGCCCGAACCGGTCTGCCAGACCACCAGCGGGAAATGATCGGCGAGCTTGCCCGAAATCACCTCGTCGGCCGCAGCGACGACGAGGTCGCGCGTGGCTTCATCCATCAGCCCAAGCTTGTGATTGGCCAGCGCCGCGGCTTTTTTCAGGATACCGAAGGCGGTGACGATCTCGGTGGGCATCTTCTCCCCGCCGATATCGAAATTCTGGAGGCTTCTTGCCGTCTGCGCGCCGTAATATTTGTCATTCGGCACCTCGATCTGGCCCATGGTGTCCGATTCAACGCGCATGCTCATGATTGCCCTCAGCTCCGGTTTGGCCGCTTCTGGTGGCGGCGGGAAAAACAAAACGGCCGACCCTTTTTGGGGGCCGGCCGTCGAGATATCAGAAAAAGCGCATCAGCGCCCGCTCGCCTTTCGGCTTACTTCTTTGCCGCGAGAATCTGGCGACCGCGATACATGCCGGTCTTGAGATCCACGTGGTGCGGACGGCGCAGCTCGCCCGAATCCTTGTCTTCGACATAGGTCGGGTTGGCAATCGCGTCGGCCGAGCGACGGAAACCGCGCTTCATCGGCGAGGTCTTGCGTTTTGGCACTGCCATGGTCGGTACTCCGAATTCAAATTCATTGTGCCGCCGAAAGCGGCCCAGAGAGGTCTCTCTGTCAGGATTGGTGGGGTCTATAGAGGAGAAAGCGCGGCTTGGCTAGAGGGTTTTGCACCGCAAAGTGCCGACAAAACCGAGTCCTGCAGCCATCATAGCGCCAGCCGCCCATTCTCTCCCACACAGGCCGCGCGCTCGCCATATTGCCGGGCCCGGGTTTCGACAATGCCGGCAACACGCACCAGGCCCGCGCTCGGGCGGGCGGGGCTGCGGACAATGGGATTGGGGAGGGTCACAGCGAGCAGGCTCGCGGTTCGCCAATCGAGGTTCTGCGGTTCGCGGCCAAACGCCCTGAGCGCTCCGGCTGCAACACCGAATTCGCCCTCCGGTCCCCATTCAGCAATGTTGAGATAGATCTCCATGATCCGGCGCTTGGGCAGCACCAGGTCGATATAGGCCGCCAGGGGCACTTCGAGCGCCTTGCGAATGGCGCTCTGGTGGTTCCAGAGGAAGAGATTGCGCGCCACCTGCATGGTCAATGTCGAAGCGCCGCGCGTGTCGCGACCGGCCAGATAATTGTCGATCTCGATCCGCAACGCGGCGACATCCACCCCCCAGTGACGGCAGAACTGTCCATCTTCGGAGAGGATCACCGACGCCTTGAGGCGATCGGAGATATCGTCGATATCGCGCCACTCCCGCGTGACGCTCTGGCCGGTGAGCATGCGGGTGAGCATGGGTACCGACACCGGCTGGACCACCAGATAAAGCGGCGTCAACACCAGCGGAATGGCGATCAGCACGGCAAGGATGCCGAGCGGAATGCGGAGATAGTGCCAGAAGGTTTTCTTGCGCCGGGGCATGGTGCTTTCAGTAGCGCCTGAGATTGACGATGCAACCCCCCTCACCGACCTTCGCTACGTTGGGCCTCTTCTCCCCATTGGGGAGAGGGTGGCGCGCAGCGCCGGATGAGGGGAGGCCCGCCACACCCCTTGCCGCTCGTTGAGCAACAAGCTAGCAACAGCACCATGTATGACTTTGCCGCCGACAGCGCCGATTGCGCCCGGGCCATCGAGGCCGGGTTGTCAGATTATCTATCCGGCGCGCGGCTTTCCGGCCCCGGCCCGGCGGCCGATCGGGTCATTCTGGCCATGCGCCATGGCAGCCTTGAAGGCGGCAAGCGCCTGCGTCCGCTGCTGCTGCGACAGGCTGCGGCCATCTTTTCGGTACCGCGCGAAAAAAGCCTGATGGCCGGCATGGCAGTGGAAATGATCCATTGCTATTCGCTGATCCATGACGATTTGCCGGCCATGGACGATGATGATCTGCGGCGCGGCCGCCCCACGGTTCACAAGGCCTATGACGAAGCCACCGCCATCCTGGCGGGCGACGCGCTCCTGACCCATGCCTTTGCGGTTCTTGCCGACCCAGCCTGCCACGCCGAGGCAGAGGTGCGCATCCGGCTGGTGGCCGAGCTTGCCGCGGGGAGCGGGGTGGGCGGCATGGTGGGCGGCCAGATGCGCGATATCGAGGGGGAGAAGGGTGGCTTTACCGAGACCGACATTGCCACCATGCAATCGATGAAGACCGGCGCCCTGATCCGCGCTGCCGTGCGCATGGGGGCCATTCTGGGCGGAGCCGATCCGCGGGCGCTCTCGGCCCTGACCGCCTATGCCGAGGCCGCCGGACGGGCCTTCCAGCTGGCCGACGATATTCTGGACGTGACCGCGACCCCCGAGGCCATGGGCAAGGCCACCGGCAAGGACGCCGCGCTGGGCAAGCAGACCGTGGTGGCCCGGCTTGGCCTTGATGGCGCACGCGCCATGCTCGCCGAAACTGTCAATGAAGCCATTTCCGCGCTTCGAACGTTTGGGCCCCGGGCGGATGGGCTGCGCACCACCGCCCGCTACTTTGCCAGCCGGGAGAAATAGCATCATGGCCATCGTGCAAAGCGTCAATATCGGCCGGCCCCGGCCCATTCCGGCCAAATCGGCCATGACCGGCATCTACAAGGAGCCGGTCGCAGAGGACGATGAGGTCGAAATCACCAAACAGGGACTAGAGGGCGATGCGATCATCGACCGCAAGCACCATGGCGGAGTGGACCAGGCCGTCTATGTCTATTTCGCTGACGACTATGAATTCTGGGAAGAGGCGCTGGAGCGCGAGATTGCCCCAGGCACCTTTGGCGAGAACCTGACCATTGGCGGCGTGGAAGGGCGCAGCGTCTGCGTCGGCGACCGCTTCGAAATCGACGATGTGGTGCTCGAGGTGACATCTCACCGCACACCCTGCAGCGTGTTCGCGGCGCGCATGGGCAGCCCCGCCTGGGTCAAGCAATTCTTCAAGGCCGGCCGGCCCGGCGCCTATTGCCGCGTGCTTGAACCCGGCCAGATCAGTCCCGGCGAGCCGGTGATCCATGTGCCCTTCGAGGGTGACCGGATCAGCGTCAGCCAGTTGCTGGCGCTCGAAGGGGTGCGCGACATTGAACCCGAACTGATGCAACGTGTGCTCAAGACACCCGTCCACTACAAGATGCGCGCCGATTTCGAAGAGCGCCTGGCCAAGCTGTTCTGAGACAATCTGATGAGCCTCGACACCGTCCGTTCAGACCTTGCCGCCCGGGCGCCTGACCTCTCCGTCATTGTCACCAGCGATTCCACGGCCACCGTGCAACTGGCCGCCCAGGTGCACGGGGTCGAGCCGGGGCAGATTGCCAAGACGCTCTGCATCAAGGTCAATGGCGACGAATTCCTGCTGGTGACGCGCGGCGATGCGCGACTGGACAATCAGAAATCCAAATCCGCCTTTGGGGGCCGACCACGCATGCTGGGCGCCGAGGACGTGTTGCGCCTGACCAGCCACCAGGTCGGGGGCGTCTGCCCCTTCGGCCTGCCGGCGCCCCTCAAAATCTTCCTCGATACCTCGCTCAGGATTTATGACCTGGTGATCCCAGCCGCGGGCGACACACACTCCTCGGTCAAGCTCAGTGTGGACCGGCTCGCCGAACTGTGTGGCGGCAAATGGGTGGATGCGTGCCAATTGCCGGACTGAACCAGCGCGCCGAGGACTTCATCAGCCAGCGCATGGCACTGCGGGCGCTACCCTTCCGTCCCGATATTTCCATCCACACGCCCACGCCACAATCGGGCCTGATCGGCTGGCTGGCCGCCGAAGGGCTGGACAATGTGGCGCCCTATTGGGCCTATGCCTGGGGCGGCGGCGCCGCACTGGCGCTCTACCTGCGTGATCATCCCCAATTGCCGGCGGGCAGGACGGTACTGGATTTCGGAACCGGCTCGGGCCTGGTCGGCATCGCGGCAGCCAAGGCCGGCGCCGCCAGGGTCTGGGTCCTGGACAAGGACCCTATCGCCCCGATTGCTGCCCGCCTCAACGCCCAGGCCAACGGCGTCGTGCTCGACCTCTGGGACCAGCCGGGCCTGCCGGAAGCCGACATCATCCTGGCCGGCGATGTGTTTTATGATGAGGCCGTCGTGGCCGAGACCATGCCGATCCTGATGCAGGCCGCAAGCGCAGGAACACGCGTCTTCGTCGGCGACCCTTTCCGCAGATCCCTGCCCCTCGCCCGGCTTGACCTGCTGGCCGAATATGATGTCGATGACATGGGCGGCAAGACGCCCGTGCATGCCGGGGTTTTTGCCCTGCATTCCCGGACCATCTGATCTGCCGTCCGGCGCTTGCCGAAGGGGCGGACCGGGTCTATATGCCGACCCGTGAGGACGACCTCCCCCGGCAGTCGGGATCAGCGTGCGGGACGGCCCGGAGCCCAAAGGGGATTTCCATGCGCAGCACAGCCGACCGCATCCGCCACGCCATTTCCTTCGAAATCATCGGCATAATGCTGGCGACGCCGCTGGGCGCCTTCGTGTTTCAGCTGCATGCCGGAGACAGCGCCGTCATCGTCGTGGGCAGCGCCACGATCGCCATGGCCTGGAACTATCTGTTCAATCTCGGCTTCGACCATGCGCTGAACCGGCTGGCCGGCACCACGCAGAAGTCGGGGCCGGTCCGCGTGCTCCATGCGGTGCTGTTCGAACTCGGCCTTCTACTCATGCTCATGCCGCTGATCGCGCTTTATCTGGGCATCACGCTCTGGGAGGCGCTGGTCATGGATCTGGCCTTTGCCCTCTTTTACATGGGCTATGCGCTGGTCTTTAACTGGGCCTATGACCGGGTGTTTCCGCTGCCGGAGTGGGACAGGCAGAAGGCCTGAGCGCGCAAAAAAGCCAGCCGGCGGACCGGCTGGCCAGACTTTCGCCAGATGTCGCTGTCAGCGCACGCGGTAGGACGAGATGATGTCGTTGTTCCGTCCCTGCAGGCTGGGGCGGTTGCGATCCAACACGGCACACCGGCCATCGAAATTGTAGTCCTCGCACACCTGTACCTGGGCATCGCCACGCACCCGGATGGACGAGATGCGATCATTGAAGCTGCCCAGGCTGGCATTGCGCTGACCCGGCTCGGCGCAGAAGCTGGCGCCGCGATAGTTGTAATCTTCATAGAAGCAGACTTCGCCGCTGGGCCGGCCCGGGCGTGGCCGGAAATCGCCGCCATTGCCGATCGAGAACGAGAAGCCCGGCACATCGACACTGAAATTGATGTCCGGCTCGGCACTCTGCTGGCTGCCGCCGCGCTGGTCGATATTGGTCAGATAGCGGGCCGAGACCCAACCATCCGGGCCAGTGTGATTGATGCGGCACCAGCCGGACTGGCAGCCTTCGACATCGACAGTCTCGCCCTGATAGAGCACGTCCACAACGCGATAATTGGTGCTGGGCCCTGAGCGCACATTGAGCGACACGGTGGACTGGGCGGCCTGTGCCGCGGCCATTCCGACCAGGCTCAAGCCAAGTGCGGCACAAAGGGTTTTGCTCAACTGCATGAGTTCCTCCTAGCGGGATTTGTTGTTTCGCCCCTTGCAAGGGCCAACCCCGCAATCGGAGGAGAGTTCCGACTTAACCTGGCATAGTGCCGCTATTCGGCGGCATCCTGCTTTCCATTGCCGAACTTGCGCTCGATATAGTCGGCGACCATCGCCTTGAACTGATCCGCCACATCGGCACCCCTGAGGGTCGCGACCTTTTCGCCATCGACAAAGACCGGCGCCGCGGGCGTTTCGCCGGTGCCGGGCAGGGAAATGCCGATATTGGCGTGCTTGCTCTCGCCCGGCCCGTTGACGATGCAGCCCATGACCGCCACCGACAGTGTTTCCACGCCCGGATAGCGCTCGCGCCATTCGGGCATGGAGGTGTTGAGGTGGTCCTGGATCTCCTTGGCCAGCGTCTGGAAGGTCGTCGAGGTCGTGCGCCCGCAACCGGGGCACGCCGCCACCACCGGCAGGAACTGGCGGAAGCCCATGGTCTGCAGCAATTCCTGCGCGACCTTGACCTCCGTCGTGCGATCGCCACCCGGCTCGGGGGTGAGGGAAATGCGGATCGTGTCGCCAATCCCCTGCTGGAGGAGGATGCCGAGCGCTGCCGAGGAGGCAACGATGCCCTTCGAGCCCATACCGGCCTCGGTCAGGCCCAGATGCAGCGCATAGTCGCAACGGGCCGCCAGATCCTGGTAGACCGCGATCAAATGCTGGACGTCCGAAACCTTGGTCGAAAGCAGGATTTTGTTGCGCGCCATGCCGAGTTCCTCGGCTCGGGCGGCCGAGAGGAGCGCGGACTGGATGATCGCCTCGCGCTGCACCGCAGCGGCCGAGATCGGCGCATCCGAAGCCGCGTTCTCATCCATGAGCTTGGTAAGAAGCTCCTCGTCGAGCGAGCCCCAATTGACGCCGATGCGGACGGGCTTGTCGTATGTGTTGGCGATCTCGATGAGCGTCGCAAACTGGGTATCGCGCTTGGCCTTGAAGCCGACATTGCCCGGATTGATGCGATATTTCGCCAAGGCTTCAGCACAGGCCGGATGGTCGGTAAGAAGCTTGTGGCCGATATAGTGGAAGTCTCCCACCAGCGGCACGTCATAGCCCATGAAGGCGAGACGATCGCGGATGATGGGCACGGCCGCCGCGCTCTCGTCGCGATCAACGGTGATGCGCACGATTTCCGAGCCGGCCCGCGCCAGTTGCATGACCTGCTTGACCGTCGCGTCGATGTCGGCGGTATCGGTATTGGTCATGGATTGGACGACCACGGGGGCGCCGCCGCCCACCATGACGCCACCCACATCGACACCCACCGATTGCCTGCGCGCTGCCGGTCCGGCCATCTTGAACCTCAAAATTCGCTTCCCTCCGGGAAATAGGCCTTCCCACTACACCTGGCAACCGGACAATGGCGTGACGGACTGCGCCATTTCGTGATCGATTCGATCTTGAACCTGCGCGTGGGGACGCCATTTAAGATGGCATGATGACCATGCTCCTCACCCGCCTCGTCCTGTTCCGCAAACAAGTCGTGCAGCTCTGGAAAGCCTTTTGGGCGCCGGAAACGCCGTTTCACCTAAAGGCCGCGACGCTCTTTGTCGGCTTTTATCTGGTGAACCCCTTCGACATCCTGCCCGACTTCATCCCGCTTCTCGGCTGGGTGGACGATATCGTGCTGGTACCGCTGATGGTGAGCTGGATCGTGTCGCGCCTGCCGGTGCCGGCAAAGATCTATGCGGGCAAGTATGGCCCGACCGTCGATGGCACGGCGCGGCGGACATAGTTGTCGCCGCTGATGAACTGAAAAGGCCCGGATCGCTCCGGGCCTTTGCTTTTTTTAGTCCAGCCGGACCAGCAGGTCCTTGGCGTCGATCTGGTCGCCCGGCTTGATGAGCAGTTCCGCCACCGTGCCATCGACCTCGGCATGAATGGCAGTTTCCATCTTCATGGCTTCGATCGAGCAGAGCACGTCGCCGGCCTTGACCGCCTGGCCCTCCTTGACCGCCAGGGTCGAAATAACCCCGGGCATGGGGGCGCCGACCTGTTTCGGATCGCCGGCCGCAGCCTTGGCGCGCACGACCACATCGCCGGCCTTCAAGCGATCGGGCACGGTGATGGTGCGCGGCTGGCCGTTGAGGTCGAAGAAGCAGCGCACCTCGCCCTTTTCATTGGTCGGGGCACGGCCCTGATAGGTAACGACCAGCGTCTTGCCCTTTTCGATATCGACCAGCAGTTCGTCGCCTTCCTGCAGCCCGTAAAAATAGACCGGGGTCGGCAACACTTCGGTGGGGCCGTACATGTCCTGGGTCTTTTCGAAATCCGAATAGACCTTGGGGTACATCAGATAGGAGGCGAGGCGGTAATCATCGACCGCAACGCCAAGCTCCTCAGAGACCTTCTTGCGCTCGGCCTCCAGATCCACATCCTTCAGATAGGAACCTGGGCGCTCGCTGAGCGCCTGCTTGCCCTTGAGCACTTTCTTCTGCAGCGCCTGCGGGAAACCGCCCGGCGGCTGGCCGAGATCGCCGGCAAAGAAGCCGACGACAGAATCGGGGAAGGCGATATCCTTGTCCGGGTTCTCGACATCGGCGCGCGTAATGCCGGCCGAAACCATGGCCAGGGCCATGTCCCCCACCACCTTGGACGACGGGGTTACCTTCACGATATCGCCGAACATCTGGTTGACGTCGGCATAGGTCTGGGCGACCTCGTGCCAACGGGTTTCCAGACCCAGCGAGCGCGCCTGTTCCTTGAGATTGGTGAACTGCCCGCCCGGCATTTCGTGCAGGTAAACCTCTGAAGCGCCGCCCTTCAAGTCGCTCTCGAAGGCCCGATACTGGGTGCGCACCGCTTCCCAATAGAAGGAGATTTGACGGATCGCCTTGGCATCGAGCCCCGGATCGCGATCGGTATCGGCCATGGCCGCGACCAGCGAGCCCAGCGTTGGCTGCGATGTGGTGCCGGAGAGGGCATCCATGGCCGCATCGACCGCATCGACCCCGGCATCCACCGCCGCCAATACTGTTGCAGCCGCAGCGCCAGAAGTGTCGTGGGTGTGGAGGTGGATCGGCAGGCCGATCTCTTCCTTGAGGGTTGCGATCAGCTTGCGGGCAGCAGCAGGCTTCAGCAACCCCGCCATGTCCTTGATGCCCAGCACATGGGCACCGGCCTCTTCCAGCTCACGGGCCAGCGCGACATAGTATTTGAGGTCATATTTGGACCGGTCGGGGTCCAGCATGTCGCCGGTATAGCAGACCACGCCCTCGCAGACCTTGTTGGCCTCGATCACCGCGTCCATCGAGACGCGCATATTCTCGACCCAGTTGAGGCAGTCAAAGACGCGGAACACATCGACGCCGCCTTCGGCCGCCTGCTTGACGAAGAACTTGACGACATTGTCCGGGTAGTTGGTGTAGCCCACCCCGTTCGAGCCGCGCAGCAGCATCTGCGTCAGGATATTGGGCGCGCCCTCGCGCACCTGGCGCAGCCGCTCCCACGGGTCCTCGTTGAGGAAGCGCATGGAGACGTCGAAGGTCGCACCGCCCCAGCATTCGAGTGAGAAGAGGTTCGGCAGCCCGCGACTATAGGCCTGGGCGATGCGGGTGATATCAAAGCTCCGCATACGCGTCGCCAAGAGCGACTGATGCGCATCACGCATGGTGGTGTCGGTAAAAAGGACCCGCTTCTGGTCCTTCATCCATTTGGCGAGGCCCTTGGGGCCATCGCGATCCAGCACCTGGCGGCTGCCCTCGATTGCCGAGAGCGCGGGGAAATCGGGCACGATCGGCGCAGCAGCATCGGCCGGCGGACGCGGCCGGTCGCGCACTTCGGGATGCCCGTTGACCGTCACATCGGCGATATAGGTCAGGAGCTTGGTGGCCCGGTCCTTGCGCGGCTTGAAGTTGAACAGGTCCGGCGTCGTGTCGATGAAGCGCGTCGTGTAGCGGTTCTCGACGAAATCGGGATGCGTGATGATGTTTTCAAGGAAGGCCAGATTGGTGGCGACGCCCCGAATGCGGAACTCACGCAGGGCGCGATGCATGCGGGCAATGGCCTCGTCGGCGCTGGGCGCCCAGCAGGTGACCTTTTCCAGGAGCGGATCGTAATAGCGGGTGATCACCGCGCCCGAATAGGCGGTGCCACCATCAAGGCGCACGCCAAAGCCGGTGGCGCCGCGATAGGCGGTGATGCGGCCATAATCGGGAATGAAGTTCTGTTCCGGGTCTTCCGTGGTGACACGGCACTGGATGGCATTGCCGTTGAGCTTGATATTGTCCTGGGTCGGCACACCGGACTCAGGGGTGCCGATGACGGCGCCATCAAGCAGGTGAATCTGTGCCTTGACGATATCGATGCCCGTCACTTCCTCGGTGACGGTATGCTCGACCTGGATACGCGGGTTCACTTCGATGAAGTAGAACTTGTCGGTATCGGCATCCATGAGGAATTCGACGGTGCCGGCACCGCGATAATTCGCCGCCTGCCCCAGGCGCACGGCGGCATCGGTGAGGCTCTTGCGGACCTCGTCGGAAAGATAGGGCGCCGGCGCGCGCTCCACCACCTTCTGGTTGCGCCGCTGCACCGAACAATCGCGCTCGAACAGATGCACCAGGTTGCCGTGATCGTCGCCGATCAGCTGCACCTCGACATGGCGGGCGCGCTCGATCAGCTTTTCGAGATACATCTCGTCCTTGCCGAAGGCCGCCTTGGCCTCGCGCTTGCCTTCCGAGACTTCGGCCACCAGCGTGGTTTCGTCCATGATGCGGCGCATGCCGCGCCCGCCGCCGCCCCAGCTGGCCTTGAGCATCAGCGGATAGCCGATCTCGGCGGCCATCTTCTTGACCGCGTCCATATCGTCAGGCAGCGCGTCGGTGGCCGGCACCACGGGGACATTGGCCTTGATCGCCATATTGCGGGCGGCGACCTTGTTGCCCAGATCACGCATGGTCTGGGCGCGCGGGCCGATAAAGATGATGCCGGCATCCTCGCAGGCATCGACGAATTCCGGGCTCTCCGAAAGCAGGCCATAGCCGGGATGGATGGCATCGGCGCCCGAGATCCTCGCGATGCGGATATATTCCTCGATCTGCAGATAGGCCTCGACCGGGCCCTTGCCCTTGCCGATGAGATAGGCCTCGTCGGCCTTGAACCGGTGCAGCGCCAGCTTGTCTTCTTCGGCATAGGCCGCGACGGTCTTCAGACCCAGTTCATTGGCGGCGCGAAACACGCGAATGGCGATTTCGCTGCGATTGGCGACGAGAATTTTCTTGATGGGCATCGATGTCCATTCCGAGCAGGAGGGGGCAAGGACCCAGAGGGTCCGGCTCAGCAACTAGCGGCAGCACGGACGGTTGACCGCCCAACCGCCAGGAATTTCAGGTCTATTTCTGGCCCAGATATCCGGCCAGATGACTCATGTCATATCCGGCCTCGGCGGCCTGGGCGATGATCCTTTCGGCGGGGGCCTCGCCGGCCTGGCTCAACGCCCACAGTGTTGTCGAGCGCGTGCCGGAGCGGCAGAAGCAGAATACCTTGCCGTCGCTCCCCTCAAGCACGGCCTTGGTATTGGCAACCATTTCAGGGTTCACCCCTTCGCGACCCAGCGGAATGGCATGATAGGCCAGTCCCGCAGCCTTGGCGGCCGCTTCGATCTCGGCACCCGCGGGCTGGTCTGGAGCCTCGCCGTCGGGCCGGTTGTTGACGATGGTGGTGAAGCCCAGATCCTTGAGCGTTTTGATATCCTCGGGCTGGATTTGTCCCGAGACGCTGACGTGATCGTTGATCCGCTTCAATTCCAAGGCCTGTTACTCCCATAAGCCCCTGCAGCGCATGGCACGGGTCCTCCCGAGGCCGCAGGTATGACGCTGGCGCGTTATGGGCCCGTTATAGCCACGCAGCACCCTGCGGCGCAACTGGCCGGGCGGGCAAAGCTGTCATGGAGCTGTCGCAATGCTCAGGCGGCGCAGACGATCTCGGGCCGGGCCAGGGGCGTGGGACGCCCGAGGTGATATCCCTGCAGCGCGGTGCAGCCGGCATCGACCAGCATGCGCATCTGCTCTTCGGTCTCGATCCCTTCGGCAACCACTTCGAGCGAAAGCGCACGGGCGATGTCGCAGACCGCGGCCACGATCATGGCATTGACCGGATTGGCTGCGAACTCGGCCACATAGGTGCGATCGATCTTGATGATGTCGAAGGCGAAATCCCGCAAATAATGGAGACTCGCATGGCCGGCCCCGAAATCATCGACGGCCACCCGAATGCCCATGGCGCGCAGGGCGGCCAGATTGCCCATTTCGACACTATCGGTCTCAAGCGGCGCATTTTCGGTGATCTCGACAATGATGCGCTGCGGCGCGGTGCCGGTTTCCAGAAGCACGTCGGCAAAGCTTTCGGCGAATTCCGGGCGACGCAATTGCTTGGGCGACACATTGACCGCCACCGGCCCGTCCATCCGCTTGAGATCGGCGCAGACCTGACGCAGCACCCATTCGCCCAAACGATCAATCAGATTGCTCTGTTCGGCCACGGCAATGAATTTGTCCGGCGCCATCATGCCCCGCACGCGGTGCCGCCAGCGCACCAGCGCCTCATGCGATTTTATCGTGAGGCTCTGGCTGTCAAAGACCGGCTGATAGTGCAGCTCCAGCTCGTCCATCAATATGGCGGCGCGCAATTCGCGCTCGACAAAGCGCCGGTGACGTTCATCACCCAGCATGTCCGGATCGAACGGCACCACGCAGCCCCGCCCGGCCTGCTTGCCCTTGTAGAGCGCGAGGTCGGCAATGGCGATCAGCTCGTTGGGATCGTCGCTGTCAAGCGGCGCCAGCGCCACCCCGATGGTCGCAGAGAGCCGCGTCGCCCGGCCGGCAATGCTGTGCGGTTCGCCCAGCTGGCGCAGCAATCGCTCACCCAGGCGGCACAGCGCCGGCTTGTTGTCGTGGCCGGGGATAAGCACCCCGAACTCGTCCCCGCCCAGCCTGCCGATGATCGCACCGGGCATCAAAGCCTGCATCTCGCGCACCAGCGCCACCAGGGCCGCATCACCTGCGGCGTGGCCGGCGCCATCATTGAGCACCTTGAGATTGTCCATGTCGATCTGCATATAGCCCAGCGCCGAGAGCGAGCCGCGGCGGGCAAAGCGTTGCAGCTCATCCAGGAAATAGGAGCGCGTGAACGTGCCGGTCAGCGCATCGCGATGGGCCGATGCCAGCGCCTCGGCGATCGCCTCCTGCGCTTCCCCCATGCGGTGGCGCATCATGCGGTGCGAGGCCAGGAGCACCAGCGGAATGGCCATGGCAAAGCCGGCCATGGCCAGCGCTGTCATCTGCCGCTCGCCAAAGCCAAGCAAGGTCGCGACCGCGAGCGCAAACAGCGCCGAGGCCAGAATACCGGCGGCCAGGCGCAGCCAGTCATAGGCCTGATTGACCGAAGCAAAGATGGGGCGAACCTGCATGGGACACCTGGATCGTCACGTTGGCGATACCATGCCCTGCCAGTTCTGAATCAATGCTAAAGACCTGAAACTAAAAAATAAACCGAGACATCGCCACAAAAGGGGCGCCACGCTAGAGCCATGCTGCGACAGGCAGATGACACCACGGACGCCCCGTTTGCGTGCGGTTAGCGATGGGTTAAATCAGCCCTCGCCCACCCCCGGCGTATAGCGTGCCAGCGCGCCGATGACGCCCTTGGCGGTAACCCGGCCGATCTGCTTGCCCTGGTCATTGGTGACGCCGACCCATTGGTGCTCGGCAAAATAGGGCAGCACCTCCTCGCAGCGGGCCGTGGCCGGAACGGTATATTCGCAGGCCTCGAAGTCGCCCTTCTCCATGATGGTGCGCACATGGATGGCGCGGGCCTTGTTCACCTCGCGCACGAACTCCTCGATATGCTCATTGGCCGGCTTGAGCACGATGTCCTCGGGCTTGCCTTCCTGCTGCACGGCGCCGTCCTTGAGCACGGCGATGCGGTCGGCAATCTTGAGCGCTTCATCGAAATCATGGGTGATGAACAGGATCGTCTTGCCCAGGCTCTTCTGCAGCTCGATCAGCTGGTCCTGCATGCCCGAGCGAATGAGCGGATCAAGCGCCGAGAAGGCCTCGTCCATCAGGATGATGTCGGTATCGAGCGCCAGGGCACGGGCCAGGCCCACGCGCTGCTGCTGGCCGCCCGAGAGCTGGCGCGGCCGGCTCTGCTCATAGCCCGACAGGCCCACCGTATCGATCCACTTGGCCGCGCGTTCGAGCCGCTCGGCCTTGGGAACGCCCCGCACCTCAAGGCCATAGGCAACATTGTCGATGACCGAGCGGTGCGGCAGCAGGCCGAACTTCTGGAACACCATGGCCACGGTATTGCGCCGGTAGGTCCTGAGCTCTTCCAGGCTCATCTTGAGCACATCGGTTCCATCGACGATGATTTCGCCCGCAGTGGGCTCGATCAGCCGATTGACGTGACGGATCAGCGTCGACTTGCCCGAGCCGGACAGGCCCATGACCACGAAGATCTGGCCGCGGGCAATATCGAGCGAGACATTGTCGAGACCCACCACATGGCCTGTCTCGGCCTGCACCTCGGTCTTGGACTTGCCCTGCTTGAGCAGTTCGAGCGCACTCTGCGGATCGTCCCCAAAGATCTTGGTGACCCCACGCATCCGGATCGCGAGATCCGTATCTGTCTTGATTTCATTCATGAGCGGGTCTCCGCCAGGCCGATCTTGGCCTGGAGCTGCTTGCCGAAGGACTGGGTGATACGGTCAAAGACAATGGCCAGGACCACAATGCCGAGACCAGCAAACAGGCCACGGCTGACCTCTAGGCGCCCGATGCCCTGCAGCACCTGGTAGCCCAGGCCGCCGGCGCCGATCATCGAGGCAATCACCACCATGGCCAGCGCCATCATGGTGGTCTGATTGACGCCAGCCAGGATGGTGGGCAGCGAGAGCGGGATCTGCACGCCGAACAGACGCTGGCTGGGCGTGGTGCCAAAGGCCCGGCTGGCTTCCATCACCGCCGGATCGACCGAGCGCAGGCCCAGATCGGTCAGGCGCACCAAAGGCGGGGCAGCATAGACGATGGTGGCGATCAGCGCCGGGATCTTGCCCGGACCGAAAATCATCACCGTGGGGATGAGATAGACAAAGCTTGGCATGGTCTGCATCAGGTCGAGCAAGGGCGTCACCACCTGGCGCACCCGCTCCGACCGGCTCATCCAGACGCCCAGCGGAATGGAGAAGACGATGGCGGTGATCGTCGCCGCGATCATCAGCGCCATGGTGGTCATGGCGTCTTCCCACAATTCCATCACGCCCAGGAACAGCAGGGATACCAGAACGATCACCGGCAATTGCCAGCGGCGCGTCGCCAGCCAGGCAATGCCCACCAGAATGGCCATGATCAGCCACCATGGCGTGGCGATCAGCACATCTTCAATGAAGTTGAGCAGCATCAGCAGCGGATAGGCCGCCGCCTCGAATTCATCACCCCAATTGCGCACGACCCAGTTGAGACTGTCGTCGATGGCCCGGCGCCAGGGGCGGGTGTCGATTATTTCTGGAAACATTCTTGCTCTTTCTTGCAAGGGAGGCGGTATCGACGTGCGATCCCGAAGCCAGCACGGGTTGGTTTGGGGATCGGACGCGGAAAAGCGGCCGGGCCATCAAGCCCGACCGCCAGACACGTTCATGCCGTCGATGTCTTAGCCAATCGCGGCCAGCACCTTGTCGGCAACCTCGGCCGGGACCCATTCGGTCCAGACGTCCTGCTTGGTCTTGAGGAAGTTCTCGGCAGTCTCTTCGGCGTCGGCCTGATTCTCGTCGCCATAGACCAGCAGCTCGGAGATCTGCGCATTGGTCAGGCCAACCTTGGAGAAGTAGTTGGCAACTTCAGGCGCTTCTTCCTGGATCCAGGCAGCAGCACCGACAACAGCTGGGCTGGACGGATAGGCGGTCACACCGGCTGGCTCGGTGCAATCCGGATCGGTGTTGCACTGATAGACGGCCATATCGGCTTCACCGATATCCAGCTGCACGGCCGGATACTTGCCCAGAATGGCGGTCGGGCCCCAATAATAGAAGAGAATCGGCTCTTCGCGCGTGAAGGCACGGGCGATCGAGGCATCCAGCGCGCCACCCGAACCCGGCGAGAACAGGTTCCAGGTCTCTTCCATGTCGAACGCTTCGAACAGTGCCGAAGTGGACAGCTCACAGGCCCAGCCCGGCGGGCAGGAATAGAGACGGCCCTGGCTGTTGTCTTCCGGATCGGGGAACAGGTCGGGGCGGGCGATCACCGCTTCAGCGGTGGTCAGATCAGGATTGGCATCCTGGGTGTACTGGGGAATGAACCAGCCTTCGACGGTGCCATCGGTAATGGCGTCGGACAATTCGACCACGGTGCCTTCGGCAATGGCTTCGGCCCAGGGCTCTTCGATGGCGCTGGTCCAGAGTTCAGGCGCCACCGCAGGCGTACCCCGGGTCATCATGGAAGACGAGGTCGGCACGGTGTCACCGGCAACAATCTCCACGTCACAGCCATAACCCTCTTCCAGGATCGTCGCATGGATATGCGCCAGGGCTGCAGCGGAGGGCCAGGACATCTCGGCAATGTCGATGGTGCGATCAGTTCCGCATTGGGCGGCGTCAGCGTCCTGTGCGATGGCCGGGAGGCTGCCAGCGGACAAAAAGGCAACAGCGATCGCGGCGGCTACGCCACCGGATTTCAAAATCATCAGGTCTGCTCCTGCGGTTGTGGAATGCAGCCGACCTTAATCATGGCAGAATTATGTGTCAAATCGGTCACTATTTGACCAATAACAGAGTTTTTCCGGTCACTTTTCTTGTCAAATAGACTGGCCGACTTGTCGAGGAGACTCAGAATTTTCCTCTTCTTGATTGCCCAAGAAGCCAAACTGTAGAGATTTGACTGAACCAAGTCGAAAAAATATCGAGAAGGCGCATGCGCCTCACAAGGATGTGTCGACCCAGGCCCGCCACAGATCGCCTCGCTCCGCCACGAAGCGGTCTGCCACCGCCTCTATGGTGACGCCCGGCGCATTGAGCTGGGCCAGGAGGGCATTCATCTCCTCGAGCGGCAGGCTGGCCCGCTGAAAGTAGCGCGCGATCTCGGGCGTATCGGCAAAGACCCGTTCGACAAGCGCAATCACCACGCTGTCGCTGGGGAAGGCCGAGGGCTGCGGATCGGTGCAATCACGGTCTGCCAGGCACTGCGTCGCCGCTTCGACATAGTCGCCCATCTCGATAGGGGTAAAGTCGAGCTGGGCCAGGATGGCATTGGGCTGCCAGTAGTAAAAAAGGAATGGTTCGCGCCGATTGAGCGCCTCGGCGATCAGCCGGTCCATTTCCAGCCGGTTGGCCGGTTCCACGATCTCCACCAATGCGTCCAAGCCATGCGCGGCCACCAGGTTGCGATTGATGATCGCGCATGCCCAATCCAGCGGACAGGAGATGAAGCGCAGGCGCTCTCCCTGCAGCAGGGCCGGCAGCGCGCTGGCCAGATCGGCGGCGGCGGGCGCGCTGACAAAGCTGCTGGCCAGGGTTGCGGGCATATACCAGCCCTCGAACTGGCTCGAGGTATAGCTGGGCGCCGCATTGCGCACCATCTGCGCCTCCGTTGCGCCATTCCACAGATCGGCAATGCGATTGATCCAGAGTTCGGGCGCCACCTGCGGCTGGCCGATCGAGCCCATGGACGAGGCCGTGGCAGCCTGGTCGCCCTGGACCACCCGCACTTCGCAATCATATTCGGCGGCCAGGATGCGCGCATGGATTTCGGCCAGCAGCGCCGCCGACGGCCAGCTCATGCGGGCGATGGACAAAGGCCGGCCGCCACATATCGGCGGAGGCGCCTGCGGTGCCGACCCGTCTTCTGTGACGGCGGCGGGGCCGGCACTGTCCTGCGCTGAATCGATCACCTCGAACTGAGCCCAGCCCGGCTGCGCCATCAGGACAAGACCCAAAACAGCAAGGACACGGCAAACAAAGGGCATTGTGGCTTCCTGGCGACCGCTGGCGGACAGGAGAGCAGTCTTGCCCGTGCCGCGCCCGTTAAGCAACCGCAACGCCTCATGGATTTGGCGCGCAAACCCCGGTGACACGGCTGGCAAGAGTATGCAACAGTCCCCTCCCAGCGGGGCGCGCATTGCGCCCCCTTGCCTGTTGTCGCGCCGCAAGAAGTGAGGTCACCAAGGCCACCCGGCGCGCAACGTGAAACAGAGGGACGTCCATGTTCAAAAAAACCCTGACCCTGGCGGTTGCTGCCACCACCCTGACCATTGCCGCTCCGGCCCTGGCCCAGGATAGCGGTGCCACCATCGGTTTCATTGGCGGCTTCACTGGCCCCATCGAATCGCTGACCCCGCCGATCTTCGCCGGCGCCGAGCTGGTGGTGGACCAGGTCAATGAGCAGGGTGGCATTCTGGGTGGTGAGCTGACCATCCTGTCGGCCGACGGGGCCTGCGATGCCACCGCTGCCGCTGCTGCTGCCGACCGCCTGATCAATACCGACAATGTCACCGGCGTCGTGGGTGCCCTGTGCACCGGCGAAACCATTGGTGCCTTCAACGGCTCGGGCCTCTCGGGCAATGTGGTCTTCATCTCGCCGGCCTCCTCGGCTCCGGCCCTGACGACGCTCGAAGACAATGACCTTGTCTACCGCACCACCCCGTCCGACGCGCTCCAGGGCGTCAAGATGGCCAATCTGCTGCTCGCCAAGGGCATCAACGACATCGCCATCACCTATGTGAACAACGACTACGGCAAGGGCTTTGCCGACGCGCTGGCTGCAGCCTATGAGGCTGGTGGTGGCACCGTGGCGGCAAACCTGGCCCATGAAGAAGGCAAGGCCGACTACCGCGCCGAGCTGGGCAATCTGGTCGCTTCGCAGAACCTGGTCGTTCTGGCCTATGCCAACGCCTCGGGCAACACCATCCTGCGCCAGGCTGTCGAGAGCGGCAACTTCACCACCTATGTCGGCGGTGACGGCATGGTCGGCGACGACCTGCTCAACGGCATCGATGCATCGGCCGTCGAAGGCCTGACCGCCACCCGCGCCGGTGCGCCCTCGGGCGAGGCCGTGGATATCTATAACGGCTTTGGCGGCGAAGGCTTTGAAGCCAATGCCACCTATGCTCCGCAGGCCTATGACGCTGCCTTCCTGATGGCCCTGGCCATAGAGAAGAACGGTTCGGCCAGCCGCGAAGGCCTTTCGGCCGCGCTGCGCGAGGTCGCCTCGGCTCCGGGCGAGAAGATCCTGCCCGGCGAATGGGCCAAGGCCAAGGAACTGATCGCTGCGGGCACCGACATCGACTATGAAGGCGCCGGTGGCGCACTCGACTTCGACGAAGCCGGCGACGTTGACGGCATCATCGTCGAGCTGGCCGTTGAAGGCGGTACCTTCGTTGAAAAGGGCCTGATCGACTAACTCGGCTTTGTCCGGCGCAGAGCGCCGGCAAGAGCCTCCGGTGGAGGCTTTTGAGAAGCCGAGGCCCGGAGCGCTATGCGCCCAGGGCACGAACACTCGATACACGAGGCCCGGGAGCGATCCCGGGCCTTTTCTTTGGGGGAGGAACCATGGCCGACGACGAGACCCTGCGCTTCTACGCCGACAATGCCGCCACCTATGCGCAGCACCGGACCCGACCGATGGGCGAGAAATTGCAGGCCTTCCTCGCTACCCTGTCCTCCGGCGCCCGTATTCTCGAACTGGGCTGCGGCAATGGCATGGACGCAGAGTACATGCTGGCACAGGGTTTTGGTGTCGACGCCACGGACGGCACGCCGGAACTGGTGACCGAAGCCCGAAAGCGCCTGGGCGAACGAGCGCGGATCATGCGGTTTGAGGAGTTGGACGCCGACACCGAGTATGACGGCGTCTGGGCCTGCGCGAGTCTGCTGCATGTGCCCGCTGCTGATCTGTCGGGCATTCTCACGCGCGTCTACCGCGCCCTGCGCCCCAGCGGGGTGTTCGTCGCCAGCTTCAAGGCCGGAACCGGCGAGGGCCGCGACAGCATGGGCCGATACTATAACTATCCCTCGGCAGAGGCACTAAAGGCCGCTTACCGCTCGGCTGGCTGGACCGATATCGCGCTCGAAACGAAAGTGGGCAGCGGTTTTGACGCGCTGCCCACTCAGTGGCTCTGGATGACGGCGCGGCGCTAGCCGCGCGCATCCTCACGTTTCACCACTTCCGGGATCAGCCCCTTGGGTGCGAACCTCAGCGCAATGGTGATCACCAGCCCCAGCACGAAGACGCGCATCTGGGCCGAGCGGGCTTCGATTTCGGGAATGGCGCCCCAGCCGGCATTGGTCGACCAATAGCTGACGAAGTCGAACACGGCCTTGGAGAGCGGTTCGGAGACGACCCAGACCAGCCAGAGCAGCACCGCACCGAACAGCGCGCCCCAATTGTTGCCGGCGCCACCGACAATGACCATGACCCAGATGAGGAAGGTGTGGTTGATCGGCTGGTAGCTCGAGGGATCGAAGATCTGCACGAAGCTGACCAGCATGGCCCCGCCAATGCCCATCAGCACCGAGCCGAAGACGAAGATTTCCAGCTGCCGCGCGGTGACATTCTTGCCCATGGAGGAGGCGGCGATGTGGTTGTCCCGGATAGCGCGCATCATGCGGCCCCAGGGGCCGGCATAGGCGCGGGAAATCAGCCACATGACGAGCCCCAAGACCACCAGCGCCAAGACCAGATAACCGGCGCGGGCGGCGATCAGTGACGAGGCAATGTCCATGCCGCCGGCCTGATAGTCCTGCGGCAGCGGCGTCGGCCAGGGAATAGGCGAAACGGTCAGCGTGCCACGGGTCAGCCAGTCCATGTTCTTGATCAGCGCCCGGATGATTTCGGAAATGCCGATCGTGGCAATGGCGAGGTAGTCGGTGCGCAGCCCGAGGCAGATCTTGCCCACGATATAGGCGATGCCGGCCGCCAGGACGCCGCCAAAGACCCAGCCGAGAACCGGGTGCGCGCCCAGGCCGCCGACCCAGCCACCACCAGCGCTTTCGATATAGGCCGCTGCCGGATCGAGCTGGCTGCGATAGAGCACATAGGCGATGAACCAGGCGAGCACGGTCAGTGCGCCTTTCCACTTGCCGGTGATGCCGATGCGATGCGCTTGCCGTGCTGCCAAGACGATCAGCGCACCCACCGCGAAGGCCAGGAGCGCGCGGCCCAGCATCATCGGACCATCCGAGCCCCAGAATTCGGGATTGACCGGGAAGGAGATGAAGGTGACGGCGGCGCCGCCCACCATCAAAAAGCCCATGATGCCGAAATTGAAGAGCCCGCCATAGCCCCACTGGATATTGAGGCCGAGCGCAATCAGCGCATAGGCAGCCGCCTCGACAAGGCGCGAACTGGTAAAGGGCAGGCCCATCACCCAGCCGATGACCAGGATAAGGACGAACAACCCGCCGAACAGGGCAAGGGAACGCTGGATCATGACGAGGCTCCCTTGAAGATACCCGTGGGCCGGACAAGCAGGGTCACCACCAGGATGACGAAGGCCACGGTGAGCTTGTATTCGGTGGGCACCAGCGCCAGTTGGGCCGGCAATTGCAGCCAGTCGGGCAGCACGGCGTTGAGCGGCCGGAACAGCATGGTCCAGTTGAACACGGCCAGCGTTTCGGCAAAGCCGATCAGCAGCCCCCCGGCAATGGCGCCGTAGGCCTGGCCGAGGCCACCCACGATCGCGGCGGCAAAGATGGGCAGGATGATGTTGAAGGCGAGATCCGGCTTCAGCGTCACATCCAGCGCCAGCATGGTGCCAGCCATGCAGGCCAGCGCCCCGGCAATCACCCAGGTCACGCGTACCACCAGCGCGGTATTGATGCCCGAGACCTGCGCCAGATCGGCATTGTCGGCCATGGCGCGCATCGCCTTGCCCAGCCGCGAGCGGGTGAGGAAGAAATGCAGCGCAATGACGGAAACCAGCGTCACGACGATCATCAGCACCTGCGGTTCGGTGATCACCAGCGGCCGGGTCGAGCCGATGGCCGAAGTGTCGATGCGGAAGATTTCCTTGGGCTCGTTTTCGAAGAAGGAATAGGATCCGGCGCCGAAGAACAGGCGGATGAGACCCTGGATCATCAGCGTCACGCCGATCGAGGCGATCAGCAGCGTCACCGGCTTGGCGCCGCGCTTCCTGAGCGGCGCATAGAACCCCTTGTCGATCCCCAATGCCAGAATGGCGGCCAGCACCATGGCAAGCGGCAAGACGACAAAGCCGGTCGGGATGGGCGTGACGATCCCCCAGGCGGCAAAGGCCGAAGCGAGCAGGAACGCGATGAAGGCGCCGCCGGTCATCAGCTCGGAATGGGCGAAATGGGCAAAGCGCAGAATGCCGAAGATCAGCGTGATGCCGATGGCGCCCAGTGCATAGATGCAGCCCAGAACCAGGCCGGAAATGACCACCTGATTGATGAAGAAGATGATTTCGGTCACGGCTCAGCCCCCGAGGAAAGACTTGGCGACTTCGGGATCGGCGATCAGCTCGGCCCCGGTGCCGGTATAGCGGTTCTGCCCGCCCGCAAGCACAAAGCCCTTGGTGGCAAAGGCCAGCGCCTGGCGCGCATTCTGCTCGACCATCAAGATACCCACGCCTTCGGAATTGACGCGCTGGATGGTTTCGAAAATCTCGATCACATAGCGCGGCGACAGGCCCGCCGAGGGCTCATCGAGCATGAGAAGGCTCGGTTTGCTCATCAGCGCCCGGCCCATGGCCACCATCTGCCGCTGGCCACCGGACAACTCGCCGGCCGGCTGGCGGCGCTTTTCTGCCAGCACCGGGAACATCTCATAGACCCAGGTCATGGTCTGGGAAAAATCGTCCTGCCGGGTAAAGGCACCCATTTCGAGGTTTTCCTCGACGCTCATCGAGGTGAAGACGTTCTTTTCCTGGGGCACGAAGCTGAGGCCCTTGGGCACCAGCTTGTCGGGCAGCGAATTGGCAATGTTCTCGCCGCCGAAGTCGATCGTGCCGCCGGTGACCTTCAACAGCCCGAAAATGGCCTTGAGCGTGGTCGATTTGCCCGCCCCGTTGGGACCGACAATGACGCCGATATCGCTTTTCTCGATGGCCATGTTGACGCCATTGAGGATGGGCGCGCCGCCATAGCCGCCAACGACGTGCTTGAGTTCGATCAAAGCCATTTACGCACTCTCCACCGGGGTGCCGAAATAGGCTTCGACGATGGCCGGATTGGCGCGGATCTCCGCCATGGGGCCTTCGGCGATCTTTTCGCCCTGCGCCATCACGATCACCGGATCGCAGAGCCGCCCGATCAGATCCATGTCGTGTTCGATGACAAAGAAGGTGTAGCCCAATTCGCGGTTCATCCGCTCGATATTGGAGGCCAGATCGTTGAGCAGGGTCTTGTTGACGCCCGCAGCCACCTCATCGAGCAGGACCACCTTGGCGTCGACCATCATGGTGCGCCCGAGCTCAAGCAGCTTCTTCTGGCCACCCGAGAGATTGCCCGCCAACTCGTCGCGCACATGCCCGAGCTTCAAAAAGTCGATGACGTCCAGCGCCTTCTTGCGCACTTCGGTTTCGCGGCTCCTGACCAGGCCAGGGCGGAACCAGACATCAACCAGATGCTCGCCTGGCTGGTCGCCCGGCACCATCATCAGGTTTTCCAGCGCCGTCATCTGCGAAAATTCATGCGCGATCTGGAAGGTGCGCAGCATGCCGATGCGGAACAGCTGGTGCGGCGGCAGGCCGGTGACGTCTTCGCCATCGAAGATCACCTGGCCCTCATCGGGCACGATATTGCCGGCCACCATGTTGAACAGCGTCGACTTGCCCGCGCCATTGGGTCCGATCAGCCCTGTGATCGAACCGCGCCGGACCGAGAGCGAACAATTGCTGACGGCGGTCAGGCCGCCGAAATGTTTAGAGACGTTGCGAACGTCTATGACCAAGTCTGAGGACAAGTTGATATGCGCCCCGGTTTCCTGAATGCCTGTATGCCCGGTTCAATCCGGGCAATTTTGCGGCATCTGCTCACAAGAGCGTCCCAATATCAACCTTCTGGGCGCCCTCAAAGCGCCGCGAGCACGGCGTCTGCTGTGGATTTGTTGTTGGCCAGAGGCACGTCATAGAGCGTGGCCAGCCGCGTCAGCGCTTTGACATCGACATCATGCGGCTGGGCCGAGAGCGGATCGATGAAGAAGATCAGCACGTCCAGCCGTCCCTCGCAGATCATCGCGCCCAGCTGCTGATCACCCCCCAGAGGGCCGCTCTTGAGCAGATGGACATCCAGACCCGTTGCTGCCGTCACCCGGCCGCCGGTCGTCCCCGTGCCCCACAATTCGTGCTGGCCCAGCTTGTCCTTGTGCGCCTCCGCCCAGCGGCAGAGATCGTCCTTCTTGTCGTCATGCGCCACCAAGCCTATGCGCGCCATTGCCAATTGCCTTTCCAGTTCCGCTGGCGACTTCTTGCCCGCCAGGGGACAAAAGGGCAATGGGCTTTGCCTACCTATCCAACATGCCAATGGGCGGCCAGGGCAGCCTGGTCCTGTACCGGAAACATTTCCGCTGGCGCCGCCGCCTCATCCCCGTCGAAGACCTGGGCCAGATCGGCAAACGCTTCCGCGGCCGCCAACGCCTCGCGCAACCCCTCCTGTGCCGAGCGGCTCTGCGCCGCGCCGGTAGTCAAGGTATCGCGCAAGTCATGGACCATCCTTGCGATGTCGGCGAGCGTTGCGGCGTGTTCGCGGGCCGCCCGCCCGGCCTGTGAAAGGCCTTCGGCATCCTCGCTGGCCGCCTCGGCGATCCGCTCAAGCATGGCCTGTTGTCCCGCCAGGCTGCGCGCCAGGCCGTCTCGCCCTTGGGCGGACTGGACATGATGAGCTCGAAGCTGGCCGGACAACCGCCCGAGCCCGGCCGACAGCGCACGCACCCCCTCGTCTTCCCCCTGTGCCGCCAGCAATTGCGCGCTCAGATGCAGCGCATCGAGCTGTTCGGCCAGGCTTTCCTCGGCCTGCGCTTCGGTTGCAAGCGCCGCAGCCGCCTTTTCCGTTGCGCGTACAGTCTTGCGCAACCCGGCCCGTCGCCGCATCTGGGCTCTGGCCTGCCGTTCCAGTGCCTCAATGGCGGATGCCGTGCGACCTGCGGTCCCGGCCTGGTCATCCAGCCGCCCGGCCAGCGCCTCCGCCTGCTCTGTCGGCGCCCCACTGGCGGCCAGCAAGGTGGCGGCATGCTGCACCACAGATGCTGCCACCCCGTGCATGGCCGCGCTCGATCCTTCCAGGTCCGCGATCAGTTCGATCACCCGGTCGGCAAGCCGCTCGGCGCCGGCATGCAGTGGGGCAAGCTCGGGGTCCAAAGACAGTTCCTTGCCGTCCAGCTTCTGACCTTCGGCCGCCAGCTCCAGGGCTGTGCCGGCTTTCTCCACCGCCAGTCGCAGCCGCTGGCGCTGGGCTTCCACCGCGTTCAGCCCTTCCTCGCGCAGCTTGCCGATATAGCCCGCAAGGCTGAGGTCGATATCGAGCAGCACGCCGGCCATCAGCGTCGCCAATCCCTCGGCAATGGCGCCAGCCGCATCGCTGGCTATCCCCTCATCGCCCCGTCCGAACAGGTTCAGCCCGCCCTTGCGGGACCGCATTGCGGCAGCAAGGCCGTCCTGGATGACGCCGCGGACCAGCGTATCGACAAGGCTAGCATAGCTCCCCACATGCCAGCGCGGCTCGAGCCCGATGCGCGCATGGCGCAAGCCCATGCGCTGCGCCGCCCGGGCAAATTCCATGTCGAACTGTCCGCGTGCCAGGGCGCGCCAATGTTCGGCAAGCCCCTCGCCATTGGCTTCGATCCGCTCCCGACCATAAAGAAAGCGAGCCGCGCTGGGGCTTCGCGATATCTGCGCATTGAACCGCTCAAGGGCCCGTTCGACATGGCACTCCACCAAGGCGGCGATCGGCGCCATGCGGGTCTCGACATCCCCGCCAAGTCCCAGAAAATCGAGCCTTTGCTGAAATGTATCCTGCATGCTGTCCCCGTCGGTCTGCGCTGTTCACCAGCCCATCAGACCCTTGCGGGGTAAACATCATGGTTAACAAATCCCTATCGGGATCTACGTAGTGCGGGCTCAGAGCTTGAGCGCGACCGCCTCGGCCAGAAGCATGTGGATCGCGGCTTCGGGCGGCTCCGCACCCGGATAGAGGCGCAGGAACCGCCCCTTCTTGAGATGCTCGCCCTGCAATAGACCCTCCCGGTCTTCCAGCATGCGTCCATTCTCGAAATAGAGGGCCACCCGGTCCTCGTGCGGAAAGACCGCGCAGATCAGTCCGGCCGCCTCATGACGGAAATTGACCGAACGCCAGCCGAGCTTGACGCTGTGCGACAGGCCCGGCATGGCGCCGATCAATTGCACCACATCACGGCACAGTGCAGCCACTTCCGATGGCACCGGCTCAAGCAGGCGGGCAAGCTCCGCTTCAGGTTGCGTCGGCATGTCCATCCTTGTCCTTTCAATATCCATAGCGGCTCGAATGGACTATTGCCGGACACACGGACAATCCCTGTCAGGAGGCCAGGGCGAACCGATCCCGCGACGGCGTCGCATCCCCCATCGGTTGCGACCGGGTCACATCGCTGTCCTTGATGCGAAACACGTCCACGATCCGGTCCAGCGCGCTGGCCTGCGTCTCGGTCTGTTCAATGGCGGCATTCGTCTCTTCCACCAGGGCGGCGTTGTGCTGGGTCATCTCGTCCATCTGCCGGACGGCCACGGCGATCTCGTCCAGTGCCGCGGATTGTTCCGCATTGGCCTGGGCGATGGAATCGATCAGCGCCGCGCTTTCCTGTGCCCCTGACAGAATGTCGTGCAATTGCTCGGCCGCCTGCCCCACCAGTTGCGAACCGGTCCGCACCTCATCAGTGCTGGCTTCGATCAGCCGCTTGACGTCCGCCGATGCTTCCGCCGCGCTCTGGGCCAGCCGTCGCACTTCCACGGCAACCACGGCAAAGCCCTTGCCCGCTTCCCCGGCCCGCGCCGCTTCCACCGAGGCATTGAGCGCCAGCAGATTGGTCTGGAAGGCGACATCGTCGATGAGCCCGATAATGTTGGAAATCTTGGCTGAGGACGCGCTGATGCGTTCCATGGCCGCAGTGGCCTCGGTCATCACCGCACCGCCCTGATTGGCGCTGGCGGACACCGAAAGCGCCTTCTGGCTGGCGGTGCCGGCGCGCTTGGCATTGTCCTGCACGGCCGTCGTCAACTGTTCGACCGCTGCCGAGGTCTCCTCGATATTGGCCGCCTGCCTTGTGGTCCGGTCTGCCAGGTCATTGGCGCCGCTGAGGATTTCGCCTGTGGCCGATTTCAGGGATCGCGAAGTCTGCCGCAATCCTCCCACAATATCGCTGAGCTGGTCGCCGACCGCGTTGATATCACGCTGTAATTGCGCGAAAGCGCCGCGATAGTCGCCCGACATGCGTTGCGTCAGGTCGGTCTGGGCGAGCGCCCCCAGAACCTCACCCGCATCACCCAGCCCGGTGGCCACCGATTCCACCATGCGGTTGAAATTGCCGGCAATGCGCTCGATTTCCGCATCTGCGAAGCGTCCTTCGATACGTTTGGAGAAATCCCCTTCCAGGGTCGCCTCGACCACGCCTTCGAAGGCACTCTGAAAGCTCTCCATGGTCTGGGCGCGTTCCAGCCGCCTTGCATTGGCGCGCTGCTCCTCCTCGGTCATTTCCGCGACCCTGATGCCGTTCTGCTTGAACACATCGACCGCCGCCGCCATCTCGCCGATTTCATCGCGGCGCTCCGCATAGGGCACGTCGGTATTGAGGTCGCCAGCGGCCAGGCTGCGCATCGCCTCGGTGATACGGCCCAGCGGTTTGGCCACTTGCGAAACCACCACATGGAATGTCAGGCCCGCCAGGCCAAGACTGGCAATCAGGATGACGGCCTCAAAGAGCACCACAAGCCGCGCCTGACCGGCTTCATGTGCCACCACCGCCGTCGCCGCGATGGTTGTCTGGGTGGTCAGGTCGAGCAGGGTGTCGATCGCCTTGGTCGCTTCGGCGATCCATGTGGCCGCATCCAGGTCATAGGCTCCCCAGGCGACACCCTGCGCATAGACCTTGGTCCGCACCGCCTCGAACGAGCCAAAGAATACCGACTTCACATTGGCCGCAACCTCGATGATGCCCGGATCGGCGCCTTCAGCCTCGAGATAGGTTTCGACCTCCATCCAGGCCTGCTCCAACCGGCCGCGATAGGTCGCCAGGGTCTGCAGCTTGGCGGTATCCAAGGGTGCTTCCGCGGAAATGACCGCACCGATCAGCGCCCGCTCCCGGCCGGCGAACTCGCTCATCACCCAGATCGCATTCTTGACCTGTTCGAGCATCATCACCTGGGTTTCCATGGATTTGGGCAAATAGCGCGAGGCCAGCCGCAGGCGCTGCGATTCCATGATCAGATCGGTGAAGGTCGGCACCCAGTTGGCCGCCAGGTTGGCGGGTCGGCTGTCGACATTCACCTTGAGCGCGCCATCGGCCTGGCTCCGCATGGCCATGACGGCTTCGAACTTTTTCTCAACTCCCGCAATCAGGCTGGCGCGATCCTTGAACTCCGGCCCGGCTGCCAGTCGGCTCAGCGCCTCGGAGAAAGCCTCGTCGGCCGCCTGCCGACGCGCCGCGATCGCCGCCACTGTCTCGGCAGAAGCCGCGCCCGGTTGCGCCAAGGCGGCATTGGTGACGCCGCGTTCAACCGCCCAGTTGCCGGCGCTTTTGAGCAGCAGGTCCGAAATCGCGACGCTGCGGCTGACGCCATCGTCAATTTCGGCCTTGGTCCAGCTATAGAGCGCGCCATGGCCGGCAAAAGCGATCACCGCAAGACACAGAACACCCGCCAAGGCAAGCAATCGGCCCCGTACACTGCCAAAAATCTGACGCAAAACTGCCTCCCAAAGCCGCTTGCTGGATCAATTAATTCGAAGCACGAATTTATTGATCGCAAGTGGTTAACAATCGCTGAAATCGTTTTCGGAAAAGGAGTGGTTTTCTGAAAATCACACCAAACAGCCAGGGACCACAAATTGAGCCGGGCCTCCGGACCTGATAGAAAAAACAAAGGGAGCCGATGGCTCCCTTTTGTCAGGTTTTACTTCTGATATTGGAGGCTAGAACGCCTCCCAATCGGTGGCAATCGCCGCATTGCCCTGGCTGAGGTGCGAGGGCGCGGCCTGCCGCGACTTGCCGGCCGGATTGGCCGCTACCGTCGCGCGTGACCGATGAGGCGAAGTGGCCGCCTCGTCCGCTCCGGTGCGGAACACCGCCACGATCTTGTCCAGTTCGCTGGCCTGGGCCTCGGTCTGTTCGATGGCGGCATTGGTCTGTTCAACCAGGGCCGCATTGTGCTGGGTCATTTCATCCATCTGCCGGACAGCCACCGAGACTTCATCGAGTGCAGCGGATTGTTCGCCATTGGCCTGGGCAATGGTATCGATCAGTCCCGCGCTTTCCTCGGCGCGCAACTGGATGTCCTGCAAGGTCTCGGCGGCGCGGGCAACAAGCTGGGTGCCATTGCGCACCTCGCCCGCGCTGGCCTCGATCAGATGCTTGACGTCGCTGGAGGCCTGGGCAGCGCTTTGCGCCAGCCGGCGCACCTCGACGGCCACAACCGCAAACCCCTTGCCGGCCTCACCCGCCCGGGCCGCCTCGACCGAGGCATTGAGCGCCAGGAGATTGGTCTGGAAGGCAATGTCGTCGATCATGCCGATAATGTTGGAAATCTTGCCCGAGGATGTCTCAATGGCGCTCATCGCCTGGGTCGCTTCTCCCATGACAGCCCCGCCCTCGGTGGCGCTGCGCGACAATTGCCGCGCCGTCTCGCGGGCGCTGGAAGCCCGCCTGGCATTGTCCTGCACGGCGGAGGACAGCTGCTCGACCGACGCGGAGGTCTCCTCGATGGTTGCCGCCTGGCGGGTGGTGCGATCGGCCAGATCATTGGCGCCCGAAAGGATCTCTCCCGTCGCGGTTTTGAGAGACCGGGACGTCTGCTGCAGCTGGCCAACGATCTCGGCCAGGCGTTCCGCTACCGCATTGGTATCCTGCTTGATCTGCTCGAATTCGGGTTCCAGCGTCTCGGTGACGCGGCTGGTCAGATTGCCCTGCGCGACATCCTTGAGCACCACCCCTGTCGCCGCGACCGCCTTCTCAATCTTTGCCCGCGCCGCATCGTCGGCTTCACGGGCATCGGCGGTCAATTTGTCGAAATAGGCGGTGACCCCGATATCGATGTCGAGCAGCATGGATTTGAGCATGGCAACCAGGGCTTCGGACATGGCGTCGGCATCGGCCAGCACATCTTCGGCCCGGCGTGGTGCAGTGCGTCCGAACCGCCCCTTCTGCGGGGCCAGCGCGGCCGCCATGGCGTCATGCACAAGGCCCCGCACCAGCGTTTCCATGATGACCCCATAGCCCCCGATATGCCAGCGCGGCTCCAGCCCGATCTGCGCATGGCGCAACCCCACGCGCGTGCTGGCCGCCATATAGGCGTCATCCAGCTGGCCGGTCGCGATGGCCTGCCAGTGTCCAACCTGCTTGGACTTGGCGCGATCCATCTGCGGCTTGCCATCAAAGAAGCGCCGCACCGCCGGCACAGTGCCGATCTTGGCATAGAACAGGTCGAGCGCCGTCTCGAGATGCTTCTCAATACTGGGCCTGGCGCGGCTCAACTGCGTGCGCGCAGCCTCGTCCAGGCCGATAAAATCGAGCCTTGATTGAAGATTTTCCGATGGGGAGGTCGACATGGTTTGGAGCCTGGCGCTGGTCTTGCTGCCAATCAGTATGGGATTGGCCGGGAACGACGTTGATTTGGGTCAACGGGATGATGATTGATTGTTCAGGGTTAATGATCTCTTCCGCCCGTGACGGACGCCACTTCAGGCCTCCACCCAATCTCCGCCGGCAACCTTGAGCAGGCGCGGGCGCATGGCCGTTGCCGGTGCGTCCTGTCCGGAACGACTGCTTGCGGCACGGAACACATCGACAATACGGTCCAGTTCCCCGGCCTGGGCCTCGGTCTGTTCGATGGCGGCATTGGTCTGCTCCACCAGAGCCGCATTGTGCTGGGTCATTTCATCCATCTGCCGCACGGCAACGGCCACCTCCTCCAGGGCGCCGGACTGGTCGCGATTGGCCCTGGCGATGTCGTCGATCAGCGTCGCGCTTTCCTCCGCGCCGGCCAGGATGTCCTGCAGGCGATCGGCTGCCCGGTTGACCAGTTGCGCACCGGTGCGCACTTCTCCTGCACTGGCTTCGATCAGGGCCTTGACCTCCGAGGAGGCCTCGGCCGCACTCTGTGCCAGGCGCCGCACTTCCACGGCCACCACGGCAAAGCCCTTGCCGGCCTCACCGGCCCTTGCCGCTTCGACCGAGGCGTTGAGCGCCAGAAGATTGGTTTGGAAGGCGATGTCGTCGATCAGCCCGATGATGTTGGAGATCTTGCCCGAGGATGTCTCGATCGCCGCCATGGCCTGGGTGGCATCCTGCATCACCACCCCGCCTTCGGTCGCGTTCTGCGACACATGCCGGGCCTTGTCACTGGCCGTAACCGCACGCTTGGCATTGTCGGCCACTGCGCTCGACAATTGCTCCACCGCCGCCGAAGTCTCCTCGATCGTGGCCGCCTGCTTGGTGGTACGGCTCGACAAATCATTGGCCCCCGACAGGATTTCCGCCGTCGCGACGCGCAATGCGCCCGAGGCCTGGCGCAGGCCCGAAACGATATCCTCAAGCTGCTCGAGCGAGGAGTTGAATGCCTGGCGCAACTGCTCGTATTGCCCGGTAAACTGCTGGTCGATATGCCCGCCCAGATCGCCCTTGGCCATGCGCGCCAGGCTGGACGTCAATTGGGCGATGATACCCTCAGCGCGCTTGCGTTCGGTAATGTCGGTGGCAAATTTGATGACCTTGACCGGCCGACCGGCCGCATCAAGGATGGGATTGTAGCTGGCCTGGATCCAGACCTCCCTGCCGCCCTTGCCGAAGCGCTGAAACTCGGCGGCCTCGAACTGGCCATCCCTCAATCGCTCCCAGAACTGCCGGTAATCCTCCGAACGCGCATATTCGGGATCGCAGAACATGGAATGGTGCTGCCCCACAATCTCGTTCAGCCCATAGCCGACCGTGGCCAGGAAATTCTCATTGGCGGTGATGATCGTACCGTCCAGATTAAAGGCAATAACCGCCTGGACCCTGGAGATGGCTGCAATCTGCGCCGCGTGATCGGCGGCCTGCTGTTTCTGCGCCGTGATGTCGGTCGCAAATTTGATCACCCGAACCGGTTTGCCCCGCCGATCCAGTATCGGATTGTAGCTGGCCTGGATCCAGACTTCCCGCCCGCCCTTGGCCAGACGGCGGAACGCAGCGGAGTGATGCTTGCCCGCCCGCAGATCGGCCCAGAACTGCTTGTAGTCGGCGCTGGCGGCATAAGACGGGTCGCAGAACATGGCATGGTGCTGGCCCCGCACCTCCTCCAGACTGTAGCCCATCGCGGCCAGAAAGTTCTGATTGGCCGATATGATCGTACCATCCATCTCGAATTCGATGACCGCCTGGCTGCGGTCTATCGCATCGATCCTGGATTGATCTTCCCGCCGGCCCGTTCCGAAGAAACCACCCATTTTTCAGCCCCCATCATCCCGCCGCACGCGGCGCCCTCGGGATCAGGTTGAACAAAAACAGTTAATGAAAATATATTCATGGCATAGTGAATTTGCGGATATCAATAAGTTAGCAGCACGAACTTATTGTTGAAAGTAAAACACTAATCCTGTGAAAATTACGTAGCCAAGACAATCTACGGATCAGGGCATTCAGTGGGCAGAACTATTCGCATGCCCACTGATTGTGACTTGACCATATGAACTAGAACTCGTTCCAGTCTGTCGAAATGGCCGCATTCCCATCACTGAGATAGGCCTTGGCCGCCTGGTGCAGTTTCTGGGCAGGACGGGTGGCGGCGGAAGGACGGACCGGCTCGGCGACAGGCTGATCCTGACCGGCCTCGGTGCGGAACACCGCCACGATCCGGTCGAGCTCGCTGGCCTGGGCTTCGGTCTGCTCGATGGCCGCATTGGTCTCTTCCACGAGCGCCGCATTGTGCTGGGTCATCTCGTCCATCTGCCGCACGGCGATCGTGACCTCCTCGATGGCCGAAGCCTGCTCCCGGCTGTCCCGGGCAATGCCGTCCATCAGGCTGGTATTGGATTTGGCAGCCTCCAGCATGGCCTGCAGTTTTTCGGCGGCGTCAGCCACCAGCCTTGTACCGACGCTCACCTCGCCCGAGGAGGTCTCGATCAACGCCTTGACCTCCGATGAGGCCTCGGCCGCGCTCTGTGCCAGCCGCCGGACTTCCACCGCAACCACGGCAAAGCCTTTGCCCGCTTCCCCTGCCCGGGCCGCCTCCACCGACGCATTGAGCGCCAGCAGATTGGTCTGGAATGCGATATCGTCAATCAGGCCGATAATGTTGGAAATCTTGCCCGAGGAGCTGGTGATGCGCTCCATGGCCTCGGTGGCCTGGCTCATCACCGCCCCACCTTCTTCGGCCGTCTGGCTCACGCTCTGGGCGATGGCATTGGCGTCCCGGGCGCGGTCGGCATTCTGCAGCACCGTGGTCGCAAGCTGTTCCATGGCCGCCGAGGTCTGTTCGATGGTCGCCGCCTGCTTGGTGGTGCGCTCGGACAGATCATTGGTGCCTTCAAGGATTTCCCCGGTCGCCGTCTTGAGCGAGCGCGAGGTGGATTTGAGGCCACTGACCACCTTGGAAAGCGTTTCAGCCACGGTATTGGTATTGTGCTGCAACTGGGCGAACGCCCCCTGGTACCGACCCTCCATGCGCTGGGTCAGGTCGGTGCGGGCCAGCGCCTCAAGCACCTTGCCGGTTTCCGAAACACCCTGGTCGACTGTTTCCACCAGCGAATTGACCGATCCGGCCAGGCTGTTCAATTCGGCATCGGGGAAACTTGCATTGACCCGCTTGGAGAAATCGCCCGTGATGGCGGCGTCCACCACTTCGCCAAATGCCAGCTGCAATTCGCTCATCATGGCCTGGCGGGCCTGCTGGTCGGCAATGATGCGCGCCGCCTCGGCCTCGGTCATCTGGCTGATCCTGAGACCATTTTCGCGGAACACTTCAACGGCGCGCGCCATGCCGCCGATTTCGTCTTTCTGGTCCTGGTTGGGCACATCGACATCGTACTTGCCCTGGGCGAGAACGCCCATCAAATCGGTCATCCGGCGGATCGGGCGGGCGATGACGCCGGCCCCGAACCAGACCAGCACCAGCACCAGGGCCAGCAGCGCGGCAGCTGCAGCCAGCGCCATGTTGCGCATGGCGTCCACGCCGGCATAGATGACCGCGCTGGGCACGGTCATGACCATGGTCCACTGCTCGCTAACCCCGGCAAAGGTCAACGGCGCGGTAATCACGAACGTATTGACCCCGGTCCCGTCGACATAGGTCATGCCGCGCTCCATCAGCTCCGAGTCGAGCAGCGCGCCGGCGATTTCAGGCGAGAGCGGCTGGCCGACCAGCGCCGGATCTGGATTGGCGATCCAGGTATTGGCATCGCTGACCAGCAGCACCGAACCAACCTCGAAAGGCTTGAGCTGGCCGATCACACCGGCAATCGTGTCCAGCGTCAGGTCGGCGGTCACAATGCCGGCCGGCGCGCCATCCTTGTGCACCACCGCGCTGATGGTGGTCATCAGCACATCCACGCCATTGATCGGATAAGTATAGGGCGGGGTCAGGATCGTGCGGTCTTCGCGCAGGGGCAGATCATACCACCCCTCGGTGCCTGCCTCGGGGGACATGTCGAGCTGTTCGACGGACACCACGCCATCCTGCTGCGTGAAATAGGGCACCATGCGGCCGGTCTGGTCCGAATAGGCGTGACCCATGAACATTTCATCCAGGCCATCCACGGCGTTGGGTTCAAAGGCCACGGTCATGCCCACCACGGCCGGGCGGGACAGCAGCGCCTTTGATGCCACGCGGCCGATTTCGTCGCGATCCGCGGCCTGCTCGATCAGGCCCTCGACCACCGCTGCAGTCGTCTGGGCGTGGGTGATCACATTGCCCATCTGCCCGCTGGCGAGCTGCGAGTATTGCCCCAACAGGGCGCGGGCACGTTCTTCCGCCTCGGCGCCGGCTGTCTGATACATCAGCAACAGCCCACCCGAGATCAGGCCGCCCGTGGCCAGCACAAAGACAATTCCCGCCCCAAGGACCAGCTTGAGTTGGATGGACAAGTCGCTCAGTTTCATGGTGCCCTTTGGTCCCGAGTTGGCCGAACCTTCTGGATCGGCAAAGCCATGCGCAGGCCGCGCGCAATTGCGGTCCGCCACGAGGCGGATTGACAAACGGAAAACGGGGATGACGCCCGCCGAAGAAACCAGCCTTTCTGCCGGTCCAGTATTGTTCAGGTCTGCGTCCGGGTAGATTGGACCATATCGGTGTTAAGGCCCGGTTAAGCACAACAATTCCGGCAAAGAAAAAGGGGCGCCTGGCGCCCCTTTTATGTTCCTGGATTGCCGTCCGGCGAAGTGGTCAGAACTCATCCCAATCCGCGGAAATCGCCGCATTACCCTGGCTGAGATAGGCCTTGGCCGCCTTCTGCGTCGGGGTAGCGGGGGCTGGGCTCCCGCGGCGCGGTGCAGCCATCGGGGCGCTGGCCCGGTCAGCATCACCACCCTCGATGGCGAAGATTTCCACGATCCGGTCGAGCTCACTGGCCTGGGCCTCGGTCTGCTCGATGGCCGCATTGGTCTCTTCCACCAGTGCCGCATTGTGCTGGGTCATTTCATCCATGGTCCGCACCGCCGAGGTGACTTCCTCGATGGAGGTTGCCTGTTCTGCGCTGTCGCGGGCAATGGCTTCCAGCGACTGGGTGTTTTCGCGAATGGCCTCGAGCATGCTGGCAAGCTTGCCTGCGGCCTCGCCGACCAGCTTGGACCCGGTCGTCACCTCGCCGCTCGATTGCTCGATCAGTGCCTTGACGTCGGACGAGGCGCTGGCCGCGCTCTGCGCCAGGCGCCGCACTTCCACGGCCACCACGGCAAAGCCCTTGCCGGCATCCCCGGCACGCGCCGCTTCCACCGAAGCGTTGAGCGCCAGAAGATTGGTCTGGAAGGCAATGTCGTCGATCATGCCGATGATGTTGGAAATCTTGGCCGAGGACGCGGTGATCCGTTCCATGGCCTCATTGGCCGCATCCATCACCTGCCCGCCTTCCTCGGCGGTCCGGGTCACCTTGGAGGCGCTGGCGCTGGCCTGCTTGGCGCGCTCGGCATTGGCCAGAACGGTCGTTGCCAGCTGTTCCATGGCCGCCGAAGTCTCCTCGATCGTGGCCGCCTGCTTGGTGGTACGCTCGGAGAGGTCGTTGGCGCCCGAGAGAATCTCGCCCGTGGCCGATTTCAGCGAACCGGAGGTGCGGCGCAGCTGCATGACCACTTCGGTCAGCTTTTCGCCCACCAGGTTGATATCCGATTTGAGCTTGGCAAAGGCGCCCTCATATTCGCCCGTCATGCGGCGCGTGAGGTCGGTATTGGCCATGGCGCCCAGCACCTCGCCCACTTCGGCAACGCTGCGATCGAAGGTCTCGACCAGATTGTTGACGCTGCCGGCCAGGCTGTTGAGCTCGGCATCGGGGAATTCGGCATGCACGCGCTTGGTGAAATCGCCCGAGACAGCGGCATCGACCACTTCGCCGAACGCGGCCTGCAACTCGGTCATCATCTGCCGGCGCTTTTCCTCGTCGGCGACAATACGGGCAGCCTCGGCTTCCGTCATCTGGCTGACGCGCAGGCCGTTCTCGCGGAACACTTCCACGGCACGGGCCATGGCGCCCACTTCATTGCCCTTTTCGGTATAGGGCACATCGACGTCATAATTGCCTTCGGCCACCACTTCCATGGTTGCCGCCAGCTTCGGAATGGGCCGGGTGATCAGGCGCGACACGACAAAGCCGATGGCACCGAATGCCAGCGTCACGATACCGCCGACCAGGCCGATCAGCCCGAGCACGGAATTGGCCGCCGCTTCCACATTGCTCATGGGCGTGCCCACGAAAATGGCGCCCATGACTTCGCCATTGGTCTTCTGAATGGGCTGCAGCGCAGTCTTGTAGCTGGTCCCATCGATCATGATCTGGTCCACGACCCGCTCGCCCGCAAGAATCCGGGTGACCGCGTCGCTATTGGCCGGCAGTATGCCGCCCACGCCGCGCGTGCCGTCGGCCAGCTCGATGCTGGTGGTCTTGGCCACCAGATCGCCGGTGGCGGGATCGATCACGTAAATGGCGGCGTCCTGGCGGGTGACGCGCGACACAGAGTCGATGACTTCGCTGTCGTAGAACGGCGGAATGGCCCAGCTCTGGAAGGAGGCGATCTCGCCCTCCTCAGTCCAGCTCAGCACCGACCCGGAAATGCGGCGCTCCAGAATCGTGGCCGCAACACCCAGATTGGTCTGCTGCTGCACTTCACCATCTGCCATCGCTTGCGAATGCAGGCTGAAATAGATGGCGGACGACACCGCCGCGATTGAGCCAATGATAGACAGCATGACCAAGACGAGGATCGTCGTCGTCATGCGTACATTGCCCAGGAAGCGCGCTATCTGCTTCATTTCGGTACTCCCCCGTTCGGACCCGGCCTTCCTTCTGGAATCATTCCCGGAACCGGCCACAGTGGAGCTACGCTAGAAGAAACTATTTACCGAAAACTGTACGGATTTTCCCGCAATCGATTTCAGCGAGAAAATTCTCGGAAAATCCTTTGCCCGGAACACTTTCCGTTTCAATAGGAAGCGGCAGAGATGCACCATACCGGGCTGCGAGGCGGGAATTCCGGGTTCTGCGCTCGGGCCAGCAGGCTAATGCAGCCCATGGAAAAGGGCGCCGCGGCGCCCTTTTCTCGGTCCCATCTGTTCTGCAGCCATTCCGTCTCTTGGCGGCGCGAGGTGGCTAGAATTCACTCCAGTCGGTATCGACCGCGGCATTGCCCTTGGAGAGATAGGATTTGGCGGCGGTTTGAAGCTTGGCCTGCAGCCCCCTTGCACCCTGGACGATCGCCTTGGCCGGACCTTTGCTTTCGGCCGGTGCGACCGCCGGAGCAGCAGCCGCACTCCGCCGCTCGAGCGCGAAGATTTCGACGATCCTGTCGAGCTGGGTGGCCTGGGCCTCGGTCTGCTCGATGGAGGCATTCATCTCCTCGACCAGCGCCGCATTGTGCTGGGTCATCTCGTCCATGGTGCGGACGGCCGTGTTGACCTCGTCGATGGAGGAGGCCTGTTCCCGGCTCTCGCGGGCAATATTGTTCATCAATTCGCTCGATGAACGGGCCGAGGTCAGGATTTCCTCCAGCCGGCTGGCAGCATCGGCCACCAGCTTGCTGCCACCCTTGACCTCATCGGCGCTCTGCTCGATCAGTGCCTTGACGTCGCTCGACGCCTGCGCGGCGGACTGGGCGAGACGCCGCACTTCCACCGCCACCACGGCAAAACCCTTGCCCGCCTCGCCGGCACGCGCGGCTTCCACCGAGGCGTTCAGGGCCAGGAGGTTGGTCTGGAAGGCAATGTCGTCGATCAGACCGATAATGTTGGAGATCTTGGCCGAAGACTGGGTGATCCGCTCCATGGCCTGGGTCGCCTGGCCCATCACCTGACCGCCCTGTTCGGCAGTATGGGTCACCCCGGTGGCAACACCCGAGGCCTCCTTGGCACGCTCGGCATTGCTCAACACGGTCGCGGCGAGCTGCTCCATGGCCGCCGAGGTTTCCTCGATCGTCGCCGCCTGCTTGGTCGTGCGTTCCGAAAGATCATTGGCGCCCGAAAGAATTTCGCCCGTGGCCGTCTTGAGCGTGCGCGAGGTGTCGCGCAACTGGCCCACGATTTCAGTGAGCTTGTCGGCCACCGCATTGGTATCGGCTTTGAGCTGCGCAAACGCGCCCTGATACTCGCCCTGCATGCGCTGGGTCAGGTCGGTATTGGCCAGCGCCGAGAGCACCGTGCCGGTCTCGCTGACACCACGATCAACAGTTTCGACCAGCCCATTGACCGAACGGGCCAGCGTATTGAGTTCGTCATCGGGGAATTCGGCCGTCACGCGGCGCGAGAAATCCCCGGCAATGGCCGCGTCCACCACCTGGCCGAAAGCGCGCTGCAATTCCTGCATCATGGCGGCACGTTCTGCCTGGTTGGCGACAATGCGAGCCGCCTCGGCTTCGGTCATTTCATTGACCTTGACGGCATTCTCGCGGAACACCTCCACCGCCCGCGCCATGGCGCCGATTTCATCGGCCCTCTGGGCCCCTTTGACCTCAACGTCGAGATCCCCGCTGGCCAGGGCATCCATGGTGTCGGTCAGGCGCGAAATCGGCCTGCTGATCGAGCGGGAAAAGAAGAACCCGCCAACCGCCGCGATAGCCAGCAGGATGCCGCCCACCAGAATGGTCATGTTGCGCATTTCGACCACGGCGGCATAAGCTTCTTGTTCCGGCTGCACCGCGGCAACGGCCCAGGTGACATCATGCACACTGACCGGCTGGGCGCGCACCACCATCGGGGCACCCCGATAATCCGTGCTGATGCCCTCGCCCGTCTCCCCGGCAAAGGCGCCGGTGATGACCTCGGAGGTCAAAGGCGTGGCCAGCACGTCGGATTCTTCGGTTCGGGGCGATTCGGAGCGCAGCAAGCCATCCTGGCCAACCACGACGACTTCGCCGCTGCGCCCAAGGCCCGAAAGGCTGGACACGGCGCCGCTCATGGCTTCAGGGGAGATGGCCAGTACCATGACGCCGGTGCTTTCATCCCCGCCATAGACCGGCATGGCCATGAAGCTTTCCGGCGTTGCAGTGGGACCATAGATCGAGAAGTCGACAAAGGCCGCCTCACCGTTCGCCAGGTCCTTGGCCGCGGCAAAAGCCTGGCCCAGGCCCGAGGCGGCAGCGGCGCTGTCGGTGACCACATTGGTCGCAAAATCGGTATTCTTGGCCACCGAATAGACCACGTCACCAGCCGCCGAGATCATCAGCACATCGGAATAGCCGCGCTCGAGCATGAGCGTGCGAAAGCCCGGATGATACCGCTTGTGGACCGGATCATAGCTGGCGCCCATGATGCCGACGCTGTCGACCGCGGCGCGATCCTCGGGATTGGGACTGTCCGTGACATAGGCCTTCTGCAATTGCGCGGCCGCCCGCTCCTTGAGCCCCATGCGCAGCTCGTCCAGAGATCGGGTCATGTTCTGCATCGCCGTCACGGTATCGGAGCGCTGCACGAAGAGCCGCAGATCAACTTCGGCACTGGCATAATAGTTCTCGACCAGGGCGCTCGCCGTATTGAGCGAGGCCTGCATCGACTGGTCACGCTGTTCGCGAACCGTACCCAGGCCAATCAGATAGCTGGCAATGCCCACGCCCGCGCTGACCACCAGCGCCGACCCCACCAGGGCCAACGGCAATTTCTGGGCAATCCTGAGCTTTGGAATAAACTTCATTATGAATTTGCTCCCCCATCAGCGACCACATGGCAAGGCGGCAACAGGACCTGGCGGTCCCAAGCGCGGGCAGTCGCGCGACACCAAACGCGTCGCCTCGGAAACGATATAGGTGCAGGATTAATCACTCCTTACGGAGCAGTGCCATCCGCTCAAATACTAGGCAAACGCTTGCAGCAGAAGCATTTCTCAAAAGAAAGCGCCCCCGCTTTACGAGCGGAGACGTTTTCCGAACCGGCAATGACCTGACCGATCAGGTCAGCGCGCCAATCACCGCCTCGATGCGCTTCTTCATGGTCGAGGCATCGAAGGGCTTGATGATGTAATTATTGACCCCGAAGGAGATGGCCTCCTTGACCTGCTCCTTGTCCGAGCGCCCGGTGGCCATGATGAAAGGCATGGCCTGGGTACGGGGATGCTTGCGGATCACCTTGAGCAGCGTCAGCCCGTCGATATCTTCCATGTTCCAGTCGGAAATGATCAGGTCGACATTGGACTTTTCGAGCTTGCCCAGGGCATCGCGGCCGGACTTGGCCTCGATGATATCCTTGAACCCGAGCTGGGTGAGGATGTACTTACAGATCCCGCGCATGGACTGCTGGTCATCAACGATCAGGACGCTCACAGCGCTCGCTTTTGGCATGGTTGTTCTTACCTCTACGCGCCAGCGGCCTTCGGGCCGCACTTGCACTGAACTCTATGGGCCAAGCGTTACAATTCTCTCAATCGCGCCATTGGCATTCTCGCCTGGCCATTCAGGCCGCCGACTTGAGCTTGACCAGCGCATTGGCCAGCTTGGCCGCGATCTGTTCGACTGGCGCTTGCTCGACCACGGCGCCTTCCTCGAAAGCCACGCGCGGCATGCCATAAACCAGGGCAGACGCCTGGCTCTGTCCCACCGTATAGGCGCCCGCATCGCGCATCAGTTTCAGGCCGCGCGCGCCGTCCCGGCCCATGCCGGTCAGGATTGCCCCGACCGCCATCGGCCCGACCGTCCTGGCCACTGACTCGAACAGCACATCGACGCTGGGTCGATGCCCGCTCTCCAGGCCATCCTGCCCCAGACGGCATTTGAGCTGCCCCGAAGAACGCTCGACACGCAAATGATAGTCGCCGCGCGCCACATAGGCATGGCCGGGCTTGAGCACCATGCGGTCCTCGGCTTCCTGGACGGTGAGTGCACACAATTCGTCCAGCCGCGCGGCGAAACGTCCGGTAAAACCGGCCGGCATATGCTGGGCAATAACCACCGGCGGACAATCGGCCGGCATTTCGGCAAGCACGGCGCGGATGGCTTCAACGCCACCGGTCGAGGCGCCAATGGCAATGAGCGCGCCCTCGGGAGCGGCAGCAGTCTTGAGCGCCACCTTGCCGGTCTTGGGGGGTGCGGCGCGGCTGGCTGACCGGCCACGCACATCGGACTTGGCTGCAGCCCGGATCTTGTCGCGCAGGCCCACACCGAACGCGTCCAGCCCGCCGGCAAATTCGGCACTGGGCTTGGCGACGAAATCGACAGCGCCCAGTTCAAGTGCCAGCAGTGTCTCGCTGGCTCCCTTCTTGGTGAGCGTCGAGACCATCACCACCGGCGTGGGCCTGAGGCGCATCAGCTTTTCCAGGAAAGCCAGCCCGTTCATGTTGGGCATTTCGATGTCGAGCGTCACCACGTCGGGATTGAGGGTCTTTATCTTTTCGCGCGCATCAATGGGATCGGTGGCCGTGCCCACCACATCGATATCGCCATCACGCTCCAGCATGCGGGCGAGAACCTCGCGGATAAGCGCCGAATCGTCGACGACCAGGACCTTGATGCTCATCATGCAGCTCGCTTGTTCAGTTTTTCGCGCGACTGGTAGATCGTCTTGCCCACCAGCCGGAAGCCGTCTCCGCCTGATCCCAGGTTCTCGGAGTGGCCGATATAGAGGAACCCTTCGGGCGCCAGCAGCTTGGAAAAGCGCCCGAACATTTCGCCTTGGGTCGGCTTATCGAAATAGATCGCCACATTGCGGCAGAAGATGGCGTCGAACGGCCCCTTCATCGGCCAGGGACCGATCAGGTTCAGCGGCTTGAATGCAATCGGCTCGCGCATGGCGGCAGGGATGCGGATCGACCCGGCCGAGCGCTCGAACGGACGCGCCCGATCTTTGGAAAGACCATTGAGCTCGCTGTCGGGATAGACCCCGCCCGCCGCCTTGGCGAGCACGGCCGTGTCGATATCGGTGGCCAGGATCTTGAAATCCCAGCGCTTGAGTTCGGGAAAGGCCGAGATCAGGTCCATGCTGATCGTATAGGGCTCCTGACCGGTCGAGCAGCCCGCCGACCAGATGCGCAGCCGCGTACCCCGCGGGCGCTCCGCCATCAGCGTAGCCACATAGTCCCGCAAATGATCGAAATGGTGGTCTTCGCGATAGAACCGGGTCAGATTGGTGGTCAGCGCGTTGACGAAATCCTGCCCATCCTTGGCCGAACCGCCCCGTTCCAGATAATCGACATAGGCGTCGAAGCTGGGCAGTTGCAGCGCCCGGACGATCTTGGAGAGGCGGGAGACCACGAGCGTCCGCTTGGCCTCGCTCAGCGAAATACCGGCCACGGCATAGACCCGCGCCTTGATGCGAGCAAATTCACGCTCGCTGAGGGCAAATTCCCCCTGTTCCATTCAACCACCCTTCATATGCCGGACTTCTTCCGGACCTAGCTGGCAGCACGCTGGTCGGCCACGATCTCCTGATCGGCTGGCTCGGCCATCGGCCCAGGCGGCACCAAAGGCGCGGTTCTGCGCGCTTCTGCCCCCTCTTGTGGAGCGATACTGGCCGGCTCATTGCTTAGATTGCGTAAATTCTCTTTGAGTTCGGCCGTGATTTTTTGCAGCGTCCCGGCCTCTTCCAGTCCGATCTGCGCCTGGGCCCGGCCCTTGTCGGCGATGATGCGGATATCCTTGGCGCTGCGATTGGTAACCTGGGCCAATTGCCGGACCTCGTCGGCGACCACGGCAAACCCCGCCCCCTTCTCACCGGCCCGCGCCGCCTCGACGGCCGCATTGAGCGCCAAGAGATTTGTGCGGAAGGACACATCCTCGATGCCGGCGGTCATGGTGTCGATCTCGCGCGCCATGCGGTCGATTTCGCTGACCAGGGTCCGGGTCCGCCCCGCGGCTTCCTCCACCTGCGCCGCCAGGCTTCCCGCCTTGTCATTGCGCGCCCGGGCGGCCTTGAGCTCGGCCTCGAGCGCTGCCATCTTCTCGACCCCGGCGGCCAGGGCAGCGCGCGCTGTCTCTGCCGCTTTCTCGGTGGTGGCAGCGCGTTCCTCGAACTGGGCCAGCAGCGTCTTGACCGAGGCCAGGCGGGTTTCGAGCCCCACCCGCAGCTGGGCCTCGTCGCGCTGCTGTTCATCCAGGCCCGAGAACAGGTCCAGCACCATCTGCGCTTCGCCCGCGAGTGGCAGCGCCTTGATGGTCGTGACCTGACCGTCCATGGCCGCGCGCAACTGGGCGACACCATCATCCAGCCTCTGCAGGGCCGCATTGACATCGCCCAGCACCGGCTGGCTGGCCAGCGCGTCATCCTCGAAACGGAAATCGGTGCGGCCCTGGCGCAGGGCTTCCAGCATCAGATCGAACCGGTCATCCTCGATGAAGTGCCCGGCAGGCTGCAATTCGAGCGCATAGCGGCCCGACGGCAGGGCCAGCCGCTGCGCCACAAAGCGCCGTCCGCCCAGCAGGACCATCGCCTCTTCCGGCGCGCCGCCTCCGCCGTCGAGGTAACCGGCACCAAACAGCCCATCGAGAGTCTCGCCCTCCCGGGCGCCGGGCGCCAGGCGTTCCATGCCCCGGCTGGCCGCAAGAATGACGCCACGCTCGTCGATCACCAGCAAAGGCGCTTCGAGCATGCCGATGGCGGCCCGGAAATGGTGTGCTTTTTCCAGCCTTTTGCCCAGCCGCGCGACAATGCTGCCAATCGAGGGCGCTTCGCCCGGCCGGTCGGAAAGTCCGGCGGCCTGGACCACGGCGGCCAGGCGCTCGGTCTCACGCCGGTCAAAATAGTAGCCGCCAATAGCGCAGCCGACCACGGCAAGACCCACAAGGCTGCCTGCCGCGCCAAACCAGCCCGGCCCCGGCCCCATGGCCAGGAGCAGGCCGCCCGCACAGGCGCCGAAGAATGTCCAGATTCCAGACGCGGCCAGCATGAGGCGCAATCCCCGGCGGGGGGCGCGCGAATCAACACTCAAGGCAGCACGGTCCGACATGTTCGGACCCTATCGGAGGAATGGTTAACCAAACCTATAAAGCAAAGCGGAGCGGTAAGACTTTCGAAAGCAGCGCTGGCGGCAAGACAATCTAGAACAGTTCGATATCGTCCACCGGCGCGGGAACCACAACACGCCGCCGCGCGATCGCCAGTTCTTCCTGGGCCACATTGGCCCCCACATCGCTATCGAGCCGCTTGACGAAGGCCCGCCCGGTATGGGGCTTGAACAGCACGCGGCGCGCAAAGCTGCCCCCCAGATCCTCGCTGATGGCGACATAGCCTTCATCGGCCAGGAACTGGCGCACGAACTCGATGTTCTTGGCCCCGACATCATCAAGCGCTGCGTTGATCTTGCCGCCGCCGAAGACCTTGATCTCCAGGTTTGATTTGCGCCCCGAACCCTGCGTCAGCACCTTGTTGATCAATTGTTCCATGGCAAAGGCGCCATAGCGGGCCGACGCCCCGTAGCGGTCTTTTGCCGAACCAGATTGTTCGGCCAGCAGGAAATGGTTCATGCCGCCCACCAGCGCGACCTTGTCGCGCACACAGGCCGAAATGCAGGAGCCCAGCACAGTTGAAAAGGTCACGTCCGCAGCGTTGGAAACATGGCAATCGCCTTGGTGCACCGTGGTCACCACGCCGCGGTCGAACTCGGGTGGCAGGGTATTGGTCGGGGGCATATCGTCTTGGTCTACCTCTGCGGGCGAATTGCTTCGAATGGTAGAGGTAAACTCGTTAGCCAATTGCTAACCACGACGGACGAGTTCGCTGGCGATCACCGATCGCGCAAGGAGAGGTTTAGAAATTGCGCTATAGGGTTACCGGAACAGGGCCAGGGAACCATCAATGTCACTGCAGAAACTCGCACGAGAACTGGACGAGACGGCGCGGCAGACCGCTTCCATGCTAGAAGGCATCACCGAAGCGCTCGAAATGCTCGCCGACAAGCAGCTCAGCGCCGACCCCACCGTTCGGCAGGCCGTCCAACACATCATCACCGCGCTTCAGGGCCAGGACCGCATCGAACAGCGCTGCCACAATATGGCGCTCGCCGTGCGCCAGTTCGCGCTGCTGCCGCCCACGGCCCCCGATTCGGTCTATGACGAAATCTGGGCAAGCCTGACGCTGGACGAACTGCGCGTCCCTGCCCTCTCGGGCATTGCCGCCCACGGGGCTCACGGCGACGCCGAACTATTCTAGGCTCTCGGTTTCCAATCGAGCACGCTGGCGCCCCGGGCGCCTTTTTGCGTTTGACGCGGCGGTCATCCGGCCGCTCTGCCCGCGCTTTTCCTAGAAGCGGTCGATAACGATGGCGCCTACGGCCGAAAAGCTGTCCATGCTCATCAGCGCCTCAGGCGCTTCGGCCAGACCGATCCTCTTGCCCACCAGGCGCGCCGGATCAAGCTTGCCGGCCTGCACCATGTCGAGCATGGCGCCATAGCGGTGCGCCTGCATGCCGTGGCTGCCCAACAGTTCCAGTTCCCAGCCGATGATTTTGGCCATGGGAACCTGTGGTGTCGCTTGCTCAGCCAGCATCAGGCCCACCTGGATATGCTTGCCCCGCCGGCGCAGATTCTGCACCGAATTAAAGCACGTCACAGGATGACCCAGCGCGTCCAGCGACACATGCGCGCCGCCTCGGGTGATCTCCATCACCGCCTCGGCCACGTCCGCCACCTCGGCGCCATTGACCGTGGCGGCCGCACCCAGTGACCGTGCCAGCTCCAGCTTGTCCTCACCGATATCGATGGCCACCACATTGGCGCCGATGGCATTGGCGATCATCACCGCCGACAGGCCCACGCCCCCACAGCCATGCACCGCCACCCATTGGCCGGCACCCGCCTTGCCCTGGTCGACCACGGCACGGAACGCGGTGGCGAAGCGGCAGCCCAGGCTTGCTGCGGTGGAAAAATCCATGGCGTCGGGCAGGGTGACCAGGTTCAAATCGGCCCGGTGGATGGCCACATATTCGGCGAACGAGCCCCAATGGGTAAAGCCGGGCTGGAACTGGTTCTCGCACACCTGCTGGTGTCCGGCATGGCACTCCGGGCAATGCCCGCACCCTCCCACGAAGGGCACGGTGACCCGGTCACCGATCCGCCAGCGGCTGACATCCTTGCCCAGGGCGACGATGACCCCTGCCAGTTCATGACCGGGCACATGCGGCAGGGTAATGTCCGTGTCATGGCCCATCCAGCCGTGCCAGTCGCTGCGGCAGACGCCGGTGGCCTCCACCTTGATCACAACACCATGCGGAGGCGGCGTTGGGTCCTCGACCGAAACCAGCTTGGGTGTCTCACCAAAGGCTTCAAACAGAACGGCTTTCACGGCGGCTCCTCTGCAAAGGTTGCGATGCGGGCCCCGATCCTATCGGGAGCGGCACTCCGGACAATAAAAAAGGCGCCTTCCGGCGCCTTCTCAAAAGTCTTTCTCAGATCAGTCCGGCCCTAGCCGTCCATCTTCGCGCCGCTGACCACGGCATGCAGGTCAATCAGGCCAACCATGCGGCTGTCATGGGTGACGATGCCGTTGAGCAATTCGGTATCGATCGAATTGCCTTCCGGCACATTGTGGATTTCGTCGCGGTTGACGGTGAGAATGTCGCTGACGGCATCGACCAGAATGCCAACCCATTTGTCGCCCACGCTCATCACCACCACCACATGGTTCTTGGTGGGCGAGGTCTGGCCGTCGCCGAAGCGGGCGCGCAGGTCGAAGATCGGGACGATGGTGCCGCGCAGATTGATCACGCCGCGGACAAACTCGCGGGTATTGGGCAGGGGCGTCGCCCCGTTCCAGGCACGGATTTCCCTGACCGTGGTGATTTCCACGCCATAGGTCTGTTCGCCGATCGAAAAGGCGATCAGCTGCAAACTATTCTGGCCGGCGACTGCCGTCTTGTCGCCCATCTCGTCGCGAAGGCTTAGCGCTTCCATCTTCTCGCCTCTTCTACCCGCCCATCCTGGGCGCTTTCTTCCAGTCTAGTGCGCCAATCGACGCCAATGTGTTAACGCCACGCCGCGCGGTGGTCCCTAGGCGGCATTCTGATGCAGATGATTGGTTCTGAGCCCCTGCACATCAACGATCAGCGCGACATTGCCATCGCCCAGGATCGTGCCGCCGGCAATGCCGTCAACGCTCTCGAAATTCTCCTCGAGCGATTTGATCACCACCTGCTGCTGGCCGATAATGTCATCCACCACCAGCGCAACCTTCTGGTTGCCCTCGGCCTCGCACAACACCACGAACTGGTCATCCGGGTCCTGCTGGCTGGTGAGGTCGAAGCGCTGCGCCAGGTCGATGACCTGCACATATTCGCCCCGCACCTGCAGCACGCGCCCACCCGAGGGCACCCGCTCGAAACTGGCCCGGCTGCACTGCATGGTTTCCACGATTGAGGAGAGCGGCACCACATAGGGGCCGCCACCCACCTTGACCAGCATGACATCGAGCACGGCCAGGGTCAGCGGCAGGCGCAAGGTCATGCGCGTGCCCTTGCCGGTCCAGCTGCGCACATGCACCGAGCCGCCGATCTTCTTGATGTTGGAGAGCACCACATCCATGCCCACGCCGCGGCCCGATATGTCGCTCACCGCCTCGGCGGTTGAAAAACCCGGGGCAAAGATCAACTGGTCGATCTGCTCGTCGGTCGGGGTGATGTCCGGTGCGACAATGCCCTTGTCGCGGGCCAGGCCAAGCACACGCTCGCGATTGATACCGGCGCCGTCATCCTCGACGATGATCAGGATATTGCCGCCCGCCTGCTCGGCCGAGAGACGGATGGTGCCCGTCTCCGGCTTGCCGGCGGCCAAGCGCTTTTCCGGGTTTTCAATGCCGTGGTCCGCCGAATTGCGGATCATGTGCGTCAACGGGTCGGACAATTGCTCGATCACCGTCTTGTCGATTTCGGTGTTTTCGCCAATGGTCTCGAGCTTGATTTTCTTGGAAGTCTTGGAGGCCAGTTCGCGCACCAGGCGCGGCATGCGGCTGAACACCGATTTGACCGGCTGGGCACGGATGGCCATCACCGAATCCTGCAGGCCGCGGGTGGTCTGGGCCAGCACTTCGAGGCCGCGGACCAGTTCGGTATAGCGGGCGCGCAGGGTCTCATCCATCTGCTGGGTCAGCATGGATTGGGTGATGACAAGTTCCCCGACCATGTTGACGACGCGGTCGACCTTGTCGAGATCAACGCGGATCGACTGCACGCCGACCGAACGGCCACCGCTCTCCTCGCTCTCGCCACCAACAGCCACTGCGGGCTTGGTGGCAGGTGCGGCTGCCGGTGCCGGCGCCGCCACTGGCTTTTCGGCCTTGGCCGCAGGTGCCGGCGCGATCTCTTCGGCCAGAGCCGCAAAGCTCAGCCCGGGTGCTTCCTCGAAATTGTCCTGCTGGCCAACTTCGGCCTGCGGCGGCTCGGGCGCGAAGCTGGTGAGCGGGGCAACCGGCTCTGCGGGCGCGGCCACCTCTTCCTCGGTCAATGCCAGGAGGCTGGACAGATCCGGCTCATCGCTTGCCGCGGTCACGGCGGTTTCGGCAACAGCGTCAGCTTCCTGGGCAAAGCCCGGCACGGTGCCGGCCTGGGCAATGACGATATCGCAATCGCCATCGACAAACTCAAAGACTTCGCGAATGGCGTCCTCAGCCAGGCCCGGCGCGACCAGGGTGATCTCCCAGGCGCAATAGACGCCAAAGGGCTCGAAATCGGAAAGCGGCGGCACCTGGTCCAGGATCGCTCGCACCTTCATCTCGCCCAGCGCCGCCAGTTCGCGGAACAGCAGCAGCGGATCATTGGCCCGGGCATAGAGCGCGCGATGCGGCGTGAAGCGGATTTCCCACTGCCCCTCGGCGGCGGTCATCGGGGGCGCTTCGAAGACGTCTTCAACCGGCGCCTCGCCATCGGCCTTGGGGGCATCGAGATTAACCATGACCGGGGTGAAGTCGATGTCGAATTCCTCGACGATCTCCCCGTCCATCTCATCCTCGTCGCTGCTGTCCGATGCCGTCTCGCCACGCGCCAGCGCGTCAAACCGGGCCTTCTCCTCGGCGCCGTAATCGGCCGGCAGGTCCTCGCCCGACTGGGCGGCATTGACGTGGTCGGCGACGATGTCATTGGCGCGGATGCATAGCGTGGCCACATCGTCGGTCAGTTCGATCCGGCCATCGCGCACATAGTCGAGCAGGGTTTCATAGGCATGGGCAAAGCCCACCAATGCGGTAAAGCCGAAGGCCCCGGCGCCGCCCTTGATCGAGTGAATGGCCCGGAACACGGCATTGAGCCGGTCCGCCCCGCGCTCGCCCTCTTCAATGGCGGCGAACTGTTCCTCCAGCTCGGTCAGGAGCTCGGAACATTCATCGAAATAGGTGGCCTTGAAGTCGTCGAGATCACTCATTCTTACGCTTCCAACCCTTCTGGGCCCGTACTGGCTGTTGGTTTAGTGCACGACGCGATTGATGACGGAAATCAGCTTTTCGGGGTCGAACGGCTTGACGATCCAGCCGGTGCCGCCGGCGGCCTTGCCCTGGTCGCGCTTGTCCTGGCTGGTTTCGGTGGTGAGGATCAGGATGGGCAACGAATTGTGCTGCCCGGTGGCCCGCACATTCTTGATGAACTCGATCCCGTCCATCACCGGCATGTTGATGTCGGTAATGACCACGTCCACATCCTGGCTCTTGAGCACATCCAGCCCCTGCTTGCCGTCTTCGGCCTGCAGCACCTCAAAGCCGGCATTGCTCAGCGTGTGATGCAGCATGGCCAGGATGGTCCGGGAATCGTCGACCGTAAGTACACGCAGCGTCATTGTTTCATCATCCCTGAAAACTGGGCATCCAGGCCCAGCCGCTCGATCGCAGCGCTCATGGCCGCGCTCGGCGCTTCAATACAAAATTCAAAATGGTGTCTCCGGGCCGTTTCGGCGGCGCTGACCAGCATCAGCAGCGCATTGGTCGAAACCCGCTCGACCGCGCCGGCCTGGACGGCAACGGACCCTTCTTCGAGTGCATCGATCAACTGGTCGCGAATGCCGTCGATTGCGTCGAGATCGATGATCTCGGGCAAGGCAACCGTATGCAGGGTTTGCTTGGCCATGTTCGTAAGGGAGCCCCCGGAGTTTTCTCCAAGCTGCATATTCAGCCGCAACGGTTTAAGAATTGCTAACTATGAGGCGTGCCCGAAGGGACGGAGCGCTCCAGTGGAGCGATCCGAGCCGAATAGGCCTTGAGAGCTATGCTCGAAAGGCTGGGCGTACCAGCATCGCGGCCAAACGCGCCAGTGGCGCGGTTGGAGGGTCATAGGCCCGAAGAGCTACGCTCGCAGGGCGATCCTCTATCCGCAAGGATCAGGCGCGCCAGTGGCGCGATGAGAGGCGAACAGGCCCGAAGAGCCAAGCCCGCGGGGCGATCCTTCCGAGAAGTCCTTGCCCCCATGCCCGTGCGGCGCTATCGCATGCCCGACATAGAGATTGGACCGCCCCATGCCCCCAAAGATCGCCCTCACCGGCCTTGCCCGCGAGCTCGCCCAGCGCGCCGACGAAGGAAAGACCATCCGTGTCGGGGTGATCGGCTCGGGCGAGATGGGCACTGATCTGGTCACCCAGATGAGCCTGATGACCGGCATCGAGATGGCGGCGATCGCCACCCGCCGGCCCCATACTGCGCTTGATGCCATGACAATTGCCTATGGCGATGACAGTCGCGGCAAGGTGGCCGATACGCCGACCGCCGCCACCGCTGCCATCGAGGCGGGCAAGATTGCCATCACCTCGGCCGAGACCCTGGTGACCACGCCCAATATCGACGTGGTTATCGACGCCACCGGCAAGCCCGGCGTTGCCGCAGATTATGATCTGATGGCCATGGAACACGGCAAGCATCTGGTGATGATGAATGTCGAGGCCGACGTGACCATCGGCCCCTATTTGAAGGCCCAGGCCGACAAGCTCGGCGTGGTCTATTCGGTCGGCGCCGGCGATGAGCCCTCTTCCTGCATGGAGCTGATCGAATTCGTCTCGGCCCTGGGGCTCGAGATCGTCGCAGCCGGCAAGGGCAAGAACAACCCGCTCAAGCACGATGCCGTGCCCGATGACTATCGCGCAGAGGCCACGCGCCGAAACATGAACCCGCGCATGCTGGTCGAGTTCGTCGACGGGTCCAAGACCGCCGTCGAAATGACCGCCATAGCCAATGCCACCGGGCTGCTGCCCGACGTGCCAGGCATGCATGGCCCCGCCACCCATCGCGATGACATGGCCAGGGTGCTGATCCCCAAGGCAGATGGCGGCATTCTCAATTCCTCAGGCGTGGTCGACTTCACCATCGGCAAGGGCGTGGCGCCCGGCGTCTTCGTCATCGTCAAGGCCGAGCACCCGCGCATCATCGAGCGCATGGATGACCTGCATATCGGCCACGGGCCCTATTACGGCTTCTTCCGCCCCTATCACTTGACCAGCCTTGAGGTCCCGCTGACCTGCGCCCGCATCATGCTGACCGGCAAGCCCGACATGGTGCCCTTGGCCACCCCAGTGGCCGAAGTCTGTGCTGTCGCCAAGCGCGATCTTAAGCCCGGCGAGCCGCTCGATGCCATCGGCGAGACCTGCTACCGCTCCTATGCCATGACCGTCACCGATGCCCGCGCAGCAGGCGCACTGCCGGTCGGCCTACTCGAGGGCGGCAAGGTGACCGCGCCGGTGAAAAAGGGGGACCTCCTCACCAGCGCGAACGCCCAACCCGATGTGTCGACCCGTCTCTTCGCCCTGCGGCAGGAGCAGGACCGGATGCTCGGGCTCCTCCACTAGGTTCCCGCGTAGCAGACCGCCTGCAGCTTGTTGCCGTCGGGGTCTCGCACATAGGCGGCAAAGTAGTTCGGTCCGTAATGCGGGCGCGGACCCGGAGCGCCCTCGTCGCTACCGCCATGTTCGAGCGCCAGGGCGTGAAACCGTCTCACCTGCGCGCTACTCTCGGCGATCAGCGCCACATGGGTGCCATTGCCCCAGGTGGCAGGCCGCCCGTCTTCTGGCGTATAAATGTAGATCGTGGGCATCTGCCCGTTCTTCTCATAGGCCAGCGGCTTTTCTGGTGGCTTGGGCAGGCGTTCAAATCCCAATGCGCCGAGCACGGCATCGTAGAAGGTCGCCGAACGGGTCTTGTCATTGGTTCCCAACGTGATGTGGCTGATGATGGTCATGCCGGCCCCTCCTCCCAAGACGTTCAACTCATGCCATGCACTCTAATGTGCTGTGCTGCCAGCACCTGTCACCAGGGCATGAGCCCCTCAATCCTTCTCCACTTCCTCGGCCAGCGGCAGCGGATAGCGCCGCCTTTGTGGTGGCAGCCGGTGCAGGATGGTGCCCATCACCACCAGCAGCGTGCAGGCCAGGAACAGCACGACGAACAGGGTTATGGCGTCCACGCGGCCCGTATAGGTCAGGAGCGGCACCGCCGCAGCCGGCGGGTGGGTCACCCGCAATGCCAGCATGACCAGCATCACCAGTCCCACGCACAGTGTCGCCAGCCAGAACGGCTCGGGCACCACCGACATGGCCAACACCGCCGCGACCGTGCCGATGAAGTAGCCGGCAAAAATGTTGATGGGTTGCGCATTGGGCGATTCGGGTTGTCCGAAGATCACCAGCGCCGTCGGCGCCAGCGGCGCCAGCAGCAGCGGCAGGCCCGTGACGGCGGAAAGATAGCCGATCAGGG